>ERZ779643.424-NODE-424-length-36162-cov-4.883014_pt1 | contig 36162 bp, 24 predicted proteins | sample MGYA00511564_ERZ779643 | MGnify/ENA primary metagenome ERZ779643 (study PRJEB29588, sample SAMEA2147114) | human gut metagenome | biome: human gut; feature: human-associated habitat; material: faeces | place: Denmark | collected 2008/2010 ...
ACCATTCTCCGATATTATTACTCTTTTTCCGCATTTTTTAATATAGTTCGTAATTATATTCAAAAAAATGTTTAATCGTTGTATTATCAGATTGAACACCTTTCTTATTGTTGCCATCTTCATACACTTGATAATTGATCATTCCCTTAGATATAACAGGGGATTCTCCGGGCATTATAATAATTCGAAAGTCATCACATAATGTAAGTATAAATTTATATTCACTGATACGAGGCTCTGGCGTCTTTAATGTGAACTCAACTTGGCTCCCAAATTTTAGAAAGGGTTTAATTATAATTTCTCTTAGTTTTCTTAATGTTTGAAGACACCGTTTAACTTCATGACCGTACTTTGCCACATCATAACTATCATGACTTGATGGATTAAGTATAAACTTACGATGTTCATCCAACTCATTAAAAATGGATATATCGATTACACCGCTTTCTGCGGCATAATCTTTACAGTTCATTATCAATCCATTAAGATCTAAATGTGCAAAATCACCAGTCAGTTGCTTTTTCTTGGGCAGGAAATTTTTACAAAAAGCTTCGGCTTCTTTTCTTAAGAAATTACCAGCAATCTCGTATTCATGCTGTTTAATATAATGTTCGGCTTGCCCAAGGTAATCCTCGCTATTTCTAATATATGGAGTCTTATCATAATCCATGTATATTTCTTTATAGACCCACGCATCTTGATTCTTTTTTGTTTTATGCTTAAAATACTCAAAGAACATTTTGTCGTGAGTAAACAGATATATCTTATACTTATCAGATATTTTTAGCAAGAAGTCCACAACTTTTGCTCGATTGCTCATGTCAAGACTGATGAGCATATCGTCAAGAGCTAGAAAACGACCATCAGCAGGCTTCTCTATATTCAGCAGTGCAAAACGAACAGACAATGCTATTGCTGTTAATTTTGCTTCGTTAAAATATGTATGTGGCTTAACAATCTTTCGTAGATTGCCATCAGGCATCTTCTCGGAAATCTCTAAGCCAATAAAAGGTTCATTTAATTTTTTATATGATGATTTGCGTTCTTTTATTTCCCCATTCTCTTTAACTAACTCTATAATATTGTCATACTTTAACCAATACTCATTAGTGTCATCTTCGGGTTTATCAAAATTCGAATCGTATCGCAATCTTATAACCAACTCATTATCATCTTCATCCTTAAAAGACTCATTATATCGATCGGAGGCATAAATGTTAATGTCTTCAACGACCTTCTTGACTGCTTTGTTAAAATATTCAATATTAGAAATATAATCAGGGTGTATATGTCGTCCCTTCTTGATAATTGATGCTGTTATTTCATCATACATTTCGCCAATATGAAGTCCTGTATTGTCATCTTTACAGAATGGCAAAATATCTTTTATAAATACGGGGAATAGATTTATTCTCTGAGAATTTCTAAAATTGAAAAAATGGAATAAGAATTGATGATTAACAAAACAACCGTTAATCTGTGCAGGCAATGGGTGTTTACCACCTAATAATGTAAATTGATAACCTTCTTTATCAATATTATATATAAACGGATGTCTTCCATCAAAATCTATCCATATCTTGGAATCTGCATCCAAATTATTTAGATTCTTTAAATGCTGTTCACTAGCGGGGTCAAAGTATTTTTTACCAGCATCAGGTTTTAATGGTGCCTGGAACATACAATGTAAAGCATAGTAAATGGAAGATTTTCCACTACCATTCTCACCATACATCAAAAGGTTCTTTCCTTCTAGTTGTAATTCAAAATCATTTGGAAAGGCCTTAAAACCACATATATGTATTCTATTTATTGCTGGCATATTATCCTTCAATTATAAGTTTGAGTATCTCAGGGCTTCTTAATGTAAATAAATCCAATCTGTTTCGTATAGAATTATCCGTTTTCTTGATATTCATAAATACATCAAGTATCATATCTGCTTTTTCTTTATCTGAGGATAGGTGTGTGATTGGCTTTATGAGTTCCAATGCAGAATCAATTATATTGATTTCTTGCTCTTTCATATGCTCTTCAAAGTATAATTCATATACGCATCCATCAATTATTTTCTCAAAGAACGACGCTATTGTTTCATTAGAGACTAATTCTGACAGGCTATCTTTTGTAGAACAGATCAATATAATATAATCAACAAGCGTAGCAATCAACTTTTGAATATTGACCGCTGGTACCGCAATAGGAATCTGTTGCAGTGGTTCTTTGTCTAATTGATAGTTTGCTCCTTGCATCTTACCTTTATTTTTAAGCCAAAACTCAATCAGTTTAGAGTTTAATAAACCTGTTAGGTATTTCAAGTTTACTCTGTCTGTTTGAATCATGTTAAATGTTTGCGACAAATAGCACTCAATATCACAATAAGAAAATATAGGATGCCCTACGCACTTCCTCACTGCAATAACTTTATTGTTTACAAAAAACCTTTCCTCTCTGGCTCTGTGTAAACCATAAGGTTTATTGTCAGATGTGAAAACAGATACAAATCTATCCAAATGTCGCTTAATATTTGGGAAGCAATCTAAACTATTAGGATTTTTATATCTAGAGTCTGTATATATCGTCCAATATTTGTTGCCTTTTTGGACGCCATATCTACTAATATTTTCATTTGTATAATATGGTTTTATTAAGGATAGTTCATCTTGATTAAGAGCCAATGTCTCTAATTCTGCACTCGTTAAGACAAATATTCCCTGATTAATTTCGAATTGAGGACCTAATTTTTGCTGATTCTTTTTGTTCAATGTATCTTGCGGGAACACTATTCCTTGTGCGATTTCTTTATCATTCAAGTAAATCACACTTGAGAGACTTGGTATTACCCCTAAAATATCAGAACTTTGGCTAAATGTTATGTTTTTATCATAAAAATTAGCTCGTCTTATTGTTGGAGTATAACATTCTGCCTGTTCATAGGTTTTGTATGATGGCTCCAAAATAGCAATAGCCTCTTTCTCCGTTGCTTTATACGCAGTTAATCTACGGTAATCGAATGTATAATCATCCGTTACCTTATCTTTTTGGAACATCATAATCATAGTTTGAATGCTTGCGCTTTCAAACATCATTACTGCGCCAAAGTCAACAATATTGCAGATGCGGGTCTCCTTAATAACTTTATCTCTAAGTTTGCTTGCTCCAAAACTGGTAGTCCAGTTGTTTGTTGCAATAAAGCATAAAACGCCATTTGGATTGAGAAGATCCAATCCATTACATGCAAATAGATACCATATGTCCATTTTGCCCTTATAATAAGGCGAGTCCTTATATGGCTCAAAGAATGTCTTTGACATACGACCTTCCTTAATATAAGGTGGGTTAGCAATGATTATATCGAAGCCTATGAATGCACCTTTATCATCTAATAGTTGAGGATATTCAAAACGCCACTCAAATGATTTTTCATATTTCTTGTTATTGAGTATTGCGTGTTCTTTTTCTTTTAATTTGTTTAGCTTACTCTTTGCTGCAGCATAACCGATTGGGTCTTCCTCAGCTTTGCGTTTGCCAAATAAGGGTATTGCTTCATACTCATAGACTCTTTGTTCAGCAAGCTGTCGTTGACGTATGTCGCCTTGGGCAAGTGTAGTTTTAAAGCAGTTTTTTATATCATTGATTTTAGTTCTTAATCCAACTTTATCCGTATGTTCTTCGGTATAGTCAACGACTAATCTTTTATAATCTTCTAGAGTGAATTTACTCCATGTGGTTTTCTCTTTTCTTGCATTTTCTTTTCCAACTCTATTGTACTCTTCAAAAACATCAGCAATAGGCATATCTAAAGAATAACGACAAATCTGTGAATTGCCACAAGTGATTTTGTAATCTAAGTTGGGTAGTGGCTGTGGCTCTTCCGCATCGACAACCAATGCTAACCAGAAACGCAAACGAGCTATATCGACAGCACCTTGCTCGATATCGACACCGAAGATGTTGTTTTGGATAATATCACGTTTGGTTTGAGTCGAATCAAAGTTGCCGTGAGGCTCTGCGTGTGAGTGCAAGTGATGTATTGCGTGATACAATACATAAAGGATACCCATAGGGAATGCTCCCGAACCAATGGCTGGATCACATACCTTAACCTCTTTTAGCAGTTGAGTAAAGCGTATTGCGCTATTTTTATTTTGGAGTATAGGACTCACCACTCCATCATTGATGAGTTGTTCAATAGCTTCTGCATACTGTTCTGATGGTTCATGTGTTTTAAGGTATTGTATAACACTCTGGCGGCACATATACTGAACAATCTCTTTGGGAGTATAGAAAGCTCCCTTATCTTTGTTGTCCTCCAAAAGATTCTCAAAAATATGTCCCAACATTTCAGGATCAATACCAACCTCGCTATCATCAGGGTCGTTCTCGTCAATGGTGAAGTTATATTGAGAGAAGAAATCCATTAAATCCTTGAAGTAGGAATATGGGAAATCTATATCTAATTCGTCAATTCTGTCCTTATCAAACAAACCACCATTTAAGTATGGAATCTTGATATTTTCACCAAGTTTACCATCGGCTATATCTCCATTTCGCTTTTCATTCAATGTTTTGAAGAACAGTGGTTCCAAAACATCACTTAACAAACGATTATTGTTGGCATAATTATCTACAAGTTTACTAAGGTAGTTTTTATCTCCACCTTCCCATTTAACATTTGAAGCAGGCACACCCATCCAGCCTTTCTTTTGTAAGAATTGCAAGAACACCAAACGGCCTAATAACTTCTTGACATAGTCGCGATGTGGCTTGGTATCAGAAAGCGTATCAATAAATTTCTTATATTGGGCTTTGTAGCCATTGAAAAACTCTTTGTTAAGTCGTTCAACAGAGAATGCATCGGTAACATCTGTTAAATAAATGGAGCCATAGGTCCTCTTATCAGCCAATTCTTTAAGTCGGCTTGCTGCTGTGGTACAAGGCTCATTCTTGCCTAACAAGAATGTATATCGTTTAGGAGCTGTTTCCTTCTTTACTAATTCTCCACTTTCATTGAAATAGGTCTGCTTGGCAATAAATGTCAAGCGATAGTCATCTTGGCCTTGCGAATAATAGAAAACCAAAGCTCCATGAATCAAGTCTTGATCTACATATTTTGCAGCAATATCGCGCAAACTTTTACGGTTGCGGGATATTTGCACATTGTCGGCTACCTCAAAGCGGAATATAGCCAATGAACGTCCGTCATCTAAACGGATGTTTCCTACATGGCCACCATCTTTGACATGTGAATCTGTAATCTTGGCAACACTTGTAAAGATTTCAACTTTAGGAAAGATCTTCTCTAGCAAATCTTTCCAAATGTTAAAATCAAATTTTGCAGATAGTATATTTTTCAAATATGCTTGATTCATAATAATACTTTGTTACATGTTAAAACTCTCTGAAATAATAATTTCAGGCATAAAATCTTTCGACACTTTAAGCGCATCTACTTGTTTATCAACATTTCCGCCTTGGACATGCTCCAATGGATATGCTGATATAATCATTATCAATTGTTCTAGCAAAACTACTGGCTTGACTGGAGTTCTCTTTGTTGCTGTTTTTAGTTTATTTATATCTCGTTGCAACTGCTGGAATTTGCCCGTTGTAATAGCTCGTTTTGCTTTATTAATCAATTCAAGTTCCTGTTCTGTAATGTTGGGAATACTTACAAAGCCATCAAGATAAGCAATTGCCTTCTTCTCATTAGGACCCTGTGCCGGATTCACCTTCTGCTTTGTTGCTTTAGTCTCTTCCTCTTGTGTAACAAAAGCATCAAGTGCCGCTTTTACTTGCTCGTGGTGCATATCGTGTAGCGGTATGGACTTTTCGTCAATACGGGCTTCAAACTCTTTTACTGCCTCCAAGAATGTAAGTTCCTCTATGCTGCCGTCTTCTCGAACAAATGTGAATGCATCACGGCGCTTATTACGGATAAACACAATGGTACTTCCTGGTATAAACTTACTCTTGCGACCTGTGCGAGCTCTCAATGGCAGTTTGCTGATTCGTTTAATCAAATCAGGATCATCTTGTTTCAATTGTCGGAGCCACATCAGGTAGCGCAATTTCTCATCACGCTCCTCATCTACATCCTTGTCAAACAGACCAAAACTTTCAGGATTCTCATCGGTAGAATATATCTGACTATCTTCGCCCAATGCTGCATGGAAAGCAAAGAGTTTCATTTTCGCCTTCTTCTCCAACTCAATGTCATCATTAACTTTTGATGTAGGGAAGAAGTTGAAAATATATACCTCTTTAGCAGTGCTACCGATACGATTCACACGACCGATACGCTGCATAAGCCTTGTAGAGTTCCAAGGTGTGTCATAGTTTACGATAACATTGGCACGATGGAGGTTTACACCTTCGGCAAGTACCTCGGTAGAGATAACGATGTTATAATCGTTTTTCTTATCCCCCTTGTAGTTTGCATCGAAGTTCTCCTTCAAGAGTGGCATTTGTGTATCTCTATTGTCGCTCTGTACAGTCATAATCTTATCAAAACCATGATTTTTTAGAGCGTCATAGAGATATTTGGTGGTCTCTTTTGATTCTGAGAATATAACTAATTTCCCTTCATGGTTAATGGTTTTATCCAATAACGTATCTTTAAGATATTGAATAAATATATCTAACTTAGGATCGGCATTAACAGCATCCCACATAGAAACCAACTCTTTCAATATCTCATTATCAGCCTTAATGCCGTCTTCGAAACCATCTTCAAAGTCATCTGGCGTACAAACTTCTATTGTTGGGTCGGTATATCTTGCTTCCTCAATCAACTTTATCAACTCATCTTCCTTCCCTTCACTAAGGAACTCATTGACTTTCAAATTGGGAGCAATGTATATAGTACCGTTGGCAAACATATCAAGCATCACCTTGTTGGCCTCATAATATCGGCGCAATGATTGCTTGAAGGCATAAAAACTACTATCTATTCGCTTGACAAGCAGCGTCTTCATAATGCCTGCCAATTGGATAGAAATCATATCTGCCTTTTTATACTTACTCTTCTTAGGAGACTTTAGATATTTTATTGCCTGATATCTGTAATATTTAAGTCCGTTTATCTTGTCACTAAGATACATTATAGTCTTATCGTACAAAGTCTCCAACTCTGTATCCAATTGATAATATATCTTGCGAGGAGATTTTACATCAGGGAAATGAATGTTCTGTTCCTCCAAATCTTTGCGATATGCATCGTTCTCCATTAAGTCTGTACGAGTTCGGCGTACAGTTAATGGTTCCACAACCTTGATACGAATTCTCTCATAGATTGCCTTAACTTCGTCAGCTATAAGAGTTAAGTCCTTTTGTTTTTTTAGTTTGTTATATCTATCAATATGTTCACGGAAGAAACGCTGCAAATTACCTTCTTCCAAGGTGCTATCTTTTGAGTCCTGGAAAAGATAAACAAGATTGGCAATATCCTCTGGTCTATTGTTAAGTGGCGTAGCAGACACAAGTATAACCTTTTTGTCATGTAAGCTACCATCATATCGCTTGGTTTTAGTCTTACACAACTTCTGCAATTCATTATACATTGATGCGGTGTCACTTCTGAACTTATGTGCCTCATCAACTATAATTAGGTCATAGAGTTCGGGATTCTTAACTTTATGAAGGCTTCCGTTAGTTATGATTTTGAAATTATCTAATTTGAATTCCGTAAGAGTCTCTTCCCAATTATCTTTCATAGCAGGAGGGACAATAACCAAAATATGAGAACGATGGGTCGGAAATCCATTCGAGAAAAAGAATTTCTTAGCTATAAGTGCAGAAACGACTGTTTTCCCCAATCCGACAACATCGGAAAGGAAAAATCCATTGTGTTTCATCATCTTGGCATATCCGTCATTAACAGCATCTATTTGGTAGGATAATTTTTTATATCCCGTAGGCAAATCGGATACAGAGTTCGGGTCAAAGTCAATACTCTTACCGAAGTATTCCAATAAGAATTTTAGATAAACCTCGTAAGGGGTAAAGTTTGGATTAAGATACGAGTCGTTCTTAATCTTATCTATATGAGTTATGTTGATCTCTACAGATTCTTCCCAAAGTTTTTCAAATGTTTCGGTTGCAAACTGTATGTCGTCATCATAGCGCAACTCCACATTGAACTCGAAGTTCTTTTCAAGTCCAGCCTCAGTTAAATTGCTAGAACCTGTGATAACAGAACCATAACCATGGGGATGGTAAACTTCCTCTCGGAAAATATAAATCTTAGCATGGATATTTTGTTTAGGATGGATGCGCATAGTTATTCTGCCGGTAACAATATCCTCTATAAACTGGTACATTCCATCCTCAACTTCTTTGTCGTATTTCGCTTCCTGAATATTACGCTTTATATCGTTAAAAAACTCCTCCTGAGACTGCTCTGCATTAGGATTGAAAAGTAGCCCCTGCTGATTTGCTTGATAAGTGAGTTTATCTACATTGATACCAACCAAAATGCGAATCTTGGGAGTTTGTTGTATAAACTTCCTAATACGGAAATATCCCGATGCACGGAAATATCCGACAAGTGCATCAAAGAAATGCACTTTTTTATATTTGAATACCCCTTCTATTTTTTCAAGAAGAGTATTTTCTTTTTCATTTGTGAAAAAGTTTGTTCCCATAGTTATTGTTTCGTAATAACGATTAGTTCTCTGGTATCAACATCCAATACCTTTGCAATATTTACCAGCATCTCCAACGATGGCTGCATTTTGTTTGAGCACCATTTAGAAACTGTTGAGGGGTCCTTGCCTAACTGCTCGGCAAGCCATTTGCCGGTTTTCTTTTGTTCAACCAATACTACTTTTAGTCTATTTAAATCTTTCATTATTTACACATTTTATTGGCGTATACCGCAAATTTAGTGATAATATGCGAAACCACATCTTACGTTGGCAACTTTTTTATCAGATAAATTGTAATTTTTATAATTCAAGAATGAATATTTGGATAGTTTATATGATTATTCGGAGCATAAAACTTGTACATAAAGCGAATGTGTTTGCAATGTAAAATCATCATATCTGCCCGACTTTGGAGGGGAGGATACCGACAGGTAGTTTTGGGCTGCCGAAAACATTTCGGGTGCCCCAAAACACAACTTGCTATGTTCGCTTGAACATAAATTTCCAGTGCCTGGAAATTACTATACAGCAGTCTAAATTTTACTCAAATATCAGCATTGGTGCGTTGGTTATAACACTTGTTGGTTACTTGTTTATAACCAATAAGCAAATCAAGCAATAAAGAATGAGTGTAATCATTAGTGATTATAACAAGTAATGCAATCACTCAATCTTGCAATCTGCCAGACTTGCTGTCACACAATCTTGCAGTCTGTCAATCACCCTTTCTGTAATTGGATTAGCGATTTACTTTCTAAAATACTACCAATTATGCAATCTGATGACACCCGACGACACGTTATGTCGGTTATGCTGAGGGTATTATTTTTTGTTTTTACTTAGCACTCAGAAAGCCACGAGTAAGTGAGAGCAAAGGAAACTTGTTTGCTTTGCCGAGCGAAAGTGGGTTCGCGAAACAATCGAATGTTTAATGTAAAAATGAAATAGTTATGGAGATTATCAGTATCGAGAAAAAGACCTTTGAGGAGCTTGTATCGCGCCTCGGGCAGTTCGTTAAGCGAATGGATAGCATTAACCGCCAGCGTGGTGGTAGGCGTATGAGCGATTGGATGGACAATCAAGATGTCTGTCAGGCATTGAAGATTAGTCCTCGTACATTACAGACCTTGCGGGATAGTGGGCGATTGCCACACTCTAAGATAAACAACCGCATATACTATCGCCCCGAAGATGTTGAGCAACTTATTGCAAATGATGTTTAACCTATAAATTCTATGCCTATGAGTAACGAAGTTATCACGCACAAGCACGAGTGGGTGCGCGGTCTATTCTCTGATCTTGACCGCATTGCCAAAGATGCAGCAACGGTGGCGGACGAAAATCAGCCGCTATTGGGCGGCGAACACTATTTGACCGATAGAGAGTTGTCTGAACGCTTGAAAATCAGTCGCCGTACTTTGCAGGACTACCGCAACAATGGTATTTTGCCATACCGCCAACTTGGAGGTAAAATCCTCTATCGGGAAAGCGATATTGAGCGAGTACTGCAAAGCTGCTATCGTGGCAAGTTTTGATTTTATACCCGATAGGGTGTAATGGCGATTCTATAATAGTAAATTACACCCGAAAGGGTATAAATTATATTGGAGGAATGGCCGCCACAGCCTTATTATGCAGAGTTGGGAGCGAGCTGCCTTTGTCCCCAACTCTGTTTTCTTATAATAATGGCGGCTTGATTATAATTTACGATTATACTCTTCATAGGTTTGACCTTGATTTATGCGTCGTAGGTCGCTTCGCTTGCTTCGTCCCAATCCCATTCTCAACTCGGACGGTGATACCGGAGAGTTTTTTCGGGTGAAAAATTATCGAAGAGAATTTTTTGCTCGAAAACCCTTGGGCTTGAACTCGCAGGTATTGCCCTCCGAGTTAACTTTATAATGGGGCGAAAGCAGGCGAAGCGTACCGCAGACTTCTATCCTAAATTCACTATCGCACTCTTCACATTCATCATATCCTTCAATATCGAACTATCAAGCACTTTGGCATAGTGTTGCGTCATCTTGATATTAGAGTGCCCGAGCATCTTTGCTACATTCTCTATACTTACACCGTTAGCCAAGCACACAGACGTGGCGTAGCTATGTCTTGCCACATGTGTGCTAAGATGCTTCTGGATTCCGCAGACATCGGCTATCTCTTTTAGGTAGCTGTTCATATTCTGATTGCAAGGAACAGGGAGTAATACGCCACGCTTGATGCAGGTGGGGTTGTTCTCGTACTTTTTGAGTATTGCCAATGGGATATCCAGCAACGGGATATTACACATATTATTTGTCTTTTGACGTGTCTTGCGAATCCAATAGTGTCCGTTGTTGTCTTGCACAATATGTTCGGCGGCGAGTTGCTGAACATCTATAAATGCCAATCCCGTAAATGCAGCGAAGATAAATACATCACGCACCAATGCAAGGCGAGGCAGCGAAAACTCCTTTTGGTATATTGTCATCAGTTCATCCATCGTCAGGAACTCGCGAACTACCTCTTTCTCGTGAAACTTAATACCTGCAAAAGGATTCTTCTCTATCCATTCGTTGGCAAGTGCAAGGTTGATAATCTTTTTCAAGCACTTCATATAGCGGATAACGGTATTCTGCTGACAATTCTTCTCGGTCTTCAAATAAAACTCAAAGGCTCGCACAAGTTCGCCATTTACCTCCGTAATAGGCAAATCCTCTTTGTCGTATTTCAGTTTGATAAGTTCAGCAAGATAGCGGGTGCAACTTTCGTAGCGTCTTACGGTGATTAGGGCAAAATCTTTACCCACCAAAGCTCGGCATTGCTCGTTGTGTTCGCGCATAGTGCCAATGATGGAGCGTACTTGCTCCACCTTTTTGTCCACTCCAAAGAACTTTTCTTGCAATATTCGGGCAGTGATAAGTTCTCCATTCTCTTCAAGTTGCGTGTAAATTCGGTGGAGTTTGATACGGCTCTCCTCGATGTAGTTATTAAGCTCGGTTGATTTGCGACTTTTGCCCCTCGCACACTCCTTTGCCTGGTTCCACGACACAGGCTCAATGCTTTTGCGGATGTTGGTTTCTACTCTTGCGCCATTGACTGTGATACGCATACATACTGAAGCCTCTCCGTTCTTCAGCAGCTTGGTTTTCTTGATAAAGAAAAGCACATTAAATGAATCTCGTCTCATTTTCTCCTACTTTTAAGTTAAACATTAGTTCGACAAATGTAGGAATCCTAGTCCGTTTTGACGCTATGCAAAATATTGTGAATCAACGAAAAGCACTCTTTCAAGGTGGAGATATTTGGAACACCCGTTTGCTCCACCTCTTGCTCCACCAAAGACGGTCGCGAACCGCACTTTTTTGCGTTTTGGGGGAAAATAAAAAATCCCGATTTTCGTTGAAAATCAGGATTTTACGTTGTTTTGCTTTTCTTTGCTGTGGTGCCACCAGGAATCGAACCGGGGACACAAGGATTTTCAGTCCTTTGCTCTACCAACTGAGCTATGGCACCATCCCGTCTGAATAGCACTGCTATTCAACGATTTACGCATAGCCCGTTCGCCCCTTGTTTCTGTCTTTTCGTTGCGGTTTAACTGATGGTTTAACTCTCAATTCAACCGAGAAAATTAATAAATAGTTGATTATATGGTAAATAATGCTTCAAATAGCCGTAGTTTGTAACGTAAAATCGGCGAAAAATTTCCCCTCTCGCCGTTCGTCTGTTTTCAGCAATTTTCAGTAGCTTTGATTTCTATAAATAAAAATCCCCGACCGAAAGGCCGAGGATATATCTTTATATGAACTGCTCTAAATACTTTTCATTGAAACCCGTGAGTGGGAATTTGAAATCTTTCTGCGTTCCGTCTATTGTCGTATATGTAAAGCTAACGGCGTCGCTCTTGTTGTGAACGGCAAACAGGTTTACGCTATCTGTGGAATTTGAAAACTCAATGATGTTAGGCATGATTAGCGTTATATCTCCTTTTATATCATCTAACGGACAAGACATCGAAACTATCTTCTTTCCTCGTTTTTGGAATGTCATTTTTACGGGTTTCTGTTGGTCGATGTCCAACGCAAAGAAATAGTAAAAGGTAAACGGAACGGTTTCATCTTCTTTTCTCCCGACAAATAGGCAGACCCCGTAATCATCATCATAGGCTACGGATTTGGCAATATAGGATATTTGGTTGTCGTCCCGTTTTTCCTTGCCGATTTTTCATTCTGTTTTTGGTGTTTTATACATTTTAGCTAAAATTTGTATTGTTATTAAATCTTTGATTATGATATAAATATACGAAAAGTTTATGACTTATGCAAGTAAAAAAGAAAGGACAAACTTGTGCAGAGGGTCTATAAGTTAACCCTTTGACACAAGTCTGTCCTTTGACTATTTTGTTTAGTAAATCAATTCATAAGACCAAGAACCGCCGTCTATTCTTGCAACAGTGCCATCGTCATTTAATGTGTAGACGCCAAGATCATCGCTATCCGATTCTGATCCCCAAACGACATCAACCTTATCAGGTAATTTAGCACTTTGCCTGCCACAGAATCCGAGCAAATCAAGTGGATAAACATCAACAGGAACATAACCCGAAAAATAAAGTAGGTCAATATTAATGGGTGTCGCTGTTTTAGAATAAGAGATTTTGGCCGTCTCTATTTCGGTATCATCTTCATTATAATCCTTTGCAGTATATTCTACAAGGTTTCCGTCTCTCCATGTACATTCGCTCACACGTTTCCGAGATTCATTATAACTATAACGCTCTTCAACACGTTGCAAATAACCGTTTTTATCATATTCAAGTGTGTAATAAATTGCCCCGTCCTTTTCATCATTGTCCTCTGTAACTTCTGTTACATAACCATATGAATTCAATTTACATGTATAAGTTATGTCGCTACCTTTTACAGTTAACGAATTTCCATTGTAGGTAAATTCATAAGAATCATTACTCAAACCGTCTATTTTTTTAACACGATTCTCGGAATCATAGGTTATAGTGCTTGTCCATGATTCGTCCCATTCAGCACGAAAGACTATCTGTTTAACCCATTTTTCGGGAGTAGGTGCTTTCCCGCCATTGTCATCATCATCGGAGCAAGCCGAGAAAGAAACAGCCGCAAACATAGCAGCTACGATAAGAAATAACTTTTTCATAAATGCTTTAAGTGTTATAAATGATTGTTTTATGAAGAATAAATTGAGTATGGACTATAAATATTAACCCTTTTGCACAAGTCTGGCCTATTAGGGGGCAATTAAGATATTCTCACTCGTTGACAAATCGTATAATGTGGTTACACTCTATACAACTAATTTTGCCCGTCTTTTCATCTTCAATAATAGCTTCTGTCAAAGGATAATACCGACCGTTATCAATATGATAAGAATCTGCAAATCGGTGAAACAGGCCTATTGCAGTTCTATTATCATTATCATCTCCACTATCCATAAAACCTGCTTGGGGGTCATATTTATCCGATGTGTAATATTCAATTTTCCTTAATTTTTCCATAGTCTTTTCCTTTTAATCTCTCCTGCCATGCCGAAACACAGCAGGAGAATGGTTTGACATTTATTAAGTCGTTAGGTTCGTCTATTCATCCAATGCGGAAATGCTTGAAAAATAGAATTTCCAAGCGCTGTTTTTGTACGCTTCCACACTTTCAGCAGGCACTTTCAGCACGACATTGGAACTGTTTTTGAAAACCTCGCTACCCAATTTAGGCGGTGTTATCGTTCCTATTTTGAATCTCCATAATTCACCTGCAAAAGCATAGTCTCCCAATTCTTTAACTTGTGTACATTCCGACATATCCACTTCTAAAGAACTATAAATAATAATCGAATCCCTACGAAAAGCGTACTTGCCAATAGTTGTCAGATTTGACCCTTTTTCAAAGGTCACGGTCGACAATCCACAGTCTTCGAAAGCATAATTTCCGATGGTTTCCACACTTGCGGGAATCTCGATCGATCGTAAGTCAAAGCACTGCTTGAAAGCCTCGCTTCCAATAGTTGCCAGTTTCGATTCTTTCTCAAAGGTCACGGTCGCCAAGGAGGTACAACCTCCGAAAGCATATCTTTCAATCGTCTCCACGCTCGCGGGAATCCTGATGGACAGCAACTTGCTGTGAAAAAAAGCACTCTCTTTTATCTCACTCAAGTTATTTGGTAGGATTACATTTTCAATGTCCGATTGACTAAACGCCTTTGTAGGCAGTATGGTCACATCGACCTCCCCGATGTCGAGATTTATCAAATGAGTCATATTTCGTATTACCGAAAAATCATTGTCGTCCAAGGTGCCCGTAATTTTTAACGATTTGATAGGTGCGCCAACAAATCCCAGTTCGGTCAAGACGGATTTCAATCCCCCTTTTCGCGGGTTGTGAACCATAGTATATGCCTCTTGAAAGATAACCAATTGGGTACTTGCATTTCCACAAGTGAAAGTATAAGCGGCGGTCCGTTCATTGGGAGAAGTGTTCGCCTGCACATTGAACCTTACTTTTGAAATGCTAGTGTGTCCACTGCTTGTCGATGGTGTACACCATGATTCGCCGCCTGTCAGTTCCCAGTCCGAAGCTTTGTATCTGCCGCTGCTGGAAAAAAGCTCTACCGTCACAGAGGATTCCCCTCCTGCGGCATCGAAAGTCAAATCATCGGTCGAAAGGGAAATGAACGCGACACTATTGTCTTCCGTATCATTGTCCGTACATCCGCAGACAAGTATTGCGGACAAGGCAAATAAGAATAGTTTTCTCATAATGAGTTTGAGTTTTAAATTTCTAAATCACACGCCAGCAGTTCATAGTTTTTCGATTTCGTCGATATTGAACATTCCATGTCTAAGATGATGATCTTCATTAAACCACTTGCATTGAACTTGTGTGTAGTTTTCAGAGCCATCAATCATCTTGATTGGATACTCTGAAACCGTCATTTTGGGCCCTCCCGATTTGAGGACGACGACATCGCCAATCTTAAAATCCATAATCGTAAAAGTTTCTTACCGTATCAACTCCTGCTGCGGTGGGGTATATACAAAAAGAAAGTGTGGAGTTGTTCGTTTATCTGACGACAGGCATTTGGCGTAGCCCAAGCACAAATAAACAATACCCCACACCGAATAGAATATATCAGACGATATATGCCTATACACGGTGATGAATGTTTGTATTGCTTATCCTTGTGCTTTTCAAAATCGCCAAATTTCGTCGTCAAGGATTAGCGAAACACTTTCACTAAACTAATATGTTACCGCCCGTATGGGTCGATGCCACAAAATTAGAAAATGTTTCTCAATACGCAACACTCAAGCGGGGTATTGTAGATTCAAATTTCGGATTAAAGTTTCAGAAAATCAAGATTGATGTTCTAAAAAGTTCTTCATTGGTTGGGATATTCCATTATAAAGAACAAGCCGACATATTCCCTCGAATCGGGAGTTGCAAATCATTCCAACCCTTAATTATCGAGAATATGCCGACTTAAAATCTGTTTTGATGGTTTGGTAATAGCTGTAAGGATTACAAGTAACCGATAATCAGCCGACCGACCAACCGAGTATATAGAGTGTTCCGCACGTTATCCTGCGGCTATCTTTTGTATAACGCTGTCCATACAGATAGCCTGTCCGCTGGCTAATCTTCCCCACCAACAGCACCCGTATTCGTCGATAATAACCTCTCCATCCCGTTTCAGACGTTCGGCCAGCCAACTGTCGATAAGCCACCATTCCATGACATCACCCAAGAACGGATAGATATATTCTTCGGATAGCAGGTTCTTGTCGAGCATTTCATCCACGACTGCGGTTTGATTCGTCAGTACGCAGTTCTCCACCAATCGCTGTGCCGTCATTGGATTCCTTGTTGTGCGGCTATGTTACGAAGCCATTGATTAGCAAACGTAGTATGGCTGGCCTGCAAGCGAGGATTCAACGCTACTCCATCTTCCGACCATCTGACGCTGTTTTGCTCGATACCGCAATAGTCGTTGCGATAGTAATAGGGAATGAATTGCCGTGTTTCTTTGTGCAGGGCGATAATCATTTCAGGGTCACGCATGGCATCGCCGTTCTGCTGTCCGTAATGAGCCAGCGAGAAAAAGTCGTACTTGTCGATACGGCCGATTAGTTCAAGATAGACGGGCATATAAGCACCGTCCGAATTGTCGATTTTGGTTGTTTGCAAAGCTAACATGCTACGGAAAATCTCCGCCGCTCTCCTGTCGAGTGTTTTCATATCTGAAAAGGTTTTACATTTGACAATAGGGAGGGGGCTTTAGTATAGAGTAACTGTATGTGCAGGGGATATATTTTACAAAAGAAGCAGACATGATAGCCTGTTTCTGATAAACGCCTACGGCGTGTATGTAAAGAGAGAAATTAGAGTGACGCAATTTTCAAGGGGTATATAAATAAGAAACTCCAAAAATATGTCACTATCTCTTATTAGATAAAAAAGCCCTCGTGCGTAAGCACGGGGGCTGTATATCTAAAACGCAAAACCGCCGAAATTTTCCTTAAACTGTTTTGCTTGTTTGGCTCGTTCCGTAACTGCCTTATACTGTTCCTGCATATTGAGAGCCTTGATAAAGTAGGATAACGATACTTTTTCGGGCAAGGTTTTGCACCGTTCGTTCAGTTGGTAGGTAATCGTTATCGATTCCGATGCTGATAAATTTATCGAATTGTATTTTGTAAGCAGTACCGACATTGCCCGCTTATCCCAATTTGGCGGCGTTACCTTTTTGGAGTTACAAAAGTTGCATATCTCTTTATAAATCCCAGCGGCGGTCTTTCTGACTGCTGAATTGATAAAACAATCTACGGTTAGTTCATAGCCTTTCTCTATGGCCTTAATAAGCCCTAATTGCAAACATTCATTTAATAATGTGGTTGTCGTATTTCTCGATAATCCGATACCCTTTGCAATCTGACTGTTGCTTCATTGGACGGTATCGGTATTATTAAGGCAGATTGCCTTTAATAACAGCAGAAATCCTGCAATCTTGGCGGGATAGTTCTTTTTAAAGAAGCAGTTATCCAAAAAGAAATAGTCTTTGCTGGTTGACTTTATATAGTAGGAATTTCGCTTTATAAAACCTCTGTCTGCATCTTCTTTAACGATAGTCTGCACGGTCAGACAGCCTACATCCTTTAAGCGTTTAATAACACGGCGGATGGTTCGTTCATCCAATCCAGTAAGCAGGGATAGTTTTTCTTCGGTTACATGAGAAATATTAGTCTTGTGATTGGAGCAACATTTAATGACGGCTCACACATAAATATCGACGGGTTTACTGTTTCCCGTCTGAAAGTTCACGATTGATTTGGGGATTACGGTATAATTCATCGTTAGCAATGGAATTTTGATTGTTCGTAAATATGATTTCTTTTAAGTGTAGCAGTTTTCGGAAGCAGGCTACGCCGTAATGTTCTTTGGCCTGTTTGCGGTTCTCGAATCACCTGCGGTCTTTGATGTGGTAGTACATGGTCGGTACGACTTTAATAGGTAGTGTATAAGTAGGTATTGTATATATAGGACACTTTTGAGCAGTTTGCACAGGACAGATTTGAGCAACTCTCTATCCCGTCATTCAGAAACCTACTATCTCTCGATCCGTATCTTCCATAATTTTTGATTCTGGATTGATCGTATTAAAGGAAATATCCGTTTCGTACTCAAAAAATGTGGAAGATAGTTTCACCGCATTTTTTCTGTGTGTGAAATATCTTTTATATAAGGGAATTTCATTTCCTGCACAAAAAATATGCGATTATAAGCCAAAGACAAGGACAGCAATTAATGCCGTCCTTATCTGCTTGTAAGCCTATTTTCTATGGAAGCAAAAAGAATTTTCCCATCTCGGATTTGCTATTACAAATATAGTAAAAATCTTTAATAAATACAAGTTTAAGAACGGGTATTTGCAGAATATTTTGCGCAAAAAAGGGGATTTTTCGGGTGGTAATCAAACGCTGAATCAAATATCGTCAACGCTTATATAAACCCTGAAAACATTGTATTCATCAGTAATATTAGCATGAAAACATAGTTTCCGAGTGTAATATTAGTAAAAATGCAGTGTATTTGACCGTAACAATTACGGTGAATGACATTGTATCAACCGTTACTTTTACACTCTGCGCAATGTTGAAATTACTAATATTAGTAAATCATATAAATTGATTTTAGTAAAATTAGTATATTTTATTGTATTTTTCTTGCTTGAATAGACATAATTTTATACTTTTGACGCCCGAAAGTTCTTTGATAATCATTGCGTTCAACAGCAATATATGGTATCCCGTATCCTGCGCGGGATGAATTAACAAATCAGCAGGTGTTTAATTACTCCAATTAAATCATTTTTCATGAACGGAAAAAATCCCGAATTGACTGTTGAAGCGAAGGTCGCAACCAAGAAAAACGCTGGCAAAGGCCGCACACCTAAATCGCCCGTTTGGAAAGTCCTTGACGATGCACGGAAGAAATTCAATGCACAAATCGTTAAGAGTACGAGTGTCAAACGTGAGTGTATTAAGGCTTGTATCGGCAAGTACTATGCAGACGATTTGCGGTTTTGGCTTGATTTATTGAGCCAAAGCGAAAAATTGCTGCTTGATTCCATGCGTTTTAACAAGGCTTGCGACAACCTCGGTCTTGCCCCTAAAACCGTTGCTCAACATATTCTTTTTGAGAGCGAAAAGACGGCGAAGAGGATTTTGATTGAGGGAGTGGAAGCCGTCCTCGGAGAGCGGGTGAAGATGTTCACCGAACCGCTTTACGTGGATGAGAAGAAACTCTATGCCAACAGCAGTTCCAATGTGCAGGAGACGCCGAGCGAAGCATCTGCTACGTCTGGTTCGGCGGTAACTGCGGCTTAACATTGCTGGGATTCTGAGACACGTTTAGTCTTGGACGTTCATTGCTTCGTTTCCATGATGGGAACGCAGACGAAACAAAAACATTTAGAGGGGTGGCAATCCACAAGTGGAGACTGTGGAATTGCGCCCCTCGCTTTTTATCTTTATCAAAGTAGATTTTGCATCGCCGCGTCGATTTGAGAGTTCTCGAAACTATCCAAATAGATTTGGGTAACCTTTTCCGAACTATGGCCTAATGATTCACAAATTATCGACGTGCTTACACCCTCTCGTTTTAAGACTGTGGCGAACGAGTGCCGCGAAACATAGGTCGTTAAGTCGATAGGTATTTCCAACTCTTTCCCTACCTCTTTCAGTCGCTCGTTCACTTTGGAAATGACTTTGTGAACGCGGTTACGTTGCTGTTGCTCGGTTTTATGAAATGCAGAAAGTATAGGAAACAAAAAGAGCGCACCATCTTGTCGGTAACGCTCTATAATCTCCTGCGCTTTGAGCTGTAAAGGTAGCCTAATCAACTTATGCGTTTTGCGTCGGGTGTAGATTAGTCGTCCATCCACGATATTATCGGTTTTGAGGTAGGCTATGTCCACGAAATTAATCCCGCCCATAAAGTAACCGAACGCAAACAAATCGACTGCAAATTGCTTGTAGAAATCATTACTGCGGTATTCGATAATCCGCATGATGTCCGCCTTACTTATGGCTCGCTTTGCCGTCGCTTGGTGCAGTTTGGAAACCTTGTAGGATTTGAACGGGTAATAATCCGCTTTCACACACTTTTCCTCAATGGCTACATTATAGACAGCCCGTAAAGTGCGGAATCGGCGACCTATTGTATTTTCTGAAAAACCTTGTCCCCGCAACCATGTTTCATAGCGTTTCAGCCAAACGGTATCAATTTCTGAAAAGTAGATATTCAGATGTCCGTTGAATTTCAACAAGGAATTGTAGACCTCTCTGTGCGAAAGCGCATAGCCCGTTCGCCCCGTTTGCTTCAAGTTCTCGATTTGTGATAAAAACACCTCGCCAACGGTGCGTTTTGCACGGGTGCCGTCTGTTAGATGTTCGGTTAGCGTTGTAGCCGTAAATTCTTTCTTCTCTGCTTTCAGTTCGATGATGCGCTCGGCAAACTCGCTACTCTTGTCCGCAATAATCTTTTCGATATATGCCTTGTTGGGACAATTCTTTTTCGGCTGGTTCTTCGTAAAATCCCAAAACTGCGGTAAAACAGACACGCCGAGGCTGACGTATTTCTTTTTCCCGTCTTTACAGACACGAATCATTAGCGGATGTGCGCCGTTGGCAAGAGTTTTTGATTTGTAACAGAGAATGTTAACACCTGCATCCATAGTGATTTTTGGTTTAACTCTCGGTTTAACTCAAAGCCTCAAACCACCATAAAACCGCTACAAAAAAGACAAAAAGAAAACCACCTACGTTGCTGTAAGTGGTTGATTTTCTTTGTGGTACCACGTGGAGTCGAACCACGGACACAAGGATTTTCAGTCCTTTGCTCTACCAACTGAGCTATGGCACCATCCGCGAAAAACGGGGTATTCCCTATTATCGTGGTGCAAAGATAAGCAAAAAATTTAATACTGCAAATGCCTTATGCAATTTTGTCGGTAAATTTTTCCCGGCCTGGCAAAAAAACTACCGACCCGGAAATCAGAAAAAAGTCCGCTACCCAAACGGACAGCGGACTTGACAGGCATGATACAGAGACGCTTAATTCGTTTTATTCTGGTTCGCCTCGCCGATTTCCGGGTTGGCAATCACGACGGAACGCGGCAGCTGGAACCGCATACCGGATTCGTTCTGCTCCCACATGGCTTTGTAAATGTGGTTGTTCGCAACGCCTGCCGCCGTCATCGCGGCATCGTCCCGGCGATCAATCGGCATATTCAAACGCCGGCGGTCGAGCCACTCCAGAGCGCCCTCCATCCACATCTCGATACGTTTCTGAAGAATGATCTCCTCGACGACATCGTCGAGCGAAGCGGCCGTGATGTCATAACCCGGATCGCGGTAGGTCGTCACGTAATCCTTGAGCGTCTTCTTGGCTGCGGCGATGTTGCTGTGCGCCTCGGCTTCAGCCTTGATGAAGACGGCCTCTTCGGCGCGCATATAGATCAGATCGGTATTGTTCCAGTCGCCGTTGTAACTGCGGAACTTGACCGAGACGTACTCCGAACGCGCTTTCACGCCCGAAGCAAGCGTATTGGGCAGGTTGGAAGGCAGGAGGCAGGCATAACCGCTCGTCGCAGCGTCCGGGTCCGGATTGTCCGTCTTGTTGAGCCACCAGCCGCGACGCACGTCGGTCGGATTCAGACGCGCATAGAGGTAGGAGTGGATCGGACGCTCGGCCCACATACCCGCATAACCGCTCATGTAGGGGTCCATCTGCGAACACCAGGTAGCCCATGTCTGGCAGTTGTCGGCCGTCATCTTGAAGCCGAAGATCAGACTCGGAACGTTCTCGATACGGTTGAAGCCGCTGTTGTAGTTCTCCTTGGAGACGAGCGTGTATTTGGCCAGAATATCGTCGGCCAGCGAGACGGCTTTCCCCCAGTCCTCCATGACCAATGCGACACGGGCGCGCAGAATGGCGGCCACGCTAGCGTCGAAATCGGTCCGGGAACCGGTGTCGTCGTATCCGATCTCCTCGAAAATACGCAGCGCTTCGTCCAGGTCGTCGGTAATGCGTTTGTAGACCTGCTCCATCGTGGCGCGCGGCAGATTCTGGCCGAGGGTCTCCTCGGTGGCCAGAGGCACGCCCGGAAGGTCCTTGTTCGCCGCCGAGTAGGGATACTGGTACACGTTGATCAGGTGGTAGTAGCCGAACGCGCGGGAGGTCAGCGCACGGGCGCGGTAGGCCTTCATCGTCTCCGACTCGGCGGAAGCGTCGAGGGTAGCCGTCGCGAGAATCTCATTGGCCGTGGCGATCGGAATGTAGAACATGTTCCACACGTTGAAAGTCGGCGTATACTCCTCCTGCCAGTAGTCGTTGATATACATGTAAAGGTTCATGCTGTGTTGCAGCAGCAGGGTCATGTCCTGCCCGGTCATGCCGAACGCAAGTTCGAACCCTTTGAAACCGGTCAGCCACTGAAGATCGTTCTTGTAATAGGTGGCATAGTGGGTGTAAATGGACGCCTCGATACCCTGAAGCACCTTGTCCGGGTCCTCCTTGGCCACCTCGTCACGGGTCTCCGAAGAGACTTTTCCCGAAGGGTCCACGTCGAAGATATCGTCGCTGCAGGATACCGCAACTGCCGCGCTCATTAAAAATATCAGTATTTTTTTCATATCAATGTCGCTGCTTAGAAGTTAATATTGAGACCTACCGAAGTGGTGCGGATCGGCGAATAATACGTACCGTCCACGCTGTTCAAAGCGACCGTCGCGCCCTGACCGCCCATGCTCGTACGGGGATCGTAGCCCTTGCGCTTCGATGCGAAGAAGACGTTGTCGCAGGCGAAGTACACGCGAACGCTCTTGATGCCGATCTTGCTCATCCAGTTCGCCGGGAAGGTGTAGCCCAGCGTGATGTTGCGCAGGTTGAAGTAGGTTTTGCTGATCAGGAAACGATCCGACGAAGCGTTGATGTTCGAGTCGTTCGTGTTCCAGATCGGCGCCGAACCTTTCCCGGTCTCCGGATTCCAGGCGTCGGCATAGTTCTTCAGACGGTTCATCGGGAAATTCGCACTGCTGAACGCCGAGAAGTCGTAATCGTAGCCGTAGCCGCCGAACTGGAAGTTGGTCATAATCGTCAGGTCGAGGCTCTTCCAACGCAGCGTGGTGTTCAGGCCGCCCGTGAAATCGGGAAGCGCGCTCTTCTCCAGCAGGTACTGCGTGGCCTCGGTAGCATCGCCGGTCGTGACTTTCTCCACGCCCACAACGTTGCCCTCACCGTCCGTGAGATCCCGGTCCATATACCAGAGCGAGTTGCCCTTCTCATCCAGACCTGCGAACTGCCGCATCTCCCAGCGGTAGATGTCCTTGCCTTCGTAAATGCGCTGGTTGCCGTTGGGCATGCCCGAGACTTTGTACTCGTCGGGCAGGTTGAGCATCTTGTTGGCATAGGTGTAACCGTTGACCGACATGTCCCAGTACCAGTCCTTTTTCTGGATGAGCTTGACGTTCAAGTCGAATTCGAAGCCCGAGTTGCGCAGTTTGCCGACGTTGTACCAGTCGTAGGCGCGGCCCGTCGAAATATCCTTCGTACGCTTGAAGAGCAGACCGTCCGACACGCGGATGAAGTAGTCCATCGTCAGGTTGATGCGGTCGTTCAGCAGACCCACGTCCAGACCCAGATCGAACGTCTTCTGCTTCTCCCACGTCAGATCGGGATTGCCGTAGTAATAGATCTCCGTACCCAGCTTGCCTTCGGAAATGGTAACCGTATACTGGTCGGTATAGGGATAGTAGTTGGCCAGGTCCTCGTTACCCTGCGTACCGTACGTGGCGCGGAGTTTCAGCTCCGAAAGCCAGCTGTGCGTACTCTCCATGAACTTCTCGGCTCCGATGCGCCACGAAGCGCCGACGGACCAGAACGTGCCCCAGGGATTGTATTTGAAACGCGAGGTTCCGTCGCGGCGGATACCGCCCGAGAAATAATAACGGTTGTCGTAGTTGTACTCCAGTTTGCCGAAGAAACCCTGAATGCGCAGCACGTCCTGATAGCCGTTGATCGACCCCATCTCGCCGGCGTTGTTCAGCTGCGGATTCTTGGGATCGTAAATGTTCGTCTTCTCGACCTCGGCGTAATCGCGCACCCAGCTGTTGTACTCATGTCCGATCAGCGCATTGATATTGTGGCGTCCGACGGATTTTTTGTAATTGAGCATCTGGATCAGGTTCAGATCGTAAACGTCCGTAGACTTTTTGTTGATCCGGCCCTTGGAACCGCGTCCGTCGCCGATCGTGGGGTTATAGAACAGCAGTTCGTCGGAGGCGCGATAGCCCAGCGACATGCTCGAGGTGAAGGTGAAGTCGCGCAGGAAATAGATCTCCCCGTAAGCGCGGCCCTGCAAGTTGTTGCGTTTGATGTCGCGCGTGTCCATCTTCAGCGTGGCGATGATGTTCTGGCCCGAGGTTCCGGGACGGGTCGTCGTGCCGTCGGTCTGCCCCGTACCCAGGTCGTAGACCTTGTCGCCGTTTTCGTCATACTTGATTTTCCCCTCGGCATCGCGGGCGTAGACCGGAAAAACCGGCTCCCACGAACGCGCCGTGGCGAACGCCGACGAAGCGAGGCTGCTGCCCTCCAGAATGTTGTTCTGCACCGTGTGGGCATAGGAGAGGTTGGCGCCCACCTTGATCCACTTGCGGAGCTTGGTGTTGACGTTCACACGGGCGCTGTAACGCTCGAAATCCGATTCGATCACATAGGATTCGTCCTTGAGGTAACCCAGCGAGATGAAATAGTCGGACTTCTCGTTCCCGCCGCTGACCGAAACGTTCGTCTCGTTACGGAATCCGGTCTTGAAGAGTTCGTCCTGCAGGCGCTCGCTGTACATGCGCCGGGCCGACGGGTCGAGTTTGCCGGTCGCAGGGTCGATCAGGTAGGTCGACGAATATTTGTAGGGGTTGTAATTTCCGTGTGCACCCAGCACCTCCTGCGAGGCATAGAGCGCCGCGGCAGCCAGATCGCCGCCGCCCTCTTCGGGGCTTGACGCCCACTTCGTGTCGCGCATCGTGCGCCACTGCGCCTCGAGGTATTCGCCCGGATCGGTGATGATGTCATACTCGGGGACAGCGCGGGTGTTGATACCGAATCGCGTGTCCACGCTGATCGTGGGATTGTCCAGGCTGCCGCGCTTGGTCGTGATGAAAACCACGCCGTTCGCGGCGCGCGAACCGTAGAGCGAGTTGGCCGTGGCGTCCTTCGACACGGAGATCGACTCGATGTCGGCCGGGTTGATGTCGGACAGGCTGCCCTGATAGGGCGAGCCGTCGAGCACGATCAGCGCGCCGGTGCCCGCATTGAGCGAACCGACGCCGCGGACGTAGATCGCAGCGTCCGTACCGGGCTGGTTGGTGGCCGTAGTCAGCTGCACGCCGGGAACCGCTCCTTCGAGCATTTTCGAAACGGTCGAAACCTGACGCTTCGCAAGCTCCTCGCCGCGGATGGTGGCGATTGATCCCGTAAGGTCTTTTTTCGTCGTCGTGCCGAAAGCGGTCACCACGACATTCTCGATGGCCTGCGCATCTTCGTGCATCACGACTTCGACATGCGTCTTTCCGGCGACAGCCACTTTCCGGGTCTCGTAACCGATGAACGAAACCGCCAGCGTAGCGTCGGCGGGTGCGGCGATGGTGAATTTACCGTCCGTGCCCGTGGTCGTACCGGTCGACGTGCCGTCGACCATAACGGTTGCGCCCGCGACAGGCTTACCCTCCGCATCGGCAACTTTACCGGAAACCTGCCGGTTTTGGGCGAATCCATATACACAAAGCCCCAAAACGGCAATTAACGATAGTAGAATTTTTCTTACCATAAGCGTTAATTTTAATAAAATTTTAAAATAAAAAAACGATCGCCCCGGATTCCGGATAATAAACTGCTGGATATAGGATAATTACAGCGTTCCGGAACGCATTTTCCGAGAAATGCCTAATAGTTTGGTATTAAGCGTGTAAGATATACGGACGACACCTCCGTGCGTCCGGGTTGTGTTACCAGATAGTTACCGGACAAGAAGGGTTAAACCGTGCCGTATAAGCTATTTGGTCCAATTGATATACCGTTTGGCAGTAACTTTATCATTACCTTTATCGCGGTTTGTTTATTGTTTAAAAAAGGTTAGGAAGGGAATGAGAAACACGTTCAAAGTACTGTTTTACATCAAGAAGAATGCGCCTTTACGCAATGGAAACACGCCGATCATGGGACGCATTACGATCAACGGACAGCGAACGCAGCTGTCCACGCAACTATCCGTGAATCCGAATCTCTGGGATGTGAGTATGGGACGGGCGGCAGGGCGCAGCGCGGTTGCCTCACATGTCAACGAACAACTCTCGCAGATTCGTTTCCACATCGAAAGATGTTACAACACGCTGTTTTACGAGCATGCCCTGGTCACTCCGAAAATGGTCAAGGAGATGTATTTCGGCAACGACCAGCGCAACGAAACGCTGCTGGCCTTCTTCAGGCATCACAACGAGGAGTTCAGCCGGATGGTGGGCATCAGCCGCAGCAAAACGACCTACTATAAATATAGGTGTGTTTACAAGCATCTCGAAAACTACGTCAACGACAAATTCAACCGCAAGGATTTGCTGTTCAAAGAACTCGACAAAGAGTTCCTGACGGGGTTCCACCACTACATCGCACAGGAGTGCGGACACAAGAAAAACACGACGTGGATCTACATGATCGCGTTCAAGCACATCCTCATGCTGGCCCGCAGCCGGGGCCACATGGCCAAGGACCTCTTCGCGAATTACAAACTGCGCAGCGAATTCGTCGCGCGAAACTACCTGTCCATGACCGAAATCCGCAAGCTGATCCGTCTGGACCTCGACGACATGACCTTACAGTTGGTACGCGATGCATTTTTGTTCAGTTGCTTCACGGGACTCTCCTACATCGACCTCTGCACGCTGACCCCGCAGCATATCCAGCAGGACGGCAAACAGCTGTGGATCAGCACCACCCGCCGCAAAACAGGATCTGCGGTCAACGTGCGCATCTTCGCGATCCCGTACACCATTCTGCAGAAATACAAACCGATGCAGCGGAATGCGCGGATATTCCGCCTGCCGAGCAACGGCTGGTGCAACATCTGCCTCGAACGCATCATGTCTCTGGCGGGCATTCCCCGGCACATCACGTTCCATTCGGCCCGGCACACCTTCGCCACGACGATCACGCTTTCGCAGGGAATGGCGATCGAAACGATCAGCAAGCTGCTGGGGCATAAGAATATACGGACTACGCAGATTTATGCGACCATCACCCACTCGAAACTCGACGGTGACATGGAGCGGCTCTCGAAACGCCTCGATACGCTGTACCGCGATACCGACCTGGAAAAAGTCCGGGAGCGCCTTTGAGGACCGATTCACATATACGCAGAAGTTCACGCAGCTAACACATTCGCTCAAAACACCCGAAAACACCCGAAAAGGGGATTACAATTTGTAATCCCCTTGAGATGATATTTTCAAAATCGTAACCGTTATCGACCAATCTTCTACACATATGTTATACTGGTAAATTATTTTAATAATTTATTTGTAAACGAGTTAGCAATTTCATATCTTTGCTTGTGAACTTTTTATTTTAAAAAAAACTATTAGATTAACGCTTATGGTAAGAAAAATTCTACTATCGTTAATTGCTTTATTGGGGGGGGGAATATTACTCTCGCTGGCCCAGAGTAAGCAAATTTCCGGAACAGTCACCGGTCCCGACGGGAAACCGGTCGCCGGAGCAACGGTTATGGTCGACGGCTCGCATGTCGGCACGACCTCAAACGGAGACGGTAGCTTCACCATCACGGCTCCCGGAAACGGATCGCTGGTCGTATCCTTCATCGGCTATGAAACCCAGAAGGTGGCCATCGGAGGCAAGACCCGAATCAACATCTCGCTCAAAGAAGACGCACAGGCCATCGACGACGTGATCGTAGTGGCCTTCGGTACAGCCAAGAAAGACGCCTTCACCGGAGCGGCGAAGGTGATCAAATCCGACGATCTGATAAAAACGCAGTCTTCGAACGTCGGGGATGCCCTCGTCGGCAAAATCGCCGGCGTGCAGTTCTCCTCCGCCTCGGGCCGTCCGGGTTCCGGTCAGAAGATTTACGTGCGCGGCTACGGTTCGATGAATGCCAAAAACGACCCGCTCTGGGTTGTAGACGGCGTGCCCTACGAAGGTGACATCAACAACATCAACGCTGCCGACATCGAGTCGATCAGCGTCCTCAAGGACGCCGCGTCGAACGCCCTGTACGGCTCCCGCGGCGCGAACGGCGTAATCATGGTCACGACCAAGCGTGCGAAGGCCGGCGAGGCCACCGTGACTTTCGACGGCAAGTGGGGCATCAACACCCGTGCATTGCAGACCTACGACATCGTGGAGGATGCGGGCGAATACTACGAGATGCACTACAAGTCGCTGTACAACTATTACACGCTCGACCAGAAGTACACTCCCCTGGCCGCCAACATCGCCGCCAACAAGCTGCTGACGTCGAACGATCCCGGCGGTCTGGGTTACAACGTCTTCACCGTGCCCGACGGCCAGAACCTCATCGGCGAAAACGGCCGTCTCAATCCGCGTGCGAAGCAGGGCCGCCTGGTAACCGACGCCAAGGGCCAGCAGTTCTACCTGCAACCCGACAACTGGCTCGACGAAATCTACAAATCGTCGTCGTTCCGTCAGGAGTACAACGTCAGCGTTTCCGGCGCGACGGACCGCGCCAATTTCTTCGCATCGCTCGGCTATCTGGACAACACGGGTATCGTCGACGGTTCGAGCAACGAGCGCTACACCGCCCGTCTGCGCGCGGACTACCAGGCCAAAAAGTGGCTGAAAGTCGGCGGTAACATGTCCTACACCCATTTCGTCTGGAACAACGGCAACCAAACCAACGACGACGGCGAAGGTCAGGGCGAAGGCAACGCCGACGGCGGAAACGCATTCGCCACGGCGATCCGCATGGCGCCGATCTATCCGGTCTACATGCGCGACGGCAACGGCAACATTATGATCGACGAGTACGGATTCAAGATGTACGATACCGGCGACGGCCGCACACTGCGCACCAACGGCGGGAAGAGCAACGACCTGCAGGACATTCAGCTCAACAAATACATCAACGAGGGCAATGCCTTCATGGCCAACGGTTTTGCCGATTTCTCCCTGTACAAGGGCCTGAAACTGACCCTCAACGGAAGCGTGTCGCTCGACGAAACCCGCGGTACGCAGGTGTCGAACCCCTACTACGGACAGTTCGCCGAATCGGGCGGCGCCGTTTTCAAGAGCCACAGTCGGGAGATCGCCTACAACATGCAGCAGTTCCTGACCTACACCAACACCTTCGCCGACGTCCACAACCTCGACCTGCTCTTCGGCCATGAAATGTACAACCGCAAATCCTACGGTCTGTACGGCTCGAAGACCATGATGTTCTCGCCGGACAACACCGAACTCAGCGGCGCCGTCGTCGACTCGTCGCGGTCGGGTTCGTCGGTTCTGGAGTACAACAACGAGGGCTACTTCTTCCGCGGACAGTACGACTACGACAACCGCATCTATTTCTCGGGATCGTACCGCCGCGACGCATCGTCGCGCTTCCACCCCGACCACCGCTGGGGCAACTTCTGGTCGCTCGGCGCAGCCTGGATCATCAACCGCGAGAGCTGGTTCAACGCTTCGTGGGTCAACATGCTGAAGGTCAAAGCATCGTACGGTTCGCAGGGTAACGACAACCTCGGATCGAAAGCGGAATCCTACTACCGCTATACCGACTACCGCGAGATCCTGAGCAGCGGCGACGGCGTTACGAGCGTACTCTACCAGAAAGGCAACCCCGACATCACCTGGGAGACCAACGCCAACCTCAATGTCGGCGTAGAGTTCGGCCTCTGGGACAACCGTCTGTCGGGTAGCATCGATGTCTTCAACCGCAAGACCACCGACATGCTGTTCGAGCTGGCCACTCCGATCGAGTCGGGTTACACGACCATTTTCACCAACATCGGCGACATGGTCAACCGCGGTCTCGAAATCGAACTGAACGCAGACCTGATCCGGACCAAAAACCTCGTGTGGGACTTCTCGCTCAACATGACCCACTACAAGAACAAGGTGACCCACCTGCCGGAGCAGTTCAAAAACAACACGACGGCCGACGGCAAACACGTGGGCCGCTGGCAGGACACCAAATTCCTCACCGAAGGGGAATCCGTCTTCTCGTTCTACGTTCCGACCTACGCGGGAGTAGACCCCGAGACCGGAAAATCGCTGTGGTACACCTACAAGACCGATGATGCCGGCAACAAGGAGCGCATCAAGACCTCCGATTACTCGGTGGCCTCGCAGGAGGGCCGCGAAATGCACGGAGACGCCCTGCCGGACGTTTACGGCGGTTTCGGCACGTCGCTGCGCTTCTACGGCGTCGATTTCTCGATCGGCTTCACCTACCAGCTCGGCGGACAGGTTCTCGACCAGGGCTACATGTTCTACATGAACTCCCCGGCAGGAACGTCGACCGGAAACAACTACCACCACGACCTGCTCAATTCGTGGACTCCCGAAAACTCCGGTTCGAACATTCCGCGTTTTGCTTACAACGACTCGAATCAGGCAGCCGTCTCGGACCGTTTCCTCACCAGCGCATCGTACCTGAACATCCAGAACATCACGCTCGGATATACGCTGCCCAAGCGTATCACGCGCAAGTTCCTCGTCGAGAATCTGCGTATCTACCTCGCCTGCGACAATGTATGGTACTGGTCCAAGCGTCAGGGTCTCGACCCGCGTCAGGCCATCAACGGAATCACGAACCCGTACTACTACGCCCCGATTCGCACCTTCTCGGGCGGTGTAACCGTAACGTTCTAATTTGTTAAACGACGAATATTATGAAAATGAACAACATACTGAAAACAACGGCGCTGCTTCTCGGTTCATCCGTGCTTCTTTCGGGCTGTATCAAGGAGACCTTCCCCGAAAGCGGATACGCCACCAGCGATCAGACTGCCGAATCTCCGTTCGCAAAGGAGGGTCTTATCACTGCGATGCCGACGGTGCTCATCACAAACTATACAGACCTCGGCGAGCACATCGACTTCGGCTACCCGGGCATCTTCGGCGCCACCGACCGCATGGTCGGCGAGGTGTTCCCCGTCAGCGGCAACCTGCCGGGCGGCAACCAGTACTACGACCGCTGGCAGGCATGGCTCTATCCGGGCAACTCGACCGGATTGGCAGCGAACGGCTGGGCGTCCCCGTTCTTCTACACCAACTATTACAAGTTCATCTTCACGGCCAATGAGGCCATCGACATCGCAAACCAGAGCGAAGGCGCAGAGGAGATGATGGGCATCGCCAAGACTTTCCGCGCGCTCTGCTACCTCGACCTGGCCCGTCTCTACGACGCGCTGCCGGCCAAGGCTCCCGAACGTCCCGCCTACGAGACCGAGCTGGAAGCCGTCAAGGGGCTGACCGTTCCCATCGTCCGGGAAGATACGAGCATGGAGGAACTGGAGAACAACCCGCGCGTATCGCGTGAGGAGATGTTCAAGTTCATCTTCGAGGACCTCAACACCGCCGAGACCCTGCTGGCCAACTATACGCCGGCGACGAAAAACCTGCCCTCGCTGGCCGTGATCTACGGACTCAAGGCCCGCGCCTACCTCTGGCTGGGCGGCTTCACCGAATCGTATGCGGAAGTTCCGACCGGCGACGCCGCTTACCGTCTGGCCGCCGAATACGCCCGCAAGGCCATCGACGCTTCGGGCTGCACGATTATGACCGAAAGCCAGTGGCTCGACCCGAAGACCGGGTTCAACACGGTCAATTCGTCGTGGATGTGGGCCATGATCCAGACCACCGACACCGTGCTCAACAACCTGCTGTCGTGGTCGGCCCACATGGCGACCGAGGCTATCTGGGGTTACGGCTACGGAGCGCAGCCGGGTATCTCGGTATTCAGCTACAACCGCATTTCGTCGGGCGACTTCCGCAAAAAGAGCTTTGTCGGAGCCGATCGCTCGTTCGACGCCATCGCACCCTATACGACCCTGACCGAGGAGGAGTTCGCAACGATAGCCCCCTACGCATCGTTTAAGTTCCACGCGGCCAACGGCGAAAAACGAAACTATTCCACGGGTAACGTGACGAGCATCCCGATGATGCGTGTCGAGGAGATGTACCTGATCGAGGCCGAGGCTACGGCGCACTACGACGCCGCCACCGGCAAGTCGCTGTTGCAGTCGTTCATGGCCAACCGCGATCCGGCCTATACGGTTCCGGCGGCCAACGACCTGATCGACGAGATCATTTTCCAGAAGCGGATCGAGTTCTGGGGCGAGGGCGTCATCTTCTACGACCTGAAGCGTCTGAACATCGGCATGCACAACGGCGACACCGGCACGAACGCTCCCCCGATGGCCCAGCTTTCCACGGACGGACGCGCCCCCTGGTGGAACTGCGTGTTCCCGCTGAACGCCGTACAGCAGAATAAGGCGCTTGCGGGCAAGAACAACCCCAACCCGACCCAAACGGTCAAGTCTGTTAAATAAAAAACATCGCTATTTATGAAAAGTATAAAAATATTCTTTCTGGCGACTGTCGCCATCGTCGCGGGGCTGTTCACGGCCTGCAGCGACGATGACTTCAAAGCAGGTCCCGAGGTCGACGGCGCACAGGTCTACTTCCCCGAGAATGTGACCACCCAGCATAGCATCAGCGACGACGTCTCCTCCATCGCCATCCCGGTAAAACGCATCGCCAAGGACGAGGCGCTGACCGTAGCGGTTCTCGCCAGCGACGAGTCGGGTCTGTTCACCATTCCGTCGTCGGTATCGTTCGCAGCCGGCAAGGAGACTTCCGAACTGCTGATCACCTTCGACCGCACCAAACTCGAAGACGGCAAGGAATACCCCCTTTCGTTCCTGATCAACGACGAGGACAACACGACGCCCTACGGCAACCGCAGCCTCGATATTACGGTTATGCCCTGGCCGTGGGTGAAAATGGGAACCGGCAAATTCCGCGAAGGCTGGTTGAGCGATGTATTCACCGGCAATATGTTCGAAATCGATGTCACGGTACACAGCCATAAGTCGAAAGAAGGTATCTACATGGTTGAAGAGATGCTCGGCTGGCCTTATATGACCGAATTCTTCGGAGCTACGCAAGAGGAGCTTTCGGAGCAGTTCAGCTACACTCCGTCCAATATCGTCATCGATTGCAGCAATGCGACTCAAGTGACGATTGAAGAACAATGGTCGGGTATTACCGAAAACAGTAACGGTTACGGAAACTTTATGATCGCCTCGGCGGAACCCGGCACATTGGTCAACGGCGTCATCACCTTCCCGAAGGACGGATTGACCGCAAAACTCGTCGGATTGGATCGCGAATTTCCCGCTAACAGTCAAGGTACGTTCCGCATCATGCTGCCGGGCGCCGAAATAGTCGACTATACGCTCTCCGCCGTATACGACGGCATGAAGGTCAGCGCCGACGGAGAGACGGCGAGCGCCGTCATCGACTTCACCTACGGCGCCGACGTTACGAACATCCGCTATGTTCTCGTCGAAAATGAATTGACCGAGGCCGAAACCGCTACACTTGTCGCAGCGATCGCCGACGGATCAGCCGAGAACATCAACGAGTTGCAGGACTTCACCGTAGGCGGCGAGAAAGTCTCCGCCGAAGCCGTACTGCCTGGAGCCGGAACCTATACCGTAGTCGCCTTGCCCCTTGACAAAGCGCAAAAACCGGTTTCCGGCGAAGCTTCCGCAGCATCGTTCTACTTCCCGGGCATAGGAGGGACCTCGGTTCCCAACGACATCGCCGGCTCGCTCTATAAAGTCAGCGCCTATCCCGATGCCGCAGCATATGTATCGAAGTATCCCGATTACTCATCGGCCGTGTACGAGATCACCGGCACGGAGATGAAGAAGATCAAAACCTACTTCAACAAAACTTCCATAATCGACAATATCGAGATTCAAACCGGAGGCCTGACCCTGCAGGATGTAGTCGATAAATACGGTAAAGAACTCAATGCCGATGCGATGGAAGAACTTGCAACGACCGGAAAGTATTGGGACATAATGATCAATCTGACACCGGGCGCATCCTATACGCTGGTTGTCGAAGCAACGAACAACTACGGCAAGAAAAAACTGATCGTGTGCGAACCGTTCGTGACGGACATACCGCCCTATACCGGAGAGTTGATCATCGGGAAATACGGCATGTCCTACGCGGCCAGCGCTGAAGACACGTTCGAAAATGTATTCGAGGTAATACCTACCGTCGGAAGCAACACCGAATTTTTCGTGAAGGATTTCGCCGTAGAGGACGGCACCCAATGGTACGCAACCTATGACTCGGCCAAGTCGACGCTCACGATGAGCGGCGTGCAGCTCGGCCGGGAGGACAACGGCAACCTGCTCGGCAAATTCACGGAGGCGCTCACCCCGGACAAGTCCCGCGGTTACGGTATCTTCTCGTTCGCAACCGAAGAGAGCGAAGGCAGCGATCCGATCGTATTGACGATCGATCCGGCGTCGAAACAAGTTTCAGCGCTGACGACCGACGTCGAGGTTCCCGTTGCTGATTTCACCGTCAACAAGATCGTCGGAGCCTTGGCAGCATACTATACCGACGGAACGACCATCACGAAGCAGAGCGGAACGACATCCGCAGCCAAAGTTCAGGGCGTCCGCACGAAGATCCCGTTCAGCAGCGTCCGTGTTCCGGCCCATATCGGGAAGTCGCTCGACAGCCGCGGTCTCCAGATGAACGCCACATTCGTCAGGAACAGCGACAACACGAACCACGGCGTCCGCACGTTAAGCGTGAAGACGGCGAAATGCGAGCCGCTGCCGAAACAGATCGGCCGCCGCGCCGATTTCAAAATCCGCGAAAACCTCCCGGTTTTGAAATAACCGACGCATATTGTTCCACACGACCCGACACAGTCCGAGCGACCGTGTCGGGTTCTGTGGTCCAATGAAACGAAACATCGGTCACGACATGCACTAATATTAGGATTATAAGATTATGACAAGGACAACAACTTTATGGAGCCTGCTGCTCCTGTCTGCGGCGCTCGCCCTGGGGTCGTGCACCAAGGATGCGACGGAGCAGGCGACGGGTCCCGAACCGGAAGCGAAAGCGGCCTCCAAACTCGTATTCTCGTCGGAGAACGCCGTCAGGGGCGAACTGCTGGTCTGCTTCGGCGAAGAGGCCGTAGCGGGCATCGAATCGTCGGTCATGCAGGTTACGCGTTCGGGCGGCGTCGCCACCCGTTCGGGCATCGCCGATTTCGACGCCGTGCTCGGCAGCATCGGGGTAAAGGCGTTACAGCGTCTGTTCCCGGTAGACGAACGGAACGAGGAGCGCACGCGCGCCGCCGGCCTGCACCGCTGGTACGTCGTGGAGTTCGATGACGCCGCCGATCTCGACAAGGCGGCCCTCGACATGGCCCGGATCGCCGAAGTGAGCAAGGTGGAATTCAACCAGCAGCTGATGCACGTGCACGAAGGCCGGGTCATCCCGCTGGCCGAAACCGGCGCTGCGCCGCAGACCCGTGCGGCCGTCGGGTTCAACGATCCCCACCTGGGCAAACAATGGCACTACATCAACACCGGCGACAAGTCGATCTATTCGAAGATCAAGGCGGGAGCCGATGTCAACTGCGACGAGGCTTGGAAGCTCTGCACGGGCGACCCGCGCGTTATCGTCGCGGTCGTGGACAACTGCGTGCAGTGGGACCATCCCGACCTGGCCGCCAACATGTGGACCAACACCGCCGAGCTGAACGGCTCGGAAGGCCGTGACGACGACTCGAACGGCTATGCCGACGACATACACGGGTTCAACTTCGTCGACAATACGACGCTGACCATCAGCACCAAAGGCGATGCACC
>ERZ779643.428-NODE-428-length-35886-cov-3.232117_pt1 | contig 35886 bp, 23 predicted proteins | sample MGYA00511564_ERZ779643 | MGnify/ENA primary metagenome ERZ779643 (study PRJEB29588, sample SAMEA2147114) | human gut metagenome | biome: human gut; feature: human-associated habitat; material: faeces | place: Denmark | collected 2008/2010 ...
TAAGGCTGAACTGTTACTATTTTTTATGCAAAAATCATTCATTTCTTGTCATTTCCTCATAGAACTGGTAAAATATAATCGTGCATGCAGCCGTTCAGAGCTGCTCGCGGAGAATAAATCAGTTGCGTCAGCAACGGTTTTACGAATGGGGTTCTGAATAGTTACCGCATATATATAAAACACAAGGGGGTTAAACTAATGAAATTTGATGTTAAAACACAGGGAAAGAAAATGGAGGTTGCTCTGGAAGGAAGAATGGACTCTGCAACAGCACCGGAATTTGAGAAGGAGATTTTCCCAAAGCTTGATGGAGTTACCGAGCTTGTTCTGGACTTCACCGATCTTGCCTATCTTTCCAGTGCCGGATTAAGAGTGCTTTTATCCTGTCAGAAGAAAATGAATGCAGCAAAGGGGAGTATGGTTGTAAAGCATGTCAATGAAATTATTATGGAAGTATTTGAAGCGACCGGATTTGACAGTATTTTGACAGTCGAACAATAAAAGACAGATGAAAATGGGGAAAAGAATATGACAATGGAAGAGAGAAAATTAACACCTGCCGGACAGGGAAATCTGCAACAGATCAAATTGGGAATACCGGTAGTGGAAGCATTGGCTCAGATGGCAGAGGATCCCATGAGGGAAAATGAGAAACTGCTTTTGCGGATTCTGGAACAGAATAAGGACACGGAATATGGAAGGAAATATGGCTTTGCGGATATTCATTCCATAGAAGAATACCAGAAGAAGGTTCCGGTCAGTGTATACGATGATTATGCAGGCTATATTTTAAGAATGAGTGAGGATGGGGAGGAGAATCTGATTACCTCCGGTAAGGTTGTACATTATAACAAGTCTTCAGGAACGGTTGGAAACCCCAAGCGTATACCGTTGACGGAAAAGGCTTTTCAGGTTTTTCAGAAGTATAATGGTCCCTACCGTATGGGGCTGGTCGCAAAAGAACTCGGAGAAGACTGGATCAATGGACGGAATATGTCCATTGCGGAATCCATTGCAGAGATCCAGCATGTGAAAAGCGGTGTTACTTATGGAGCTTTGTCAGTAAAAATGATCGGTGAATTCCGTCCTTACCTCGGAATGAGTTTTACATCTCCCGATGAAGCAATTTATCCGGAATCGGAAACCAACACCAGATATCTGCATGCACGTTTCGGACTGATGGACCGGGATCTTACGAATATGGCAGCGAACTTTCTTGGGTTTTTACTGGAAGTATTGCGTTATATGGAACAGAATTGGGAGCTTCTGGTTAATGATATTGAACAGGGAACGATTGATCCCAGTATTAAAATGTCAGAGAAAGTCCGTTCCAGTCTCTTAAAGAAAATTCAGCCCATGCCGGAGAGAGCGCAGGAGCTGAGGCGAATTTTCATGCAGGGGTTTGAGGAACCGATTGTACCGAAGCTGTGGCCTCATGCGCAGTTCCTTACCGGTGTCGGTTCCGGTGGATTTAAGGTTTATGCTGATAAGATCAAAGAGAAATATATGGGAGAAAAAATAGCCCGTTATTTTACCGGAATTAATGCATCTGAAGGTATGATCAGTGTTCCGTACCGGTTAAATGATGAGAAGAGCGTGCCGGTTCCGGACAGTATGTTCTATGAATTTCTGCCGACAGACGCAGACGATGATTTCTCCAAAATAGCAACGATGGATCAGCTTGAGACAGGTAAGGAATATGAAGTGATTGTTACGAATCTTTCCGGTTTTTACCGGTATCGTATGCGTGATGCCGTAAAGATTGCAGGAAAATATAAGAATCTGCCGATTCTGGAATTCATCGGACGTATCGATCAGACAGTCAGTGTTATGGGGGAGAAGACAACGGAAGTGGCACTCAGGACGGCCGCAGAGAATACAGCAAAGCAGCTTGGTTTTGACATGATTGATTTTACAGTGTATCCGGACGTTGAACATGTTCCTCCACGTTATACTTATTTTATGGAAATCGAGAGCCTCCCGGAGGGGATGAAAGCAAAGGAAATCCGCTTTTTTCTGGAGAAGAATCTTGCCAAGGCCAATCCGTCCATGGGAGATAAGGTGGCAAAGGGAATCTGTGCGCCAACTAAGTTAAATATCTTAGAGCCGGAGACATATAGCTTATACCGTGATCTGATGATAATGAAGGGAACTGCGCCGGCACAGCTGAAGCCTGTGCACATCATCCGGAATGAGCTGCAGCGGAAATTCTTTTTCAGTCAGACAGAATACGGGGTGGAGCTTGTAAAATAAATGAAAGAACTTTGTGAAAATTAAAGGGGGAGCCTATGAAAATTTTAGCTTTAGTAGCAAGCCAGGACAGTACTGTGGAAGATGTTAAGACAAATGGAAGAAGGCAGATGCAGGCACTGATCGGTAAAGATAAGGAAGTGCTTTTCTGCGAATACTCCACGATTGAAATTTGCAGGAACGGGGAACTTGCGATTACCTGTCTGGGTGAAAAAATGGAAAAGCCGGATTACTTCTGGCCACTGCTTGGATCCACGGATGGATTTATTCTGGAGAATATGCTTCAGGATGCGGGAATTCCATCTATTTTAAATCTGCGTGAGCTTCAGGTCGCAAGAAGCAAGATTGCAACTTATCAGAGACTTGCACAGAATGGAATACGGGTGCCCGATACGATGGTATTTTTCAAAGATTCTGATCCCGGAACACTGTCCGGTCGTTTCGGTTTTCCGTTTGTTGTGAAGCCGGACAGTGGATTTGGCGGGATTGGTGTAGAACTGATCCATAACGAGCAGGAGCTTAAGGATTACTTTGCAACTCTTTCCTATGGACAGGCCTATGTGGCACAGGAATATATTGCTACTTCCAAAGGAAGAGATATCCGTGTTGTTGTTCTCCATGGCAGATATTATTTTTCGATGGAGCGCCATGCATCGAATCCTGATGAGTTCCGTTCGAATGTACATGTGGGTGGAACTACACAGGAGAAGACTCTTACCGAAGAAGAAAAGGTATTCTGTGAAAAGGTGGCATCCATATTTGATCTTCCGATTATCGGACTGGATCTTATGATTGGTGATGGAGAGTATGTGCTGGCAGAGGTAAATGCATTTCCGGGTATGCCGGGGCGTAAGATGATGGATGCATATGCTTCCGTCATTGATGACTTTATGGAGGGACAGGCATGACCGGATTTTTACGAAGAGTATTAAGCCCATACAGGGGACTTTTGATACTGGTCGTTTTACTGCAGCTTGGTCAGTCCTTTTTAACCATGTATCTGCCAACCATCAATTCCGGAGTGATCGATTATGGTGTGGCGAATGCGGATACTGCATATATCATGCAGCAGGGAATTCTCATGCTGGGAATAGCCCTTATCCAGTTTCTGCTATCAACCCTGGCTGGTATTTTCGGAGCAAAGGTGGCACTGATGACCGGACGGGATTTAAGGGAGCAGGTCTATGGGAAGCTGATGCATTTTTCCCGCAGGATGATCGGAAGCATGGGAGCTCCTACGCTGATTACCAGGGCAACAAACGATGTACAACAGGTAACCCAGTTTATTACGTTCTTATTTACCGCGATTATCGCAGCACCGATGATGTTTATCGGAGGTCTTGTGCTTGCCTTGTCCCAAAGCGTGAAGCTTTCGGTGGTATTGCTTGTGACGATTCCCCTGCTGCTTGGGGTTTCTGTGGTATTCTTAAAGCTGATCCTTCCTTATTACAGAGAACAGCAGACGAAAATAGATGAGATGAATACCGTACTCAGGGATCAGATTTCCGGTGTCCGTGTGGTAAAGGCCTTTACGAAGGAACAAGGCGAGAAGGAACGCTTTGAACGGATTAACGGAGATCTCTCAAGGATTAATACCAGCATCGGTAAGATTACAGGGCTGATGCAGCCGATCTTTACCCTGACAATGAGCTTTGCCAATATTTCACTGATCTGGCTTGGCGGCCGTATGGCGGGGAACGGTCAGGTACAGATTGGACAGGTGATCGGCTTCGTAACCTACATATCCTTTATTCTGACAGCAACCCTGATGGCTTCCATGATTTTTATTATGCTGCCAAGAGCCGAGGTATCGGTTACACGTATTGAAGAGATTTTAAACAGTGAAAGTGAAATTCAGGACAGAGAGGATGCTTTTTCCCCGGAGCAGTTCCGGGGAGAAATACGTTTTGAACATGTGACGTATTCCTATGCACCGGATAATGAGCAGGTGGAGCCTGTATTGAAGGACATTTCCTTCTGCGCACAGCCGGGGAAAACGACGGCGATTATCGGATCTACCGGATGCGGTAAGACTACCTTGCTTGATATGATTCCACGTCTTGCAGATGTGACAGAGGGGGCGGTCTTCGTAGATGGCATGGATGTCCGGAAGCTGTCAAGACATGAGCTTGATCAGGCAATCGGCATGGTTCCGCAGAAGGCTTTCCTGTTTTCAGGGACACTGGAGGACAATCTGCGGGATGGAAAACCGGATGCAACCCAGGAAGAACTCTGGGAGGCTCTTTCGATTGCACAGGCGAAGGAGTTCGTGGAGAAAAACGAGCGTGGTCTTAAGATGAAGGTCTCCGAAGGGGGAACGAACTTTTCAGGCGGACAGCGGCAGCGGCTTGCAATCGCAAGAGCAATTGTCCGCAGACCCTCCATCTATTTGTTTGATGATTCGTTCTCTGCACTGGATTACCGGACAGATCAGGAGCTGCGAAGAGCGCTGAAGCCGGTTACACAGAATGCGGCTGTGATTATTGTTGCTCAGAGAATCAGTACCATTAAGGATGCTGACCAGATCCTTGTGATGAATCAGGGACGTATTGAAGCGGTTGGAACACATGAAGAACTCATGCAAAGCAGCCGGACTTATCAGGAAATTGTGGCTTCCCAGCCCACAGATAAGGAGGTGGCATCATGAGTACAAAGCAGAAAAAGACTATACAAAAGGGGTCTTTCAAGCGGCTGTTAAAGCTCTTCTTCTTTAAAAATAAGATGCTGACCGCTCTTATGCTGTTCAGTATTATTATTTCAGCGGTTGCTACAGCGTTGGGACCGCAGTATCTGGGGTATGCAACGGATTCCATTGTACAGGATATGTCAAACCCGGTAAGCAGTAACATTCACTGGGACCGGTTTTTCTTCTGGGCAGGGATATCGAGTGTGATTTTTCTGATCCAGTTCGTATCGAAATGGCTGTCCGCATGGTTTTCCACACGGATCATCTCGGATACGGCGAAAGAATTGCGTAGTCAGGTAGAGACAAAGCTATGGTCGCTGCCATTAAACTATTTTGATACAAACAGTCACGGAGATATCATGAGCCGGACCACAAATGATATTGACAATGTGGTCACGACTCTGAATTCTTCCGGTGCAGATACGATTTACAGTATTTTCCAGCTGGTCGGGATGATTGTCATGATGACTGCAATCAACTGGAGGCTGGCATTGATCACTGTGATCATTATTCCGGTCTCGGGCTGGATTGTGACCCTGATTTCCAGGTTTGTGCGTAAGGAATATCAGAAGCAGTGGTATTATACCGGAATGATTAACAGTAATGTGGAAGAAAGTGTGAACGGACACAATATTGTGAAGCTTTATGGCCAGGAAGAGAAGTTCGTGGAAGCTTTCAGGACGCAGAATCGTCTGCTGTATGAATCTTCCTTCAAAGCCATGGCCGTATCGAACCTGATTCAGCCATTGTCCCGGTTCTTTACGAATCTGAATTATGTGATTGTGGCATTGGGAGGTGCTTTACGGGTAATATCCGGACAGATGACGGTCGGAGATGTGCAGGCATTTATTCAGTATACCAGACAGTTTCAGACACCCTTTTCCAAGCTGTCCCAGGCATATTCTTCACTGCAGTCCGGAATAGCGTCTCTTGACCGGATCTATGAGCTGTTAGACAGCGAAGATCAGGCTGAAGAAAAACCGGAAGCCAGAGCGAGTTACCGGCTGCAGGGAAAGATCGATTTCCGGGATGTGAGCTTTTCTTATGTACCTGAGAGGAAGCTGATCGAGCACATGAACCTTGTTGTAAAACCGGGCCAGATGGTCGCTATTGTCGGAGGAACCGGTGCCGGTAAGACAACACTTGTAAATCTGATCGAACGATTTTATGAAGTAAACAGCGGAGAAATTATTTTTGATGATAAAGTAGAAATCCACGACCTTACAAGAGCATGCCTGCGGGAGAACATTGCAATGGTTCTGCAGGATACCTGGGTGTATAAAGGAACGATCGGGGACAATCTGAAATATGGTCTGAAACGGGAAATCACGGAAGAAGAATTCCGGAATGCATGCCGGGAGACTTTTGTGGATCAGTTTGTAAGCACACTGCCTGATGGTTATCAGACCGTAATTTCCAATGAAATGTCGAGTCTTTCTGCCGGAGAAAAGCAGTTGTTGACGATCTGCAGGGCATTTCTTGTGAAACCGAATATTCTCATTCTGGATGAGGCGACAAGTTCTGTAGATACCAGAACCGAAGCCATGATTGATCAGGCACTTGATAAGCTTCGGGAGGGACGGACAAGCTTTGTCATTGCCCACCGTCTGTCCACAATCCGCAATGCAGACGTGATCCTGGTTATGGAGAACGGGCATATTGTGGAGCAGGGCAGCCACAAAGAGCTATTAGCACAAAACGGAGCCTATGCCGGATTATATCAGGCACAGTTTGAATCATAGAAATTAAACGGAGGAAGAGATTATGCGTATTGTATTTTATAGTGCGTCAACATCAGCACATTCCAATTCATCAACGAAAACAACCTACCAGCCGTTCCGGGCAGATACCTGGGATGAAATGGACCGGCTTTATCCGGACTGCGAATTTGTTGTAGTGGGACCCCTGAATGGTTCTTATATTTTTGACGTGGCAGATGGGGAAATCTGCAAAAAACCCGAGAAGGTGAAATATGTGCTTTTGGAGAGCGGAATGAGTGCGGAGGATACGGCAGAGCTGATTGCACAGCAGAAGCCGGATATTGCTGTAGCAATTGCATCGGGAGCCGTTCCCTTTGACTGGGTACCGATCAAGACCGCTCTCATTGCGGAGGAATTACAGAAAAGAGGAATTGCAGCCATTGCCAATAATACGCTGGTATCAGTGGCGGCATTTGATAAGTGGCGTAGCAATATCATGTTCCGCAGCTTTGTCAAAGCGGCAAAGGGAATCTATATTCACCATGAGCTGTTTCTTGCGGAGAAGAAGAATCCGGGTGTCAGTGTAAATGTATATAAGGAATATGTTTTTTACCGGATTAAGGAAATGAACTTTCCGGTCATTGTGAAGGATACATTAGGTGCAGGATCAATCGGAGTGGAAGTCATGAACTCCTATGAGGAAGTAGAGAGCTTTCTTAATTCCGATCGGAACAATTCAGATATAATGGTGGAAGAACTGATCCAGGGAGAACAGTTCGGAACGGAAATTCATGGTGTAGAGGGACGTTACAGTGTCCTTCCGCCGATCGCCTTTTCTGTAACAAAAGAGGGCATTACAGATCCGTTAAGCTCTGTAAAATTTGGTCCGGTGACGGATCCTTCCTATCATTTTGAAAAGGTACAGGAAGAGCTGCTTAATATGGCACAGAGTTTGAAATTTGAAGGAACGGTGCAGGTCGATCTGGTTTATCGGGCAGGAGAATGGTATATTATCGAAATTAATCCAAGATGGTCCGGAATGACAACAACAACGGCAGCCATGGAGGGAAGAAATCCACTATCCATTTTTGTGGACAGCATACTTGGAACTGACAAAAATTACAGTATGAAACGGAACCTGAAATATGCATTGAATTTTAAGATGAAAGCAAGGTCGCAAGAGGATCTGATCCGATTATATGAGAATCCGCATGTAGATTATATTATGCAGCTGGAAACCTCAGTGGCAGGTATGGAGAAGATCAACTACTGCGAGGTTGTTATCAGCACCGATCAGGAAAAAGAAGATATTCTGAATATCCTGAATGAACTGGAAGAGGAATTCCCGGGGCTTGTTTCCGATGATGTGAAAGCAAATGCCGGAGAGCTTGTTGCAAAATATCAGTGAGAATTCTGCGGTCAATAAGGAGTTGGTTGATTTATTGGATAAGGAGGAAAATGATGGATAAGAAAGCAATGTATAAACTCAGTTACGGGCTGTTTGTTCTGACAGCGAAGGAAGCAGACAAAGATAATGGATGTATTATTAATACAGCGATTCAGGCGGCCTCTGAGCCGAATCAGCTGAGTATTTGTGTGAATAAAGCAAACTATACCCATGATATGATTCAAAGAACGGGTAAATTTACGGTATCGGTTCTCAGCCGGAATGCAGAGTTTGAATTATTCAAACATTTTGGTTTTCAATCAGGAAGGGATACGGATAAGTTTGAATCATTTGACAAGTGTGCCAGAGGTACAAATGGTATTTATTATATTACAGAAGGTACCAATGCATACATTTCTGTAACGGTTAATAAAACAGAAGATCTGGGGTCACATACCATGTTTATAGGTGAGATTACCGATATGGAGGTCTTAAGTGAGGCTCCATCGGTAACCTATGATTATTATCTGAACAACATAAAACCGAAGCCACAGGCTGTAGGAACAGCAGGGGACGGACAGACCATCTGGCGCTGTACCATCTGCGGCTACGAATATGTTGGTGAAGAATTGCCGGAGGATTTCATCTGTCCCATATGCAAGCATCCGGCATCCGATTTTGAAAAGATTGTGAAGAAGTAAAGTCAAGGAAAACAAAAGCTTTTAAAATCCCCCTGCAGCATTACACTCTGTTTTTATTTGCTGCAGGGGATTTTGCATTGTAACTGTGGGTACAGAACAGTCATGGACTCATTTCCTGACCGGGAAGGAATATTCAGTTGTGTGATCATATCACAGAAAATGGCGAAGCGTTTGCTTATAATAGAGTCATAAAACAAAGGTATAACCAAACAAAGCAAGGAGGTATTTTGAATGAGATTAAAGGATAAAGTTGCGATCATTACAGGTGGAAGCCGGGGCATTGGCTTTGCTACCGCTGATAAATTTTTGAAGGAAGGTGCTGCTGTTATATTAACAGCAAGTACGCAGGGATCAGCAGATCGTGCAGTGACAAAGCTGAAAGAAAAATATCCGGATGCAATCGTCGATGGAATCAGTCCCGATCTGGCCAGTCTTGAATCCGTCAGAAATGCTTTTAAAGAAGTAACCGGAAAATACGGATGCGTGGATATTCTGGTAAATAATGCGGGGATTTCGGAAAGCACCCCGTTTATGGAGTATACAGAGGAAACATTTGATAAGGTCATGGATCTGAATGTAAAAGGAGTTTTTACGACTACCCGTGTAGCAGCAGAATGCATGGTGGCAAGAGGTGAGGGGGTCATTCTTTCCACTTCCTCCATGGTCAGTATTTCCGGACAGCCAAGCGGATTTGCCTATCCGGCATCAAAATTTGCAGTAAACGGCTTCACGATATCTTTGGCAAGAGAGCTGGGTCCTAAGGGTATTCGTGTGAATGCGGTTGCTCCCGGTATCACCGAAACGGATATGATGAAGGCTGTGCCAAGGGAGGTCATTGAACCCATGATTGAAAGAATCCCGCTTCGCCGTCTGGGACAGCCGGAAGATATTGCCAATGCATTTGTATTTCTTGCTTCCGACGAGGCAAGCTATATCACCGGTGTGATACTAAGTGTGGATGGCATGGCAAGAAGCTAAGACAATGTAAGAATGGTGATGTCATCACCGAATATAAATGGATTTCAGGCTATCATAGAGTCATCAAAACAAAAGACAAAGGAGGAATGTAACATGTCTGCGATCAATATCAGTACCAATAATTTTCAGAAAGAAGTAATGAATTCCGATAAACCCGTCCTGCTGGATTTCTGGGCACCCTGGTGTGCACCCTGCCGTATGGTAGTTCCAATCATAGAGGAGATTGCAGAGGAACGGTCTGATATCAAAGTGGGTAAGATCAATGTGGATGAGCAGCCTGAGCTGGCAGGTAAATTTGGCATTATGACTATCCCGACTTTAGTAGTCATGAAGAATGGTGAGATTGTTAAACAGGTATCAGGTGCGAGATCAAAGAATGCTATTTTGGAAATGCTGTAAGGTGGTATTGCCGCTTACTCTGGAAAGGTGGAAAATAGGATGAAAATTGTAATCATAGGAGGCGTGGCCGGTGGAGCTACAGCTGCAGCAAGAATACGGAGACGGAATGAACATGCTGAAATTATCGTATTTGAAAAATCCGGATACATATCTTATGCAAACTGCGGACTTCCCTATTATATCGGAGATGTGATCACAGATCCGGAAGAGCTTACCCTGCAGACTCCGGAGAGCTTTTTCAGACGATTTCGTATTCATATGAAAATTCACCATGAAGTGGTTTCGATACATCCGGATCGTAAGACAGTTTCGGTGAAGAATCTGGAAACCGGGGAAGCGTTTGAAGAAAGCTATGATAAGCTGATTCTTTCCCCGGGTGCAAAGCCTGCACAGCCACGGCTTCCGGGAGTGGGCATGGATCAGCTTTTTACACTACGTACGGTAGAAGATACATTCCGGATTAAGGAATATATTACAAAGAATCACCCGAAATCTGTTGTGCTGGCCGGGGGAGGCTTCATTGGTCTGGAGCTGGCAGAAAACTTAAGGGAGCTTGGCATGGAGGTTACGATTGTTCAACGTCCCAGACAGCTGATGACTCCCTTTGATCCGGATATGGCATCCATGATCCATAGTGAAATGAGGAGGCATGGGATAAAACTGCTATTAGGCTATACGGTAGAAGGGTTTCGGGAAAAGGATCATGAAGCAGAGGTTCTGCTGAAGGACAATCCATCTCTCCGTGCAGATATGGTGATACTGGCAATTGGAGTTACACCGGACACTGCACTGGCAAAAGAAGCCGGTCTTGAGCTTGGTATTAAGGGAAGCATCGTAGTGAATGACCGGATGGAAACCTCAGTACCCGATATCTATGCTGCAGGTGATGCGGTTCATCTACGATAACATCATCTACGCCGAGCTGAACACCAAGAGCGACTACTGCCAGGTGTGCGGCTGGGACGGCGAGATCCAATAAACAGGGAAGGATCATTGCAGATCATATTTGTGGTGATGACAGCCGTTATCCGGGCAGTCAGGGAAGCTCTGTAATTAAAGTGTTCGATATGACAGCTGCAACCACGGGTATCAATGAAACCAATGCCAGAAGGGCAGGTCTGCAGGTGGATACAGTAATTCTTTCTCCCATGAGTCATGCGGGCTATTATCCGGGTGGCAAAGTGATGACAATGAAGGTGGTTTTTGAAAAAGCGACCTGTCGTTTGCTGGGAGCCCAGATTATTGGATATGAAGGTGTCGATAAACGTATTGATGTGCTGGCAACAGCGATTCATGCCGGAATGAAAGCAACACAGCTGAAGGATCTGGATCTTGCCTATGCACCACCTTACTCATCTGCCAAGGATCCTGTAAGTATGGCAGGATTCATGATAGACAATATAACAAAAGAAATCCTGAAGCAGTGGCATCTGGAAGATATGGACGCTGTTCTTAAAGAGGAAGGGGCTGTGTTGCTGGATGTAAGAACAGTACAAGAATACAGCAGAGGCCATATTAGCGGATTCATAAATATTCCGTTGGATGAATTGCGGGAACACATCCATGAAATTGAGAAGGGAAAACCCGTTTACCTGATTTGCCAGAGTGGTCTGCGAAGTTATATTGCCAGCCGTATTCTGGAAGGGTACGGCTATGAAACCTATAACTTCTCCGGTGGATTCCGCTACTATGATGCAGTGGTTAATGACCGTGCATTGATTGAAAGAGCATATGCATGTGGAATGGATTATTAAAAGAATCAAAGTGCTTATTATTTTATGATTTCTGAAGGGCTTCCAGTCTTTTCATATCAAGAATGGTGATTTTGCCACGGGAGAGTCTGACAAGCCCTTCGTCTTGAAAATACCGGAGCATCCGGGTAATGACCTCCCTGTGGGAACCAAGATGGTTAGCAATGGTTTCGTGTGTGATTTCCAGTTCATTGCTTCCTTCAATGGATGCTTCTTCAAACAGAAATAAAGCAACACGTTTATCCAGACTTTTCCACATGATCTGTTCGATCAGCCACATGACATCAGAAAAACGGAAAGCCATTAACTCATTGGTATAGTTTGCGGCAGCAGCAGATTCCTGCATGATGCTCTTATAGGTCTCCGCCGGGATGACCCAGAGATCTGTGTCTTTCTCAGCTTCAATGATTACTTCGAACTGAATGGAACGCATGATACATGAGGCGGAGAGCAGACATATATCCATATCAAACAGGCGGTAAAGCGTGATCTCCCGTCCTTCATCCGAAAGGATATAAGTTCGAAGCTGTCCCGATTTAATCAGTAATAATCCGGTACAATCCAGATTTCCATTGTGAAGGATCGTTCCTTTTTTTACCTGTCGTGCAGTCAAACTGTCTGAAATCAGGTTTTTCTGTGCGGTATTTAAATCATTCCATACTGGAAAATAGTTTTCGAAGCTCATATAGCCAATCTCCCTTTATGAACACAGTATACTTATTTTTTTAAAACACGTCAATGATATGCCGTAACCATTGTATCTGTGATGCAAAGTGCTGGTTAACTCATTGCAGTCATCGTACCGCAGGTATTAAAGGTCTGCATAAGCTGTCCGGGATACAGCTTACAAAGTAATCACGAGCTTAAACCAGCCACCCTCTGTGGAAAAATCATAAAAGGCATTATGCTTTTCACAGAAAGCCATGATGGAGCGTGTTCCAGTTCCATGACCTGTTCTGGTGGAGGTGGGGAGTCCGTTTCTTCCCAGGGTAATCTGTCCTTTATAAGGGTTTGCAATCTCAAACATAAAGGCAGGCCTGCAGATACAGCGGATAATAATTTTTCTCTCATTCTCCGGAAGCTCTGCACATGCTTTTGTGGCATTTTCCAGAGCGTTGGCAAAACAGATGGAAAGCTCGGCGGAATCAACAGGGAGGCTTTCCGGAATCGCAAGATGGTGCTCTATGGTAATGCCCAAATTCCGGGCTTTTTCAAGATAAGCAGTGAGTGTAGCATTTAATATGGGATCACTGCAGTAGTGAGTGGGAGTGCTCAGCCGGTTCAGCTCAGTTGATTCGGATACAAGCTCAAGGATGGCCTTAGCATTTCCTTCCTTAGCAAGCGCAGCGATACCGGACAGCATCTTGTGAGTATCCTGCCAGATAAGCGTTACTTCTTTGGCGTTCCGTTTCGTATCTTCAACATGTTTTTTTATGCCCTGAATCTGTATTTCCAGAATCTCACGGTTCTGTTCATCCATCTGATACTGATACTGTGTCCGCAGATATTGAAAAACAGCATAATAAATGATGGCGATGACAGCACCTGAGAGGAAGAACAGAAGTGGAAAAGCCGGGTTTTGTGTGTAATGAACCGGATAGAGTGCAAGCGTCATCACAAAGAGGAAGAAGGCGATAGGGATCAATGCGAGAATTCCAAAGCCTCGGGTATTGATCCCGCCTATATCCGGAAAAACCCTTCTCAGAACAAAAAATTCCAAGGCAATCGCAGCAAGATAGGCAGACAGAAGAAGTATTGCATTTGACAGCAGCGTGCCTTTAAACAGTGTGTTGAGCAGTGTCACACTGATCAGAAGGTAGAGAGAGAGCAGGAGCTGCGACAGGCATTTGAAGACATGCCTTGAAACGGTAGTGTCTGCGGTCATATAGATCATGATTACACCCGGCAGAGAAATAGTAAGGATAGCGATTCTGAGAAAAGACAGAAATCCCCAAAAATGCATGAAAAAAAAGGTGAACACAATTGCATAAATGGCATATCCGCCTAAAAAAAGCAGGTTCCTTTTATAGTTTTTTCTCATCGGAGAAGTGGCGACTACCATGCCGAGCGTGCCAAATACAGCGACAAAGATACGGTAGATCTGGTAAGCCGTATTATCATCAAAAATCATAGTATTCCTCCATTTTGAACATTATCATAATGTGACCATAACCTTAAACCAGCCGTCTTCAGCTGTAAAGGTGTAAAAGGCATCATATTTTTCGCAGAATGCCACGATGGAACGGATATGGGCTTCCATACCGCCCTCCGGTAAATGTGGAAGACCATTTCTGTCAAAGGTTACCCTGTCCGGCTGAGGATTCCCAAGCTCAAACATCAGCCTGGGTTTTCCAATGCATTTAAAAACAATTTTTCGTTTCTCCTTTGGCAGCTTTTCACAGCATTCGATGGCATTTCCAAGCGCATTGGCAAAGCAGATGGCAAGTCCGGCAGGGTCAACCGGTAGAATATCCGGGATAGTGACGGAGGTTTGAAGCAGGATACCGGATTCCTCTGCGGATTTAAGATAAGAATAAAGTGTTGTATCCAAAAGGGCATCTGTGCAGTAATGGAAGGCTTCAGGCATATCAGGCTTCTGGCCGGCGATGCCGGTAAAGTCAAGGATCGCCTGCATATCTCCACTCTCGGCAAGAGATGCGATAGTGGAAAGTATGTGCCGGGTGTCATGCCGGATGATTTTTGTCTGCTTTGCAAGCTTTTCCATGTCGGCAGCCTCTCTTTGTATATTTTGTACCTGCAGCTCGAGAATTTTTCTGTTCTGCTCTATTTCCTGCCTGTGATACTGCATAGAAAGAAATACGCCGATCGCAGTGTAAAGAATGACAATGACGGCACCAAGCAGATAGATCAATATAACACTTGTGGGGCGTTTACTATAATGCTCCGGATAAAAAGCAAGTGCTACGGTAAGGATGATCAGCGCACAGGGAATCAGGGAAAGGATTCCCCAGCCTTTCCTGATCTCTGTAATAAAATCCAGATAGATGCGGCGCATGAAATGAAAATCAAATAGGATGACAAGCAGATAGGCGAGCAGACGCATCAGGATATCTGAGAGCTCCGTTCCGTGCAGCGCAGTATTTATGAGTGTGATGGTTCCTGCAATATATATAGAAACAAGTATGTGTGTTGCGCGGATGAATACAAGCCGTGGAAATGGCTCGTCAGACATATTATGCAGCAGAAGGATGGCGGGACAGGATATTGTCAGGAGAAATACCCGCAGTAAATGCTGGTAGCTGAAAAAATAGATGATTGCGTAGGATGAAATTATGACATAAATGAAGTAGGAAGCAAAAATCATGATACTTATGGGCTTCTCCTTCACATAGCGGAACTTTGTGGTGGAGCCCATCATGCCAAAGGTACCTGCGCAGGTGATTGTAACTTTTAAGATCAAAAAAATAATATTATCCTCAAAAAGCATAGTATCTGCCTCCATTCAGCCAAAAGTCCGCCCACTCCTTCTTGACTGTTTCATACATACGGCGGGGAACCGGAACACGAAGATCCCCGGTCAGCAGCAGGTCTGATCTTGTAACCTCTGTGACATGGAATAAATTGACGACAAAGGAGGAACCTACCAGAAGCATTCTTTTGTGTGCCAGCAGCTCAGACACAGCATTCTGGAAAGAACCGTTGAAGCTGGTGCTGTGTATCACAGTATTATCTGTCAGATGATAATCGATATGTTTATCTATGCGCTCTGCATACCGTATGTCGGCGATGGGGATCATACGGATACTGTCCGTGGTCTTTATGGCAACGGTCTTTTGCATGATCTGTGAAAAAGAGCGGTAAGCCTTGTCGAGGCTTTGGAAAAACAGTTCACTTTCGACAGGCTTTAACAGATAATCAAAGGCATCTACCCGGTAAGAATCCAGAGCAAAGTCAGGGGAGGTGGTAAGGTAGATCAGAAATCCCGTATCATCACGCGTTCTCAGGGCAGCACCAAGCTCAATACCATTCATTTCCGGCATAATACAGTCCAGAATATAGAGGTCAAAGCCACCGTGTTCATCTACATGGTTGATAAGTTCTTTTCCTGATGCAAAAGAAGATAAGGAAAGAGTCCGGTCAGAATGTATCTGTTTATATTGTCTGATCAGTTCCCTGGTCTTTTCATGGTTCGTTATTTCGTCATCACATAAAGCAATCTGCAAGGCATGATCCCCCTCCCGGTTTATTTTCTGAATAGTTACCATTATATATAAAAGCTTGTAAAACGCCTGTTCCGGACGCATGAAACAGGCATGATCATTATTTGCGATTACACCTCTAGTGTAGCAAAGAAGGCAGGATGAGTCAACGAAACAGGGGGTGACCAAATCCGAACAAAAAGCTGCCAAATCCGCAATGATGACCATAACAAAAAGTAATTCCGATATACTTTAGCTGAAAAGACAGAAAAAGCTTTTAGAAGATAAAAGATAAAATGGGAAGGTGAGTATTATGAAGATACATAAGCTTAAGGCCGGGGAAAAAGCTGCGCGTATCACAGCACTGGTTCTGACAGCAGCACTGGTATTTACAAGCATTGATCTTGCCGTGTTTGCAACTTCCAATGAAGGAATAAAAACACAGGAAGTGATCACGGGCTTTGGAGCTCTGGATGAATCGGCCGCAGTGCAGCTTTTGCCGGTCGGTGCACAGGAAAGTGAAATCGTATTTCCTGATACCCTTACTGTAATGTTGGAAACAGACAGTGTGGAGGAGTCCACCGGGGATGTAACACAGGAGACAGAGGATTCTACGAAGGAGAACACAGAAGCTGAAGAAATCCAGACACCGGAGAAAGATACAGAACATGGAGAAAGCACAGCCTCAGGAGAAAGCACAGACACCGGGGAAGGTATGGACTCAGGAGAAAGCACAGACACCGGGGAAAGCACAGCTTCAGGAGAAAGCACAGACACTGGGGAACGTACAGCTTCGGAAGAAAACGCAGGAACGGAAGACGATGCGGCAGAGGAAGAACAACCGGCACCGGTAGAAACGATTCCCCCTGTAAAAAGCACGCGGGAGATTTCCATTCATGTGACATGGGAAAACAACACAGCGGACAGCTTTGACTCTTCCGCATTGGGAAATCATTATGTTTATATTCCGGTTATTCCGGAAGAATACAGGCTGGCGGATGGTGTCAGCCTTCCGCAGATCAGTGTGACAATTGCAGCTATAGGAGGACAGGGGCTTGCAGAACTGCTTGCATTGTTAGAGAAGCTGCCGGATCCCCTTACCTACCTCTCCTCAGGTGAGAAAAATAAGGATATGATAGAGCCGGAGCAGCTTACCGAAGCAAGGGAGAAGCTGGATGCATGGCTTGCAGAAAATAAAACAGAGGATATAGAGAATAAAGAAACACTTTCCGGGGAAGAGGAGGAGCGTCTGGCGGAGCTTATCCAACGCCTGGAGGGCCTTGAGCATATACGTGATACGGAGACGGACTGCATGGACCTGGAATGTCCCTATCACTATCCGGAGATGATACAGCAGCGCATGGCGGAGGATGAGCTGCCGGAGCTTCTGACACTGGAGAATCTGGTGGAGGACTATGGCGTGGAGCCGCCGGAAGAGAATGCCATGCCTGCTGCTGCCTGGGGTACAGATCTTCCCTTGAGAGCGCCTGCCAGAGCATCGGCTCTTACACCACATCCACAGACACTGATGGTTACGGAAGATAACGAGAACAACAGCCATACGGGAAAGGCAGATGGTGACATTGATGAGAGCATGGGTTGTTCAAACAAAAAACATCCCATCGAGCTGGCTTTTACACTGGATGAGCTTCCTACGCAGAGTGCCTATCTGGCTGTGAAGGCTTATGATGTGGATGAGGATGACGGTGAGACAGATTATGTGTACCTCAATGATGACATCTATCTGCCGATGGATCAGACCAATCAATCTGGTAAACAATATAATAAAGAGACAATCGGTTATCTGTCGGGCACGGACAATACGTGGAATACGACTGTATTGGAGATACCGCTTGAAAAATTAAAAAAGGGAAAGAATGTCATATCTGTAACGGTGGCACCGCGAAGCTGGATTGTAAGAATAGACTGGATGCAGCTTGTGCTGGACGGTGGTGCAGCAGATCCCAACATTGAAAAATTTTCCCTGGAGCTTCAGGATACATCCACAAAAGGTAAAACGGTTACCGTACAGTCTCTTGTGACAATCCGGCAGAAAGGAAATAAAGAATATGCGACAGAGTATACACTGACACAGACAGAGACAGGCAATGCGCTGGATGCCTGCTTTGGCAAGGCTAAGTCACAGGAGCAGATTGCCTTAAGCATGCCCCTGAACTCGCCTGGCGGTGTATATAAAATCACCGGAATTCTCAAAGATCCTAAGACAGAAGAAATCAAGGCAACAGACAGCTTCAGCTTTTATTTTAATCAGGGCGTGGGTCTTGGCCCGAAGGTCAGTCATACGCTGTCACCGGACACACTCACCAATCGTGATGTGACGATAACGGTAAAGGCTGAGGATATGCCGAAGCTGGAAATCACGGATGTAAAGGTTGCAGCTGGCGCAACGAAGACAGCGACAGTAAACAAAAAATACACCTTTACGATAACCTATAAGTTAAAAGGCAGTGAGCAGTCCTTCTCTTATCCGGTATGGGTGGATAATATCGACAAGACAGCACCGGAGCTCACCTATACGCCGGTCACTGTGGTGGAGGAAGAGAAGCAGGAGACGGTGGAGAAGCTGTTTGGTGAGGCACTCTCTGTGGCGGATAACCGTAGGCTTGCCGAGAAGCCTTTGACTTACACCATACCGAAGGATATCGCAGCTCTTCCAGGGAAAAAGACAATCAAGGTAACAGCATCCGATGCTGCAGGAAATACGACCACTAAGAATTGTGTAATCACGGTGACTGCAAAGCCATTGGAATTAAAGCTTGGCGCACTTACCGCAGCTGCAGGAAGCAAGAACAGCTTCAACCTGAAAGCGGTTCTGGCACATACCGGTGGGGATACAATCAAGGAAACCGGCTTTGTATGGGGCGTGATGCCGGCTCCGACGCTGGAGTTTCATAACGGAAGTGCCAAAACGGCTCCGGTCGTTACAACAAAAAATGGAAATCTGACCGCAAAAGCCACAGGACTAACTTCCGGCGTGGAATACTATGCGCGGGCATATGCGAAGGTTACATCTGACGGCAAAGAGAAGGTGTATTACAGCGAAGCGGGAAAATTCGGCTTCGGAATTCCGCAGTATGGTACATTTTCTGTGAGCAGTGTCACAGGCAGTAATGGCAAAGCAACCTTTACGATCACAAGAAGTAATGGAACGGATAAATATCAGGTGGTATATTACCGCACGGTAAATGGCTCAGCGGTGGGTGGCACGCATTTTACCCATAAGGAGGGGGCTGTCTACTTTAATAAGGGAGAAACGTCAAAGACCGTGACAGTGACGGAGCTTGGCGTGACAAATGCCTATCAGAGTAAAGCAGGAACAAAGTATTCCAATGCCGACAGAACCTATTCGCTGGAACTCTACCGTGTGGGGGTGGACGGCGGAACGATTGACCAGGCACACCGCTCGATGCTGCGGACAATGCCGAAAGACAACAGCTATACCGTGGACCGGTCGGTTTATACAACAGAAAAAACGATCACGCATGTCGCTGAGACATCCGGGAAAAAGGGAAAACGGATTGCAGATACAAACCAAAATCAGGGTGGAGAAAGAACCAACGTGAGTTTTCTTAAAAACCGCTACAAGGATACAAACTATTATACCAGCAGTTCTTTTTCCAACTATTATACGGATGCACGGCAGCGAGAGTATCTAAGCTCCACAGCCGGTGGATGGTACTATCGGTATGTGCTGAGGGCATATGAAGAGATTGACGGCTATGAACATGCCTATATGGGAACCGAGCCATTAGAAGATAGAAATTATGATACAGAGAGTAAAAAAGAGGATACAGCTGTCGCAGGAGTAAAGGGGCAGCTCTGGGCATGTAATTTTCTGCAGCCAGCAAAAGAATCAGTCGGAACCTATTGTTTTCCTGACACCAGAACAGGTGGAGGGGAAGGATCCTATTATCCCAAAAACAGCTCCGGTACGGCGTATGGTTACAATGGAAAAACCTGGGTGAAGCTTGGGGTGGATCAGACCTGCTACGCCTATTTTGGTGCGACTGGTGACTTCGACGATGTATGGTATGTAGACGGCCTGCAAAGCTTTGTGATGGTCAATGACGAGAAGGAGCCGGCGCTCCTTGGCGTTGCACCGATGGCAGGAGGCACCTATCTTCCGGGAGATCCGATCACCGTAGCGCTGGTTTTTGACGAGATTGTGGACAGCCAGAATAGCAGCTTAAGCAGCAGCCTTACGATCTCTACGAATGTAGGAACCCTGTCCTATGCCGGTGGTGCGGATACGAATGTGCTCTATTTTACAGGGAAGGTATCCTCTACTGTCAGCTTAAATAGTACTGACGCACTGAAGGTCAACAGCATCAGCAATCCTGGCAGCATTAAGGATATGTGCAATCTATCCGGTACGAGCCAGACCTTTTCGGGCGGCAATACCAATATCAAGGTGGATGCCACGAAACCGGCATTGACTGTTAGGGCAGATACCAGTGGCAGTCTGCCTCGTCATAAGGCAACGATCACAGCCACAGGAGCAGCCACCATTCAGTATGCATGGACGAAGGATACTGCGCTGCCAGGCTATGGCTGGCAGACCACCACAAGTGGTACGCAGCTCACAGAGAGCAGAGGAACCGCGGGGCAGACACAGACCTGGTATCTGCATGTGCTTGCCACGGCAGCATCGGGAGCATCGACCCATCAGTATCGGGCTTTTACCTTTATGAATCCTGCGATCACGGATGTGTCGGTGAGGGCTGGCAATACGGTAGCATCAGCGGAGGCGGCTGATGTGTGGAAGCCGGGTAAATATATCGTGGTGCAGTATGCGGGCGCCCAGAGCACAGGGACAAAGCTTACCTTTGACAGACCAAAGAAAGTAGAGCAAGGTGTTGCGTCCTCCAGTGGTTCAGCCAATCTGTATGTCACGGAAAATGGAAGCTATACCGTCACGCTGACGGATACCTATGGGAATGTGATATCCAAGACCATTGAGGTTAAAAAAATAGATCGTAAAAACCCGACCGTGACGCTTCGCAGCGGCAGCAGTACCGGAGCGGACACGGTATACAATGAGCTGACTATTGCGGTACTGCCGGAGGATACCGGTGGCAGCGGTGTGGCAAAGGTAGAGTATGCATGGACGAGTACGACAGGGACTCCTTCTACTTCTGTATGGAAGACACTGACTGCGGCAGCAGATGGCAGTTATCAGGCACAATATATCGCAGCTGAGACGTCAAAGACCGCAAAGTACCTGCATGTAAGGGTGACAGACGGAGCTGGAAATGTATCGGAAACCGTGAAGTCGGGACCTTATCAAGTGATAAAGAAGGCAGTGGGAGCAGCCCTTCCTTCCATTACAGTAACGGGAAATCCGTCTTCGTGGACAAAAAGTGCCACACTTACATGGAAAGCTAGGCAGGGAAGCGGCACAGGTGCGGGAGCACTTGCGTTTGTCTATACGCCGAAGGGGACAGTGACTGAGAATATGACCGTCGGAAGCTGTACTGTGACGAAAAACGGTGTCTATGAATTTATGGTAATGGATAAATTCGGGAACTCTGAGGCAGCAGAGGTGCTTGTGACCCAAATCGACAATGAGGCACCGAAACTGGATTCTCTTACAGCTGCCGGTGGCAAGCCGGGAACAATACGGCTGACTGGTGTTACAGATGACCATACGGCTGTTTATGATCAGAAGGGAAACATTACAGGATATCGTGGCAGCGGCATCCGTACCAGAGAGTACAAGATGCAGGGAGAGAGCACCTGGACAGCCTTCACCGGAGACAGCTTTACCGTAGCGAAAAACGGAAACTATGTGGTAAGGCTTACGGACAATGCGGGAAATGTCAGTGAAGAATACCGTGTGGAAATGACAGGTATGGATGTGACAGCGCCAACAGTCAGCTGTACAGTCAATGGAACGCGCAATGGAACAAGTGGATGGTATCTGGATTCCAATGTTTCGGTAAAGCTTACCTTTGCGGATGAGGCAGGGGCTGAGGGAGGCACACCCAGCGGCGTTTGGAGTGCAGCGTATCAATGGGTGACAGATACTTCCCAAAAACCGGCAACAGGAATGGTCAATCTTGACGCAGCCGCAGTTGCAGCGGGTGAGTATACGATTCCTTTATCAGACTATTATGGAACCTGTTATTTATATTATAAGGTGACAGACCGGAAAGGAAATATACGGGATGGTTTTTCAGAGCAGATAAAAAAGGATAATTTCCATCGTCTGGAATTTACCGGACCAGACAAGGCACAGCCCTTGTCCGCAGGACTGCCCATGAGTATTTCACTTACCTATGGACCATCAGGAGGAAAGCTTACCGGAACAGCACAGACGGAGGTACTGGCAGAGCTACCGGCCTATCAGGGAATCTACCGTTTCTCAGAACTGAAAAAGACACAGGCAGTCTACACGGTAAACAGCACCGGCACAAAGCAGATCCGATATTATAAGAAGGCATACAGTGACAGCACCGCCTGTGAGCAAAAGACCTTTTATGTCAGACAGATTACCTTTGACAGTCAGGGCGGAAGCAGCGTGGAGCCGCAGCTGATATGGACGACCTACAATGGTCTTATTCCGGAGCCGGCTGTGCAGTGTGCGGTCACGGAGCCGCAGGAACCTGTCCGTGAGGGCTGCACCTTCGGAGGCTGGTATAGGGATGCGGAATGTACAGACAGCCGGAAATTTGATTTTGGTACCCAGTCGCAGGTTATGACGGACACAACGCTTTTTGCAAAATGGATACCGAATTCCTATCGCGTGTATTATAAGCTGTCCCTGCCGGATGGCAGCGTTTATGAGCCGGAAGACATGTATAAAACCTATGTCCATGGACAGGAGCTCACAATGCCGGTTCCATCACAGGAAGGATATGAGTTCTGTGGCTGGTATGACAATGCCGGTTATACAGGAACACCTTATACAAAGATCGGGGCAGAGGAATATGGAGACAAAACCTGCTATGGTTATTTTAAGGATGTACAAAAGCCAGAGCTTGCTGCGTCAGTAGAGGGTAATGTCAGCCCGAATACAAAGGGCTGGTATAATACGGATCAGATCCGCATGGTTCTGTCTTATTCCGATAACAAGGGAGTTACAGGTCTGTATGGTAAGGTGGATGATGGTGGATATGAAGAAATCCCCGGTGTTATTACAGAAGGGGGAACAACCGTAACAAAGGATTATGCCTGTGTCGAGGGATGTCACACCTACACCTTCAAGGCAGTGGATGCAGCCGGAAATGAAACGGTGACTGATGCCATGACCGTAAAGCTTGACACGATAAAGCCTGTGATGTGTGATGCAGCCTTCAATGAGGGATATAAAAATCTCTGGAACTGGCTGATCCGAAAAGACAGTCTTGAAATTACAATCCCTGTCGAAGAGGCGGGAAGTGGAATAGAGAGCGTAGATTACGAGCTGATACCGGAAGATGGCAGTACTACAGCAGGCCGGGCATCGGTAAAAAAGGCTTCAGGAGAGAACAGTGCCGGTTATACGGCGGTGATCTATATCAACCCGGACTTTAAGGGGAAAATCAAAATCACTGCAAGGGATTATGCAGGAAATGTGTCGGATACGAAGATGATAGGTACGGATGGCAGTGGCATCCATGGCATCATCGTGGAGGATCATGCACCGGAGATCACATTTTTGGTAAATGGCAGTGAAAGTCCGGAAAAAGAATATGAGAAAGCGCCGACAGTCATCGTGACGGTAAAGGATGACAAGGAGAATGCTATTTCCGCGGGACTGGCTTCGGCAGCTTATCAGATCGGAAACAGTGCAGAGTGTGTATTACAGGAGGATTTTACCACAGTCATTAGAACAGAGGTCAAATTCCGCATACCCACAGAGAAGCTTCCGGCAGCCGGTGCAGACATTACCGTGAAAGCTGTGGATAATGCCGGAAACCGGGCAGAAAAGAAAATCACGGTAAGGATACATACTCACAGAGCGGTTCTGGTGCAGGCTGTAGAACCAACGTGTCTTGCAAAGGGAAACAAAGCCTATTATGTCTGTGACTGTGGAAGATGGTATGCCGACAGCAGTTGTACGACAGAAATCACATCGCAGGATGTGGTACTGCCGGCAAAAGGACATAGTTTTAGCGGAGATTACGTATACGATACAGACGGACATTGGAAAGTGTGCAGCCGATGTGATGCATTGGGAAAAAAGCATAGCCATGTATATGACGATGACAGGGATACCATCTGCAATGACTGTGGCTTTGACCGGACGATAAAGAAGCCGGAACCGGAGAAACCGGGAGGCGGCGGAACAGAAACACCATCACCAACAGTCCAGCCGGAAAATACCCCGGAGAAGAAGCCGGAAAACACTCCGGAGAAGAAGCCGGAAAACACCCCGGAGAAGAAGCCGGAGAACACTCCGGAGAACAAACCGGAAAACACCCCGGAGAACAAACCGGAAAACACCCCGGATGAACAGCCGGACATAGGAGATGTATTAAATGTACCGGAGATGACAGATGATGGCAAGGCAAACACATCGGGTGAAGCTGTGCCGACAGGAAATGTGAAGGGCATGGCAGATACAAGTACTGCCCTGAAAATTGGAGAAGGCACAGTCACGGTAACGGTTGTCTGTGAGGAACAGGAGTACACGGCAGGAGTGTCTGATACTGCTGCGGTGGTGAATGCAGTGCTGACACCGGCACAGCTAAAAAGTGCAGCTGCTGGAGAAAACATAGAAATCCGGGTAGAGGTGAAGGATATTTCCGGCAATGTTCCAGAGAAGGATAAGAGTGCGATCGAGAACGGTATAAAAGAGTACCGTAAGGAAATACCTGATCTGGTACTTGGAATGTATGTTGATATTTCTCTGTTCGTTAAAATAGGAGAAGCTGACTGGAATGCCGTTACGGGAACGGTAGAACCGGTCGAGGTAGTGATCGGTATTCCACAGAAGCTGCAAAGCATTGACAGAGAGTTTTTCATTATCCGTTCCCACGAAGGGGAATATACCCTTTTAACGGATATGGATGATGCACCGGATACAGTAACGATCCATACAGACAGATTCTCTGCTTATGCCATTGCGTACAAGCAGGTGAGCCGGACACCACAAGCCGGTAAATGCAATTTATGCCACATTTGTCCGACCTTCCTTGGCATCTGTTATTTTGTGTGGCTGATACTTATTATGGCAGTGCTTTTGATCGTCTTTAGAGTGATACGAAGAAACAGAAATGTGAGAGAAAACCAGAAGCCGTAATAGAAAATGAATTGTGGAAGCATACATTTGTTGTATGTGCAGTGCTGCAATAAAGTAGAAAGTAAGTGACTTTATTGCAGCACATTTGATGATATCCTATATCCGGAAACAGGAATCAACCTGCGAAACAATTTCAGCGTCAATCCAGCCCTTGTCTGCCATATCTTTTAGAATTCCACAGGCTTTTTCATGAGACATCCCCTGCTTATAAGGGCGGCTCTCGGTTAAAGCCTGATAAATATCTACACATGCCATCATGCGCTCCTGGGTGTTCAGGTCGGCAGCCGTTTTGCCAAAGGGATAACCGGTGCCGTCTAACCGTTCATGGTGAAAAGCCGCCCAGTCCCGCAGCTCTTCGAAACCATCAATTTCAGACAGAATATAATAGGTATAAGAGGCATGGTCCTTCATGGTAGTAAATTCCTCATCCGTTAAGCGGCCGGGCTTTTCCAGGATTTCATTTCCGACGGCAACCTTTCCGATATCATGTAATGCACCTGCCAGATACATCTTCTGTGCAGTCTCTTCATCGAATCCCATGTAGCGCGCCAGTTTTTCCGCATCAATGGCAACACCGATGGAATGGGTGCTGGTAAAGGGCGATTTATAGTCGACAATATGTGCAAAGAAATCAGCCAGTACCTTAATCTGCGAAAACGTAAGCTCCTGCCTGATGCGGGGAACCTTGTTCCATAGACAGGCATCCAGATCCCTGCTTCCAAGAGAAAGAAAATGGGCCTCTGAAAAGCTTTTAAGAAATGCATTTACACATTCCGCATCGAACATGCGTCCCTTTGCTTTTTGAAGAAAATCGAGGGCCTTTTCCCAGGTGGCGGTAGTAAAGGTCTGGGTGCGGCAGGCCACATCCAGCAGGTCACACAGATGAATAATACGTGCAAAAAGAGGCGTTTCCTCCCATTTTTTGCCAAAAGAACCGGTTCCATCCGCATTCTCGTGATGGTATAAAATCACATTCGTTACATCTGTGTGAAAGGGCAGACCCTGAATATTATGCTCTCCCATAGAACAATGTGCGCCCAGTCTTGGAAATTCCTGTGCAGCAGAAGCCCGGGCAATATCGTTATGCAGCTCCTCCTGAATATATTGCGTCAGGGCATTGTCATGCAATAAGGCACAGACCGCCAGATCCTGCAGCTCTTTGCCCTGAATGCCCATCTGTTCTGCAACGCAGACACTCATATATGCAACACGCTTGGCATGCTTACTGGTTACATGAACCAGCTCTGCCTCTACACAGTCCAGTGCATAAGAGCATGCCGAAAACAATCCTAAAACATCCAGTTCCATAAAGTATTCCTCCCGATGATGATAAAACTATTTTACTCTCAAATCGGTGGAATGCAAGCAGAAAAGTGTGGACAGGTGAAGAGGGTCTTGACTATTGTCTGCGGTTGGTATCTAATAATCGTAGAATCCCTGAATGGGACAGGTGTGCGCCCGCTTGCGCATAATATAAAAAGATTGTGAAGAAGTGAAACCATGAGTAAAAAGCTTAATTTTATGGAGATTATGAAAGAAACTGGAATTCTGACCGTGGCAGTAGCCATTATTGCGGCGGCGGTATACTTTTTCCTGGTGCCAAGCCATGCATCCGTCAGCAGTATTTCCGGTCTGGGAATTGTACTGTCTAACTTTGTGCCGCTTCCGTTGTCCGCGATTACGATGATTCTGAATGTGGTGCTCTTATTGATTGGATTTGTGACCTGTGGAAAAGAATTCGGAATCAAAACAGTATATACAAGCATTATGCTGCCGTTATTTTTAGGACTTTTTGAAGTGGTATTTCCAAAAGCCGGTTCAATGACGGATAGTCAGGAACTGGATGTACTCTGTTATATTCTGGTAGTTAGCGTGGGGCTTAGTATTCTTTTTAACCGGAATGCATCTTCCGGTGGCCTGGATATTGTTGCGAAGATTATGAATAAGTATCTTCATATTGAGCTTGGCAGGGCAATGTCACTTTCCGGAATGTGCGTGGCGCTTTCCGCAGCACTTGTATATGATAAGAAAACGGTGGTTCTGAGTGTTCTGGGGACATATTTCAATGGAATTATTCTGGATCATTTTATTTTTGATCAGAACCGAAAACGGCGCGTCTGCATTATCACCGGGAAGGAAGAAGAACTTCGACAGTTTATTATTCAGGATCTGCATAGTGGAGCAACAGTCTATGAAGCGATAGGAGCCTATAATCTGGAAAAGCATAATGAGATTATTACGATTGTGGATAAAAGTGAATATCAGAAGCTGATGAAGTTTATCAATGAAATTGATCCGAAGGCATTTATTACGGTTTATAATGTATCCGGTATGCGTTATCAGCCGAAGCATAAAAGCAGTATTTAAGCGGAATGCAACTGACGGTTGACAGATTTCCAAGGCGGTTTGGTAGCAGGTAACCGGACTTTCTGTTAGAATGGGTTCATTCAATGAAGAAGGAGAACAGTTATGATTTTAGCAGAAAAGATTATGAAGCTTCGGAAACAGCAGGGATGGTCGCAGGAGGACCTGGCAATCCGCCTAGATATATCAAGACAGTCTGTTTCCAAATGGGAGAGTGGAGTTTCCCATAGTTAAAGATACCACACCAAATATGATGAACCCACGCTTATACACTACCAGCTATAATAAACCGCAAGGACAGCAATTTGATGATACTGCTGTCCTTTCTTTTATAAAATTGCAGTACACATAAAAAAGCTGTAAAATGATAAATATATTTGTCCTTGTAACAATTCTCGGACATTTGCCTGTTATACTATCTGCAAAAAGCAAAGGAAGTGAGGATATGAAGCAGATTTTAATTGTCGAGGACGACAGTTTTTTGAATAAGATGTTGGCCTATAACCTGACCGCAGACGGCTACGGCGTGACTTCTGCCCTAAATGCCAGAACCGCAGCCGAAGCCATCCGCCAGCGGGAATTTGATTTAGTGCTGCTGGACATCAACCTGCCGGACGGGAACGGTTTTGAACTGTGCAAGCTGATAAAGCCCCAGCACCCGGACACCATCGTAATATTCCTGACCGCCAACGATCAGGAGAGCGACCAGATACGGGGCTATGAGGTGGGCGCGGTGGACTACATCACAAAGCCCTTTGTGATCGGGGCCTTGCAGCGGAAAATCAAAGCCATGTTCGCCATGCTGGAACACCACAAACCGGCCAAGGACATTTACGACGACGGGCGGCTGTTTCTGGACTTCTCGGAGCAGACGGCTTCCTTAAACGGCAAGCCCCTGACCCTATCCCCGATGGAGTACAAAATGCTGAACCTGTTCCGCAAAAATCCCCGGCAAGTGCTGACCCGTGGGCAGCTTTTGGAAAAGCTGTGGGATATAGACGAAAGGTTTGTGGACGAACACACCCTGACAACCTCCATCAGCCGGATTCGCAGCAAGATTGAAGCCGACGGCGGCGCACCCTACATCAAGACCGTTTACGGCATGGGCTATCAATGGACGGGAGGCGAGGCAAAATGAAGTTTCAAAACCTCTCGGTAAAGCGGCTGTTTGGCCGGGTGGCAATGGAGCTTGTCCTCTCCATGTCCGGGATCACCATAGCCCTGTTTCTTGTGACAAAACAGATTGCGGTGCTGCTGACAGGCGGGACGCTGCTGCTGTGCGCCCTTGTGGGGATTTTTGTACTGACGCAGGCGTTTGGAAAGCGGCTGTCGCAGTTTACCGCTGACCTGTGCCAGACCTTAGACCACATGATCGCCGGGAATGAAGCGCCCCAGCGGCCAGAGGACAGCGAAACCCAGCTTGCCAGAATCGGACACCGGCTGGCAAGGCTTTACCAGATCATGCAGGAGAACCGCCGCCGGGTGGACGAGGAACGGCAGGAGTTACAGACCCTTGTATCGGATATTTCCCATCAGGTGAAAACGCCGGTAAGCAATCTGAAAATGGCGACGGACACCCTGCTGGAAAAGCCCATGACCGAGGCGGAGCGCACCGACTTTATCCGGGGAATCCGCAGCCAGACGGATAAGCTGGACTTTCTCTTTCAGGCCCTTGTGAAAACCTCACGGCTGGAAACGGGCGTGATCCAGTTGGATAAGAAACCGGGTCGCCTCTTTGATACCGTGGCGCAGGCCATGAGTGGGATTGTGTATGCAGCGGAGAAAAAGGAAATCGCTGTGTCCGTGGACTGCCCGGAGGATTTGACCGTTTTCCATGACAGCAAGTGGACATCCGAAGCCCTCTTTAACCTGCTGGACAATGCAGTGAAGTACACCCCGGCAGGCGGGAAAATCGCCGTGTCAGTGGTGCTGTGGGAAATGTATGTGGAGGTCAAAGTGACCGACACCGGCAAGGGCATTTCCGAAAGCAATCAGGCTGCCATCTTCCGGCGCTTCTATCGTGAGGAAGAAGTACACGAACAGCAGGGCGTGGGCATTGGCCTGTATCTGGCCCGCGAGATCGTAACGCGGCAGGGCGGCTATATCAAAGTGGTTTCGGAGCCGGGCAAGGGTTCGGAATTTTCCATTATGTTGCCGACTAAATAAAGCACACTTATAACAGGAGAAAACACCATGAAAAAAATCAATTTTTGCAAAGCAACAACAATCATCTTAATAATCAATGTTATTTTATCTATTGTTTTATTTTTCGTTGTTCCTGATAAAATAGCAATTCAATGGGTAGGTACATCCCCCAGCAATGCAGTAGATTCTTACTATGTATTTTTGGTGCCGGTATTGTCAGTGCTTTTTGCTTTTACGGGAAAACCTATTTTTACAATGTTCCTGTTTAGATTGTGGAATAGAACTAACGAGCATTTAGTGACATACTTAAATTTGTGTCTGCAAGTTGTATTTCTTACTTGTGAAATCTATATCGGATTATATAACCTATGTAATTTTAATGTTGCCATTAGTATAATTCTCATTGTGGAACTTATGATAGATGTGGTGATTGGATTGAAATTATTTCACAATCAATCTATCTAAAAGATTGTGTAGTATGATTCGGCGGACGACCATTTCCGGCTGTCCGCCGTGAATTTTTTTGAAATGTCCGAGCGTTGTAACATTTCACCCCGATTTTCAATGAAATTTTTTGGCCGCTGTAACATTTCGCGGACATTTGGGTTTTACAATACCCTTATCAAATATGGAGGTGATACAACTATGACATGGCCTTTTGAAAATGACACCAGCGCCATTACAAAGAAGCTGGCGCAAAGAAGCTTCAAAGCCAACAAATTACGAAATATTGTTGCTGTAATAGCAATCGTTTTAACATCAATGCTTTTTACTTCTGTAACGACTTTATGTGTTGGAGCGATCCAGTCTATACAGACAACTATTTTGCAAATTAGGGGAACCAGCCCATCCACTGGTACATCTGTAAATTGGATTGCCATAATAGCAGCCCTGTTTTTTATTATGATTTTTGTAATAACGGGCTATTTGCTCATTCGCAATATTTTTGAGATTTCTGTTGTTCAAGAAATAAAGAAATATGGCTTATTAAGAACAATCGGAACAACGGAGAAGCAAATCAAGCGAATTGTTTATAAGCAAGCATTTTGGCTGTCTATAATTGGTATATCTATTGGGTTGATTTTAGGATATATAGTAGGAATACTTATGCTTCCGTGGATTCTTAATTTTATGAAAGGCGAGTATCACAATCTTTCTGTGAACTTGAGTTTTAATCCTATTATTTTTGTCGTTGCCGGGATATTTAGTGCGATTACTGTTTGGGTGAGCATAAAGAAACCATTCAAAATTGCAGCTACGATTTCGCCCATTGAGGCAACCAGATACTATGAAAAAGACAATTATCATAGTGCCAACAAGAATCGTCTTTCGTTTAAGAATAGAATAACAGAAATGGCATGGAGAAATTTAAGAAGAAATTCAAAGCGTACCATATTTATCGTCTTATCCATGATACTCTGCATTATTCTCCTAAACAGTGCAATCGCAATCGGAAATAGTGTTGATGTTAAAAAATATGTATCTTCTGTTACCTCATTTGATTTTGTTGTGGCAAGCCCAAACACATTTTCTAATGTGCAAGGTTTTCGATTTAAAGATGATTCTGTTAGTAATGAAATCATATCTGATATTGAAAATAATATTCCTGTGCTGAACGGAAGTCGAATTTATAAAAACACTTTGGATGATGTCAGTGTTACTTATGATTATGGTAGTTTGGTCACGGAAGTATTAGACGAATACACAGAAGATAATCACCTTATACGAAGTGGTATGGTTGATGGCAGAACTTATCCAGTAAAACTCGGTGTTGATTATCGACCTCTTTGCAATATTTACGGGGTAGAAAAATCAATACTTCCTAAATTGAATTTCATTGAGGGAGAAACAGATATACAGCAACTAACCTCATATTTGGAAAGTGGAAACTATGTTATAGAAATTTCAGCGATCAACCCAAATGAATCTCCTGAATTTCTTTGTCCGCTCAATCAGGAAGTTACCATTTACAAAGATGGATTGCCTTATAAAACGGTTTCGGTAATTGCGCGTGCAGTGGTTGATTTTTCATTGGTAGAATCTCCGGGTAAGAATGTTGGCTACACTGATGTTGGCGGCGATTGTCCTATTTTCTATATGAGTAATGAGATGTTTGTGGAATTGTATAACAATCCAGCCATAATGAGTTATGTGTTTGATGTGGAAAAAGAACACTTTTTGCCAGCGACCGAGTACATCAATTCTTTGCCTACCGTTGAATACGCATCGTCTGAAACATTGGCACAAACTATGAATGGATTAAAACAAACTATTTTTATCATAGGTGGCCTTATTGGGTTTCTATTAGGAAGTATCGGGCTTGTGAATTTTTCCAACATCATTATAACGGGCATTATAAACCGGCAACGGGAATTTGCTACATTAGAGAGCATCGGAATGACGAAAAAACAAATTAACAAATTGACCGTATTGGAGGGATTGTTTTACGCATTTCTGATTTGTGTAATGGGTTTACCTCTCTCTCTTATTGTTGCAAATACAATTCTTCCTACTTTCTTTAATCAACCTGACTTATGGCTGTTTACAATACAGCCTACGATTTTCCCGTTGATATTAGAGGGAATTGTTATTTGCGTTGTGGCGATTATAGTTCCTCATGTTTCGTTTCGCTATTTTAGAAAAACAAGTATTGTAGCTCGATTAAGGGTAGTTGAATAATAATTTTGAAATGTCCGAGCGTTGTAACATTTCACCCCGATTTTCGATGAAATTTTTTGGCCGCTGTAACATTTCGCGGACATTTGGGTTTTACAATGACCTTATCAACAGGCAGAAAGCCTTGAAAGGAGTTTTGAGTATGAGCGTTTTACAGACGATTGATCTGAAAAAGTATTACGGCACAGAGCCGAACATCACCCGCGCCCTTGACGGCGTGAACTTCTCCGTAAATGACGGTGAGTTTGTGGCCGTTGTGGGAACCTCCGGCAGCGGCAAGTCCACCCTGCTTCACATGATGGGCGGGCTGGACACCCCTACTTCCGGCAATGTGATTGTCCGGGACAAAGAACTGTCGAAAATGAACGACGAACAGCTTACCATCTTCCGCCGCCGCAACATCGGCTTTATCTTCCAGAACTATAACCTTGTTCCTATCCTGAATGTGTATGAGAACATCGTCCTGCCGGTGGAGCTGGACGGGGACACGGTGGATCAGAAGTTTTTGGACGAGATCGTTCACCTGCTGGGGCTGGAAGATAAACTGAAAAATATGCCGAACAATCTTTCCGGCGGACAGCAGCAGCGTGTGGCGATTGCCCGCGCCCTGATTACCAAACCGGCTATTGTGCTGGCCGACGAGCCGACCGGCAACCTTGACAGCAAGACCAGCGCCGAGGTGCTGGGGCTTATCAAGCGCACCAGTGCAGAGTTCCGGCAAACTGTTGTGATGATTACCCACAACAACGACATTGCCCGCCTTGCAGATCGGATTGTCCGCATTGAGGACGGCAAGATTGTGGAATAAGGAGGTGGCAGACTATGACATGGCCTTTTGAAAATGATACCAGTAACATTGAAAAGAAACTGGCAAAGCGCAGTTTGCACCATGAACGGCAGCGTAATTTATTTGCAATCATTGCTCTTGTGCTAACTGCATTTATGATAACTGCGACATTCAGTATTGGTTTTAGTTACTTTGAAACCTACCAAATGCAACAAATTCGGTTAATGGGAACTACCGCTGATGTCGGAATCACAAATGTAACAGAAAATCAGTTGGTTGAAATTTCAAAATCAAACCTTGTCCTTGACGTAGGTATACAGCAGCGTTTAGGCAGTGTTGATACAGAGCAACTGCAAAATGTGAGATTAGGTATAGTTTGGATAGATGATACCGAGTGGGAACACCACCGTCTTCCTACTATATCAGGTGTTGTAGGAAATTACCCATCAAGTAAAAACGAAATTATGCTACCTACATGGGTGCTTGAACAGATGGGCATTTCTGATCCGCAAATAGGGATGGAGATTGTGTTGTCATACCAAATTGGCGATAGCTATGATTATGTCACGGACACCTTTTTGCTGTCGGGCTACTATACGGACTACATTCCAATGCGCACAAATAATCGTGGTTATGTTTATGTTTCATCCGCTTTTAAGGATAGCTTAAATGTATCACTGGATAATAGTGTTACGGCAATGATCCGTTTTCAAGGCAATGATAATGCTGACAAAAACTGTGAAAGATTGCGGCGTGAGATTGACTTTACAGAAGGGCAAACATTTGAAATTGTACCATTAGAACAGGCAAATGGTGGAACTATTATTTTAGCTGTAATAATTTTAGCAGTTTTTATATCCTTTAGCGGCTATCTGCTGATTTATAATATTCTTTATGTCTCTGTCGTAAAAGATGTGCAATTCTATGGCCGTCTTAAAACGATTGGAACGACCCAAAGGCAGATAAAGAGAATTATCTATAAGCAGGCAATCAGAATCTCTTGTATTGGTATTCCGATTGGTCTGTTACTTGGTGCGGTTGTTTCCTTTGGCATTGTTCCTTACTTCCTGAATATGATGTATTCAACAAATTCTGATGTGGGAACAAAAGTATCTTTTTCGCCGTTTATTTTCATAGGAGCGGCCATATTTACGTTCATTACCGTTATGATTGCAAGCATGAAGCCCGCCAAAATTGCCGGAAGTGTTTCACCAATAGCAGCACTCCAATATACAGCAGCCAGCACAAAGAGCAGCGCCAGAAATTGTAGCAAAATGAAGTTGTCCAGAATGGCATGGAACAATGTCTTTCGTAATGCTAAGAGTACAACCCTTGTTTTTGCATCGCTTTTTTTCGGCCTTTCCTTGTTCCTTGTCGTCACAGGGCTATTACATGGTTTAAGCCCGGAGAATTATGTGAGCCAATGGGGAGTAAGCGATTTTGCACTCACATATAGTATCCACGAAAGAGAAGATTTAATTTCCAGCGAAATGGTTTCAGAGATTGGTCAGCTTGACGGCATTGAGAATTTGAGGTTGACCTATGCACCTTATCCTCAAGTAGCAGCAGATGTTGTATATGACGATGCTGTATTTCACGAGTTTCTTGCGTCATTAGACGGAGTAAACGGCATTGATTTTTCTGATCCGGCAAAATTAGAAAATTATCAGCAAAACTTTTTTAGCGGGGTTTTTGGAATTGACAGTGCATATTTGGAAGAAATCAATAAAACCTTAAACTTGCCTATTGACACGTCTGCCTTTGAACAAGGAAAGGTTGTGCTGCTGTCCAAAACAGTAGAAGGCCTTATTCAGCCAGGGCAGGAAATAACAATCCAGACGCAGAACGGACAGCATTCCTTTATTGTAGCGAACGGTTATTTGAATGAAGGGTTTCGAGCAGGAGGAGGCAATGAGAGAGGGACGGCTCCTGATTTGTATATTAGTCAAACAGCTTTGAAAGAACTCTTTCCGCAATATAGAGTGTTCCGCGTGGCCTTTGATACGGATGGTCAACATGACGAAAGTATACTGCAAGAATTAAAGCAAATCACCGCATCACAAGCTAACATTGATATTATATCCCGATATGAACGGCGAGAAGAAATGCAGGAATATCTCATTACAGCAAAGGTTTTAGGAACAGGGTTGTCCGTGATCCTGCTGCTTGTTGGTGTCATGAACTTTGTCAATACAATGGTTGTCAATGTAAATACTCGGCGCTATGAATTAGCTGTTCTTGAAAGCATTGGAATGACAAAGCGACAAATCAAACGAATGCTATTTATGGAAGGTTTCTATTATTGGGGCGTTTCCCTTTCCCTTGCAGTCACCATTGGAACAGCAATCTTCATCTTGCTATATATGATTTTTAGTAAAGTGGCCTATTATGCTGTTTTCTCCTATCCATTTATCCCACTGGTGCTGGTGTCTGGACTGGTGTTGCTAATCTGCCTTATTGTGCCTATATGGGTCTACAAAACTGACGTTAACCTTCCAGTTGTGGAGCGATTGCGGTTGACAGAGTGAGTTTAATCAAATAGCAAAACATCCTTAGATCAATCATATCGAAGCGGAGCAGATTTTAGCTGCTCCGCTTCTTTAGTATTTTTCAAAAAATTCTTTTGAAATGTCCGAGCTTTGTAACAATTCAGCC
>ERZ779643.435-NODE-435-length-35688-cov-5.526113_pt1 | contig 35688 bp, 30 predicted proteins | sample MGYA00511564_ERZ779643 | MGnify/ENA primary metagenome ERZ779643 (study PRJEB29588, sample SAMEA2147114) | human gut metagenome | biome: human gut; feature: human-associated habitat; material: faeces | place: Denmark | collected 2008/2010 ...
CCACGGGTTACGAAAACCATATAGCTATACTAAATCCTATCCGCTATAGAGGATATTACTACGATACCGAGACCGTCCTTGCGATGGTGGGACAAGGATACTATAGTCCCGAACTTTGCAGATTCATTCAACCAGCAGGTTTTCATTTGGCATAATTAACAATAAACGGATTATTTAGAAAAATTTTAATAAAAATTTGACTTAGATAAAATATAAAAAATTTCGAGAATGTTATTGGATTTTGGGATAGGAAAGTATGTGTAAATTGTATAACGTTTTAGGTAGTTCTTTTGAGGTCAAGGTTCGGAAGACTTATGGTTATAATGTATGTTATTATGTTTTAGGTAATCCTTTTAAGGTAAAGTTTCGAAATCATTATTGTTATAAATGCAAAACAGAATTATCAATCTTTAAGCATAAAAAATTGGTTTCGGAAAACTCCGAGGATGCGAAATATTACGATTTTAGCAGAGATATTCCTAGTTATGCAGCTGGTCCATGTGAGTATATTCATAACGTATTTTATTGTCCTAATTGCGATGAAAATATAGAATATTTAACGCAATTAAGTTATGAAGATGTAGATATTTACATGGAAAAAACAAAAGAGAAGTTTGCAAAAAAGGGATTTAATATAGATATAAAAACAATATATGAAACAAAGGAATGCGAATACGTCGACAGAATAGATGCGCTGGAGAATGTCAAAAATTTTTGTTTAATTGTTTGTGAAAACAACATGCAATTATGCATGTTTAAATTTCCGTTGATGCGAAAGGATTATTGGGAACGACCGTACTATTTTAAGATTGCAAAAAAAAGAATCGAAAAGGAAATAAAACGAAAGTTATCGGAATAACGGAAAATGCACGGTTGTGATCTATAAAGTGTTGTAAGTACATTTGCCGTATCCGATTTTATCGACTTTAGTGTTCTATTATTGTGACAAACTAGTTTTTAGTGGTAGTTAAATTTTTAAAGGAAAACCATATAATTGGTGAGCCGGACTAATATCTTTTAAAGATGCACATATAAGTAAATCTTTTGTTGCGCAGCAACTTGAATACTTGCCATTTTTTGAAAGGCAGACGGTCCGTAACGGATAGTCTGCCTATTTAAATTATCCGTTAAAATTTAAATAAATTATTTTAACGAGTGGCTGTATTGTTTTTGTAACTATTCAATTTGTTTATTCAAATCCAAATAATTATTTTAATAAGGTTTTTTCTGCCAAGTATGCCTATTCAATTTATCCGTTAAAATTTTAACTATTATTTTTAATGACGTATGCTTGCCCGTAACCTTAATAAAGTTCATTCAAATAATTTGTTAAAATTTTAATGCTTATTTTAATAATGTTTTTTCTGTCACGTACACCGTTCAATTTATCTTCCGGGATTAAAATAATTATTTTTATAGTAACAGTCTTTGTAAGTGTTAACTAAAATACAATGTAGGTTATATTTATTTTCGATTTCTCAGCCCGTATGTATGAACAATAAAAAAGTTTTAAATGTCTATGGATTTGAATCTTGAATAAAGTGCGTCGTAAAAACAATTTACCAATACGTTATTTTGGCGTTGTACAAAATTATATGCATCGGCGGCAGATTGCAGAGCGTAACAACTATACGATTACCGCAGTAGAATATGACAACTTCTTTCATTAAAAAATACAGAAAAATTATTGACATTATCTTTTGAAAAGTGTATACTTATGCGGTAGGTGGTTTTTTATGAAGCTCGTTTGTAACGGAAACGACCTTGCCGAAGCTGTCGGCAAAGTCTATAAAGCGATTAGCGCAAAGACGACCAATCCCGTGTTGGAGTGTATCAAACTTAAGGCAGGGGACGGTGTTTTGGTGCTTTCGGCAACCGATCAGGAGCTTTATATTGAAAAAGTTGTTAACGCCGATGTAAAAATAGAGGGAGAAACGCTTGTTCCCGGCAGATTCTTTGCGGATTTTGTGCGAAAACTTACACGCGAGCAAATAGAACTCTCTCTTAATGACGGTAGATTGTTTATAAGATACCACGGTAACGAAGGCGCACTTTCCTGTCGTGATGCGGAGGAGTTCCCCGTAATGCCGGATTTAGGCAATGCTCAGTACTTCGTTATTGCGCAAAACGATTTCAGAGATTTGATTGCAAAGATTGTTTTTTCGGTAAGCCTGGATGATGCTCGTCCTATGCTTAAGGGCGTAAATCTCGAAGTCGGAGAGGATTCGCTTGTCGGTGTGGCTTTGGATGGCTATCGTTTGGCTAAGTGTGTTAAGCCGCTTCGCAAGACTACGGCAATGATGTCTGCAGTAGTGCCGTCACGCAGTATAAGCGAGATATCTAAGCTCCTTGAGGACGTGGATGACGATGTTACCGTTTATATCCAAAAACGCTATGTAATGGTTGATTTGATTCATACCAAAATTTATGCGAGCTTGTTAGATGGGGATTTCATGAATTATAAGCATATCATTCCCACTAACTTCAATACGGTAGTAACGCTTCCGAAAGAACAGTTCGAAGATTCGTTGGAGAGGGCCGTGCTGTTAGCTCGTTCGGATAGGAATAACCTTGTAAAAATCGTAAAGTTCGATATAGGCGGAGATATGTTGGAGATTTCGGCAGGCAGCGAAATCGGTAATGTAAACGAACGCATCGTAGCTCGTATAGACGGAACGGATCTTTCGATTGGATTTAATGCGAAATACTTTATTGAGATGCTTAAGTTTGTTACTTGCGATAATATAGTGATTAAGTTTACTAACGCCGTAACACCGTGTGTGGTAGTGCCTACAGGCGATAGTGAAGAATTCATGTACCTTATTTTGCCGGTAAGGATGTAATAACGATGCCATTCGGCAACTGCCGACGGTAATATACGTAAAGAAGAACCAAAGAAATTCAAAAGACAAAACGTTTCCCGTCTTTGTAGGATGGGGAACGGCGCACATGCTACTGTGGCTCAGCTGGTAGAGCAGCTGATTCGTAATCAGCAGGTCGCCGGTTCGAATCCGGCCAGTAGCTCCAAGAGGCTCGCAATATAGGCGAGCTTTTTTTACGGCCGAAGTCGGCTCCACGCTGCTTACGAAAGTATTCGTAATACTTCGCTGCGCTCCGTGGCGTTCGCTCGCAAGGCTCGCTCGGCAAAGCAGCAGGTCGCCGGTTCGAATCCGGCCAGTAGCTCCAAGATAGCGGATAGACATTTTGACTTCGGTAGCGGAAATAAGATTTTGTTGTTAAGAATCATTATAGCGTAATTGGCAGATTGGTTCTACCTTTTTTGACGAGACGAAATTATTAATTGCACGAACATGAGGCTTATACGGACATATACGATTAATAGCACCATATCAACGAATTTACAGACTATTTGAGTTTAGGTTATATAAAGGGCGGTGATACGGTCGGCTGATTTGCTAAGGCGTTATCGCTCGATATATCGCAAAATCGGATGAATTTCGATGCTTTTTTTAAGCATATCGGCAAATCGCATAATTTAATTAGACGGACGAGTTATTATTGTAAAAATATATTTTTTGTACTTAATCAAGCTGAAACAAAACGAGTTCGAAGAATCTTCGAACTCGTTTGTTTTGATTTAATATTTAATTTTCGTTTAAGTCGGCTTTTGAATGCGCATTCAAATAATTCACTTTAATTTTACTGAAACCGTTGATTCAATCCGATCGAATTTGCCGTCGTTTGAATATTCGTTTTGTCTTTTACAGCAGTGACGTAAGCAATATTTCCACGCCGATACCGATTAAGATTATTCCGCCTATTAGGTCGGCTTTTTTTAACAGCGATCCGAATTTTTTACCGAGTAGTACGCCTGACAGACAGATTATGAAAGTTATCGCCGCTATAATCAGTGCGCAAACCAATGCCATTATAGGCGGGTATTGTTCGACAGTAAAACCTACGGATAGGGCGTCTATAGAGGTAGCTACGCCTTGAACTAACAATGTTCCGAAGCCGAGAACGGTTTTTTTGTTTTGATCTTCGTCGCTCTTCTTTTTGAGGGATTCGATTATCATTTTTCCGCCCAAAAAAGCAAGCAAAGCGAATGCTACCCACGGAATATATATTTGAAAAGCAGTAAACTTTTCTGCCAAAAACGACACCAACATCCAACCTAACATAGGCATAAGGGCTTGAAAGAAAGCAAAGACGCCGGCGATTTCCATTGCTTTGCTTTTTTTCATATTGGATTCGTTAAGACCGCTGACAATCGAAACAGAAAAGGCGTCCATTGCCAAACCTACGCCGAGCAAGGCGCTGTTAAGGAAAAATAAAATATTCCAATCCATTATTATTTATTAAGAGACTGCTTTTTGGCTTCGAGTTTATCGATAAATTTCCGGTTGTCGATAATAAACCTTTCGTGAATTCCTTCGCCTACAAGTTCGGTTTCGTCGTAAACCTTTACGCTAAACACAAGTTTTCTCCTGTCAACTTCGATAAGTTCGGTTTCGCAAGTAACCTTGCTGCCCACGAAAGTCGAAGCCAAGTGCTTGACGTTTACCAAGGTGCCTACGGTACTTTGACCTTCCGCAAGGTACGGTTCCACCGACAATCGTGCAGTTTCTTCCATAAATTGAATCATGCACGGCGTAGCAAACACCGGCAGCAATCCGCTGGATATGTATTCCGCTGTTTGCTCGTAGGGGACGATACGTTCTCTTTTGCCTTTAATTCCTACTTCCATTTTTTTTTGCCTCCTAAAAGAACATCACATATTATACTAACACACGGATAAGTCTAAAGTAAAGTAAAAAGCAAAAATTTTTTTAAGCGTCTTATAAACCGTTATTTTTCTTGTAAAAAACAATGAAATGTGATAAAATAAGCTCATACACGATAATGGAGGTTTTTATGCGTTTTTCTAAAGAAGTAGAAAATATGATTTGCGTAGCCAAGGGGCCCAATCACGGTGCCGCACCCATTCCGGAAGAAGGAAAATGGATAAAGGCAAGAGAGATAAAGGATATAAGCGGATTTACTCACGGCGTAGGCTGGTGCGCTCCGCAACAGGGAGCTTGCAAGCTCTCGCTCAATGTTAAAAACGGAGTCATAAAAGAAGCGTTGGTGGAAACCATCGGATGCACCGGTATGACTCATTCTGCCGCCATGGCAGGAGAAATACTGCCCGGCAAAACCATACTGGAGGCGCTTAACACCGATTTGGTTTGCGATGCAATCAATACGGCAATGAGAGAGTTATTTTTGCAGATTGTTTACGGTCGCAGCCAATCGGCATTCTCGGAGGACGGTCTGGAAATAGGCGCAGGACTCGAAGATTTGGGCAAGGGGCATCGCAGTCAGATAGGTACTATTTACAGCACCGAGGCTAAGGGCGTCAGATATCTCGATTTGACCGAAGGTTATATAACCAGACTTGCGTTGAGCGAAGATAATTTGGTTATAGGTTACGAATTCGTAAGACTCGGCGTGATGATGGACAAGATAAAAGCAGGCATGGATGCTAACGAAGCGTTAAAGTCGTCTACCGGCAGATACGGAAGATTTGACGGAGCGGCTCGTTATATCGATCCGAGAAAGGAGTAGGAGACAGATTATGGTACGATTTGAAGGATATGAAAAAAGAATAGACAAAATCAACGAGACTTTGGTTAAGTACGGGATAAAAGGTCTCGAACAGGCTAAACAGATCTGTCTCGACAAGGATATAGACGTTGACGGTATAGTTAAAGGGATTCAGCCGATAGCGTTTGATAACGCAAGTTGGGCGTATACTCTCGGTTGCGCAATCGCAATAAAGAAGAATTGCAAGGTGGCTAGCGAAGCGGCAAAAGCCATAGGCGAAGGCTTGCAGGCGTTTTGCGTACCCGGTTCGGTAGCCGAACTTCGTAAAGTGGGTTTAGGACATGGTAACCTTGCGTCCATGCTTTTGGACGAAAAGACCTCGTGCTTTTGTTTCTTGGCAGGACACGAAAGCTTTGCTGCGGCGGAAGGTGCAATCGGCATAGCTCGCACGGCAAACAAAGTTCGCAAGAATCCGCTCAGAGTAATTCTTAACGGATTGGGTAAGGACGCAGCTATGATTATATCTCGTATTAACGGATTTACTTACGTTCAGACCGAGTATGACTATTTCAGTGGCGAACTTAAGGTGGTGAGAGAAATCGCTTATTCTGACGGAGAAAGGGCAAAGGTAAGATGTTACGGTGCCGATGACGTCAGAGAAGGCGTTGCCATTATGCAAGCAGAAGACGTTGATGTTTCCATAACCGGCAATTCGACCAACCCCACCAGATTTCAGCATCCGGTAGCCGGTACGTACAAAAAACTTTGCTACGATAGCGGCAAAAAGTATTTTTCGGTAGCTTCCGGAGGCGGTACGGGCAGAACTTTGCACCCGGACAATATGGCTGCAGGTCCGGCATCGTACGGCATGACCGACACTATGGGCAGAATGCACTCGGACGCTCAGTTTGCAGGTTCTTCGTCGGTACCGGCACACGTGGAAATGATGGGACTTATAGGCATGGGCAACAACCCCATGGTAGGCGCTTCCGTTGCCTGCGCCGTTGCGGTAGAAGAGGCGTTAAAAAGATAATACGTTATAATATTTTAAATGTTTTTTGTCGTCCGACTCGTAAGCGTCGGACGATTTTTATGTGACGCAACTAACAAGAAAATAAGGCTTACGATGCTAACTCTATAATTGTCGTTTGGAGCTATATGTCGTGTGATCGGCTCTATCAATTTACCGGCGAAAAACGGATGCGCAATATGAATTGTATGGTGCGCTTGTGTATTCTATAACGTCTTGCGATAACGATACTGCAACCTTGCGTATTAGGATACTGAAATCGACAACGTTAAAACTCATGTTCGGAGGCATAGTCGAGATATTTCGATACGGAAATCACAAAAAACGATTAGCTTCAGTTCATAAAAAAATCGCCCGAACCTTTCGGTAGGACGATATAAGTGTTTACTAAAATCAGATATCGTTGCCAAAATCGCAATTGATTTTGTTTATTCGAATTTGTTGTGGATGACTAGCGGCCAAAGCGTGGAGTCGCAAACTTTCCTTGCCGATATAATCGCTTCCGCTTTAGTTTGTTCGGTACAATGGGGAACGATCTCGTCTTCGGTATAAAAATCCACTTCCCATGTTTTAAGAGTGTGGTTGTACAAGACATGAACAACCGTTTCTTTGGGCTTTTCGCCGAGAATATGCTCGTCGGCTTCGGCCGTGGCGGCGGGCGGTACGGTTTTGGGCTGTGTTTCTTTAATTTTTTCGGCTGCCTTATCCACCGATTCGTCGATATTATCCGGTACATAATTATTAGGTCGTTTTTGCAAACGTGCAAATACTATAACGACTATCGCAAATACGACAACAGTCGCTCCGATTATTACGTATACATACGGCTGCGCCGCATTAAATAACAAAAACACGTTAAATATTTCCTCCCTGATTCAATTATATTACAATTTTAATCGTTTGTAAAGTCATTTCCGGCAAAAAAGGTTGCAAATTTGCGATAGTAGTGATATTATTTACCTATGGAATCGATAAATGAAGAGATTTTGAAAAGTTACGGAATAACGGCGACGGTGCTCGACGCTTGCGAAAGCACGAACGAGCATGCTCTTATCAACGGAGGCGTGGTTTTTGCCCGAACGCAAAGCGGCGGCAGAGGTCGTAACGGACGTAATTTTTATTCGGGAGAAGGCGGTATTTATACTTCGATTGCTTTTGACGTAATCGATGAAAAAATCAACGTGCAAGGCAGCCGTATTCCTTTTTCGCCTGCGTCGCTCACTGTTTCGGCAGGTTGCGCCGTTTGTAAACTTTTGATAGAATACGGATTTGATGCTTCCATTAAGTGGGTAAACGATGTTTTTGTCGCCGGTAAAAAAGTATGCGGAATTTTGGCGGAAAGGCGAGGCGACAGGGTAGTTATAGGTATAGGCATCGATTATGCGTCCGAGCTTCCCGATTCGCTCAAGGATATAGCCGCCCCGCTGTTTTCCGAAGCCGACGGCATAAATTTATTTGCAGCCGAACTTTATCGAAAACTTTATTGCGAATTGTCTGCTTGCGATTACGATTACTATAAATCGCATTGTTTTACTATCGGCAAATATGTTAGCACCTGCAACGGCGAGGGAGTTGCGGAAGATATAGAAGACGGATGCTTGGTAGTAAAAACTGAAAAAGGGAGAATTAAGGTGTTTTCGGGCGAAGCCGTAATACTAAAGAATTGAAAAGTCTATGAAAAAGATTGATTTGTAAAAGAAACTGTGTTATACTGATTATGGATAACTTTACGGACTGAGTTTTAAGGGAAAAATACGGCGGCATAGGAAGAAAATCAGTTTACCGTTACAAAGATTAGGAGAAAAATTATGGCAAGAAAAAAAAGCAAACCTTCCGTTAGGATAGAATACGACATGCTTTCCGACGAGTTAAAGAAGATGTACGACGAAATATATTTGACTTTGAAAAAGAAAAATATATTCGAACTCAGACAGGAAGCGCAGGAGTTGTCAATCGGCGCACCCACCAGGCTGCAAAAGGCAGAACTGGTAAGACGTATGGCGGACAAGCTCGTGTCCGATTACGTGCCGGAGGACATGACTCAGGTCGAAAATGAGGTTAAGGGCATATATTTCAATGGATATCTCGATGATATCGTTGTGCCGAAAGCGCTTATCGAGCGATGGAAACTTCGGGACGGTGACGTTATAACCGGAACATACGCAAAATCCGAGAGTTGCGGATACGTGATGATAGGTATAAACAAAACCGAGCATGACATTTCCGCAGACCGACCTCGATTTGAACAGTTACAGGCGCAGGCAGGCGAGAAAATGATACTTTGCAACGCAGCGAAAGCGAAGTTCCCCGGTCTTAAAAAGGGCGAAAGAGTGCTTATGAGTTCGTTTACCGCAGAGGAAGGCAAAAAAATTTCCGAATGGTTTGAAAATTGTCTGTTTATCCCCATCGGAGTGTTGCCCGAAAGCAAGTTTAACGACGAGCAGTTTGCCGTACCGTTCGATATGTCTGCCGAGGACTCGACAAAGACGGTGCTGACCGCTGTTTCGAGAGCAAAAAGATTGTGCGAAGAAGGCAAAGATGTGGTAATCGTAGCGAGCGGGTTAAGCTTACTCGGTGACAGAGATGCCGAAAGGGCAGTGTTCGGAGTCGGAAGAAATTTCAATTACGGCAGCATAACGGTGATAGCCGACGAAGACAAAGAAAAAGAAAACGGAGCTTACGCAAAGGCTGCTACGCGCATTATTTAAGGGGAACTAGATGGGACTTATTTCATTTCTTAAAGGCGGTAACAACCGCAGGCAGATAGAAAAATTAGAAAGAATCGTAGATAAGATAGAGGAGCTTGAACCTCGCTTCGAAGCTTATTCTGACGAGCAGCTTAGAGAAATGACTGCGGAATTTAAACGCAGACTTAATGAAAATTACGAAACGTTGGACGATATTCTGCCCGAGGCGTTCGCCGTCGTAAGAGAAGCGGCAAAGAGAGTCTTGGGTATGCGTCATTTCCGAGTGCAGCTTATGGGCGGTATCGTTCATCATCAGGGACGTATAGCGGAGATGCGTACCGGCGAAGGTAAAACTTTGGTTGCTACTTTGCCCGCTTATCTTAATGCGCTTACCGGAAAAGGAGTGCATGTCGTTACCGTAAACGATTATCTTGCAAAGCGTGACTCCGAGTGGATGGGCAAGGTGCATAGATTCCTCGGACTTACCGTAGGAGTTATAATCGCCGGCATGAGTCACGAGCAAAAGAAGGCGGCGTATGCGTGCGATATAACGTACGGCACGAATAACGAGTTCGGATTCGACTACCTCAGAGACAATATGGTAGTTTACGAAAAAGATTTGGTACAAAGAGGACTCAATTACGCAATTATAGACGAGGTCGACAGCATACTTATCGACGAAGCTCGTACTCCGCTTATAATAAGCTCGGCGGGCGGAAGGTCCAGCGACATGTACGCTATCGCAAACAAATTCGTTCGCACTCTTAAGGCGTCCACCAACATCGACGACGAAGGTAAAACACAAGACGACGAAGAAGCCAACGGCGATTATGAAATAGACAAAAAGAAGAAAGCCGTAAACCTTACCGAAAGAGGCAACCGCAAGGCAGAAAAATTCTTTAATATAGACGATATAACAAATGTGGAACATTCCGAGTTGAACCACTATATCAATAATGCGTTAAAAGCCGTTTACCTTATGAAAAAGGACGAGAATTATATCGTAGACGGCGGCGAAGTTCTCATAGTAGACGAGTTTACCGGACGAGTGATGGTGGGCAGAAGATACAGCGACGGTTTGCATCAGGCAATCGAGGCTAAGGAAAACGTACGCATTCAGAACGAAAATCGTACGAGAGCCACGATTACTTTCCAAAATTATTTTAAGCTTTATACCAAGCTTAGCGGCATGACCGGTACGGCTAAAACCGAAGAAACAGAGTTCAGGGGTATTTACGGATTGGACGTAGTTACCATTCCCACCAATCGTCCCAGTATTCGTATAGACGAAGAAGATGCGGTTTACAGCACGCTTAAGGGCAAGTTTAATGCGATAATAAAGGACGTAGAAGATTGTTATAAGCGCGGTCAGCCTGTATTGGTTGGTACTACGACGGTAGATAAGAGCGAAGATTTGAGCAAAATGCTGCGTCAGCACAAAATTCCGCATAACGTTCTTAATGCAAAGAACCATCTCAAGGAAGCGGAAATAATAGCGCAGGCAGGCAAAAAAGGGCAGGTAACCATAGCCACCAATATGGCGGGCAGAGGTACGGATATTATGCTCGGCGGTAACGCCGAATATCTTGCGATGCAGCGAATGCGTGCGGACGGAATGAGTGAGGAAACCATTTATAATGCCACCTCTTACTTTAATACCGACGATCCGGAGATTTTGCAGGCGAGAAAAACATATCAGGACTTGTACGACAAATATAAGGGCGAAATCTCGCAAGAGAAAGAAGAAGTAAAGAAGCTCGGCGGTTTGCGCATTATAGGTACGGAGCGTCACGAATCCCGACGTATCGACAATCAGCTCAGAGGTCGTGCCGGCAGACAGGGCGATGAAGGCAGCACGAAATTTTACTTGTCCATGGAAGACGACATGATTCGACTTTTCGGCGGTGACAGAATGAAGAGAATTGCCGACATGTTTAAGCTTAGCGAGGACGAGGCTCTGCAGGTAAGAATGCTTTCAAGAGGCATAGAGAATGCGCAAAAAGAACTTGAGGGCAGAAATTTCCGGGCAAGAAAAACCGTACTCGAATACGACGACGTAATGAACGTTCAGCGTCATACCGTTTACGAAGAACGTAATCGAGTGCTTAGGGGAGAATCCGTCCACGAAACTATTCTGGAAATGATGCGTACCCAAATAGACATCATCGTCTCTCGTTACACCAATCCGAAACTAGATTGGGAAGAATGGGACGTCGAAGAGATGAATAAGGAAGTAAACAGAATGTTACTTCCCGACGAAGAAGAGTATTTTACTCCCGAAAATATGACAGACAAAGATATTTCGGAGTTAAAGGATATGCTTTACGAAAGTATGCAGCAGGTATATAATGCAAAGATTACTGCGGCTGCCGAAATAGGATGCGATTTCGAAGAAGTTGAAAGAATTATTCTTCTTAAAATAGTGGACAACAAATGGACTGACCATATAGATATTATGGACGGACTACGCAGAGATATCGGACTTCAGGCATACGGACAACAGAATCCCGTAATGATGTACAAAAAAGAAGGATTTGATTTGTTCGAAGAGATGAACGACAATATAAGAGAGCAGACTGTTGCCTATCTTATGAGAGTAAGCGTAGAAAAAGCGCCCACCAGACGAGAAGAACAAAATGTGGGCTTGATAGCAAGCAGCAACGGTTCGAGAACCGCTCGCACCCCCGTTGTAAATGACAAAAAGGTAGGACCTAACGATCCGTGTCCTTGCGGAAGCGGTAAAAAGTACAAACATTGCTGCATGAAGAAGTGAGAATTCGATGGTAGTATTAGACGATATAAAAGCAAGAATCAAGGCGTTAAAGACCAAATTCGACGGATGTTTGGAGTTTTTCGATCCGAACAAGTTGACGCAGCGAAAAAAAGAACTTGCTTTATTGCAAGAAGATCCGGAGTTGTTTAAGGATGTAAAACGAGCGCAAAACATTAATGCCGAAGCCAAGGCTGTAAACGACAAACTCGAAGATATAAAGCGCAAAGAAGCGCTGATAAAAGATGCGGACGGTTACGTAGAACTCATCGAAGCCGAAAATGACGAAAGTCTGGTACCCGAACTCGAAGAGCTTGTCGAAAGTCTGGAAAAAGATATAGAGACAATGCACCTTACTACGTTGCTCAGGGGAGAATACGACGCAAATAACGCCATACTTACTCTGCATGCAGGCGCAGGCGGCACCGAAGCGCAGGACTGGACGGAAATGCTTTATCGTATGTATCGCATGTACGCCGAAAAAAACGGTTTTACGGTAGAGGTTTTGGACGTTCTCGACGGCGATGAGGCAGGACTTAAAAGCATAACGTTTTTGGTAAAAGGCCGCAATGCGTACGGATATCTTAAGGCAGAAAAAGGCGTTCACAGATTGGTACGAATATCGCCGTTTGATTCCAATGCGCGAAGGCACACGTCGTTTGCGAGCTTGGAAGTTATGCCGGAAATAGAAAACGATACTTCGGTTGTAATCAGACCGGAGGATATCAGGATAGACACCTATCGAAGTAGCGGCGCAGGCGGTCAGCACATTAATAAGACGGATAGCGCCGTACGAATAACTCATATTCCGACAGGAATAGTCGTGTCTTGTCAGAACGAACGCAGCCAAATCCAAAACAAAGAAACGGCTTTTCGCATGCTTACGAGCAAACTCGTAGAATTAAAAGAGCGTGAAAACATGGAAAAGGCGGCAGGCATTAAGGGCGAAATAAAGAAAATAGAATGGGGAAGTCAGATACGCTCGTATGTTTTTCAGCCGTATACTCTTGTAAAAGATCATCGTACTTCCTACGAGGATCCGGACATCGTTTCGGTAATGAACGGCAACATCGACGAGTTTATTTTCGACTATCTGAGAAAGGCGTAATATGTACAGCGGAACAAAAGCAAAATTCGATTCGCTTAAGGGCGGAAATCCGCTCGTATTGGGCATAGAAAGTTCGTGTGACGAAACTGCGGTTGCCGTACTCAGAGGACGTAAAGTTTTGTCGTCGGTAATTGCGTCACAAGTGCCTATTCATAGAATTTACGGGGGCGTTGTCCCCGAAGTAGCGTCGAGAAATCATACCGACGCTATTTTACCGTGTATAGACCATGCGTTGCAAGATGCTGCCGTTACGCTCGACGATATAGACTGCATAGGCGTTACTTACGGAGCCGGACTTATAGGCGCATTGCTTGTCGGCGTTTCATCAGCGAAAGCGCTTGCCATGGCAAAAAGTATTCCTTTAATTAAAGTTAATCATATCGAAGGACACATTTGCGCAAATTATATAGAACATGATATAAAGCCGCCTTTTTTGGCGTTGGTCGCAAGCGGCGGACATACGTCGATAATAGACGTAGTAGGTTACAATAAATACATAACGGTAGGAGAAACCAAGGACGACGCCATAGGCGAGGCATTCGACAAAGTTGCGAGAATGTTAGGATTGCCATACCCCGGTGGTCCCGAGGTAGATAAGCTGGCAAAGCAAGGGACTCCGTGTATTAAGTTTTATAAGCACGCTAAAGGCGTCAGCAGAGACTTGTCGCTGAGCTATTCCGGACTGAAAACGGCTGTAGTTAATTTTATTCATAACAGCAATCAAAAGTGCGAAAGCATAAACAAAGCGAATGTATGCGCTTCGTTTACAAAAGAGGCGGTAGATATTTTGGTGGACACGGCAATAGAGGCTGCGAAAAGACAATGCCGTAAGACGATTGCCTTAGCGGGCGGCGTAGCAGCAAATTCTTATCTTCGTCAACGTCTTTTGACTGAGGGCGAGAAGTGCGGATTCAAAGTTATTTATCCGTCGCCGATTCTTTGCACGGATAACGGAATGATGATTGCAATGCGGGCGTATTATTCGGCGACGGAAGGATGCGATTACGCAGATATGACTCTTAATGCGAGGCCGAATCTATGAGCAAAAGCGTGGTTATAGGAATGAGCGGCGGCGTGGATTCGTCGGTAGCGGCTTTGCTGCTTAAAGAGCAAGGATATGACGTAGTAGGCTTGTTTATGCACAATTGGGAAGAGCAAGAAGGCGGTCAATGTACTTCGGCGGAAGATTGGGCAGACGTGCAAGCGGTTTGCGGGAAATTGGGCATAAAACATTATTCGGTAAACTTTGCAAAAGAATATCAAGATAGGGTTTTTGACTATTTTCTCAGCGAATATAAAGCCGGTCGAACGCCGAATCCGGACGTGTTATGTAACAGAGAAATAAAGTTCGGGGTATTTCGTTCGTATGCTCTTAAGCTCGGAGATTATGTTGCAACCGGACATTATTGCGACATCGGTTATGACGGCGACGACGTACAACTTCTTAAAGCAGCCGACTCAAACAAGGACCAGACTTACTTTTTGTGCGATACGGCGACGGATAATTTGCGTAACGTAATGTTCCCGCTCGGCAAAATGCTAAAGCCGCAGGTGAGAGAAATAGCGGACAGGTATGGATTGGCAACATCCAAAAAGAAAGATTCAACGGGTATATGCTTTATAGGCGAACGAAAATTCCGAGAATTTTTGTCAGAGTATTTGCCGGCTAAACCGGGAAAAATAGTGGATACTTCCGGCAGAAAAGTGGGCGAACATTGCGGGCTTATGTACTATACGCTCGGGCAGCGTAGAGGCTTGGGAATAGGCGGCGTTAAAGGCGAGGCGCAAGATAGATGGTACGTTGTCGAAAAACGTATGCAAGACAACGTGCTTGTCGTTTCGTGCGGCGAGGGCGAGGAGCTTATGAGTAATTCGTTGGTTACCGATAAGATGAATTTTATCGGTAAAGCGAATCTTCCGGACTCTTTCGAGTGCACGGCAAAATTCAGGTATCGTCAGCCCGAGCAAAAGGTAAAAGCTACGATAAATCGAGACGGAACGACTTTTATAGAATTTGACGAGCCTCAAAGAGCGATTACGCCCGGACAATATGCCGTACTTTACTACGGTAACAGATGTTTAGGCGGAGCGGTTATAAAAGAATTTTACAAATAAGAAAACGGAGGTTTTTATGAATATAGACAGCGAGTTTTTAAAGAAAACGTTGGTGGGACTTACCGGTATCGACAGCCCGTCCGGGTATTGCGATAAGGCTATTGCGTATGTCGGAGAGATAGCCGCTTCGCTCGGATACAGATTCGGCGTTACTAACAAAGGATGCGGCGTAATTTATGTCGACGGAAGGGAAAAGGGCAAAAAGGTAGGGCTCGCTGCTCATACCGATACGCTCGGACTTATGGTCAGGTCGATTTGTGCGGACGGCAAAATTAAATTCACAAAGATAGGAGGTCCGCAGCTTCCTACCTTGGACGGCGAATATTGCCGAATACATACACGAGACGGCAGATTGTATACGGGAACGGTGCTTAGTTTAAGCCCGTCCAGCCACGTATATCCCGATGCGCAAAAGAAAGAACGAGACGAGGAGAATATGTACATCCGACTCGACGAAGTTGTCAATTGTGCCGACGATGTTAAAAAATTAGGTATACGTACCGGCGATATTATAGCGTATGAACCCAAAACCGTTATTACGCCGAGCGGATTCGTCAAGTCCAGATTCCTTGACGATAAGGCAAGCGTCGCTTGCATTCTCGCATCGCTGAAGTACATGAGCGACAACGGAATCAAGCCGAGATACGATACCGAAATTTACGTGACGGTATTCGAAGAAGTCGGTCATGGCGGAGCTCCCATGGGAGACGGACTCGACGAAATGCTTGCGGTTGACATGGGATGTATAGGACTTGACCTTAACTGTACCGAGTACGATGTTTCCATCTGCGCTAAGGACGGCGGCGGACCGTACAACTACGAGATGGTAAGCAGACTTATAAGTTATGCGGAAAGAGACGGCATCAAGCATTGTGTCGATATTTATCCTTTTTACGGCAGTGACGTAGGGGCAATGCTCAGGGCAGGTCATGACGTAAAGGGTGCGTTGATAGGCCCGGGAATACATGCGTCGCACGGTATGGAGCGTACGCACGTTACGGCTCTTATCGAGACCTCAAAGTTAATTTGCGCTTATCTGGAAGTTTAATATTTTTATAGAAAAAGTAAACTACGGGATGAATTGTCAAACCGAGTGTAACATTTAGAGAGAAAAAAGCGACGGAATATTCCGTCGCTTTTGCGCATTCTCTCCGTGCGCTTGCAAAAAAGCGTTGCTTAAAAGCCGTCGCTAAGTTATTGTTACAAATCGTCAACGTCTTGTTCGGGTTTAGCATCCAGCGTTTTTCCGTCCGCAGACAAATATTTGCCGGTATAACTACCCGAAACGTCGACAATGATATTTTTCTTTTTGTTTTTACGCATTAAGAATAATTATCGCCAGCGTTTGCAACGATGCGAATATCAGCCATAAGACATACGGTACAAGCAGCCACGCCGAAGTTTTGTTGACGGCAAAATTTAACGTTATAAGAGCTACTACCGTAGCGGTTAAAAAACAGTTTATAACGAAAGCCACCGTCTTATCGACGTTGAAAAATATGAACGGCCAAATAAGCGCAAGCGCAAATTGGACGCACCACAAAACGAGAGAAGCTTTTTGTAGTACAGTTTTCGGATGCGAAATCGTAAGGAAAAGCGACCAACCCATTAAAAAGAACATTGTTGTCCATACGGGAGCGAAAATTTGCGACGGAGGCGAAAAGGAAGGCATGTTTATGCCGTCATAACCGTTCATCGATCCGCTAAGCAGTCCGCTTAAAAATCCTAATCCTATTGTCAGCAGTTCACATCCTAACAACTGCCATATTTTAGCTTTTGAGCCGTAAAACACCTTTTGCATGTTGTTATTATGTCTTACAGTCGAAAGAAATATACTTAAAACATTTTAAAAAACAAATCGTTAAGCGTTACCAGCGCAGATAAAGACGTGAGATAAATTACGAAAGCCTTTGGATTATCGAACAGCTTTAACATAAATTTCAAAGCGAGCAAACCCGTAAAAAAAGCGGAGGCACAGCCTGCGAGCATATAGGGAGAAAAGGAGAAACCGCCCTTCAGCGCATCCGTCAGAAACGAACCTATTATTACCGGAACGGACACCAAAAACGAATACGTTATAGATTTTTCTCGTTCTATGCCTAAAATTCGAGACATCGATATCGTTGAACCGCTGCGAGAAAGTCCGGGTGTTACGGCCAAGCCTTGAGTTAAGCCGATAATAAGAGCGCTTCCGACAGATATGTCTTTTTTGCCTTTCAAATCCGCCGAAAACAACAGCATAAGAGCGGTAACGGCAAAGCCGATCCCCAATAGCGAACTAAGATCCACGTCCAAAAAGTATACGATGGCAGCAATTATTGCGGTAGGAAGCGAAGTGAGCAGAATTAAGCCGGTTTGCTTGCATATCGGGTGCTTAATAAGAGCTAATATTTCTTTGCGCATGGCTACGAATACGGCGGCGAGCGTTGCGATATGCAGACTCAAAGTGTACGAAAGGTCGTTTGGGATTCCCATTATTCGATATGCGAGCAAAAGATGTCCGCTGCTCGAAACGGGCAGAAATTCGGTTGCGCCTTGGACTATACCTAATATTATGCACTGCAAAATATTCATATAAGATAATTATGCCCTGGCACAAAATTTATGCCTCAAACCGATATAACGGTTGACATTTGCCGCTTAAAGTTATACAATTAAAGCACAAGAACACATCAAATACAAGGAGACTGTTATGAAATTCTATCCTAAGGGTTTCGGTACGCTTGCCATTCACGCAGGCAATTTTGAAAAAGAAACTTTCGGCGCATTAGCTACGCCGATATACCAAAGTTCCACCTTTTATTTCGATAGCTGTGAGCAGGGCGGAAAGCGTTTTGCCGGCGAAGAGGGCGGATATATTTACACCAGACTCGGAAATCCCACAACCACCGTTTTGGAAGAAAAAGTCGCTGCGCTCGAGGGCGCAGAAGCATGTTGTGCGGTAGGTTCGGGCATAGGCGCCGTAACTTCATGCCTTTGGTCTATCGCTGCCGCAGGTAAGCATATCGTTGCGGACAAAGCTTTGTACGGATGCACTTTCGCATATCTCAATCACGGAATGACGAGATACGGCGTAGAAGTTTCGTTTATAGATACGGCGGATCTCGAGCAGGTTAAAAAGGCTTTAAAACCCAATACTTGCTGCGTTTACCTCGAGACTCCGGCAAATCCCAATCTTAAGATAACCGACCTTAAAGCGGTAAGCAAAATCGCTCACGATTACAATCCCGAGATTATGGTTGTTTGCGATAACACCTTCGCTACTCCTTATCTTCAGCGTCCGCTCGAACTCGGCTGCGACGCAGTAATTCATTCGGGGACAAAGTATCTTAACGGACACGGCGATGTCATTGCGGGCTTTGTTTGCGGCAACAAGGACTTTATCACTACCGTTAAATTCTTCGGCCTCAAAGATATGACCGGTGCGGTTATGGATCCGTTTGCGGCTTTCCTTATTCTCAGAGGTCTTAAGACCATGGAAGTAAGAATGAAACGCCATTGTGAGTCGGCTCAGGCTATTGCCGAATATCTCGAAAAGCATCCCAAAGTCGAGAAGGTTTACTATCCAGGACTTAAGAGCCATGAGGGACACGAAATAGCCGCTAAACAAATGCACGGCGGATACAGCGGAGTAATAGCGTTTGAAGTAAAAGGCGGCATGCAGGCGGGCATCAAGTTCTGTAACAGTCTCAAGCTTGCTACTATAGCAGTAAGTCTCGGCGATGCGGAGACGCTCATCGAGCATCCGGCTTCGATGACGCATTCGCCTTATTCGCCCGAAGAAAGAGCTGCTGCGGGAATTTCCGACGGACTTGTCAGACTTTCGGTAGGTCTCGAAAACGTTGAAGATATCATTGCGGATCTCGAACAGGGCTTTAAGCTTATTTAGTAGGTTTCTTCTGTTCGGATTATCGCAGACTTTGTACGAAAGTGCGCAGAGTGCATTTTATAGGAAGTCGGTATTTTTCGACGAGAGAAACAATCAAGTCGAGTTTCGATTGTGTCTACAGCGCTTGATCGTTCGGAAAACAGGCATACGATTCGTTTTTCGTAGTTTGTAAATTTTTAAATATAAAACTTCGATTGCTTTTGCGGCAGTCGAAGTTTTTTACTTGCGCAACAGTAATGCGATATGCTAAAATATAAGCATGCGGTACTGTGTGGAAAACGACGGACAATTTACCGTCGAAATAAATTTTTGGAAGAATACGTGCGACGTTTGGTACGAAACCGTCAAATTGAACGAAGTGGATAAAAAAACTTACGAACTCGGTAAAGAAAAAATAGTGGTTACCGGCACTCCATTTTCGGGATTGTATCTGTATAGGGGCGGAAAAAAGAGTCTTATTTTTATGCTTAAATGGTACGATTACGTTGCTTGCGTTTTGCCTGTCTTGGTGTGCATGATATTCGGTTCTTATATAGGGTTTGCGTTGGGCACGGTGTTGTCGGTATTAAATTACAAAATTATGCCGTACGTTAAATCTTATCCCTTAAGACTGCTTATAAGTATAGGGTTTGCGACGGTAGGATTTTTGATTGTCGCTTTGTTGGCGTGGGCGTTCCCTACGTTGTTCGGGATAAAAAAATAATAGCTTAGCTTATTTTTGCTTTCGACTGCAAAATATAGTTAGCCGGAATGTCGGATTATAATCGGGCATAAAGGTCAAAGTCGGTGATTTATATGGATTTAAGTAGAACAAAAAAAGTTTTTGCGAATATCGATAATCTTAAGAGTAAGCACGTTGCGATTTTCGGGCTCGGTGGAGTCGGCGGATACGTTGCGGAAGCGTTGGTGCGAAGCGGAGTGGGCAAAATTACTGTGGTTGACGGTGATGTTGTAGAGGCGTCTAATATAAATCGACAGATTATTGCTCTAAGCGATAATATCGGGCAGCCCAAGGTCGACGCAATTTCTCTGAGGCTGAAAGCTATAAATCCGGACGTTATAGTTCATGCGCATAATATGTTTTTTTTGCCGGAGAATTCGGATGTTTTTGATTTTTCCGAATTTGATTTTGTCGCAGATGCTGTCGATACAGTTGCCGCAAAAGTCGAACTGGTAACTAAACTCGGTGGTAAAAACATCATAAGTTGTATGGGGACGGGAAACAGAACCGATCCTACGGCAGTAGCGATTGGAGATGTGTTTAAAACGCAAGGGTGTCCGCTCGCTAAAGTTATGCGTTTGCTGTTGCGAAAAAAAGGAATAAACAAGCTTACGGTTGTTTATTCGACGGAATTGCCGATAAAGACCTCGGATCGTACGCCCGGAAGTACCGCTTTCGTGCCCGGTGCGGCCGGGTTGGCTATGGCAGGTTTTATTGTTAAGTCGCTGTTGTCATAACCTACTTTTCTTGTAAGAAAAGTAGGCAAAAGAACATCAAGAGATTTCCTATATGTGCTGATATAGTCTGTACGTTGTGCGTTTTTAGTAGCAATCGGAATATTAAAAGCCTATACGGGAAGTAGGCAAAAGAACGTCAAGAGGTTTCCTATATGTGCTGATATAGTCTGTACGTTGTGCGTTTTTAGTATCAATCTGCATGTAAAAAGCCTATACGGGAAGTAGGCAAAAGAACGTCAAGAGGTTTCCTATATGCTCTGATATAGTCCATACGTTGTGCGTTTTTAGTAGCAATCTGCATGTAAAAGCCTATACGGGAAGTAGGCAAAAGAACGTCAAGAGATTTCCTATATGCGCTGATATAGTCCGTACGTTGTGCGTTTTTAGTAGCAATCTGCATGTAAAAGCCTATATGGAAAGTAGGCAAAAGAACGTCCCGTATATGTGTTTATGTAGCCAATGCGTTGTGCATTTTTTCTAAGGCAGGCAATAATATGCTAGGAGCAGCGGACAAAGTTCTTCGGAGTTTTTGTATTTCACGTAATTTGCCGTTCGTAAGCACATATGATTTTTTAGGGTCCATACGTGCATGCAAATGCAAAATATGTTTTAACGACATGCCAAAGTCGTAGCAATATTCTTGTATTTGTTCGTTGAATATTAGTTACGTAAATTTTTGTTTGACATTTAATCGATAAAGTATTATAATATGCGAGTAAATCGGCTCCCATAGTTTAATGGATAGAGCATAGGTCTTCGGAACCTAGTGTGAGGGTTCGAATCCTTCTGGGAGCGCCACTTTGGCACACGCAAAGGTAGTGTACAAACTCCGCTGCGTGTGTCTTTTTCTATGTAAAACAAGAGTAAATTGCCGTTTTTACGGCAGTTTAATGTGATGCAATAAATACTTTTGATGATTAAAATTATCGTTCGGAGGCACAGGAATGTCGGTCAAGAACAAATTATCCAAGAAATGATTTTGCTACGGCGTTAAAAGAAAATGAGACCGCAACAGGATCGATACCGGATGGGTACACAAATATCTCAAGCATAAAAATTAAACTACACAAAAAAGACTAAGCGATTTATTTTGGCTTAGTCTTTTTTAGTTATATGCGTTATGTGTTTTCCCTTACTTTACTATAAATTTAAGCGAACGGAATTATGATACAAAGCGTTAAAACCCCGTCGTCTTTATAGCGATATGGCTGTTTCCAGGGCTAATTTAATCATTTCGCCGAATGAAGTTTGACGTTCGAGGGCGGTTGTTTTTTCGCCGGTTATGAGATGATCGGACACTGTAAATATGCCGAGCGCTTTTTTGCCTGCTCTTGCCGCATTCATGTAGAGAGCTGCGCTTTCCATTTCTACGGCAAGCACGCCCATTTTCCCCCAGACGTTTTTGGGTTGCATGTGCGTAGGCAGCGCCGCAGAATCCCCGTAAAAACAATCGGAGGACAAAACGTTGCCGACGTGATAATTTCGTATACCGAGCGCTTTTGCCGTATCTACGCACTTGGACAAAAGGGTATAGTCTGCTATAGGCGCAAACGTTCCCGGCAGACAAAACTGGGACGCATAGTTGGAATCGGTACATGCGCCTTGTCCGATGATAATGTCTCTGACCCGTACGGTGGGGACGATACCGCCCGCCGAGCCTACTCTTATTATATTTTCTACTTCGAAAAAGTTGTACAGCTCGTACGAGTATATTCCTATGGAGGGCATGCCCATGCCGCTTGCCATTACGGATACGGGTACAGATTTGTACAATCCGGTATAACCTTGTATGCCTCTAACGTTATTTATCAATTTGGGCGAATCAAAAAAAGTTTCGGCAACAAATTTTGCACGGAGCGGATCGCCCGGCATAAGTACTGTCTTTGCGAAGTCCTCCGGTTTAGCGTCGATGTGAGGGGTGGGATAATTTTTCATAATGTCCTCCTAAAATTTTGCCGAGTATATCGGCGAAGATTTGACGATTTTTACTATTTTACTTGTTCCGAGGCGAGAAGCGCCGAGTGAAATAAACTTTTCGGCATCCGCTATGGACGAAATACCTCCGGCGGCTTTAATTTTTACCGAGCTGTTTTTCAAGCGGTCGGCAAATAGAGTGACATCGTGTTCGGTAGCTCCGCCGGTAGAAAATCCCGTGGATGTCTTTATAAAATCTGCGCCTGATTCGCTTACAATGTCGCACATTTTTATTTTTTCATCGTCGGTAAGCAGGCAAGTTTCTATAATTACCTTCAATATACGGCCTCGGCAAGCCGCTTTAACTACCTTTATCTCATTCAAAAGGTCATCATAGCGGCGATCTTTTAGATATCCTATATTTATAACCATGTCTATTTCGTTTGCGCCGCTTAGTACTGCGTCCTCGGCTTCCAGACATTTTATCTTAGTAGCGGAGTAACCGTTAGGAAACCCGATAACCGTACACACCGGGATTTTGTCTCCGACGTACTCTTTGGCAAAAGAAACGTATGAAGGAGGGATGCATACCGAGGCGGTTTTGTATTTAATGCCGTCATCGCAAATTTGAGCGATATCGCTTTTGGTAGCGCATTGGGAGAGCAGCGTATGATCCACTGTCGACAAAATTTTTTCTATTTCCATATTTTCCTCGCAGTCATAATATCCAACTGCCGCCGGTGCGTTTATGACGGCGACGTGTAACGCTTTAATTATATCACAAGAAAGAAAAATATTCAAGGAAGTTTTAATGTTTTTTAAGATCGATTTGCCGCTAGTGCAAGTTATATATATTGTATCGTCTATTGTATCGTCGATGCTTTGCGTTTCAGATACGCAAAATAAGGAATCGGCTTAGCATTTATTATAGACGCAGTAAGACGTATACCGAATAATAACGAAGTATAATAGACTCGTTTAAGGCGTGTTTTTGAATATGCAAAAGTTACATTGAAAGCCCCGTCGAGAAATATTTGCAGCAAAGACAAAAAATAATGGCTGTCCTTTATGTCGTCGAACCGATAAAAAAGCAAGTACAGATTAGTTTATGCGGCGTTATTTCAATCTGCAATAGAAGATTTTTTGAAATTTTAAAAGTATTGTTATATGATTTGTGTAACGAAAAAGCGAGTACGTACGCAAAAAACAGTTCAAAATGCAACAAAAAGCAGTCGAAAAAGTTTTCGACTGCTTTTTAGACGGAAAAGGTTGCGTTCCCGAACAATATGATTACGTTTAACTTTTTTTCCTTGCAACCGTAACGTTATCGATTTTTCTGTCGTTAAGCGACGGTACGGGATTCTTCTTTGTTTCGTAGCGGTAATCTTGTCCGAAATCTTTGATGTGGTTTTTGATAACTTGGTGCGACGCAATGTTTTCGGTCTTACGTATATTCATTTTTTGGTATTTAAAGTAATTTCCTTTGTCGGGAACGTCGTCTATGAGGGCATAATCTTCAAACGATCTCGTATAGTTTATTGTTTTTGCGAGTACGCTTCTGATATATTCGATATTTCCTTCGAATCGAATCGGCTCGGGAAAGTCGCCGCCGGAGGGATATACGGCCTGCCATGGTTTACCTTCGTACTTATAAAGCAAATCTGCCACGTGCCTGAGGTGTCCGCATTCTTCGAGATAACGCTGACGAAAAATTTCTTTTACGTATTCGTCTGTTTCGTCTGCGAAGCAACTATAATAAAGATAACATTCGGTGTACTCGTGAACTAACCAGTTTTCGAGCGGCGACATCGACGAGTCGATAAGACTTCCGTATTCGGTGACGTGTTGTTCTTCTATCATGGCGATTTCGGCGTAAAGTTTTTTGCCTAACTCCGACTGATGAAAGCCGCCGATATTCATATAGTAGTTCATGGTTTGCTGTTCGGCAGCCGTAATAATGGAAACAACGAGCTTGGTAAAAGGATCGGCAAGTTCCTTTACTATGCGTCTGTTTATTTCGTCGTACGGATGGCGAGGTTCGGCAACGGTAGGTCTGCCCGGAGTTATTTCCGTATAGCCGCCCGTAAGAGTATTGGCGTCTATACCCAGCTCGCTTTCGAGTAGGTTTGCGTAGCGATACAAATGGTCGAAGTCTTCGAGTAAGGCAAAATTTAGCGCATTTTTTACGTAATCGTCTTTAACGTGTCGAGCCAGAATCGCAGTAAGGTCTACGGCGAGCTGCTCGTACGAAATTGCCGTTTCGAGATCGGACTCGTTAATCGGTTTAAGAGCGGAAATTATTTTTTGTTGCTGTTGCTCGTGTCTGCGTATTAACGCCATTTCTCGCCTCAGGTCGTTGTTTAGGCAATTACGCTGAAGTTGGTGCAAAAACCAGGTTTGTTCGAATTCTGCGCCGTTAGTCAAAATTATCCTTGTCTTAGTGTACGGCGAAGTCGAATTTTTGTCGTACGCTTTGACGGAGTAATCCTCAACGGAAATAAATTTTTCTACTGAAATCGCATTGCTTTGGTAAAACGGATTTGCTTTGTTCATAAAAATCTCCTTTAGCGGAGATGATTGCCGCTTTTAAGTCATATTATACGAGTCAGCCAAAATTGTTTAAGTATGTGAATAATTTTGCGTGCGAGAGACTTTTGCTTTTGAGGTATCCCGAGATAAAAAGATAGTGATACAACCTTCGTTATAATATGCATACTACAACCGTAAATATAACCATACTAGTGTAGTTTTATGACAAAAAACTCACTTAATATTCACTATTCGAGGCATTTGTGTACACAATGTTTTAAAATAAATAAGTTATATTAATAGTGAATTTAAGTAAACTATTAAAGGCGGCGTACAAGATATGAATAACGAAGAACGAGTGGAAGCTATAGGCGAGCTTATTAAGAGGTTTAAGCCGCGATTTGACGTAGAACAAGTCAGCGGACTTACGGTAAACGAACTTAGCGTGTTGCTTACGATTTACGGACTATCGAAAAAAAATTCTTCACTTACGATGAGCGATGTCGGTGAAGTAATCGGATTATGCAGACCTGCCATGAGTCAGGTTGCGGCAAAGCTCGAAAGTAAAGGGATGATAAAACGAGAAACGGACAAAAGCGATAGGCGCAAAGTGCTTGTTTCGGTTACAAAAAAGGCGGCAGACATCTTGCAAAAGGCGGAAAATATTCGCAAAGAGACTTTTTTTAAAGTGGTGACCGAGATGGGGGAGCGAGATGCCGACGAATTTATACGACTTGCAAATAAATTTATTTCTATAACGGAGGATAAGGATGCTTGAACTTGTAAACATCAAGAAAGATTACGTTTCCGGCGAAAACACGGTACATGCGCTGAAAGGAATAAACCTCAAGTTTAGAGAAAGCGACCTTGTTTCCGTACTCGGTCCCTCGGGCTGTGGTAAGACCACCATGCTTAACGTCATCGGCGGACTTGACGGTTATGACGACGGCGACCTTATAATAAACGGCGTGTCCACCAAAGATTACACCGAAAGAGATTGGGATTCGTATCGAAATCATACTATAGGTTTCATATTCCAAAGTTATAATCTTATTTCCCACCAAACCGTGCTTGAGAACGTAGAACTTGCGCTTACTCTTTCCGGCGTAAACAAGACCGAAAGAAGGTATAGAGCAATCGATGCGTTGAAAAAAGTAGGTTTGGGCGATCAGCTAAACAAGCGTCCTAATCAAATGTCCGGCGGACAGATGCAGAGAGTTGCCATCGCCCGAGCGATAGTCAATAACCCCGACATTATACTTGCGGATGAGCCTACCGGCGCCCTCGACAGCGAAACCAGCGTTCAGGTAATGGATATTCTGCGGGAAATAGCAAAAGAACGATTGGTTATAATGGTAACGCATAACGCCGAACTTGCAGAGCATTATTCGACAAGAATAATAAGCATGCTCGACGGTGAGATAGTGGGAGACACCAGACCGCTTTCGGCAAAAGAGGCAAACGAGTGTCGTAACGAGGCTACGGCAAAAAACGAAAAGGAAAAGGGCAGGAAGAAACCGTCCATGTCTTTTGCCATGTCGTTTATGTTGTCGCTGCGCAACTTGTTTACTAAGTTTCGTCGTACTTTGCTTACTTCGTTTGCAGGTAGCATAGGTATAATAGGTATCGCTCTCATATTTGCCGTGTCAAACGGTATGACGACGTACATAGACGTTTTGCAGCAAGACACGCTTTCGTCGTACCCCATAGCGATTACCGAAACGCATGCCGACATGACGTCCTTTATAAATAATTTCTTAAAAGACGCAACGTCTGTAACAAAGCATGACAAAGACAAGGTGTACGAGCAGCAGGTGCTCTACAATCTCGCAAAGTCGATGAGCAAAATCGACGTTTCGCAAAACGACTTGCGAGCATTTAAGAAATTCGTTCAGAAAAAAATGGCTACGGACGAAGAATTTTCCAAATCCGTTTCCGGCGTAAGATACGGATATAATCTAAAGATATCCGCTTATGCGAAATATACCGATACGGTTTCCAAGGAAAGTAAAATCGTAGAGTCTGACCTTAACAGCCTGTTGAAAAAGAAAATTCAGGAAAAGACGGGAGGCGTTACTACCTCCAGCATGCTTAACATGCTTGCGTCCACGGGATATAACGTTTCGCTTTGGCAGGAAATTTTGCCTTCCAACGACGGCGAACTTATAAGTCCGTTAGTAAAGCAGCAGTACGAGACGGTTACCGGCAGATGGCCTAGCGCATACAACGAAGTAGTAGTCGTACTTAATCAAAATAACGAGATAAACGATTTGTCGTTGTTTGCATTGGGCCTTAAGGACGAGGACGAAATCGATCGCATTATCGACGCCGCAATCAGCGGTAACGAACTTGCCGAAACCGAACCGATGAGTTGGACGTACGAAGAAATATTAAATACGAAAAACCTCAGAGTAGCATTTCCGTATCATTTTTACGACAAGGACGGCGACGTTTACGTTAGCAAAAAAACGAAATACGGCGGCGATCTTCGTCCCATATATTCGGCAGCGCTTCCTATTAAGGTCTGCGGCATCGTAAGACAAAAGGGCGGTTCTTTGACCGGCATGCTTACAGGCGCCATTGCGTATACTTCGGCGCTTACCGAATACGCATTGGACGAAGCGCTTAATTCCGAGGTGGTAAAATATCAGCAGGCGCATCCCGAAGTCGATATCGTAAGCGGCAAAAAATTCAAGAGCAATATTTCGGATGCAGAAAAACTTGCGGAATTCGAGCAGCAAGTGCTTTTGCTTACGGATACCGAAAAGAAGGAAGCTTTGCTTAAGTACAAAAGCGTTCCGTCTGACGAGCAGGTCAACGAAGAAGTCAATAAGCAGTTGAGTTTGCTCGGACTCATAGAAGACGGTACAGACGAAGAAAAGAAAGAGGATCTCGTCAAAAAACTTGCGCCCATCGCTGCCGGAATGGGTATAAACATGTCTATGATACAAGGCTTTATAGACGCAATGACGTATGAAGAAGTGATGGGCTATGTAAAACAGCTTGCAGCCGATAGCGTAAAACAAAATTATGCGCAAAAAGTAAAAGAAGAATTTGCCGGTTACACAGATGCGCAAGCTGCCGAAATGTTCGATAACGAAGTAGCGGCTATGGACGATGCGCAAAAATTGGAAATGTACGCTATTATTACCGATTATTCATCGTCAACGTATGAAAAGAATTTGGTAAAATTCGGTTGCTTCGATAAAGACGAACCTGTCAGCGTAAACTTCTATGCGGCTACATTTGCGGCAAAAGACATGATAGCGAAGACCATATCCGAATACAACGCTACCGTCGACGAAGCCCAGCGTATAACATACACCGATTATGTAGGGCTGATAATGGACACGGTTACTACGATAATAGACGCAATAACCTATGTTTTGATAGCGTTTGTCGCAATATCGTTGGTGGTTTCGTCGATAATGATAGGCGTAATTACGTTGATATCCGTTCAAGAGCGTACCAAAGAAATAGGTATATTAAGAGCGATAGGCGCTTCCAAACGTAACGTTGCGGGAATGTTTAACGCAGAGACTATAATTATCGGCCTTACTGCGGGACTTATGGGAGTGATAGCTACATGTTTATTGTGCATCCCCATCAATTTGATTCTCAAGGCGCTTACCGGACTGAGTACGCTAAGAGCCATTCTGCCCTGGCATATAGCAATCATTCTTATAGCGATAAGCACGCTACTCACCCTCGTAGCCGGAATAATTCCCTCAAAAAGTGCGGCAAAGAAGGATCCTGTCGTTGCCTTGAGGACGGAATAACTTGACATTGAGTTAATAAACGGGTATACTAACTTGGTATGGATATAATGACTCCGCAAACACTATGGAAAGATTTTACACCGCTTCCGTTTAACGAGACGGTTGTTAAGTCTGCGCCTTTTAACGGCGGTACGTTGACCGAATTTTATTTTTCGGGCATAAAGACCGATGACGGCATAGTGCGAATTTATGCAAAATATCTGGATAAGGGAAGTTTACCTACCGTAATAATATTTGACGAGGACTCCAAAACCGACATAACGGATTATCAAGGTTATAACTTGATGACGGTAAATTACAAAGGAGCGGTTCCCGGGCGCAGGGGGACGATGTATCCGGATTCGCTCAGAGACGCAACGGAGCGGTCTGCCGGAGACGGCTTGGACCCGGCTAAGCACAGATGGTACGCATGGGCGGCTGTTGGTATGTGCGCTGCGCTATACGCCAAGACAAAGGGCAACGGCAAAGTTGCCGTAGTCGGAATAGGCGACGGAGCGGGCATAGTGTGGAAATTGTCCGCAACGGTGCAAGTGGACGCAGGCGTAAGCATATACGGCTACGAAGAGCAATCCGACGATATAAACTACAAAGCGTGTTTGTATAACAAAGCGTACACGTCTATGTTGCGTTTCCCGGTGTTAGAGATAATTTCTTCTAACGAAGAAAACGATTCTACCGAATATATGAGCGAACTTTTTTCGCTTATACAAAGAGACGATTGTCGCTTGACTATCAACGAACGCAGCAGTCACGATATAGGCGAGGTCGGCTTGTCGGAGACGGAAAAATGGCTTAACAAACATCTTTCGGGCGAAGGCGAAAATATCCCTTCCATGCCCACGATAAAACCATACGTTGCCGAAGGTAAATTGTATTTTGAGATAACGGGTGAGGGCGAACTTTCGCTTTTTGTCAGCGCAGGTAACGAAAATTGCCGAGTGAGGAACTGGTCAAAAGCGGATATAGAGCGTAGCGGAAATTCGTATTTCGGCAGATTGCCTGTATATCGGTCGGACGAAAAGTTGTTGGCGTTTGTCACACAATTTAAAGACGGTTACAAGTTTTCGTCTCCTATGGTAAAACGTATTCCGGCAAAGATGGGAGTTGCCGAGGAAGCTCTTGACAGTAGATTGGTTTACAGCGGCGATATGGGCGTAGACGATTGGTTCGGCGACGGAATCGTTATGAAAAAAGGACCGTATGGGATACACGGCGTAGCTACTACCGGCAGGATGGAGACCTTCAAAATCGGAGACATTAGGTTTAAGGGACCTGCGGACGCATCGCTGAGGATTATGTTTTATTCACCCGAAAACCAAACCGTTAAGTTTTCGGTAAGAGACGGCGCAGACGAATACGAGTACAATATTGCGGTAAGAGAAAAGATGAATTGGATAAACGTCTGTCTTTCGGTAAACAATTTTTCGCATGACGGCGATACTTTGGACGGATGGTGCGACGTAACGTCTTTGTCCGTGCAGGCGGCAGGCGGAGTCGTGGTAGCTTCGGTTTTGTGGATTTGAGTTATGGAGCTGATTGCGCAGGATCAACTTAATATAAAAAAAAGCGGCTCCTGTGCCGATACGTTTGCTTATGTATTGGCAGTTGTGCTAGTGGCTTGGCTTATCTTTTTGCAGTTGTGCTCGATAAGCGTAACTTCGGGCGGAAGCATGCTTAATACCATTTCTGACGGCGACGTACTTATAAGTTACAAAACGACAAATTTCGACAGAGGCGACGTGACCACGCTGTGGAGTACACAAGCCGAAAAAAAACTTGTCAAACGAGTGGTGGGTGTGCCAGGAGACAGATTGCTTTTCGTTAAGGAAGGTCCATATGTTTATATGTACGTCAACGGCAATCAAGTAGGGGAGGAATACGTTACGGGGAGAATGCTTGCGAGTTTTTTCGTTCGCCGAGCTATGTTTCAAAGCGGCGAATACAAGTTGTATGAAGGAGAGATTCCCGACGTTCCCGATGAATATTTTATTACGGTAAAAAAAGATACGTATTTTATTTTAGGCGACAATCGTAACGATTCGCTCGATTCGAGAGAATACGGTCTTATAGATAAAAAAGATTTTGAAGGAAAGGTTTTTTGCGTAATAGGCGGAGATACTGCGGTAGGTAGATTTTTTAACCTATTTGTAAAAAAACGTTAACCGCACACATCGATTGCGCAGATAAATTAAACGAGATAAGGAGATACTAAAATGGTAAAGATAACATCGGATTCCACGGCGGACCTCGAGGAGTTGTTCGAAAAAAGAAATATAGCGGTTATGCCGCTCAACATTCTGCTTGACGGTATATGCTATATTGACGGCGAAACGATAAAACCGCAAAAGATTTTCGATTATTACAAGGAAAAGAAGGTACTGCCCAAGACTGCTTCTCGCAGCGTAGAGGATTACGAACAGTTTTTCAAGGCGCAGACAGCAGACGGCAGCGAAGTGGTACATTTTTGTATTTCGGCAGAAATGTCGTCGTCGTATAACAACGCAGAGGTTGCCGCTCGTAACGTAAGCAACGTAAGAGTTGTCGATTCCCGCTCGCTTTCTACCGGCATAGGACTTTTGGTGCTCAAGGCTTGCGATTTTGCAGACGAGGGCGATGACGGCGAAACGATATTTAACAAGATAACCGAGTTGATTCCTCACGTTCAGGCTTCGTTCGTTGTGGACACAATGGAATATCTGTACAAAGGCGGCAGATGCAGCGGTGTAAAAATGCTGCTGGCTTCCGCTCTTTCGCTAAAACCCATGATCATGTTAAAGGACGGCAAAATGGTACCCGGGCAAAAATACGTAGGTAAATTGGGTAAGTGCGTGGATAAATACGTCTCCACTATTTTGAAGGAATATCCTCATCCGGATTATTCTCGTATTTTTATTACTCATACTTATGCCGATCCCGAAATAGTGGAAAGCGTTCGCAAACAAATCCGGGAAAAAGCGCCGCAGTTTAAAGAAATTATCGAAACTCATGCTGGTTGTACAGTTACCGCACATTGCGGAAAGGGTACGCTGGGCATATTGTTTATAAATAAGCCGTAGCAATCGCTTGATAAAAGAGAAGATTATGTGTTATAATTATTGACGCAAACGGAGGAAACAGTTTGAAAGAGAACAAAAAAGGACTTTGGGTAATGCTCACTATCATGCTCATTGCCGTGATAGGCGTTACCGTGTACATGTTGGCTACGTCGTCCGGTTCGGTGAAAGAAAAAAATTACAGCGATTTCACTAAGGATGCGATAGCCGGTAAAGTAGTAAAAATCGAAGTCGTAAACGATAAAGCGACCGTAACGATCAAGAACGGTTCCGCAACCGAAAAATATTACGTGTACGTTCCCGAACGAGACAGCCTTAATTCGTTCCTCAGTGAAAACAATCTGCAGGATATTGAGATAAAATATAACAGCAGATACACTTCGGGTTTTTGGAGCTATCTGCCGTCGCTTCTTTTGGGAGTGTTGTTAATATTCGGATTATTATACGTGGTGCGTGCAGTAAACAACGCTAACAAACCGATAAACGATTATTCTCATGCAGGTGCCGAAGAAAGCAAAGAAAAGGTCAAGTTTACCGACGTTGCCGGCGCAGACGAGGAAAAAGAGGAGCTTAAAGAGGTCGTCGACTTTCTTAAAGACCACAAGAAGTTTACCGAGATGGACGCAAGAATCCCTCGAGGCGTTCTTATGGTAGGCCCTCCCGGCACAGGTAAAACGCTGCTTGCAAAGGCAGTGGCAGGAGAGGCAAACGTTCCGTTCTTTTCCATATCCGGTTCGGATTTCGTAGAGATGTACGTAGGCGTGGGCGCAAGCAGGGTGCGAGATTTGTTCGCAACGGCAAAGCGGAATAAGCCGTGTATAATATTCATAGACGAGATAGATGCCGTAGGAAGGCAGCGAGGCGCAGGCTTGGGCGGCGGCCATGACGAGAGAGAGCAGACGCTTAACCAGTTGTTAGTGCAGATGGACGGTTTCGAAACAAGCGAAGGTATAATCGTGATGGCTGCGACAAACAGAGCGGACATACTCGATCCGGCATTGCTGCGTCCGGGCAGATTCGACAGACAAATTCATGTAAACCTTCCCGATATACGTGGCAGAGAGGAGATATTTAAAGTTCACGCTCGAAATAAACCTATGGATCCGTCGGTGGATTTCAAGGTTTTGGCGAGAGCAACAAGCGGCTTTTCGGGAGCCGATATAGCCAATCTGCTTAACGAATCGGCGATTTTGTGCGTAAGAGCGGGAAGAACGTCGGTTACCATGGAAGACATATACGAAGGTATAGACAAAGTCGTAATGGGACCGCAAAAGAAGTCGAGAGTCGTTACCGAGGTGGATAAGCGTATTACCGCTTATCACGAGGCGGGACACGCTATCGTAGCTATGAGCATAAAGGAATGCGATCCTGTACACGAAGTTACCATTATTCCGAGAGGCAACGCAGCCGGCTTTACTATGGTTCGTCCCGAAAACGATAACAATCACGAAACCGTAAATTCCATAAAGGCTTCGCTTGCAATGACCATGGGCGGAAGAGCCGCCGAAGAATTGGTAATCGGCGATTATACGACGGGAGCGTGCGGAGACATTCGTCAGGCAACTAACGTAGCCCGTCAGATGGTTACCGAGTGGGGCATGAGCGAACTCGGTCCCGTGTATTACGGTAGCAGTCACGAAGTGTTCCTCGGCAGAGATTACGGTAGCAGCCATGCGTATTCCGAAGACATGGCTGCTAAGATAGATTCCGAAGTTCATCGTATCGTGGAAGAAGCGCATGCTCGGGCGAAATCCATTCTTACCCAAAACAAAGATAAGATGGAGACACTTGTAAGGGTGTTGGTTGAGTGCGAAACCGTTTACGATAACGAAATGCGCATGATTATGGACGGCAAGTCTGCGGCGGAAGTAATTGAGACGCTTAACTTGCGTTATGTGAGAAAAGATACAAATACTAACCAAAAATCGGGAGAAAACAAAGATGAGAACAAAGAAGATAAGTAAAGTAGTCGCAATATTTTTGTGCGTAATACTTGCAATCGGGGCACTTGCGCTCGCAACTGGACTTATTAAGGTCCGAGCGATAAACGAGTTCGGCGAAATTCAAAGAGCTGCTTTGATAGTATCCAACGAGGGTAACGAACATTTCGACGACAGCGAAGGCGGCGTATCGAAAAACCTTATTGAAGCTTTTGATAAGAGCGGATTCAGCGTACTGCACGCATGGTTGGAATTGAAATGTACCGAAAAAATGTTGCTTAAGAAAGATTCTGACGGAGAACCTACTACCGTTACTGCGGTAAGGATTAACAGTTACGGAGCTTTTGAGGGCGAACGCATAGTAAGACTTTACTTTAAGGAAGCGTCAAAGATTACCGTGGAAGGTAAGGAGATTGCATACGACAGAGTCCTTTTGAGATTGAAAGAATCTAACGGAGAAATTATAGACGTGGAGTGCATTCCGTACCTTAGCTCTAACGTAAATAACGATTCGACTTCGGACGAGTATGACGAAGACGGAAATATCGGTTCCGAAAACTATACCGCATACGTTCTTAACGTCAGAATGGTAACCAGCGAACTTATGAATACTATAGCCAAAATAGAAGGATAGTTTTTGTTTGAGTTCGATAACTTAAACCGCTGCTTTTGCATTAAGAGCAGCGGTTTTTATTTTGCCTCTTTACAATTGCTTTGACTTTAAAAAAGCAAAAAAAATAACGAAAAATAGGTATAAATATATTGTTTTTTTGTTTGACATTTAATTATCTTAAGTCTATACTATAGGTATATAAAATATCTCTTTATGGAGGAGTTAACAATGTCTTACATTTCAGAAGTTATGGAAATGACAGAGAAGAGAAATCCGGGACAAACTGAATTTATTCAGGCTGTCAACGAAGTTTTTAACACTCTTTCTCAGGTTATCGAAGCTAACGAAGCTAAATACCGTCAGAACGCTTTGCTTGAGCGTCTTGTAGAACCCGATCGTCAGATAATGTTCAGAGTTCCTTGGACCGATGATAAGGGCGTAGCTCACGTTAACCGTGGTTTCCGTGTACAATTTAACAATGCAATCGGACCTTACAAGGGAGGTCTTCGCTTCCATCCGTCCGTAAACATTAGCATCATGAAGTTCCTCGGCTTCGAGCAGATCTTCAAAAACAGCCTTACCGGCCTTCCCATCGGCGGCGGCAAGGGTGGCGCAGACTTCGATCCGAAGGGCAAGAGCGACGCAGAAGTATTCCGTTTCTGCCAGAGCTTTATGACCGAGCTTTATCGTCATATCGGCGCTAACGTAGACGTTCCCGCAGGTGACATCGGCGTAGGCGGAAGAGAAATCGGTTTCTTGTACGGAACTTATAAGAGAATAACCAAACTTTACGAAGGCGTCCTTACCGGCAAGGGTCTTACCTACGGCGGATCGCTTATCAGAACTCCGGCTACCGGCTACGGTGTCGTTTACCTCGGCGAAGCTATGCTTAACGATCACAACGATTCCTTCAAGGGTAAGAGAGTTACCATCACCGGTTCCGGTAACGTTGCTATCTACTGCGCAGAAAAGGCTACCTCTTTGGGCGCTAAGGTTATCACCATGTCCGACTCTAACGGCTGGATTCTCGATGAAAACGGCATAGACGTAGAAGCAGTCAGAATCCTTAAGGAAGTTAAGAGAGCTCGTATCTCCGACTACATTATCGACCATCCGAAGGCTAAGTACTTCGAGACCAAGTCTATGGACGATCTCCGTGTTTGGGGCGTTAAGACCGATATCGCAATTCCGTGCGCTACTCAGAACGACATCAACGTTCAGCACGCTAAGGCGCTTGTTGACAACGGCTGCCGTAT
>ERZ779643.436-NODE-436-length-35592-cov-3.507893_pt1 | contig 35592 bp, 21 predicted proteins | sample MGYA00511564_ERZ779643 | MGnify/ENA primary metagenome ERZ779643 (study PRJEB29588, sample SAMEA2147114) | human gut metagenome | biome: human gut; feature: human-associated habitat; material: faeces | place: Denmark | collected 2008/2010 ...
CCATACGGCAGCCGCTAATTTTATGCCTTGCTATTGCCACCCGAAGATTTAGGCGGCTGTGCGGGAGCTTTTGGCGGAGTATAATGAGGCGTGTCTTTCGCCGCCTTGATTGCCGTATGCTCGTAGTAGCTTGCGTCCTTTTCGGGCCGATAAAGTCCGCTCGTTGCGAAAATTCTTGTCATCTGCTCCACATTGCCGCCCGAATAGAAGGCAAGGTAGTTCATAAGCGACATATCGCTGTTGGAATGGTTATGCCGTAAGTCTTCACCGTTATACAGCCGTTTTACCGTATCGCCGTTTTTCGCCGAGAACGCCTTTTCGAGAAGTTCCCTGTCGTCCATCTGCGTAAGTCCCGCCTCGCCTTTGCCGACATTTGTCCACTCTGTTCTGCGTTCGAGCTTGCGCTCAAGAAGTGCCTTCATTTCGGGCGTATCAAAGTCTGCAAGTTCTTTGCCGCCGATATTGTCGCCTGTCATGGCAATGAACTGTCCGCTTTGGTAATATTCCATATCTCCGTCCTTGGAGAACGAGCGCAGGTCTGCGCCCTGCGTCTTGCCAAAGATATGTAAGCCCTTGCCGCTCAAAGAGTGTTCGATATATGTTTTCCCACACTTGGACAGCACCTCTTCCGCAAGCGGAGTGCGTTTCCCGCCCTCACCAATACATTTGTCGAGGTCGATACAAGCAATGCCGTCCTTGCCGTCGAGCGCATAGGCGAGCGCAACGCCGCCGTGTTCCTTTGCATATTCGCAAGCCGTGTCAAAGTCAGTCCAAGTATTTGGATTGTCGCTCTCCGCAAACTTGCCCGTATGCACGTCTATCAGGAATTTTTCGAGTCTGCCCGTGTCGTTATTTTCCCTCGTGCGCACAACTACCCAATTAGACTTGTTGCGCATTTCATCGGGCAAAGATGAGCGGAGATTTGCTTCTATCGTTTCAAACTTCTTTCTCGCCTCCTCGCTCGGACGACGATAGATACTTTCGTAGTCCTCATCGCGCTTGCCCGCAAGCTCTTCCATAAGCTGCTGTGCCGTCAGGTCGGTTTTCTCGTCCGAGCCGCCTTTTAAATGCACCTCAAAATCTTCGGGCAAGCGCAGGCGCAGACCATTCTCGTCCTTGCGCACCATACCGCTCGGAATGTAATAGACCATTCCCTCATACTTGCCCTTTGGCATTCTGATAAGCGTACTCTTCTCGTAAGCGGCGATGACCGCCTTTTCGGAGAGCGCAATTTCACTCCACGCCTTGCCGTCGTCTTTCTGCTGTTCGCGGTATTCGTCCATTGCGGTAGGTTCGCGTTTATAGTCCTCATCGTTCGTATTGCCGACAAGCTCCTTAAACTCCTGCGCGGACATTTTGATTTCCTCCTTATCCTTTCGCAGCGTTACCGTAAAATCCTCCGCAATGCCCGCTGTCAAGCTGCCGTCCTCTGCCTGCGCGTTCTCACGCACTACCGAGTTGGGCAGGTAATAACTGTACCCTTTGTACTTTGAATTTGTGGGCATCATAAAAAGTGAGGCTTTCTCGTACTCTTTTATGAGCGCTTCTTTCGGGAGATTGATTTGAATATACTCTCTTTCCTTGCGTTCATAGTCCTTGTCCGAGGTGTGATTTACAAGCCCTGCGAACTCCTCCGCCGTAAGCTCTACCTCGTCGCCGTCACGGTTGCGCAGGTTTACAACCTCGCCCTCGTTGAGCGTGATTTTGTAGCAAAGCTCGCGCGAGTCCGACTGCATATCTACAAGCTGCCTGCTGTCTTTTAAGCGGTTGTTATACACAAAATAGGTATAATCTGCGTATTCCTTATTGCTTGACGGCATACGCATGAGTGAGGATTTGTTGTACCTCTTGATGAGCGCGTCTTTCGACACGAAAATCTCGTACCATTTCTCCTGCGGCTCGCTATTTTCGCCATAATACTTTTCGCGGTAATCGTTTGCCGCATTTTCGTCCTTGAAATCATACACGCCCTGCGCCCACGTTCCGTCCGTCGTGTCATAGCCTATTGCGACGGTATAATCGTTCTTCCGCTGCACTACCGCGACATTCCTGCCGCTCCTGTCCTGTGCAATGCTTAAAACCTTGTCGCCGCGCGACGTTTCCGTTAAGAATTTGTTTTCTGCCAAACTGTTTTCCTCCTTGTTTTGTTGTTCAGCATTAGTCTGATACTGCATAATTTCTTCTACATTTTTATTCAGTTGTTCGTACTTTCTGATTAGCCTCACCACGCCGTCAATGACCGCGGGATGAGAGTTCAGGTAACAGCTCCTGCGCTCTTCAGGACTTTCAGATACGGGAATATTCTCCGCCCAGCCCTTGTTTTCGGGGCTGTACCTGCCGTCGCCGAGGTTCTCGCGCAGGGTAGTTGCAAAGATATACTTGACGCGCTCTTCGCCGTATTCGTCTATGAGCTTCATCTCAAAACCACTCCGCAAGTGCATACCGTCATAGTTCTCGGAGATTGCTTTATCTATCGCGTTCCTGCACTCTTCGGTCAGCCTGCGTGAGGTTTGATACTGCCCAAACTCGTTGTGTTCCAAAGCATACTGCGATGTTTTGAGATAGACGGGCATTTTTGTTTGTCCGCTCATTACCGCAGAATGATAGTGCTCGCAATAGTCCTTGATAAACTCTGCCGTTTCTGTACCTGAATTAACGCTCGCATATTCTTCGCTGAGATAATCGTCATACAGTTCGTGAAGGATACTCCCACGCTCTTGATAGAGCGCTCTGTAATGTTCGGGTTCAAGATACGTTTTGTCCTCGATTACCTCTTTGAGTTCCGTAAAGACGTGAATTTTATAGTTCTCATAGAAAATCTCTTCGGGCGAACGGGTAAGCACGTTTGACTTATATGCCTCAAACTCGGCATTTACAAACTTAATAACCTCTGCCTCATAATCAGGCTCTTTGCGGTCGTAATTTTCTTTTATTGAATTGAGCACCTTTACACGCTCGTCGTAAAAGCTCCGTGCGTCCTGTTCGGAATCGAAAGTCCTTATGACATTCGGGTCCATCTCGACAGGTGAAACGCCAAGTTTTTCAAGATTTGTTCTATCACCGACCGAAAGCGCATTACTGTCGCTGTCGTGTGTAAAGCCGATAACATACCAGCCGTCCACCTCTTCGTTTTTTAGAAGTGCCGCGCCTTTTATAGCTCTATTTTCGTTCAGTTCAATATCCGGCTGAACGGCAAGAACGGTAAGTTCATCGTCCAAAGGCGGCAATCCGAGCGGATTGTCCTCGTACTGTTCGACAGCATCGAGAGGGTTATCTTCAAACCTATAATCGGTATCGACTGCGTATTGCGGCATACGTTCCTTTAATATCGGCCTGACTTTGTCGTACTTGAAATAGTCATACCATTCCTCATAAGATTCTCCTTCTTCCCGCACATAAAATTCACTGCCCTTAAATGCCTCGCCTAAATCATTGGCTATACGCTCCATTTCATCGTCAGTAAAGCCGGTCGTCTTTCCGTTGAGCCATTTTAAGTCTTTTATCTTTTCATCAATAAAATCTTCCACGCGGCTCTCATACGCATATTCTGTCAGGCTCTCCATGAGAGTCCCGTCATTAACATCGGTGAGTTCAGAATGAATATCTGCTTTATTCCAGCCATACTCTTTAAATGGAATAAGTGCTGTCAATTTTTCATACTGCTCATTAAAAATCAGCTCTGCAAACGGTTCAATCTCTTCCGAGAGCGTTTCAGGATTTGATTCCGCATATTTTGTAAGAACTGCGTTCTCTCTTTCATAATTTTGTCGGATAGGCTCTATGAGTTTATCTCCGAATTGCGACATTTCATCTTTATTGAGCAAGGAACACACAGCTCCGACAAGCTGTTGCCTTGCCGCGATATACTTTTGTCCTTTACTTGAACTTAAAAAAGTATTCCAATCGGGTTTTTCAACGCCGAAGAGTTTGTCCTTATCGTCAAACAGCTCTGTCGCCTTTACTTCGTATTCGTTGTCCGTCGGGGTAAGTTCATAGACCGTTACCCCAAGTTTTGATATAGTTTTTGCCGCGGCTCCCGTGAGCGGCAGCATACCGTCCCAAGTGAAGCCGTAGGCGTGCATATCTTCGTTGGTTACGGCATAGTCAGGCAGCAAATCTACCTGCATTGCCGCAACCTTGTCCTCTTCGTCTATAATGTTCACCTCCATATTCTGTTTCTGAATGTCGGGCAAAGCCCTGTAATTGTTATCTCCGTCGCCGCTGTCGTTCTCGTCTGCGACAATGACATCATCTCGCTTGTCGAGGTTGAGTTCAGCGTTGAGTTCTGCCTGCTCGGAGAGGAGCGTTTTCAACTGCTCTGCCTGTTCAAACGGTTTTTCCACCTGTTCTTTGGCAATTTCGATGTCGGCGTTTAACTGCGCCAGCCTCTTTTTGAGCCTTGCCTCTCTGTCAGGCAGGTCGTTCAAGAAATTCTCTAATCGCGTAAGAGTTCCGAACGCGCTGTCGCCGATAGAGATTACATACTGCCCCTCGGCGGCGATAGTTATCTCGCGCTCATTGGCAATCATTGACATCGGGTTCATACTTATTTTGAAGCCGCAATACTCCGCAACGGGCACATTGACTTTTCCCGAATACAGCGCGTCCAAAAGAGCTTTTCCGCCCTCTTTTTTGTCCGTGTAAACTTTGCCGTTTACGCTGATTGAAAAGTCTTCGGGATTAGCCGGTCGTGTGCTTTTGAGCATTTCCAAGTCCTTACCCACGCGCTCGATATACAGTTCCTGTTTGCGTATGTCTTCGGGATAGTTCTTATAGATTTTGTCCTGTAATTCGTACAGGTTCTTCTTGTACTGCCCTTCCAACACGCGTAGCCTTGCTACCTCTGCATCCACTTCCATTTTGCGCTTGATTTTGGGGTTAGCCGCCGTGATAGCCTTGATTTCGGCGTAGGAGAGCGTAGTTTCGTCTATGTCCTCCGCCTCTCGTATTGTCAGGTCGCCCCTGTTTATCTGCGAGATGAAACGCTGTTTGTTTTCAAGTATCTGATATGAATAGCTGTCGAACGTGCGCTCCGTGACATAAGTAAAAATCTTGACCTTATCGTTGGTGTTGCCCTGACGGATAATGCGCCCTTCCCTCTGCTCCATATCGCTGGGGCGGTATGGTGTATCGAGGTGATGGAGGGCGACAAGCCGTTTTTGTACGTTCGTTCCAGCGCCGCACTTTTCCGTGCTGCCGATGAGAACGCGCACCGCGCCCGAATTTACCCTGTCGAACAGAGCCTGCTTTTGCTCGTCCGTGTTCGCCTCGTGTATATAGGCTATCTCACGGTCGGGTATGCCGCGCTGAACGAGCTTGTATTTCAGGTCGTTGTAAGCGTCGAAGTCCTTGCCGTACTCATAGTCCTCAAACTTCACCTTCGGCGTGGACAAATCACAGAACACTATCTGCGTTCCTTTTATGCCCGCCGTATCAGTCCAGACCTCGTATATCCTCTCGGCACATTCGTTGAGTTTGCTGCCCTCCTCGTCCTGCGATTCAGGCACAAAACAGCGCGGGTCTAACGCGAGTTTCTTGCCGTCCGAGGTGATTTTGAGCATATTGTCCTCGTGCGGGTCAACATTGCCGTCGTGTATTCTGTCCGCCCTCTCTGCAATCTCCTCTGCAAGTTCTATGACTGTATCAGAGGGTTTAAGGGTTATGACCTGCTTTTCGGCATCGGGTACGTTGAGCTTAACCATATCCGCCGTCTGCACATCGGCAAACGAACGGTACAGTTTCAACAGTTCGGGCAGGTTCGTAAACTTTGCAAACCTCGTCCTTGCCCTGTACCCCTGACCGGAAGGAGACAACTCCATACTCGTTATCGTTTCGCCGAAGTCGGCTGCCCATCCATCGAAGAAAGTCATACCGAGTTTCTTTAATACGGATGGCTGCAAATAGGTCTGCATAGTGTACATTTCCGTCATTGAGTTTGAGATAGGTGTACCCGTTGCAAACACTACGCCCCTGTCGCTGCCGTGAAGTTCCTGTAAGTACTCGCATTTGAGCTTTAAATCACTCGCTCTCTGACTTGCCGCGGTAGATATGCCCGCGACATTGTTCATCTTCGTGAACAGGAACAGGTTTTTGTATGCGTGAGCCTCGTCCACGAACAGGTAGTCTATCCCTAAGTCCTCGAACTTCAACACGTCGTCCTTACCGCTCGCGTCCATCAGCTTCTTTAACTGTTTTTCCTTGCTCTTCTTTATCGTTTCAAGGTTCTTGACAGCGCCGCGCGGCATTCCGTTCTCTTCCCATTGCTTTACTATCGTTGCCTCTACGCCCTCTATCTCCTCTTTTAGTTTTCGTATCTGTCTTTCCGTGGAAATGGGGATTTTAGCGAACGAACTCTGCGCAATGATTATTCCGTCCCAATCGCCGAGGGCAACTTTTGATACAAACTTCTTGCGGTTGTTCTTTTCCAAGTCCTCCTTTGTGGCGACGAGAATGTGCGCGTTGGGGTATAGTTTCCTCCACTCACCCGCCCATTGCTGGACGAGGTGGTTCGGGCAGGTCACCATTGCTTTTTTGCAAAGTCCCAACTGCCGCATTTTCATAATCGAGGCGATGACCGTAAAAGTCTTGCCTGCGCCCACAACGTGGTGTAAAAGCGTACTTGACGGCGAAGTTATGGTTCTGTGTACCGCGTTCTTCTGGTGTGGCTTAAGCTCTGTCGCAGGGTTCATTTCGGGGAATTTGAGATAGCTACCGTCATAACTCGGAAGTCTTGTCTGGTTGAACAGCCTGTTATATGTTTCTTCCAAGTCCGCCCTGCGTTCGGGGTCTTTGAAGATCCATTCAAGGAACGCTTCCTTTATTCTGTTCTGCTTTTCCCTCGCCGCTATCGTTTCGGCTTGATTGACCACCCTCTTCTCTTTGCCGTTCTCCTCCACCAAGTCGGTGATGGTTGTAGCCTTTAAGTTGAGAGCATCTACGAACAGTTTGTATGCAGGGGCGCGGTTTGTGCCGTACACCTCCTTTTGCTTCATCTGCGTGGTGTATCGCACGCTCTGCGTCTGGTCTAACCTCCACGACGAGTCGTGCGGGTTATATGTCAGCTCCACATCGGAGTACATATAGCGGTAAATGCCCATAAGCTCGCAATAGAACTGCTTATAGTATTCTTTGTCCACCCACGTTGCGCCCAGCCTTACAGATATATCGCTCGCCGTCAGCTTTTCGGGCTGTACGCCCTCCAACGCCTCGACATTCTTGCGATATTCGGGGTATTCTTCGGCAACAGAACGGGCAAGGTCGAGCTTATTTACTACCTGGCCCGACAGATATTCCTCTGCCGTGACAAAGCCTGAATACTTATCTCCCTCAATTACCTGTTCGGGGTCGCGGAATACCGTGCTGCCGAGTTCGGATAGTACTGTGTCGTAGTCCTTGCCCGTCAGCTCCTCTATGTAAGCAATATCTACCTTGCCGCGTTCATTCTTCGAAATCTGCAAAGCCTCGAACGGGTCGTCCGTAGAAGTCGGCACGACATACGGGCGTATGGTGCGCTTGAAGAAAATATCTGCCTTTGTTACGGCTTTGGTTTCTTCGTTGACGTTTTCCGCGGCAAACAATAACGCGCTGTCGCCGTCATCTTTGAACAGCTTGGTGTTCGTCTGGCTGTTGAGATAGCCGTACTTCTTTACGAACAGGTCATACTCTCTATTGAGCTTGTACTGCTCGCTCTTGAGCACTTCATCCGAACAGCCCTGTATCTGAATGTCGAGAATGTGGTGCAGCTCCTCGCGCAGGGCTATCATCCCGCAAATTCTCTGATATGCGTCCTTGGGTGATTTGGGTATGGGTTGTTCTTCCATTCCCTCGCCCATGCGCATATACAGCCTGCCGTTCTCCGCCTTATAACAGAACGGCTTTACATTATAGTCAACCTCGGTCGTCTGCTCTTCTATTGGCGGAGTCTGCGGGTTCAGATAAAAGCTCTGCGGCAGGTTTTGTATCGCCTCGGAGAGCGCGGTTTTAAGCTCTCTGCCGTCAGGCTTGACCGTCGTGTCTATGCCGCCATACAAACCGTGTTCCTCGGCAAGCGTTCCGAGTATCATTTGCGGGTGAGAAATAAAATAGTTGTTTATCTCGTATCCCTCTTCCGTCTTACCCGTACCCAGCCATTCCTCGCGGGAAAGGTCGGTTATCTTTTCGGCGCGTTTACGAAAAAAGAGAATGTCCGCAACAGCCTCCGTGCCCGCCGTCTGTTTGAAGGCGTTGTTCGGAAGTCTGATTGCGCCGAGCAGTTCTGCGCGTTCCGCAACGTACTTTCTCGCCGACGGGTTGAGCTTGTCCATTGTGCCCTTGCTCGTGATGATGGCGACAATGCCGCCGGGCTTGACCTTATCTACGCTCTTGGCAAGGAAATAATCGTGAACCTTGAAGTTATAGCGGTTGTAATCTGAGTCCGCAACTCCGTAACCGCCGAACGGCACGTTGCCCACAACTATGTCGAACTTATCATTCGGAAAAGTCGTGTCCTCAAAGCCCTTTATCTGCACGTTTGCCTGCGGGTATAGTTTTGCCGCAATTCTGCCCGTGAGATTATCTAATTCCACGCCGTAAAGTCTGCTGCCATTGGCTATCTCTTTTGGCATAAAACCGAAGAAATTGCCCGTGCCCATTGCAGGCTCTAATATGCGGTTGTTGCCCTTTACTCCAAAGCGATTGAGTGCCGAGTATATGCCCTCTATTACATCTTTTGCTGTGTAATAGGCGTTCAGAGTGCTTGACCTTGCCTGTTCATAATCTTCCGTAGATAACAGGCTTTTAAGCTCTGCATATTCCTTCTTCCAGCTCTCGTTCTTCTCGTCGAATGCCTGCGCGAGTCCGCCCCAGCCGACAAATTGAGAGAGTGTTCTCTGCTCCTCCGCCGTGGGGTTTCTGTTCTCCGCATACAGCTTATTTACAAGCCTTATGGCTGCGACGTTGTTCTTGAACCTCGTCTTTGCGCCGCCGAGTTCGCTTTGGTCGAGAACGGCTGAAAGGTCTGTATTCTCACCCTGTTCGAGCTTTATACGCTGACCTTTTGAAAGAAGTTCGGAGGTGTCTATGTTCTGCGTTACGTCGTAAACAAGGTTTCCCGACTGTTCCGTGCGGGTGATTACCGCCTGTTCGGGGTAAAGTCCGTCAAAGCCCTTGACTTCCCATTCGCGTCCGTTCAAGCTGAATTTATCTCCGACCTTGACCTTGTTGTCCTCTTCCCGCTGTTCGGGCGTGAACAACTCCTCTTCCTGCTCCTCTATATTGGGGCAGTAGTCAAGGTAAAAAGTCATATTGAAGGCGTCGTCCGCAACGTCTGCCTCCGCTACTTCCTGATGTTTATACAGCTCGTTTACTATCTCGTCAGAGTTATTGGTGATAAACAGCTCTTTGTCGCCGAACTCTTCAAAGTATGCCATCCAGCTACCGCTGGCTGTATTTTCTGTGCCCTCCTTGATTACCCTGTCGGCAATTTCGCGTACAAGTTTTGTATGTTCGGCGGGGCGCAATTCGTCGCCCGCTATAATGTCCCTGATATAGTTGCTTTTGATAACCATATCTGTCTTTTGCATTGAGAAATCCACGCTCTCAACGCCGGGGTTGGCTTGCAAATATTCTATGAATTCGTCGCGGTAATCCTTGATAAACAGGTAGTTACTCTCGCCTATATCTTCGGGCGTTACGGTGTATGTTATGGTTTCGCTGTGGTCGGCGGGGTTGAACTTGTCTGTGCACTCCCATATAAAGCTGTCCGCAAAGTCCTGTACCCCGTGAATTTTATTAAGGCGGTTGCGCAAATTGGCCTGCCAACGCGGGCAGTACTTGATATGAAAGTTGACGTGGAGATAACGGTCGAACATATCGCTCGGTTCACCGACGGCGGCTACCTCTTTGCGTACAATCAGTTTTTGCTTTATCTCCTCGCTGTGGTCAAAGTAGAACTGTGCGTAGTCCTCCAAAAAGTGCGGGTATTCGGAAAAGGTTTTACTGTATGTCTGCTTCGTTCCGTACTCGACTACCTGATTGGCTATTACCTCGCAACGCTCGTCGTCCGTCTTTGCTGCTGCTCGCTCGTTCCTGAAACGAACTACGCGGGCATATTCGCTCTTTTCGCTTTGAGAGAGATATTCATCTGCCTCTATAAGCTCGGCTATGCGCTCCGCAACTTCGCTCCATTTCAAGTGCACCGACAGATTGTTGTCGGGGTTTTGCTTATCTCTGCGTGTATATAAGGCTCCCTTGGAGCTAAACTCCCTGTCCAAACCACCGCCGTATGAGCCGCTTATGCCGTAGGTGTCTTTAAGGAGCTTTGCAAACTCGGTCAAAGTAAGGTTCTTTTGATATGCGTCGTAGAACTTTACCTTGTTGCTGCTATGTTCGCGCGTCAGACATTCGTCTATAAACGCATCCTTTTCGCTCTTGCCCTGCGGCTCTAAAAGGTCGAACATTGAAAGTTGCGGCTTTGCCTTGCGCTTTCTGTCCTGAATGCCCTTTTCGTCTTTCTTTGGCGTGGACTTGACTTCTTCTACGGTTTCGTCCTGTTCGGGTTCGTCATCAAAGTCCTCTTCGTCCTCATCTAAGTCATCCCATTCCTCTTCCTGTTCATCTTCGGTTTCTTCTGACTGTTCGTCGTCAAAAGGGCTTTGTTTGTCTGAAATTTCGATAAGGTCTGGTTTGTTTTCAGGCTCACCCTGTCCGAGTGCTTCGGCGTGGGATAGAATATACTTTGGCTCTTGCCCGTCCTCTACAAGAAGAACGCCGTGCCGTTCAAGTATCTTTTCTATGTACATTTCCGCAACGTGATAAGGAAAGCCGCACATAGGTACACGTTCAGGCAATCCCACGTTTCGACCTGTAAGCGTAAGGTCAAGCTCGTCCGCAACTTTAATTGCGTTCTCGCCCATAACCTCATAGAAGTCGCCGAGTCGCATTACAACGATTGCCTGCGGATTGATTTTCTGCGCGTCAAGGTATTGCCTGTAAATCGGGCTGACCGCAATATTTTCCTCTGCACGTTCTTCCCGCTCTGCAATTTCCTCTTGCTCGACGGGAGCATTTGTTATGACGGGTTCGTCAGTTATCGTTTCTTCTTCGGTGTCGTCTATGACCTCTACTTCCGCCTGTTTGCTCTCGTATGCCTCTTCTATTTCTTGCGTTAAAATCGATGAGCGGATATACAGCTCTTTTACAAAATCCGCGTTATCCCTGTACGAATACGGCAAGCCGTGCAGATGAACACCCGCCGTTTTAGGAAAGCCTGTTTTGCTATACAGCAAAAAGGTTATGCCCTCGGCAAGCAATCTGTCACGCTGCTCATCACCCGTAAGTTCGCCCTGTCTTTCAAGGTACGAATACACACCGTTGTGTATCTTGCGGTATTCACCGCGTCCATCCTCGTAAGCGCTCGTGCTATTCAGCTCGTCTAATCCTATAAGAATATGTTTTAGTGGTATAATGTCGCGTTGAAAGCGGTCATCTCCGTGCGTGTCCGCAGCGTCGAACACGAAACGCTTGTAACCGTCATTGTCATAGTAAGGTATTCCTGTCTTTCCTTTCGTTACGCGCCTGCCCATTGCGTTCCAATCTTCCATTGTGTTGCAGACTGTAGCGTCCGGGCGTTCGATGATTATCTGGCAAGCGTCGTGAAGGTTTATGTACGGATTTTGAGCGATAAAGCGATAGAAGTTTTTAAGCTGTTCGCCGTCTGCGAGCATTGCCGCAATTTTTGCATTTCTCGTTGATAAACGATTATTCTCACTCATTTAATCTCTCCTTTAATTCTCCGAACACTTCTCTGTATATCCGTCGTCGCATTCGCAGCGACGGAAAGTAAAGAACCCGAAAAGCGGCCTTTGCTTTCATAAGCTGTACGAGGCAGCCTATCTGGTATTCATTGAATTTCTCGTGTTCGCGTAATTTTCTTTTGAACTCCTCTGCCGATAAGCCGAGCTTTCTTGCAACATACGGTTGTGTGTAGCCACGGCAATAAATCCAACGCTGTAAACATCGCTTTTTCAGAGAGTAGCCTTTAATGTCGTTTTTCATATTTCTCCACCCTCTTCATTAGCTCCGTATATTTCTCTATTCCGTGAAACTCTTTCATCCATTTTTTTATGAATTCGATTTCTTCATCTTCGCCTGCTTCACGAATATAGGCGTCTTCGGTGCAGTCATTTTTATAGCAAAAGCTATCTATGACTGAATCGTGATACCCCATGTGGTCAACAACCCTTACAAAAACCGCTTTATCCGGTAATACTCCCATAATGGTTATTTTCTTATCCCCGTGATATTCATGATGGTCTTTAATGATTGCTATCTCCTCTTCCGTCAATTTAGGAGCGCCCAATCTCTTGATAAATAATCTGACTTTGCTTATCGGCATATACTTTATTTCCTTATATTAATTTTGAGGTCTTTATCTAACCCCTTCACTTAGTAGCCACGAAAACGGCAAAATCGGAGCCCCTAATTTAAAAATTTTTTTATTTTTTTATAAATTTTTTTTAGTCTGCATCGTATCGCAGACTCGTCAACACCCATTTCTTTGGCCACATCAACTCTCGTTCTGTTATTAAAGAAGATCTGAACAATAAGCCATTTTTGTTGCGGTTCTAAAAATTGAAATGCACGACGGAGTTTTTCCTTATCTATATTTATAAAAGCCTCTTTTTCAACATCCGTACTTTCGTCCATTACGTCAAACCCTGCTTCCATTGACTTTTCCAAAGACTGATGCCGTCTGGTTTCACTGCGTTCAATGAGCTGTGCCTTGTACTCTTCGACTATGTATGCGTGTTTTAACTTTTCATCTCCGTACTCTTCCAAGAGCCTTGCTGTTTCGTCATCAAGCCAGACAGCTATGGTCTTTTCTTCGCCTTTATGCATTATTTTCGTGGTAAATCTTTTCATTTTAGAAATCCTCCGGTTTTTGATTTGTTAGACAATCAATATTGATCTTTTCAATCGCAATCGGACGGATCTCGCCCCGTAAAATAAAAAAACGCCCGACTGCGCAGGATAAAACCCACGCAATCGGGCGCGTAATTTTGGGCACAAAAAAAGAGCCCGGCAGACAGACTAACCCTCTTGCAGGATTTTATCTGTCTGTCAGACTCCTCTTGACCTTCTCATCAAGTCCAATCTCTACTAGACGTCAGCAAAGATATTCAACGGAATCTCTCTGCCCAGAATATTTAGTTTTATGATTTGTATGTAGTTCAGGCGTTTTGTTTTAACAGCCTGTCCTGCGACGGTAATGGCTTGCTGCTAATAAGTAAATCATCCATATCGATTATCACCGACACAGGCTTTCCGCACTTCGGACATTCAAGCTCTACCTTCGTACCCGGCTCACCTTTACATAGACGGCGGCCGCAATTAGGACACATGGCATACTTCATTTTAATATCCTCCTTCTTCCCTATATCTGTAAAAGTTTAATTTTAAGCACTTTTCCTTGCACGGTCGGGAAATTCCGCACAATAAGGAACTTATCTTTTGCAGACCTTATATAAATCACAGGTGGGGCGGCCCTGTGTATTTATCTGTAACATTTCATACAGCCGACGACTACGCCCTGTATAAGGCATTCGTCAACAACAATGTCGTCGTATCCGTCATTTTCGGGGTGCAGAATTATCTTTCCGTTCTTCTGCGGGTAGAAAGTCTTTACCGTTCCTCCCGTTCCGACTATGGCGAGTACCATATCGCCGTACTCGGCGGTGTCCTGTCTGCGGATGACGATATAATCTCCGTCATCTATGCCGACATTCTTCATACTTTCGCCTTGCGCTTTAAGAACCATAAGCTCGCCGTCGCCGTAAAGTTCTTTCGGCAGAGCAAAGCTGCCTTCTATATTCTCTATGGCTTCTATCGGCTCACCACAGGCAACTTGTCCGACAAGCGGAGCATTTACAGTTTCTGTCCTGAACCGCTTGTCCACCTTTATGCTGCCATTTCCGTCCCGATCTATGAGGCGACGTTCGCATAATACATTTATATAGCCGCTCAACTTTGATGTTGAAGTAAAGCCGTTTGAAAAGTTTTGCATTATCTTCCTGTATGTCGGCGAGCTGCCATTCTCCATTTGGTAGTCAATAATATACTCGCGGAGCGCATTAAGTAGTTCTTCGTTATATCTTTTCATTTGTAACTCCAACCGTTTAAGCGAACAGATTGTTCCCTTAAATTGCAGGGGTATTATAGCACTTCTTTTCTATAAAGACAACTCTGTCGCGTTAAATGGAATTAACGCGACGAAGATTTTTTGAACTTTTTAGCATAAAAAAACGTCGGGCTGCATACCCGACGGCTTGATTAATCTAATGATTGATATATCCTTTCAATGAAAGTCTTGTATTGTTCTTTTATTGTACCAGGCTCAAGTATTTTTACTTTGCCTTCGAACATAGCTACCCACGCGAAGAAGGTACGACTTATTCGAACTGTTACGTTGACTATGTACCCATCGCCCTCCTTCTTCGGTTCTACGGCTCCGAAGCGATCTCTTGCCACATCCAGAAGTTCGGACGGAAAATACACAGCAACTTGCTTCTTTTCACCGTAGTACATCCCAAAGGTTTCGCGTTTGTATGCGTTCAAGTCAAAGTTTTCAAACCCTTTTTTCTTTATAATTTTACTTTCTTCAACCTGCGCGTCCTCCATCTTGTCTATGCGATAGCTTGCAGGGTTATCGTACTTGTCGTGAAAACATACAAGATAAAAATTCTCTCCGGAATATACCATTCCGAGAGGATTTACCTCGTACCTCTCCCCTTCCTTACGATAAACCCTGTTTCCTCTACCATCATAGTCAAAATAGAGGAATGACAACTTGCGCTTTTCAATGAGTGCAGTAGTGATAGCATCTATACTGTAATAAACCCGCTCATTGCCAAGCTCATTACTTTTGACCGTTAGAAGCTCTTTCAAGCTATCTGCCTGCGCTTCACCGAGAAGTTCTGCCACCTTTTCGGCCAAAACAGATGCTTTCTTCTCTGTCAGAAACTTTGCCGCGCCGACGGCATGGAGCAACACCTGAACTTCTGGCAACTCAAATGTTCTGTCGCCTATAAAATAACGATTGTTGCGCCCATGAACGGTTATTATCTCATACCCGAACGAATTGAGCATTTCTATATCGTCATAAACAGTCTGGCGTGTAGCTTCTATGCCGTATGTCTTTAGTTTTTCTCTTATTTCATTTGTCGTAAGGGCATGTTTATCATCAGTTTCCCGCTGTAATATTTCAAACAATAAAAGTAATCTTATTTTTTGTTCAGTATATCTTGACATAAATTATTTACGATTTCATAAATTTCTAAGGAATAATTTTTATTTGTTTGAGCTAACCTTATCTAGAATTTTTAGAATATATTTTTCGTCTATTATATTAACATCTATGCATTCTATATCATTCATAATAGATTTAAATTTTACATCATCTATTAAATCTATTTGCTCTTTATGATAATGAAATTTAATGTATTTAATTAGACGTTCTAACCTAACTGAAGTTATTTTAAATGCTGAATTTAAAATAGTACAGATCTCTTGCAAATATGATAGAAAATAATTTGTATTCTCAAAAACCAGCATATTCCTCTTTACCTTAAAATGATTCGCAGGGAAATAAAGTTTTTGAAATTCATATTTGAGCTCCATATAAACCTTTTCATTTATGTATTGGTAGGATGGAATCGGCGAAACAATAGCTTTATGTATAGAGAGGCATAGTTGTTCATAGTATGCTTCTATATAAGTTTTATCTAAATCCATGTAATTCTTCTTAAGTGAAAATTTAGGAATGCCAAGCTCAGTATTTGCACAAAAAAACTCATCTCCATTTATAAGTAAGACGGGAATACCAAGACTGTACAACCAATTACAAATTATTTCCGCTTCACCAACCTCTTTTTTACCAAGCAATACTCGTTTAATATCACCACGAAAAGTATGACTTAATCCACCATATATACCTCCTTTTGCATGAAAACCTAATAATATTGCCGCATCATAATGTATAGTATCATTAAAATTCCAAATGTGCTTAATAAACCTTACATTTGGATTTTTTTCAGCAGTAGAGATAAGGTTGTTCCCTGAATCATGAAAATCAAGCACTTCAACATTTAGTGAAAAATTTTTCTCTATATATTTTAACACATAATTCACTTGAATGTTCATGAGCTCTATACTTTTCATGCTAAGGTCATAAACACCAGCACAACCTTCAAGGTCAGCAATTATTAATAGAGATTTAATCATTTTCCACCAGATAATAATGAGTAAATGTATGGAAGCATAGTCGATGTTTCCACTTTAAAATTGTAGCAATTAGGCTTAAAGCAATTCTCACTATCGGCTACACCATTAGAGCACCCACCTCCGCACAGAAACTTACAAGAACATTGCCTACATTCCGGTATCGTTTCTATATTTCTAGTTGCCATGCTATTTTCCTTTAATGTTAATTGAGGATAATATGTACCAATACTTTTTTTATGACTACCAACAGCAAGAATACAGCTATAAATATAACCATCAGCATCATAATATCTATTCTGTTCCTCCAACTGACAAAAATGATATATTGGAGTTATCCTGTTTCGATTAATAAAAAAATTGATAATTGCGGGAAATGTTTGTAAAATTTTATTTCGGGTAGCCATTTTTTCATAATCTAATGAAACATCCTCAAATAATATATTCCATAATTCGCTTTTTTTATTATCTTCAAGCTGGAATACGGGTTGCATCTCAAATATTAGATTATCATTTTTGTTGAATTTCTGAAACAATTTTTCTCGCAGTTTCAAACAACTATTAATATTATCAGTAGTAACATTCATTCGAATCTTTATTCTTAACCCTGCTTTCAAACCTTCTTCTATACCTTTTAATATACGCACAAATGTTGGTCCACCATTTCTTAAAGTCCTACTTTTATTATGGGTATCTTCATCGCCATCCAATGTTATTTGAATATTTAATATATTAAGATTCTTCAATAAATCAATAAACTCTAGTAAGTAATAGCCGTTTGTTACAACGCTATAATGAGCCTTGGGAATTTTTTTAACTATATATTCTATAATGCTTCGATTTCGCTCTAATAGCGGTTCTCCGCCGAATAATAGAACTTTTTTTATCCCCTCAGGGTGTAATGAACAAATAATATCAACTTGTTCTTGAGTCATTATATTTGTACTTTTCGAGCCGCTATCCTCATAACAATATGGGCATGCAAAGTTGCAGGCATAGGATAGAACAAATGCAACTGAATCCAAATGGTTTTTTTTAAAATTGTCTTCTTCCTTTAACTTAGATAGTAAATCTTTTTCCCATTCAGCCTCCACAACTGAGTCCATTATATAATATCTTTTCATTAATTGATTAATAAAAGGCATGTCATACTTGTTTAGCATTTCAAGCCTAAACTCACCATACCCTTTAATTTGGTTTACTACTGCAAATTCTTCCTCCGTTATAATATCTAATAAACCTAATAGTGTATTGATCAATAAATATTCATTATTATACAGAGGTATAACAACCGAATTTTTTATGAATCTCATTATACCCTCCATTATAAAATTTCTTCCAAATGATTCATCAGAAATTCATTTTTAAAAATACCACAAGCATTAGGATAAGTCCCGTCATGTACGGCGTCCATGGCATTTAAAGGACATCCAGAAGCACAGATATACCTATATATACATTTTTTGCACTCATCATATTTAAAAATACACCTAGTCATTAAATCATTTATTTTATTCATATAAAGCTCTGAAACCGGATAAAATTGTCCTATTGCCGATTGAGGCGGATTAATACAGCTGCACCAATAAACATAGCCATCAGGACTAAATACTAAAGGTAAGCCTTTTGATATATTACAATTGTATATTCTATTTTTTATTCGCTTATTAACGCCTCTATCGAGTGCCTCAATTAATGTTTTTAGGTCATATATACGATCAATTGCTATTTTAGAACCATTTATTAATGATTTTACATATTGAAATGTTTCAATATATTCTTTTTCAGTATAAACATTTTCAGGTAAAACTCTCTTACTTGAAAAAGCAGATGCTGTACTAAAACGCATGCTTAAGTTCTTGTGCTCAAGTATTTTGCTATCATACAATTTTTTTAAAAAGCTAGTACTATATTCTTTTGTCTTTTTTGTCATCATTGCAATTATAGTCACTCTTTTATTGTATAATAGACATCTTTCTATTCCTCTTAAAATTAAGTCAAAAGCGGGTTTATTATAATTATTTACAAGAGGGATTGATTCATCGTCACCATCTAATGAAACTTGCACATCATCAAAATGTTGAACAACCTCCCAATACCTTATAATATTAACACCATTTGTAAACAATTTGAACCTGCTCCCCGAAAATCTTTTTAATATATATTTTATAGCGTCAATATTTCCAGGAAGCAATGACTCACCACCGCTTACAATAACCTCTTCGAGATTTATATTTTTAGCTGCATTAATACTATTCAAAAATATGGCAGCCGAATCTATTTTTTCTTTATTCAGATAAATCCCTTTCAATTCGTTGTATTTATTTTGATAGCAATAAACACAATTAAAATTGCAATTATATGTTAAATTAAATATAACTTGCTTTGCTTTAAGTTCAGGACTATTACTTTTTACTATTTCTTGCATGGAATTATCAATTTGTTCAATAAATTCTTTATCTAAAATCTGACACTCATGCCTATATTCTTCTATAAGATTCTGTTCCTCTACATCTAATAACACATTATTATTCAGCTTTTCATCAATTACGCATAACATATCATATTGACTAAAGCTTATTGACTTTCTTCTATAGTTAAATAAATTAAGAGCCAAAATATCGTTTGTACGTTTAATAAATATGTTTTGCAAAAAGCATCTTTTTCTTATCATAAAATCCTCATCTTTTCTAAATCCAATTCGTGAACTTGTCCACTTACAATATTGTTTTGATGTGAAACATACAAAATTGTTCTCCCCTCACTATGAAGCTCGCTAAGTATATTTACTGCAATATTAGTGGCCTCATCATCAAGATTTGCAAAAATTTCATCGCATAAAACAATTTTTGCATTAGATAAAATAGCTCGTGAAAGTTGAATTTTTTGTATCTGTCCAGCTGACAGCTTCATATTATCATCAATAATTGTATATAATCCATTCGGCAGAGTTTGGATATCATCCCATAATAAAGTTTTTTTGCAAGCCTCAACTACTTTTGATTCTTCCAACTCTTTATTTGCATCAAATAATGTTATATTATCATACAAAGAAATATGTAGTAAACTGGGATTTTGGCGTAAAAAAATTATTTCTCTTTGTACTAACTTGTAAGATACATTATTATAATCATTTTTACCTATAAAAATGGTTCCATTATAATTTAGTTCTTTTTTCAATATCCTGAATAAAGAAGTCTTCCCACATCCATTCTTCCCACAAATCCTTAATATTTCACCTTCATGTAATTTGACGTTTATATCTTTGAATATTATTCGTCCGCTTAAATTTAAACTTAAGCCATGCAAAACAATATCACAGCTATCAAATGCACTTTTTTTCTTTTTTTCATCAAGCAAATAATTATTATATGTCTGTTCGAGATCTGAAAGTCTATCAATAGTCACATACGTAGGTTGCAAAATGGCATTTAAAGAAACTATGCTATTCAACGAGCTTGTGAAAGAAGTTGAATACGAATTAAAGGCAATAAAATCACCCAAAATCAGTTTTCCTGCAACCACCAACAATATTCCTATTACGTTAAAAAAAATGTAGTTGATCAATCCAATTATATTTGAACAATTTTGATTCCAGCGCTGTAGCATATCCATCTGAAAATATCTTAACTTTATTGCTTCATTTGTATTTAGATACTTTTCTTTAATTTTTATGTTACCTGACAATGATTTAACATCATCAAAATTATTAATTATGTTTTTTACAAAACTATTGTATTCATCAGTCTCTTTTAATAAAATAGTTTGCCGACTTTTCAATTTTTTTCCAAAAAATATATTTGAAACTAACATAATTGGATACGTTAAGAATATCACTAATGCTAATGGATAACACAAAAACAAAATAATAATACCTATAGCAATTACCGTAACGAAATTGAGTATAGAATCTAGAATTGTAAACACATACGAAACAATACTATTTGAATCGCGTTCCAGCAACGAATAAATTTTACCATCATTATAATTACCAAGTCTTTTCGGTTCAATATCCAATAGCTCATTTAAAAATCGAGTTTTAACCTGCACTGAAACATTTCGAGAAACAAATCTATCTAACCGAAACAAAAAGTGCCGTAAAAAGATCATTATTGTTTGAATTATTACTATAATACCCACCATATAAAGTGCTCGTACTGTATCACTTATAGTAATCCATGTAATCAATTGTGAACTTAATAAGGGGGTTATAACACTCGCTATTAATACAACAATATCTATTAAATAAATAGTAATTACATATCGGCGATACCCATAAAAATAGTTCCAGCAAAATTTAAAATATTTAAATGCCTTTCTCATTAAATTTCCCCAACTTTCAATATATTCAATAAATCATATCAATATATTAAACGCATTTTCCCACGAGTATTGTATGCGGCGACACATTCATCATACAGCGAATATTTATTATCTTCCCAGATAAGATAAGCGAGTTTCTTTTTATACAAATCCAATGCCTGCACGGAACGAATAATTTTTTCACATCTATTACCTTGTAAATCAATGAAACAAACTTTCAAAGTGTAATAAGCATAATAATATATACTGCTCTCAGCACGCATTGGCTCATCGCGACATTCCTGAATTTTTGTAAAAATAAACACATTACATTTTGTAAAATTTGCATTATTCAAAAAAGTCTTCCATGTTAAAAGATAGATTGCCGCTTTTAAAACTACAGTACTTCCTCCGACAAACAATATAAGCCCAATCGCAAGCAAAATATAAAACTCTTCATCCTGAGACCCATATCGTATTATACCAAACAAAAGCAGAATAAGCCCCAGCACACTAAATGGTGCGCCCAAAAAGAATCTGTTCTGATTTGGCAATTTGCTTCTGTCTATGTCCGCCAGTTCAATAAGAGCACCATCCAATCCTTTATAAGCCTGGTCTTCCGGAATAGCATATTTTTTCATACTCTTAATCCTCGCTATTCAAATTTTAGCTTTAAGGCAGAATACCATTCTTCACGTAATTCCTCGCGAGTCTTACCATATATATTTTGCTCGCCTTTGTATGTGGTGCAAAGCTCCAAAAATTTATCCTTGCCGTATGTCTCCACAAGATAATTACTGAGCGAAATACCTATCCATTCCGACAGGCAATCAGGCGTTCCGTTAATCACATTTACTTTGCCCGGATATAAAGTTTCAGAAACATAGGCATAGATGTCCCACATTTCCATAGCATTCTGCGGCGGGAAAATCTTCAAAAGCTGCAATGTCTGCTTCACCTGCTCATTTTCAACTTCGCTATTTTTTATATACATGTTCAAAATCCACTCGCTGTTGCCGTAGATACCGAATTTTGCGTCGCAGTATTCGGCAAATGCCTCTACCGTCCAGTAATTTCGGCGCATTATATCAAACATGGCAACATGAGCATATTCGTGAAGCATAAAACTAAGCGCGTCGACTTCCACCCTGTGATTCTTGAACCACGCAAAATTTTCAGGGTTTTCAAAGAAATAAAAATCAACGGGCGCCGGCGAAGTTTTGTCGATAAATTCATTAACCTGTTTAAACGGTTCTATGGTTCCGAGCAGACATTCCTTTAACTGGGCATAGTTATTGATGTGCGTTTCCCACTCAAAAGGTGCAAAATCTTTGGCGATAAATATCCGCATATCCAGTTCGGGATAGTCGGCTACTATGTACCTCTGCGTATGATAACATTCATAATCAGTCAGTCCGGAAGGGAGCAGCGGCACAATATCGTTGTCGTAGCAGACATATTTCACATAAAAATCTAAAATATTCTGCTTCTCAACTATACTCTCCGATTCCACCACCTCCTGTAACTTTTCAAAACCCGCCAATTCATATATTTTCACGGCCAATGTCTGCGCCGCAAGTTTTTCGGTCTCCGTAGTCAATGTGGAGAGAAATACAAATGTGTTCAGGTCGGTTATGTCCCTGTTCCCATTTACTGTTTCGGTCAGTTCCGCGTTTTTCAGTATTTCGGGCACTTCATATCCCGATTGAATACATTGCCCGTAGCTATATGCGTAGAGCAAGCCATAGGGCGTTGCCTCGCCGTACTCTTTGGCATTGAGTTCGATCAGCAGACTCAAATGCGACAAATCACCAATGTTAAAATAAAATGTGTCTATCGTTCGGTTGACCGTGTTTACGGCATTGCGGATCGAGCCGACGTAAGCGGTATTGAAGGACGTTCCCACAACAAATTCTGCCTTATCTTGCGGGTAATCGGTCAGCACTTGCTCTGCGGTATCTATAAACTCGTCTGTCTGTTGACTATCCAAAGTCGCTTCAAAATAATAATCTGCGTTTTCCGTTGTATAAGTATGGCAATCCACCCATAAAGACTCTTCATCCGCGGCAGTATATATCTCTGTTCGCACACCTTGCTCATAAAGGCTATATTTAGCCTGATAGCTGCACCCACTTAACATCGTTATCAATACTGCTATAACGCCGATTAATATTATGTTTTTATTCATTATTCTCCATCCTCATATACGATATTTCATGTTATCATAATCTAATATAATTATACCATATTTAATCTATTTATTCAATAGGCATATTCGATAATTTTTTTTAACTTTTTTAATGTTCATATTGACATACTTTTCCTTATATGATATAATAAAAGAAAAGGAGGAAAATATGAAATCTCTCAACGACCTCATTTGGGCACCCGAATCTGATGATATTTGCGAAAGCAAGCATTTGGCTAGCAGTCTAGCTATTTCTGGTGAGCTATGTAATCCTATTACCCCGCCCACTCCACCGCAAGCAATAGTTTGTCTTAATCCGCCCATTAATCCTCTTACAAATTGCTCCTCCGGTGGACCAATGATAATTACTTGCAATGAAATTATGGGAAGTTGCGGTGGTGGACCTATTTCCCCTCAGGGGGCGACTTGCGGAACCATACGACCAAGCACTGGTTTCGGTTGTGCTGTAGAGCAGTAAATTATAAATCTACTCTTACTAGCATGATACATAAATCTAATTAAATAAATTTTGATTCTCAGGATTCTGACGTATCCTGAGAATCATTTTTTCTTAAGAAAAATTATTAAATTTTTCAATAATATATAAGGTGAGCATCGCCCACCTTATATATTACGCCCTCATTGTTTAGCTTGCTTATTAATAATACTAAGCACTTCCAATATTTCCTCCATCAATTTTAAAACAATTATCGGACTGATTCCATGACCATAGCCACCATCCTCCAGATTTGCACTCTATTAAATTTGACGGTGAGATTGTCTGACAAGATGAATAGTTGCCTTTATTGCATCCAATTATATAACCAATACTAGGTTTGATGCTACTATCATCTATAGTACATTTCCATTCTATATAACCTCCATAATAAGAAGTAGTCACAATAGAATTAGTATCATTATACCCTACTATTCCGCCAACGCTTTTATTCTCGGTATTCCATGTGTAATAAATATCAGTATATGAGTTACAAGCTTGAATTACTCCTCCTGAAGTATTAAAGCCTGCTATACCACCCAAATAGCTATATCCTTTTACTACATTATCACGCATTGAAAAACAATTATATATCAATCCTTGGTTCTGACCCACGATAGTTCCCACATGTGCATAATGATAATTAACCGTTATTGTACCCTTTTCAACTGTGCAATCATACACCTGAGCTTGATAGCCATTAAACCCGGCTATTGCACCTACAGCAATAAAAGCAGAATTAGAGGCTGAAATATTGATTGTATAATTTGAAAGTATTAAATTTTTTACACTTCCCAAATTCTCACTAAATAATCCATAAGGCGCATCTTTATTAGTTGAAGCACTAATTTTGAGATTTAAAATTTTATGATATTGCCCTTCTAATGTACCTTTAAATGAAATAGGCGTCCAATATCCCGTTAGAGAAATATCATTTATCAAATAATAAGTGTCACTTGAAGAAGCGTTTTTTAACTTGGCTAAATGATTTTGCGATGCCACAAAGCGCCTTTTTACAGTTAATTGAGGCCGCCAATTACTATCCAAGTCTTTACCATTATAATATGCTGTGCTATATGCTGTTATAGTAATTAAGTCACTTGCACTGGCTGGTGATAGCGCCTTGAAAATTTTGTTATTTACTGTAAAAGTTGGATCGCTGGAAGTAAAAGCTATATCGGAAGCCCTTGCGGTGAAATTTGACCCTTGCAATGTAATTACTACGCTGTAACTTGTAGTTGTAATTAATCCATTACTTGCTCCTGATAAATAAAATGAAGTCGGCAAACTGTTACCTAATGGTCTAAAGACTTCTATGCTTTTATTAATAGTGGCATAACTTTTTTTTCCATCAGAAATTTCAATCTGATATTGAAACGTAGTTTTTTGATTATTTGTATAGGCAGGTGCATTATTTTTCATTGATATTTTTTTGTTATCAATAATCTCTAAATAACCCCCGCCATTATATGTAAGTTCAACATCTACTCCCCATTGTCGCAACTCTCCTACTGTATATAATGTTTGAGTTGTTGCCCCACGCAAGTAAAAGTCAACATTATAATTATTTCTTAATTGAGTTTTATTATTTACCTCTATAAGCTGAATACCATTATTTGGATTATTTGCGCCTTGATAATCCTTTGAATATTCTACGCTATAACTCTCTTCAAGTAAATTAACTAATACACTAAACTCATCATAAATTTGATTATTATCCATGCTTATCACATATACTGTTATACCTGCCCCATATGGCGCCTGCTTGTCTATCTCGATACTAAAATCATAAATCGTATTAGAATAAACATCAAAATAACTCTCATTATCAACTATAGCGTCTTCTATGGGCACAACTCTAATTTTATATCCTTTTATTGACGCAACATTATTTGCGTTATATCGAACATTATATTTAAGTGTACTATCCCTATGTGATTCACCTGAAATTTTCTCAACGGTTAGACTTTTAACTGGGTTATAAATGTTGACAACAATTTCCTTTGTTAAATTTTGAATCTGCAACGGTGCCTTATGCTGAATTACTACTATAGTGAACTTTATAAAAGGATTATCTTCAGTTTGACTTTCTGAAACTAAAACAGAAATCTTAAATTCGTCAATTGTTGCTAATCCTGTAGATGAATCATCTAACACAACAGCAAAATCGGGGTATGTAACATTATTTGAAATACCATAGACAACATCATCGACTTTGAAACTTTCAATCCTTATATCGATTTTATCCCCAGGTTGTACTATTGGATTTTCACTGTCTATCGGAACCCCACCTACACTCATGCCAACCTTTTCTATAGAGTCAGCATACACTGGTAGCACCATTATTTGAAGAGTTGCTCTTGCGTTAGTCACTTGATCTTCCGCTGTAAGGGTGAAAACACTATATAGCAAGGCATCATCTGTTATATACAAAATAACGCTGTCTTCATTAACCTCTTGGATTATAATGTTATTATCATCAACAGAAAAAACAATAAAACTAAAATCACTTGTACTTCTTGCTATATATGTTTCACTTTCTCCTCTATACACACTTTTAGGTCCATCTATTTGAATAGTATTAGAAGTTGAAGAACTATTACTATCAGCGTAAGCAACATTATTAAAATTACTATTTAATATCAGCAGAATTGAACACAGTATTACAGAAACTACAAATGCGGCAATTAACCATTTTTTTATGTTTAAAATTTTCATAATACACCTCCTCATCAATCGTTTGCTCTTTGTTCTGAATTTTTTCCTACTACTTGACGATTATCGGATGTTATATATTCGAATTCGTCAGTAGCAGGTGTTTCATCCTCTGACGGTGAAACAGTATCGGAAATATCCTCAACAATATAAATAACTAATTTATTGCTCTGTACACCATTTACTACAGCAACCACTTCTACATATGAATCAGCCACTGCGTTATTCGAAGCAAATAGTCTATTCCCTGATATAAATACCCCTGGAGCTTCATTTACTATCTTATACGTTGTTGATTCTATATCCGCCTTTTCAGGATAGACATAAGCTTCTAGAGATATTATTGTATTTTTTTCTATGTAGCTATACTCAGAAGTTAGCATTACTGATTCAACCGGTATTTGTTCAACAACAATTTTATATGAACCCGTACTTTTATGCATTGCTGTGGCCGACAAAAAAATCTCCATTCCAAAAGGCGCGTTATCTGATATCTTTAATGTGCCATTACTATCTATGGACACATATCTACCATAGTTAGGAATATCAGCAAATATATTATAACTAACCTCTTTTAAACTAGCATTTACTGGATTAATTACTGCTGATACTTTTAGAATCCCCCCTCTGGTGAGTGATATCGTACTATCTAACTCGGTTTGAGTTTCTGCATTGTACAAGGTCATACTTTCAATTGGAATAGCGCCAATAGTATATGAAAACGTTCTTAAATAGTCGCCTATAGCAACAGTAACAGTGATTACTTTACCTATATTCTCATTATTATCAAACGCGTATAGCTCATAGTGAAAGTCATCAATTTTATTTATTGTGGCGCATTCTTTATTTTTAGAAATATAAACATCAACCGTTTCATCTTTTAAAATATTAAAAGTAGCATTTGTTGGAAATACAGATAGTTCTATTCCTAGTTTTTCACCGAGGTTTATATCATTACGGTAAAAATCATCTTTGAACTGTATCCTTTCTATTTCTATTCGATTCACAGTAACTACTAATGTAGAGCTTTCTACATCATCTTCTGTTGCGACAGCTGTGATAAAAATTCTCGAACCAATTTCTATTTCATCCGTCGTTGTAAGATAATTATTTTCAATAGTAGCATATTGTGTTAAGTTACCATTATAATAAGTATGATTTGGTTTTTCTATTTTATTAATTTTATATGAGTAATTAGCATATGTAGCGTTATAAGGCAATAATTCAACTGACATTAATTTCTTTTCTGTAAGCCCTATAACCGTTGTATTATCTTCTAATTTTAAATTAATACTCTGAACAGCTATCGGCTCTCTAACAATTCTTATAGGTAATACGAGATCACCACTATCATTATCTTCAAGTCTTATATTAACCCTATTATCAATTACAGGCTCGTAATAATCTCGTGCATAACAAGTTAATTCATTAAAGAAGACCTTTTCTTCATTAATATATGATAGTTGTTTAGCATCAACAGGGCTATAAGTTACATCGCCACTAATTAAATCAATCCGTCGAATGAATATTTTCGGTATTGAAACTGTGGCAGCTCCTTGTGGTAATTCAAACACAGGGGTAGGATCATAACTCGTGCCCTTGTTGCATATTTCGTTAATAGAGCTAATAATTTCATCAAATGTCTCAAGGTTTGTTTCATTTTCAAAAACTAATTCCCTAAAAATGAAATTGCTTTCCTCGTCGTTCTTGATAAATGAAATTTTATCTCCAATAATTTCAAATGTTTTTGACGTTTCAATTACCCATAGATCTAGACTGACTTTATAATTTAATAAATAGTATGATCCGACATCATAATTGATAGTGCCTACTATCGATGAATTATCTGTAACGCTTGCCTCTGCAAACAAATCACTCTCTTCTTCAGAAAGTCCGAGACTAGCACTATCTCCAAAGCAAATTGCCCCTAATGCGCTAAAATTAAAATAAAGACCTCCTTCTAATGTTAAGTTTAAATTAAATACGCCAGCTATCGTTACACCTACTCCAATTTGAGCTCCTATCTTAAATTCTATTTCACCACATATACCAACAAATCCAGATACTTGATGAAAAGCATTATAGAAATCCTCTTGAGAGTTGGCTGTAGATACCGTCCCGACTTCCTGTATTGAATTTATCACTAATTTGCTATTAAGAGACGCACTAACAGAGAAGTCCAGAATCGCCCCGGCATCAGTAGTAAATGCCACACCAGGAGCTACAGGGAAAAATAATTGGACAAATTTAATTACAGAACCAGATTCTTTCATACTTGTTTTGTAATATTGTGTTAATGTTTTAAGCTCCAACATAGCAGCTTTCTTATTTTCCATTTGTAGGAATTTTTTATCAAGATTAGCGTAATCTACCGCTGATTGAGCTATTTGGAGTTTTAGCGCAAGCATATCTTTTTCTTCTTGCGTCAAATTTGGATTTTTTAACTGCTTTTCGACATTATGTAATTGTTTATCGGCATCGTATGATTCCTTTAGACTGACAATGTATTTATTGCGATATCTAATACTTGAAAAAAGTTTTTGCACATCGGGGGATACAACGTCCCCAGTTATATCAATCGAAATTGTCCACTTACCACTCTCGCTAGTAATTTGTCTTTTTTCCGCATCATTTGCATAAAACGAAACAGTCGTGGTTTTCTCATAGCGTAAAACAATAATGAGATTAACATTATCACCTAACTTCCACTTAATTGTTACCATTACATCTAATGGATCAAAACTATTAAATTCTACATTAATTTTTTCTGGAGCAGCTTGTGTGTTAAATGTGCTAAAATTTCTCTTACTAGTATTATTAGTCATATCATATACCGCTTTACTTACAGCTTTAATTTCTGGATTTTGCAATATTTGGTATTTAATTTCATCATCGCTGTAGGGTTTGACCTGTTCAGCAGTATATGTATTATTTATTTCAAATTGAGAATATATCTCTTGTATTTCTGGAGTAGAATACGTAATTTTAGCACCTTCTATTTTTTCCACCTTATAGGCTTTTTCCACAAAAAAATCCGTCTCATGAATTACAGTTGGAATGATTAAAATATCGCCCACATTAAGTTGTTCATCATAATTCTCATATATATATAGGATCTTATTTTCTGTATCTATATTCTTCACGATGTCTTTTTCAAAAGTTTTTACATTCGAAGAAAAAGATACATTTTCTACAACTGGTGATTCAATCGTAAATGTTAAACTGTTACCGTACGACGCATTTTTAAAATTCACATTATTTAAATTTATATTGTATGACTTCCCCGCGATATAAGGCTCTTTAGGTAGTATGTAGTAACTATCACCAGCATCTTCGACCGTTAGAGAAACGCTATCACCAACGACATCTTTAACCGACACATATGAATCAATATTTTTATCAGTTAAATACTTATCTTTTTCTATTTCAAATCCAAAATTGTTTGGAACACTATCCAATATTTCAATTTTCTCATATGAATTATTGTTATCTTTAATGGAAGTATCTTCTGTACCATATTCTTGTGCGCCATATGAAATACATAACGCTCCAAAGCACATGCAAAATATTAGTAATGTGTTAATAAACTTTTTCATAATTCACCTCAATGCTTTAATACTTTATATGACATCTCATTCAACAAAATAAAAAAGCACAAAGAAACCCACCAGATTTCGTTGTGCAGTTAAAATAAAATATTCATTGGAGTATACCTCCCTTAATATTAAAACATATCGTTTAAATTATGTTTGCAAAATTATACAAAATATCATCATTGTAAAACTATCCTAATTTTATTGTATCATAAAAAAACTATTTGTCAATACTATACAAATAAATTATCCACCATAATTTAGTGCTATTAATCTAGGTTTTCTATTCCTTTAATGTGTTTTATGCTTATGCTTCTGGCATCCTCAAAGATAAATACGCGCTTATAACCGTCTATCTTCTTTATTTTACCCACGCAGGTGACATATGCGCCTCCCTCCTTTTTATCGTCAGGCTCGAAGTAGATTATCGTAACTTCGGGGTGTTCTTCAATGCGGGTCATCAGGTCGGCGAGCTTTTGGTCAAGTTCTTCAAGCTGATTTTCGTCAAGTTCAGGCTTGCTGTCTGTAAGTCGCCTTGCCTCTTTTACGGCATCGTCATAGCCCGTGAGGGCAGCAAACGGCGCAAACTGCGCTGCTCGATCGTGCAGAGACATGCGCGGGTGATTTTTTGACTGATGATGTGGCAGATTGATTATATCGTCATAGTCGCTCATGCCTTGTGTCCTCCTATCTGATTATTTCTCTCCCTCGCCGTTGCGCCATCTTCAAGACTCGTAGCTTTGAGCACGGCATTTTTGCCGTACTTTTCCCTTAATGCAAGCACGGCTTTCTGGCGTTTTCTCTCCTTGTCACTTTCAGTAGCAAACAATTCTCTGCGGGCTGTTTCTTCCTCATAGTTTGTAAACAGGTCGAGCTGCTCTGCTCCGTCCTGCGGGGCATCCTCTTCGCGTACTACCTTTGTTGCCGTTATATACAGGCGGCGGATATTGAGCTTTTTATCGACTATTCTGTCGAACAACTCCGTTGTAGCATAGCGCAGATATTTCCCGAAAGAGGAGTACTCGTCGAGATTAAATGTACCGTGCGCGTGTTTGGGTATCTTTCTGCCATAGTGGTCGTAGGTAAACTCGCCGTCGTAGTTTTCGTTGTCACAGTCGTAGCCAACGGTCATAACTATCTGCTTTGTAACAAGCCCCTTTGCTACGAGGTCTAGCGCAAGGGCGTCCGCCATTTCTGTTACAACGAGCTTTGCCTTTTTATAAGGGTAAGGCTCCTGCAATACCTGACCTGAACCGAGGCTGTTTGCCTGCGGTTTGTATGCCTTGATGTCCGCAATGGTGCACGGCTCCCACCCCCATGCGTGGTCAATGAGAAGTTCAGCATTGATACCGAACATCCGATAGAGTAAATCTTCATTGTAAAGCGAACCGTTCTCTATGGAGCAGCGTGCAATGTCGCCCATAGTGTAAAGCCCGTGGCGTTCCAACTTATTGGAATAACCTCTTCCCACGCGCCAGAAGTCTGTGAGCGGACGGTGACTCCACAATGTTTGACGATAGGTCATCTCGTCAAGCTCTGCAATGCGCACGCCGTCCTTGTCAGCGGGAACGTGCTTGGCGACGATGTCCATCGCAACTTTGCAAAGATATAAATTTGTCCCTATGCCTGCCGTGGCGGTTATGCCCGTTTCCTTTAAAACATGCTTTATCATACGCATTGCATATTCGCGGGCGGTGCACTTTGCCGTTTTAAGGTATGAAGAGACATCGATAAATACCTCGTCTATCGAATAGACGTGAATATCATCGGGCGCGGCGTACTGTAAATATATCTGATAAATCTTCGTGCTGTATTCAATGTAGTGCGCCATACGGGGCGGGGCGACAATATATCCAAGTTCGAGCGATGGGTCGGCTTTAAGTTCGCTGTCGAAGTGCGACTTGCCTGTAAACTTCCTGTTCGGAGCATTCCTGCGGCGTTCTCGGTTAACCTCCCCCACTCTCTGCACAACTTCAAACAGACGCGCTCTGCCGGACACACCGTATGATTTGAGCGCAGGAGTTACAGCAAGGCAGATTGTCTTTTCCGTTCTGCTCTTATCTGCCACGACAAGGTTGGTATCCAGCGGGTCGAGTCCTCTGTCCACGCACTCTACGGAGGCATAAAATGATTTAAGGTCGATTGCAATATAAGTACGCTCTTTCACTTTTACCTTCTATAATATAAACATTTGTTTGTATTATTTTAATACTTGCAATCCCATTTGTCAATAGATTTTATCAAATCTCAAACCTTTCCATACGGGCTGGCGCATACCGCCGTTTTCAGTCTTGTGCATGAAGTGAGCCGTGCCGATAAGTTGAGGTTTTAACCAGACAGTATTTTTATACTTTGGAAACCACGAATTTTTGACCGTATTCGTCTTTGCGAATTGCGCTATTATGCCCCTCTCCTCCTTTGATATGCCGAGGTAGACTTTGCCGCGGCATTGCAGTTTTCCATCTTCGTCGTAGTAGCCCAGAATGAGGTCTTTGACTTCGCCGTCTTCATCCGGCTGGTAACCCAAAATCAGCAAGTCATCGTCCTGCATTACCTTGATTTTGAGCCAGTCGCGCGTGCGCTTGCCTATGTGGTACAGCCCGTCTTTGCGCTTTGCGACTATGCCTTCAAGCTCCTGCGCCTTTGCAAGCTCGAAGAAGGCAACGCCGTTCTTTTCTATATACCTTGAAATAGTGAGGTTATTCCCCTCGTTCACCGACTCTGAAAGTATTTTCTTGCGCTCCATGAGCGGCTTATCCGTAAGGTCGTTGCCATTACAATATATAATGTCGTAGGCGACAAACTGAACGGGGTTACTCTTTGCCGCAAGACTTATTTTAAAGCTGTCCGCCATTAGGCTGCGGCGTTGCAGGGCATAAAAATCGGGCTTACCGTCTTTATTTAATACGACAAGCTCGCCGTCGAGTATAACTCGCCTTTTTATGCACTTATTCATGCCCGCGAGTTCGGGATAGATAGCCGTCACGTCCTTATGCCGCTTGTTTTGCAAAACTACTGATTTACTGTCGATATAGGCAAGGCAGCGTATTCCGTCCAGCTTTAATTCATAGATATAGTTATCATCGTCGAAGGGTTGCGTTTCATACAGGAGCATGGGCGAGATATTTTTATCTTCAAACAGGTCGCTCACGCCTTTTTACGCTCCACAGTTTTCTTGGTTGCCGTCCGTTTGGCAGGCTTAGGCTTTTGCGCAAGTTCGAGACTCTTCGTCAGCGCCTCCATTAAATCTATCATCTTGCCTGAACTGCTCTCCTTAGGAGAAACGATTTCCTTACCTGCAATTTTGCGCTCTATTGCCTCCTGAACCTTGCGGCGGTATTCGTCCTTATAGTCTGCTGGATTGAACTTGCCGCTCATACCCTCGATAAGCGCTTTTGCCATTTTAAGTTCCGCATCGCTGCCCTGTTCCTTTACCTCTTTGGCGGGGTTGGCTGTGATTTCTTCCTCAAAGAAAAGTGTATTGAGCATCATCTGCCCGCCCCTTGCACGGATGAGTATCAGCGTTTCCTTTGTTCCGAGCACGGTTTTGGCAACGGCTGCTTTATCCTCCTGCTCCATTGCGGCAAGGAGCACGGCAAATGCCTTCTCCGCGCCCGTGGGGACGACATAGTAGGGCTTATCGAAATAGATAGGGTCAACTTCGGAGAGCTTGACGAACTTTTCTATCGTTATGTTCTTATCCTTCTTGGATTTGAGCTTATCGAAGTCCTTATTTTCAAAAATAACGTACTTGCCGTCCTCGTACTCGAAGCCCTTTACTATGTCCTCCTGCTTTACCTCGCTGCCGTCGCAGTCGGCACACGTTTTTTTATATATTACGCGGCTCATTGTCTTTCTATCTATCATGTTGAAGCCGATGGAGTTGTCCTTCACCGCGCTGTGGAGCGTGACAGGGATATAAACAAGTCCAAAACTTATGCTGCCTTTATAACTGTATGCCATAATTTTAGTATGGTCGGAACGACAGTAAAATAACTACTTTTAATCCTTAAGTAGGTAGTTATTTATTTGTCCATAATTTATGCGCGTAGGATTGCTGATTTGCTGAGCATAAAAAACCGCAGCAAATTTTGCTTTCGCTGCGGTTTTTTACCTGAAATTCACTAATATTATAGACAATTTGTATAAAATCTGGAGTATTCGGTCACTTTTTTTCTATATTTTTTGTTTGTCCATAATTTTCTCTCGCGGCGGCGAAATCAATTTGTATATCTCCCTCAAGAAACTTGTTCTCACATTACTATGCCAACTGATAGTCGGCTCCATCCCATATTTTATGCTTGTTCAATCGTCGTTTTTTGCACCATTCATCGATTTCAACCTCCAAACGTGCCCTTGCCTCGTCAGAATATTTTATCACATCGGAATAAGACTCTTTCCATATTGTAAAGAGCCTTATCTGTTTCATGTTTTCGCTGCGCTTGACGTGAGGAGGTGTATAAAATGAAAAATAGTCTTTATATAACTTGTAGAACCACGATTTGCCGTATGCCTTATACCCCTCCCTTTTTGCAACGCGACAATACTTCTGCCAAGCGCGGTATTTTGTGAAGCCGCGCTTTTTCTTATCCTTATTCAAAAGGTAGAAATCCGGTCTATAATACTCCTTTTTCGGGCCTCTTTTAGGGTAAAGCATAAAATATAGCTCTTCATCCTTTATTTTATCAGACACGGGAAGAGCCAAATTGATTGCCTTTGCCCTCTTCACAGCGCGGATGACCGTAGTACGGGAGCAATCGCAGATAGTGGCTATCTGCGTAGTCGTATTTCCTTTGCTGTAATATAGGAGAATTGCTCTGTAATTGGTCATCTCTGCTACCTTCCTTTATCTTAATATACCATATTTTTTCGATAAAATCAAGTGTTCAACTTATATGGAAAATACTTTTTTTGAGCTTTTTTTAAGCCTTTTTTGACATAAAAATAGGGCTTATCCCGTGACAGGGTAAGCCCTTATATACTATATATAGTACTGTTTGTAATTTACGCCACTATTACTTGGACCTCGGGCTGCGAATATTAGCCTGCGCGGCGGCAAGGCGCGCTATCGGCACACGATAGGGCGAGCAGCTGACATAATCGAGTCCTATTTCGTGGCAGAATTCGATAGACGACGGATCGCCTCCGTGTTCGCCGCAAATACCGCAGTGGAGATTCTTGCGGGTGGAATGTCCGAGTTCGACAGCCATCTTCATGAGTTTGCCTACACCGTCGGTATCGAGATGGGAGAAGGGATCGAATTCGTAAATCTTGGCCTTGTAATAATAGGGCAGGAATTTACTTGCGTCGTCACGGCTGAAACCAAAAGTCATCTGCGTGAGATCGTTGGTGCCGAAGCAGAAGAATTCGGCCTCTTTGGCGATTTCGTCGGCAGTAAGAGCGGCTCTCGGAATTTCGATCATGGTACCCACTTCGTACTTGACGTCTACGCCCGCCTCTTTGATGATTGCCTCGGCGGTTTCGACAACCGTCTTTTTGCAGTAAGCCAATTCTTTGACTTCGCCTACTAGCGGAATCATTATTTCGGTCATCATCTTCCAATCGGGATGACGCTTCTGAACGGCGATGGCGGCTTTGATGATGGCAGTGGTCTGCATGACTGCGATTTCCGGATAGGTAACCGTAAGACGGCAGCCTCTGTGACCCATCATCGGGTTGAATTCGTGCAGCGAATCGCACAGCAGTTTGATTTCGGCAACGCTCTTACCCTTTGCCTTTGCAAGCAGTTCGATGTCGGCTTCTTCCGTGGGAACGAATTCGTGCAGCGGCGGATCGAGGAAACGAATGGTTACAGGTTGTCCTTTAAGCGCTTCCATGAGTCCTTCGAAGTCGGCTTGCTGCATGGGTTCGATTTTGGCGAGCGCGGCCTTTCTTTCTTCAACTGTTTCGGAGCAGATCATTTCGCGGAATTTATCTATTCTGCCCGGGCCGAAGAACATATGCTCGGTACGGCAGAGGCCAATGCCCTGAGCGCCCAATTCGGCGGCGCGTTCGGCGTCGGCGGGGGTATCGGCATTGGTTCT
>ERZ779643.452-NODE-452-length-34731-cov-2.638915_pt1 | contig 34731 bp, 36 predicted proteins | sample MGYA00511564_ERZ779643 | MGnify/ENA primary metagenome ERZ779643 (study PRJEB29588, sample SAMEA2147114) | human gut metagenome | biome: human gut; feature: human-associated habitat; material: faeces | place: Denmark | collected 2008/2010 ...
AAACAAAATATAATTTATTAATTTTTCAGATGATATAAACTTTTTACAGTCTTTATAGCAAGAGTTTAAAGTATGTAATTTATAAACTTTACTTAAAGTTAATGGATTAAAAAAGTTATTAGTATTTATAAATGATGTATTTAAAAAATATTTTTCAGATTTTAAGGAAAAGTATGGATTTTCGGATATGTATTCAGGTGGCTTCTATCCATATAAAACATTGGAAAAACACTGGGGATACTGGTGCAGATATATCTATATTAATCGATATATGGATGCACCAAAACCGGTATATCAGAACCTGTATGAGTTGGTAAAAGAAAAAGATTATTTTGTACTGACAACAAATGTGGATCATTGTTTCCAGAAGGCCGGCTTTGATAAAAACAGAATCTTTTATATACAGGGCGATTATGGTCTGTTTCAATGTAGTGAGCCTTGCCATGCATTTTATGTGTGTCTGAACCAGAGTGAAGCATATGCACCGGAAGAAATAAGGAAAAAGTCTGTCTGCATGAATGAAGATATTGGAGAAATTCTGAAGTGCTAAGTTTATGACTGGATTTTCTGATGAAGAAAAACTTATGCTGTATGGTGCATATGGCGGAACACCATTGTATTTGCAACAGATAAATGAGAAGGAAAGCTTCGAGGGAAATATTAAGAGAACTTATCTGAAAGTAACTTCTTATCTTTATGAAGAGGCTTTGCTGTTGCTACGTCAGGAAGTACAGGAGCCGGGCGTATACAGTGCGATAATCGAAGCGATTGCAAGCGGATATACCAAGGCAAATGAGATTTCTACAAAAATCGGTGAGGACTCAGCCAAGTGCCTGAAATATATTAAAACTTTGTGTGAGCTTGGAATCCTGCATAAAGAGACACCATTTGGAGAAAAGGAATCATCCCGAAAACGATTTATGGCATCTCAGACTTTATGTTTCGATTCTGGTACCGATATGTATTTGCCAACAGAACATTGATTGAAACCGGAGCACAGCAGGCAGTATGGGAAAGACGAATTAAGCCGGATTACTACAGTTACATGGGTCTGGTTTTTGAAAAAGTCTGCATGGATTATTTGAATGCGAAGAATGCGAAAGGCGAACTGCCGATATTATATACCTCTATCGGAAGATGGTGGGGAACCAATGCTGCAACGCATGGTCAGGAGGAAATTGATTTAATTGCAAATGATGGAAAAGATTATCTTTTTGGAGAATGTAAATGGCGCAATGAGAAGCTGGATATTTCTGTATTAAAGGATTTGAAAGCAAAAGCGGATGTGTTCAGTATGAACAGAAAGAATTCTTACTATGTGCTTTTTTCAAAATCCGGATTCACAGAAGCTGTTTTGAATGAAGCGAGATCTGATGACAGTATTCTGTTAGTGGATTTGGCGGAGCTTATGTATTTTTAGAAAAAACTGACCGTTTATTAGAGAAATCTAATGGCGGTCTTTCTTTTTGTCCAAAAGTAACGCTACATCGACAAGAGTAGCAGGGCAACCAAAGGAGAATTTCATAATGGACGAAAAAGCAGAGATTATTTTTATGCAAACAAGATTAGTCAGACTGGCGTCCGAAGAATGGCATCTGCCAGTAGAAAAGATAGTTGAATTATTTAAAAAAGTTGATGTTTTTGGGTATATAGAAAAAGGTCATGGGATTTTCCATTGTGAAGGTGATGAGGTTGTCCTTGATGATATCACAGAGTTTTTGGAAGGAAAGGGGATTAAAATTAATGCATGATTTATCAGATGGATTGATTCTTTAGCATGGAAGCTATTGTTTCAAAACGAAAGATGCAATCAAATGTTTGAAATTTGTGGAGGGTGAGAAGAAGTGTCTGAAGTAACGATTTCAAAAGAAAAAATGGATTTTACAATTGATCTTCTCATTACTATGGCAGTTGAAGAGATTGCTGAAGAGACAGGAAAGGACAGTAAAGAAGTATTAGGTGATTTCCTATGTTCTAAGACGGGCAAGGCTTTATATGATAAGGAAACAAGACTCTGGTGCAATGGCCCATCATATCATCATATATTGCAGAATTATATATGGATGAAATAGGTTAAAGGTGATGGAAAGTTACATTTAACAGGGAATAATCAATTGGCTATACAAAACAATTAAATGCAATTATTGTTCTGCAGACAAGACAATAATAGATGTATTCTAAAGAGTGATATGTATATAGTGTGTGTCAAAAAGATTCATATAACTAAATAGTGTATTTGAATGATATTCATCCACAATATATGAAAACGTGATTGATATATTGCGGATGAATATGCATAATTCCATTTTCGACTTAAAGAAAAGTATAGTGGCAGAATTCCTTGATATTACTTGGATCTTGCCTTTTTTCCTTTTCAGCTTCGTACTTTGATTTGACCTAATATCACAGATGAAGCAGTACAAAAGTATATAAAAGAGCAGGAAGAGGAACATCAAGGCAAGAAGATGCAAGAAGTACCGCTTTATAGCAGGCCGGTAAAAGTGCTTGCGATACCGCTCTTTTGGGCGAGCAGTAAAAATGCCCTTTTGAGGGCTAATACCAAACCACCAGTACAACTGGTGGTTGTTGACTTACTTTATTGATTTAGTAAAACGTTTCATGGAATAGTTCACTCAGACGAATTGAAATACAAAAAGGGGTATGATAATGTTACATTAAACACAAAAATGTTTGAGCATGATGTGTTTATGAAGCTGTCGGCAGGCTTGTAGGAGAATATGAAACTGATAAAAATTGGAGGATAACACATGAAAAAAGGGTTACAAAAAATGGTTTCAATAACTATTGCATTATCAATGCTGGTGGTAGGATTAACAGCGTGTGGATCAGAAAAAACAGTTTCTGATCCACCAACATTATCTCAAAATGAAGAGGATGATTCTGCAACAGGAAAGAATACATATAAAATTGGTGTAGTTGCAGGAGAATCGTCCTCGCCATGGTATATTCGTTCAGCAGAAGGAGCAGAGATGTTTTCCAAAGACACAGGGTACGAAGTGTTTCAGAAAGCCCCTACATCTGTGGATGCGGCAGAGCAGGTTCAGGTTGTTGAGGATGTAATTGCACAGGGGATTGATGCATTATGTATTATTCCCATTGCTCCTGAGGCTTTAGAACCAGTGTTAAAGAAAGCACGTGAAAATGGAATTATAGTTATTGCACATGAAGGCTCCACGCTGACTAATATTGATTATGATGTAGAAGCTTTTACAGAAAAAGACTATGGTGCTTATATGATGGATTTACTGGCTGAGCAGATGGGATACAAAGGAAAATATGTTTGTATGGTGTCTTTCCTTACAACATCGTCCCATAATGCATGGATTGATGCTGCTATTGAACATCAGAAGGAGGCTTATCCGGATATGGAGCTGGTCGAAGAGGAAAGAGTGGAATCACAAGATAGCCAGGAAGGTGCTTATGAGAGAGCAAAGGAATTGTTGAAAAAATATCCGGATTTAAAGGGTATTTTGGGTTCAAGTTCTTTTGATGCTCCGGGTTCTGCAAAGGCTATTGAAGAGTTGGGATTAGTTGGTCAGGTATTTACAACAGGAACATCTACGACATCTTCTTCAAGAAAATATATTGAAGATGGCACAATGACGAATTTTACACTTTGGGATCCGGCCATTTCCGTATATGCAATGTGTGATTTGGCTGTAAAAATATTAAATGGTGAAGAAATCAAAGACGGAGTGGACCTTGGTATCGATGGATATAACAGCATGACTCTGGATGAAACAGGAAAGATTTTAATGGGTTCTGGCTGGGTATGTGTAACCAAAGATAATATGGAAGAATATAATTTCTAGTTATGGAATTTTGAGAAACTTGGAAACGGAGATGTGAACAGGTGAGTAAAAATATACTTTGTCTAAAAGGAATCAGCAAAGCTTTTGGAGGTGTCCATGCACTGGATAATGTGGATCTGTGTGTGAAAGAAGGGCAGATACACTGTCTTATGGGAGAAAACGGAAGCGGAAAGTCAACACTAATCAAAGTAATATCAGGTGTGTATCAGCCGGATAGCGGAGAGATTATGCTGAATGGAAACCTGTATCATAAACTGAACCCTGCCGAATCTGTTCGGCAGGGTGTTCAGATAATATATCAGGATTTTTCGGTTTTTCCAAATCTGACTGTAGCTGAAAATATAATTTTTGGACAGACAGTAGCGGAAAAGCAAAAGCTTACACATAATAAGAAAAAACGACAAAACGCTGCAAAGATTGCACAAGAGATAGGGTTAAAAGCTGATTTATCCGAAATAGTAGAAAATTTAAGTGTGGCAGAAAAACAGATGGTGGCGATTTGCCGTGCACTTTTAAATGATGCAAAATTGTTAATTTTTAATGAGCCTACAACTGCATTAACACAAAAGGAGGTAAAAAACTTATTTGCCTTGATACATAAAATGCAAAAGAAGGGAGTCTCAACATTATTTGTCAGTCACAAATTAGAAGAAGTTTTTGAAATAGCAGAAGAATTTACTATTCTCAGAAATGGGAAAAAGGTTATTACGACAGATGCCGCTTCCATTACAAGAGAAAAATTTATTTTTTATATGACAGGCAGACAGCTAAGTGAGAAGCAATTTGTAATGAATGTCTGCAAGACAGGAGACCCGTTGTTGGAAGTCAGAGATTTGTCCATGGAAGGCTTTTACAAAAATGTGAATTTTTCTCTATATCCGGGTGAAATACTTGGAATTGTAGGATTACTTGGCTCTGGGCGTACAGAACTTGCTTTGTCCTTGTTTGGTGTAAAGCCAGCAGATAATGGAAAAATATTAAAAAATGGTAAAGTTATACAGATAACATCAATTCTGGAGGCAATGAAAAACCGGATTGGGTATGTTCCAGAAGACCGTTTGTCAGAAGGTCTGTTTTTGCCACAAAGTATTAACTGGAATGTCGGAATTGCTAATCTGAAAGCATACAGTGGCCGATTTGGAAAGCTTGAAAAGAAAAAAATGGAACAGGTGTCAGAAGAGTATGTAAAGCAGCTGGACATTGCTACGGATAATATTGACAAAGCATCTAAATTTCTCTCTGGGGGAAATCAGCAAAAAGTAGTTATATCCAGATGGCTTTCATGCAATCCGGATATAATGATATTCAACTGTCCGACAGTGGGTGTAGATATTGCGGCTAAATATGATATTCATGATATTCTCAGAAAACTTGCTTCAAAAAACATGGGAATTATTATTATTTCTGATGATATTCCGGAGGTTTATGCAAATTGCAACAGGATATTTGTTATGAATAAGGGACAAATTATTAAGGAACTGGAAAATGTAGAAACTTCAGAAGAGGAACTGTATGCATTAATGAGTTCAAATTCTTAAATCCGGAGGCGTTTATTAATGAAAACAAAAAGTAAATTTTATAAAAAAAATGAATTTTATATAGCTTGCCTGATTTTCCTTTTAGCATTTTTTATTGAAATGAGAAGTGGTCTGTTTTTTACGTCAAATAATATTCTTGATATTTTACGTGCAATGATTGTTCCAGGAATGTTAGGACTGGCAGAATATATTGTAATGATATCAGGAGGCTGTGATGTATCTTTTCCGTATGTTGCGGCACTTAGTATGTATAGTACAATTATTATATTGAAGGCCGTCAATTTTACGGGAAATGTTATAGTAGCCTTTTTGATTTCCTGTGCGTTTGGAACGGTTCTGGGATTGATAAATGGGTTCATTATTATGAAATATAGATTTCCGGTATTGATTGTGACTTTGGGAACCTGTTCGATATGTACAGGCATTTTATTCGGAATTCTGAATGCGCATGAGATTCCTACCATGCCAGAACCAATTCAGAAGTTTGCAAAAGTAATGCTGATTAAAACATATAGCCAGAAAGCGGGCATGGCAGGAAGTCTTCCTATTGTATTTTTATTGTTTGCAGGACTGGTTGTTCTGGTATGGTTCATTATGCAAAAAACGACAATGGGAAGAAGTATTTTTGCAATTGGAGGAGATGTCAGTTCTGCAGAAAGAATTGGTATCAAAGTAAACCGGGTTTATCTTTTCATTTATGGATTCGCAGGTTTTATTGCCGGACTTACAGCCATGACAAGAGTAGTTTTAATGGATACATGCCATCCTAATACATTTTCTGGCATGGACATGACAGTTATAGCAGCAGTTATTCTTGGAGGAACAAAAGCTACTGGAGGAGCCGGAAGTATTACGGGGGTGCTACTTGGAACTTCATTATTTGTAATTGTAAACAATAGCTTACAGTTAATGGGTATTCCAAATTACTGGCAGAAGTTCTTCCTGGGAATGTTGATTGTTCTGGGAACTGGAGTAGCAGCACTCCAGGTTAGCAAAACGAGAAAGAAAGGAACAGCTGTAAAAGAAGAGCAGATAGAGGGTTAGCGTTTATGATGGTTAATAATTTTTTGAAAAAAATAAAAGTAAAAACCCGGATGAATTCAATGGGTGACAGCGTGCGTAAACAGGTCATATTGCTCATAGTCTTGTTTCTGACCATGTGTATATTAAGACCGTCTATGTTCTTAACAATCAATAATCTTCAGGCTATGACATATCAGTTTCCAGAGTATGGATTGATTGCATTGGGAGTAATGTTTGCTATGATCGCGGGTGGAATTGATTTGTCCTTAGTTGGTGTAGCCAATCTTTCGGCGATTGTGTGTGCCAAAATCCTGATTACCTGTGCAGAAACCGGTATGTCGGAGCCGGCAATTGCAGGAATAATAGTATTATGTGTACCTGTCTGCATGATTATAGGGACCTTGTGTGGTGTCCTGAATGGGTATTTGATTTCCGTTTTAAAAGTACCGGCTATGCTTGCAACATTGGGAACAATGCAGGTATTTGCAGGTCTTGGAATGATTATTACAAAGGGTAAAGCTATCACGGGAGTACCAGAGATATATGTCAGGATAGGCTCTGGAAAAATACTGGGTTTTATTCCAACACCGTTATGCATATATATCATAGCTGTACTTGTATGTTCTTTTCTTATGAGTAAAAGTACATATGGTCTTCGACTAAGAATGATGGGAACCAGTAACAAAGCGTCTGAGTTTGCGGGGCAGGATAATCGTGTAATTATAACTAAGGCTCATATTATGGGAGGAATCCTTGCTTCCTTTTCGGGACTTATCATGCTGGCAAGAATGAATTCAGCACGACCTGATTTTGGAAGTTCATACACCATGCAGTCTATTCTGATAGTTGTTCTCGGAGGTGTTTTGCCGGCTGGAGGTTTTGGAACGGTACGAGGCGTTGTACTGGCAACGTTAATTCTTCAGTGCTTTTCGTCAGGCTTAAATATGTTCCCTTCCATAAATCCATATTTGAAGCAATTGGCATGGGGGTTGACTTTACTTATGGTTATGATTATCAGTGTTCATTCCGGAAGTTTTAAAAAGTTTAAATGGAAAAAAGCATGACAGGTAAATAGCACGCAGGAGGGAATGGGATAGGATTATGCCGACAATTAAGGATGTTGCAAAAGAAGCAGGTGTTTCCATTGCGACCGTATCCAATATAATGAATAATAAGGCGTCTGTGAGTGAGGAAACTTATCAGAAAGTGTATGAGGCAATTGAGAAATTGGATTATAAGCCGAATATGCTTGCAAGAAATCTGAAATCCAACGGAGTAAAGTTTCTTGGAGTAATTGTACCTACTTTTTTAGGAATTTATCAGGATATTTTAGAAGGAATTCAAAGAGAATTATCTGAATATGGATTTTACATTATATCAAGAACGACCGGTGACATTCCAAATAGGGAGCAACATGCTATTGATGAATTTATCAGTCTGGGGGTCTGTGGCATTTTTGCAGTAACTTCCTTTAAAGATATATGCTACTACCAAAAAGCGGTAGATGCAAGAATTCCAGTTATCTTTATAGAACGGACCGTGGATGAATTAAATTTTTCCAGTGTGGTTTTTGATAACCGCAGCTTATCCCGGGGAATATTTAATAGTTTACTGGATGGAGGCTGTGATATATCAGATATTTATCTCATTACTGGAGAAGTATCCTTCAGCTCAGAACGGGATTTTGTTGTAGGTGCACAGAATGCTTTGTTACAGCATAATTATACGGAAGAAGAGTTAAAGCAATGTGAGGTTTCGTTTAGTGAAATACAGTCTTTTGTGGACATTATGGAAGTTTTTGATGGGATATCCGTTTTTCCAAAATATTTAGTTTTGACAAGCGAACGGATTTTGGACAGTGTGTTAGAGATGTTTTCCGTCAAGGGTGTAGAGAATGTACAGATTTATGTACCAACAGGAGATAGATGGAATAGCTGTCAGATGAATCCAATGATTCATCCTATTCCCAGGAGAGCAATTTATGGCGGACGAAAATGTGCACAATTAATGTTGGAATTTATCAGGAAACCAACTGCCAATGAAAATTTGCAGATGGTAATTCCAACAGAATTGCCTAAAAGAAAACCATTAATAGAAAAAGGGGCAATATCAGGTGGCGAGTTACGCTTGTTACTTACGGCTAATGCAATGTCTTCAGCTATCCTTAAATTAATTCCGGGGTTTACCCGTGAAACGGGAATTACAATAGAAACCAAAGTATTTAATTATCAGCAGGAATTGTATGATGAGATTATGAAGCAACACGAAGAAGGTTCTTCCTATTATGATATATATATGATGGATTCTCCCTGGATTGAATATTTTAGACAGATTAAGTGTGTACTTCCCCTAAATGTTTTTTTGACACAGGACTTGGAATATGTACATAGTTTTGTCCCGGATATATGGAATAAAATACAGGGAAGAAATAGAGATATTATGGGTATTCCTATTGTAAGCATGACACAATTGCTATTATATAGAAAAGATTTGTTTTCAAGTCCGGCCTTGCAAAGAGCTTTTTATAAAATAAATGGTTTGGAAATGAATCTGCCTGCAACCTGGACAGAGTATAATTTACTGGCACGTTTTTTTACCAGGCAGTATTTTGAACATTCACCCACGGAATATGGAACCTGCCTGCAAGGGAAGAAACCAAATGGAATTATACAAGAGTTTTTTCCAAGACAATGGAGCTTTCATGCAGAAATTATGAATAAAACAAAAGTTGTTATGAATTCTGTCCAAAATATACGTGCGGTATCAAATCTAAAGGACACATATGCCTATTCATATCCGGATATATGGGATTTAATGGAAAATGAACAGATTGCAGAGTTTGCCAAAGGCAATATTGCAATGATTAATACTTATAGTGGACATTTTAAAAGTATTTTGGATTCCGGATTTCGGTGTGTGGGAGATAACATAGGTGTGTCCGTGCTTCCGGGTAAATATTCACTCATTGGAGCATGGCTCCTGACAATCAACAGCAGATGCAAAAATCCGGAAAAAGCATTTTCGTTTATTAAATGGATTACAACAGAAGAACATGCAATGCAATGTAGTATTTTGGGAGGTTTCATGCCGAAGCAGTCTGTCTGCATGAATGAGCAGATTAAGACTATTTATCCATGGAACGAGTCACTGGGTGATTATGTAAAAATGGAACATCAAAGAGAAAGTCTCAGAAATGTGAAAGGTACGTATATTAACAATTATACCATAGAAAATATTATCGCAGATGGTCTTCAGGCAGTTTTACAGAATAAATGTGAAATTGAAGTAATGCTTCAGAACTGCCAGGAACAGATATACACAATGATACATGAATGGAAGTAGCTAATATGATAAAAATAATGCCATCTATGCTTGCTGCAAATCATGGATACATTCAGGAAGAAGTAAAAAGAGTTGAGAAATGGGGTGTTGATGCCCTGCATCTGGATATTATGGAATTGGATGCTGTGTCAGATATAGGATTTTCTCCCCGCATGATAGAAGCTATCCGCTCATACACACGGCTTCCTTTAGATTGTCACATGATGCTATGTAACTATGAAAAAGGAATTTCATGTTTTTCAAAATGTGGAATGGATCGACTTGTTATGCAGTATGAAACAGCAGAAAATATAAAAAGCCTCATAGAGCAGGCACGTTATTACGTAAAAAAAGTCGGAGTAGCTATTGGGCCAAATACACCGGTGGAAGGAAAAGAATCACTCTTTCAGATGTGTGACATAGTTACATTTATGAGTGTTGAACCAGGACAGGCCGGTTCCGTGTTTTGTGAAAATGTACTTGAAAAAATAATGCGTTTTCATCAGATTACATATTCATGGGAAAAGAAACCGGAAATATGTGTAGATGGCGGAATTAACTTAAAAAATGCTATAAGATGCCGTGAATATGGTGCAGATGGAATTATTGTCGGAACAGCTCTTTTTCATAATGATTGCCCGGAGAAGTTTATTACAACAGTACGAAATGGAGGATAAGAAATGATTTGTTATAACGAAAAAATAAAAGTAAATTCAGAGGTTTGCCATCCTACTTTTTTTGATATTTCTGATAAAATTAGGAAAGCAATTCAAAATTCAGGAGCTAAATCAGGTATATGTGTTGTCTATTCGCACCATACAACTTGCTCTATTATGATTCAGGAACTTTCCCATGATAAAAATTATTATGGTTTGGAATATTTGCAGCAGGATATCTGCAATGTAATGGAGAAATTGATTCCTACCTGCCGGTCAGAGGGTCAATATATGCATCCAGGACCTAAGCATATTGACTTTGCAATGAATGAGGTAGGTGAAGTTGGCGAATGGACATGTTTAAATACGGATGCGCACTTGAGATCCTGCATTTTTGGTAGGTCAGAAAGCATTGTGATTGAAAACGGAAGACCAGATTTGGGAGAATTTGGTCATGTGTATATGATTGACTGGGACCAGGTCAGAGAAAGGGAGAGAATGGTCCAAATTCAGATAATCGGAGAATAAATTCTACTTATAAGATGGGGTAGACTATGGAAAAATATAGTATTGGAATAGATTTTGGAACGCTCTCGGCAAGAGCTGTATTAGTAAATGTTAAGAATGGAAAGATATTGTCAGAAAGCGAATTTATCTATCCGCATGGGGTGATTGAGGAAAGTATGCCAGATGGAACACTTTTACCAGAGGGATTTTCATTACAACACCCTGAGGATTACCTGGATGCATTGAAAAAGGTTATTCCAGAGCTTTTAAAAAATACAGGGGTGGAAAGATCGCAGATAGTTGGAATCGGAACAGATTTTACATCTTCTACCATGCTGTCTGTTTTAGAAAATGGGACACCATTGTGTTTTCTGCCAGAATATAAAAACAATCCTTTTGCTTATGCGATTCTTTGGAAACATCATGCTTCACAAAAGGCAGCGGATAGGATTAATCTGATTGCAAGAAAAACAAATCAGCCATGGCTTGATAATTTTGGGGGAAAAATTTCATCGGAATGGGGTATTCCAAAATTATTGCAGATATATCAGGAAAACAGAGAGATTTATGATCGCATGAGTGTCTGGATAGAGGCTGCAGACTGGATTGTCTGGATGCTTACAGGCATAGAAAGTCACAGTTACAGCACCATGGAGTTTAAAACGATATGGGATCAGCAGACGGGTTTTCCGACCAAAGATTTTTTCCGTAAAGTAGAAGCCGGGTTTGAAGAAAAAGTGATTGATAAGTTGGGAAAAAATTTTTTGCCTGTTGCTGCAAAAGCGGGAGGATTAACTGCTAAGATGGCAGAGATGACAGGGCTGTCTGAGGGAACTCCGGTCAGTACAGGTATGGTAGATGCTTATGCAAGTTTGCCTGCCGTAGGGATTGATCAGCCTGGGAAAATGCTGTTGATTGTAGGTACATCCGTATGTGAGATTTTAGTTGAGCAGGAAGGAAGAAATATTCCAGGGCTGTGTGGAAAAGCAAAGGATGGTATTTTGCCCGGATTCTTTGCCCATGAAGGAGCACAATCAGCTGGTGGTGATATACTGGCATGGTTTGTCAATCATTGCTGTAGTGAAGAGTACGTAAGAGAGTCCAGGCAGCGTAAGGTATCTCGGCATCAGATATTGACAGAGAAAGCAGAAAAGATGGAGCCGGGGGAAAGCGGGCTTATTGCTTTAGACTGGTGGAATGGAAATAACTGCATATTGGATGATATGTACCTGAGTGGATGCATATTGGGGATGACATTGTCTACAAGATCAGAAGATATTTATAGAGCTTTAATGGAAAGTATTGCCTTTGGTACCAGAGTAAATGTAGAACAGTTTGTAAAATATGGTGTGAGAATAAATGAAGTCTTAGCTTCTGGCGGAATTTGCAAGAAAAATCCATTGATGATGCAGATATATGCGGATGTATTGAATATACCTATATCTGTGTCAAAGGTATCGCAGGGGCCGGCACTGGGCAGTGCCATGTTTGGAACTGTGGCAGCAGGAAAAGACGGCGGTGGTTATAATACTATTTTTGAGGCAGTTACTAATATGAAAGCACCTATTGAAAAAGTATATTACCCTATTCCACAGCATGTGCAGATTTATAATTGTTTATATGAGGAATATCGAAAATTACATGATTATTTTGGTCTTGGAAGTAACAGAGTGATGTATCATTTACATGACATGAAAGAAAAAGTGAGGAGATAAGTATGGATTCCTATGAATGGATTCTGGAAGAGCTAAAAAGAGCACTTTATTCTGTAGAGAAGGAAGAACGGGTTCAGTTGAAACAAAAGTTACTACAGGCAAAAAGGGTGTATATTGCAGGAATGGGACGTTCAGGATTGATTGCGGGGTGCTTTGCCATGCGTCTGGCACAATTAGGGTTGCAGGCAATGTTGGTTGGTGAAACAACAGTAGCGGCTATCCAGCCCGGGGATTTACTGTTAATTCTGTCAGGTTCCGGAAATACAAAAACCCTGGTACAGTATGAAAGTAAAGCAATAAAGGCTGGAGCAGAGGTGGTATTGTTAACGGTAGATACAAAAGGTGAAATTGCTCAGAACAGTAATCTTGTTGTGACAATACCAGCGGCAGTAGCAAAATTCTCGACAGATTCGGAAAGTTTCTCTGTACAGCCTATGGGAAGCTTATTTGAACAAAGTGTGCTTCTATTATTAGATATCATAGTTATGGAATTAATGAAGTCGCTTGGTGAAACAAATGAAACAATGAAAGCAAGACATGCGAACCTGGAATAGGGTGAGTATTAAGTGTTGCGGGAATGGTTTTGAACGAAAGAAAAGGGAGATAGATATTAAATGGAATTGGGATTATGCTTGTCTTTTTGCAATAAAAGGTGGAAAAACCCTGAGACATTAGCAGATTTTGTGGATTCACTCGATATAAAAAAGGTAATGTTTTCTTGGGATATGGTCAATCCATGGTGGGATGAAAAACGACGAAACATTATTGCAGTAAATTATGCAAAGGAATTTAGAAAGCGTCATATTGAAATAGTGACATCTTTTTCCGGAACAGCTGCTTATGTATATGGAAATCTTCTTGCCGGAACGGAGTTGGAAAGAAATATTGGTTTGGATTTTTTTAAAAGAGCCATAGATGTGGCTTCTGTTATGGAGATTCCATCCATTGGGACGCCGGCCGGCTGTATGTGTCAGGAGGATTTAAGAGAGGAACGTACTTATTTGAAAAGACGGGAGGAAATGATTGATTATATTAAAGAGTTATGTTGTTATGGAAAGGAAAAAGGTTTAAGGGAAATTCTCCTGGAACCGACACCTGTCAGAGCAGAAATACCTAATACAGCCTCTGACTCTTTAGAATTAATGAAGCAATTAAAGGGAGAAACAGATATTCCCATTGGACTTGTTTTGGATTGGGGACATGTTTTATGTCCATCTTTTAACGGAGAGCCCAGTGATATGGAGTATTGGCTGGATGTATGTGGTCCTTATGTAAAAGCATGCCATTTGCAACAGTGTGATGGAATTGCAGATTGTCATTGGGGATTTAATAATCCGGGTATCGTGACAACAGAGATGATGCGAAGAGTCATGAAACATCCCGCTGCACATGTAACGCAGTATTTAGAGTATTGCCCGGCGTTTGAAACATCTAATGAGGAAGTGGTTCAGACTGTAAGAAATTCTTTACAGTACCTTAGAAAAATAGAAGTTTAAAAAGTTTAGTGACTGTCTAGAACCAATGTCACTTAGTTAAGCAAAAACAGTTATCTACAGAATACAGTTTTGATAGATAAAAATTGCAGTAAATCTGCTTGTTCATATAACTGAATAGTGTATTTGAATGACATTCATCCGCAATATATCAAACGTGATTGATATATTGCGGATGAATATGCATAATGTGCGTAAGAAGATATGACTATACATATATTGGTTGGAGTTGATATAGATGAAGACATGTAAACAACTGGCGGCAGAGTGGGAGTATTGGAACGTACCATTATGCTCTGTGCAAGGCAGGAAAGCTCAGCGGAGCAATAAAGGTGGGAAGATGCTGGCAAATTCCGGAGGATGCAAAGAAACCGGCCGATGGAAGAGTTACTTCGGGAAAATATATAAAGAGAAAAGAGATATGATACAGAAATGAAGGGAGAAGGAGTTCGTGATATTTTGAAGCTTGGAGTTGCTTTTTCCGGAAAGAAAGTCTGTGTTAAGATAAAATGAGAGTACAATAAATAGCAAGGAGAACAATGGCAAAGCATAAATCCTCTCTTAAAATGATTTCTATTGAGATTATTTTAAGAGAAAATTTTAGTTTGTTTACTATTATTGACGTAAATGGAGATAATGTATATAATAATATACATAATATCAGGACCAAAAGGTCTAAGCCTACATGAGCTTGCTCATAAGTGGGTGAAAGCCCTTAGGATCCGCCCCGATATGAGCATAGAAGTGGAATGATAATCCCCCGATATGCGAATATTGGGTAGGATTGTGGGAGTGCGTAGAACGAAGCAATCCGTAGGTATCAAGGTCGAGGGCTTTTGAGCCCGACACCATTTACATAAAAGAAGGAAAGTATGACGATGAAAAAAGCAGCGTATAATATAGTACCAGCAACCGAAAATATATTAAAGACAATGGGCGAGCAGATTAAGCTGGCCAGATTACGACGTGATTTGTCGGCAGAGTTAGTGGCAGAACGTGCCGGAATAAGCAGAGCGTCATTATGGAAAGTTGAGTCTGGAAATCCTGCTGTAGCCATTGGCATATATGCTGCAGTGTTGCATGCACTTGGAAATATGGACAGGGATCTGGCTCTTGTAGCCAAAGATGATGAGATGGGAAGGCAGATGCAGGACCTGAATCTTATGACGAGAAAAAGAGCTTCAAGGAGGAAGGGGTAATGGCGAAAGAAGAGAAAACCATATATGTTTATGATCATTTTACCGGCAATGCCCCTGTTTTGCTTGGAAAACTTAATGTTGGTATTATCAAGGGCGGAGAGGCATATTCGTTTGAATATAATAAAGATTGGCTGGCAGAAAATAAGCTGCAGTTAAATCTGGATCCTGAATTGCTGCCATTCACCGGAAGACAGTTCCCGGCGGAAAAGAATATATTTGGAATATTTGCAGACGCATCTCCTGACGAGGAAGAGGATCTTTTGATCAGCCGGTTTAAGGTGATGGAAGTGGAAGGATAAGGTATTCTGTTTATATGATTTTGCTGTCATATCCTATTGCAATCTGGTAAAGCTGCAATAGAATATGGCAGCGGCTAAACCGTTGAAATAAAATCACGTTTAAATTGTACGGCAGTAATTCCTTCATAGCGCTTGAACATTTTACAGAAATAGCTTGCGGTACAGAATCCGGTTTCTGCTGCAATCTGCTCAATGGTCATGGATGTGCCGGTAAGAAGCTCTTTGGCGACTTGAATACGCCGTTTGGCAGCATATTCCATAGGCCGGGTATGGAGCATGGTGCGGAAGAGCAGACACAGATGCTGCTTGCTTACACCGCAATGGCTGCATAATTCTTCCATGGTGATGGAAGACTGATAATGATTGTTGATATAATCAATGGCCTTGATTAGTGCCGGATGATAGGTGCTGCCGGATTCCCTGTGGGAAATGCAAAGGTTGAACTCCACAAGGAAGGAGTATAATAGTCCGGATGCACGATAGTTGCCAAGCAGATTGTCCGAATGCAGGGCATCATGCATGGAGCGGAACAGATATTCCAGCCGGGTAGTTTCCGTCAGATGGAAAATACCCGGCTCTTTCATGTCAAGATTTCCTAATAGCAGGGGAAGAGCATCCCCGGCAGGGACAATCCAGTGAATGTTCCATACATCCTCATCCGGATAATATTCATGCGGAAAATCAGCCGGGAGATAGAGAACCGTATTTGGTGGAATCAGACATTTCTTATTTTCATAAAGTAAGGTACCACTGCCCTTTGTACAGAACAGAATCTGGGGGCAGGGGTACCCGTTCCTGCGGATCACGTGATCCTGACATTGCTGTAATCCCATATTCATTAAATAAACAGGGAGCTCCTTTTCGGAGCCGATAATCGGATAGTCACAGAAAATCATAGGGAATACCTCGGTTGAAATTAGAGTATTTATGAAATAAAAATGAAACAAAAATAAAGCAAGTCATATTCATATCGTTATATTTCTATAATATGGTTTCATGACTTTTGTGTCAATCCTTATTATAATAAGCACGTAAATAGTAATGACCATCCACAATCACTGTATTATAAGGACTCACATTATAATATTCATGATTAATACCTGCATTACCCTTAGTAGAATATGTTTCTACAGGATGTCCATCCATAATAGTATAATCTACATACTGGAAACGTATATCCTTCTTATTACGTATTGCGGAAGTAATAATCTTTAGATTTTTACTTAGAGAATAGACACCTTCATCATCATCTTCTAATTCTGGTACAATGAGATAATCCTTCTGTTTAGCAGGTGAAAGTTTTAAAAGCTTATTAACTATTTCTCTTTTATCATTATTTGTAAGATCTTGACGATAATTCACCATATCAATAAGTAATTGTATCTGTGCTTCATCAAAATAACCTGTTTCAATCATATAACCAAAACGTCTCACTGCTTTGATTATTTCTTTTCCAAACATTAAAGATGTAAATACATTGATCTGTTTAATCACTGCATATACAGCTTTTAAACCAATATCATAACCTTTTTCTTCTAATTGATGCTGTATATCTTCTGCACTGATGCATTCCTCTGAATTCATCAATAATGAGAAGACAGCCCACATTTTTTCTCCCATCTTATGCCTCCTGATACCTGGTAAGATACCTTTTTACTATAATGATCCACAAGCTGGAAATAACCAATTAAGTCATAAGATGCATAAAGATTTAGAAGTGATTCATCTGGTTCCTCAACACAATTCTCTAAGTATTCATAAGCCCCTTCTATATCTTCTTCTACTAAAGAAAAGTAAGCAGCCTGTGCATAAGTAATCACTTCTTTATCTACTAATAAAGAGATAAGTGCAAGATATGAGAAAGGCATCAAATGTCTCACAATACGGTATACATCTAATGGTGATCCATTATGGAGCATATAGTTACATAAATTCTTATTCAATGATTGAATACGAGGATGTTCTCCAAATAAGTATTCAATCATTACGAGATGATTTTCTAAACATTGCATATCATCTATTTCATAGAGTTTCTTTAAGGCAAGACCTAAGTATTTCTTTTGGTGTGCCTTAATATAACCTTCTATTTTCTTCTGACTTCTGCAAGTATCAATAAATGAATCGTGATATACATCAATGACATCTAAATAGTCCTTTAATTTATTTAATGAGATTGATGTAATTTCTTTATAACTTTCTAACATATTCTTTCCCTCCTCTTTTTTCTAACACTATTATAGCGAAGAGAAAGAATTTATGTGTTAAAGTTAACGATGATAACACCTTATTATAGGTGTTTTGATAATTTTCTTTTTATTAATAATCCCATAAATTCATATCTGGGTAGTTTGTTTCATATAAGAACTGTTCATTCATGACTTTAGTCAATATGGCAGCCCAGAGTATTAATGCATAAAATGAATTATTTAAACATTGTACTGTACCTCCACCATTGACCTTATCTTCATATACATAAAGTTCTTCTTTTTGTGATGGTACATAATCTAGTTCATCTAGATCATCTAATATACCATCATATGGCCGCGTACTCATTTCTTCTATGACATCAATCCACTTCTTATATGCTTCTTCTGTATGATCATATGAGAAGAAACGTATCGCAGCACGCAACTTGTATATAGCTGCATAGACTGCATTGAATGTAAGTTCTGTATAGGGTTTTTCTGTAATAAGCTTAGGTAAGAATATACCTGGCTTAAAAGTCAAATGAATACTAGGTTTTACATCCGTATAATCATGGGTAATACCCACACTCGTACGTACATATTCTCTTGATAGTTTTATTAATGCAAGACATACACACATATTCGCATATTTCATATCATCTACTAATGGGAGTGAAAAACCTAAGTCTGCACCATATTGTCTAGAGAAGAAAGGCTTAAAGACAGCTTCTTCATCATATTTATAAGTAACCGCAAAGGTATAATCTTTAAATGTAATACCATGAGTCTTAAGAGAGTCTCTTAATGCTTCATCATAATCCTCATAATTATTCTCCAATATATCCTCTACGACTTCACCACTTGTCATAACAGCTTGAAAGCTTAATTCCTGTAAAAGAACTGCTGCTTCTAATCTTTTAGTAATTTCTCCTTTGGTGATACACGTCATATCACCACTTTTCAATAAATAACGCAAGCTTTGTGTAGCTGCACTTGTCTGTACAACCATTTCAAATTCTCTTTGCATGTATATACCTCCTTTCTATACAAAAAAAGCAGATTCATCATCTGCTTCCTACTCTGCGAGATTTTTGATGAATTGGATTCCTACACCACCAATTCCCATATGAGCACCTACAACACTTGGTAACTCTCTCATGGTAACTTGACATGGACCTAATTGTTCTTCAAGATAGTCTCTTACACGCTGAGCTTCTTCAGGTGCAAGAACATCTTCAATCGCAAATGTATAATCTTTCGCATTTGCGCCTCTTTCAACAACACGATCAGCAAGCATCTTACATGCCTTACGTGTTGTTCTTACTTTGCCTAAAGTATCAATCTTACCACCTAATTCACTATTCAATTCCATAACTGGAACAAGCTTCAACATATTGCCAAGCATTGCGACTGCAGGCGTAATACGCCCACCCTTTTTAAGGTGATTCAAGTTTGGTGTAAAAATAATTGTACCTGAATGCTTAACCATATCTTCAAGCTTTTCTTTAATTTCAGAAACAGACTGACCCTTTTCTACTAGTTTTCGTGCTGCTTCAACAAGCTTCTTTTGAACATGTGCTGTTCCTTGAGAATCGATTAAAGTAATAGGCATTTCTACTGTATCAGCTGCAACCTGCATACCATTTAATGTAGATGATAAACCAGTTGCGATAGGAATCCCAATTAACTCATCATAACCGTCTCTTTTCGCATCTTCCATAGCCTTCATTAAAGAACCAGTCGAAGGCTGAGATGTTGTATACATATCATCTGTTTCCTCCATCTGATTAAATACATCAAGACTTGTGATTTCTAATTGATCTAAATATGTCTGACTACCATGACCAATACATAATGGTGCAATATAAATACCTTCATGCTCTCCATTGATATCAATCTGACAGCCACTGTCTGCAATAATCGCTATTTTACTCATTTTTAATACCCCATTAGTGATAATACACTATGTACATTATAGTTTATTTCTTTTTATTTTACAACTTTTACGCTATAATACGAACGGGTGAAACTATGAGATCAATCAAAGAAACAACGACAAATACAATCATTATTAAGAAATCAGAATTCATTACTACCCTGATTCCATGTAATGATGAAAAAGAAATCAAAGACTTAATAGAACTCTATTCTAAAGATGATGCAACACATAACTGTGTTGCTTATCGAGTAGGTCCTTTAGAAAAAGCAGATGATGATGGTGAACCATCAGGTACTGCAGGACTTCCTATGTTGAATGTATTACAAAGACAAAAGATAGATAATGTGATTGCGATTGTAACACGTTATTTTGGTGGCATTAAACTAGGGGCTGGAGGATTAACTCGTGCTTATACTAATAGTGTTGCAGATGCATTAAAAGAAGCAGAAATAGTCGATAAAGAACTTGTTAAACTATATCGTATTAGTGTTGACTATCACTTCAGCCGTAAGGTATCTTATTTAATACAATCTAAGAATCTATTATTAATGAATACTGAGTATGATGAAGAAGTTCACTATGATGTTTATTTAAGAGATACATCATTCTTAGATGAACTCAATGAACTGACTGCATCCAATATGCATTATGAGGTTATAAAGGAAGATTATATTCCTGTTGAGGTATAAAGATGTCTAGTATAGAAATATTACTTATTGGTATTGGATTATCCATGGATGCTTTTGCGGTATCTGTATGTAAAGGATTATCTGTAAAGAAGTTATCTATTAAGAATATATTGTTATGTGGTGTATGGTTTGGTGGATTCCAGGCATTGATGCCATTTATTGGTTATTGTCTAGGTTCTACATTGAGTGGTTTAGTGGATTCTATTGACCACTGGATTGCGTTTATATTACTCGCATTTATTGGAATCAATATGATTAAAGAATCATTTGAAGAAGAGAAACAAAATGATGACTTCTCTTGGAAGACAATGTTGATGCTTGCGATTGCGACTGCTATTGATGCACTTGCGGTAGGTGTTACGTTCTCTTTTGAATCAATCAATATCTTCATGGCTATTTCTATTATTGGTTTAACAACATTTATTATTTCATCAGCTGGTGTGTATATAGGTCATATATTTGGGAATAAATATCAACAGAAAGCTCAGATCACTGGTGGTATTATTCTTATTCTCATAGGTGTTAAGATTTTAATAGAAGGTTTAGGAATTATTTAAGAGAATCTACGTGATTCTCTTTTTTATTGGACTATAATAGTATATAAGAGGTGATTTAAATGAATGAATTATCAAAATTATATCAGTTAGTATTAAACAGAGAATTAGATATTCCTAAAGGTCATATTCTAGATATTAAGAAGATTGACCATAAACTTCTTGCATTTATGCAATGTGTATATAATACAGGAGAACTAGGACATGTTTATACATTCTGGGATAAAGATACTCAGGTTGATCAAAACGCTCTTTTAGACACTTATATTGAAGGTATGCGCTTATTAATGAGTCTTGCGTATGACTTACAGATTGATGAAATCAAGAGTCATGAAGAAATGCCTGAAAAGAGCAGTTCTGTTGACTTACTCTTTAAAGTCAATCAGGATATTCTAGATTTAAGAAATGGTTATAGTCCTATTAAGTTACAGGATGCTTTGGATGATTATTTCCATTTTGGATTTTCTCTAGGTATCACATTTGATGATATGTTAGAAGGATTGTAAAAAACATAATAAATACATAGAGAATACATACGAATTACACAACTTACATGTATATTATAAGCATGAAAGAGGTGATTCTTATGATCTATATTATTCTAACTATTATTGCAGTATTACTAAGTACTTTAATCATGGGAGTTGCAAATAAGTATACAAATAAAAAAATCCATGATCTTGATCACGAATTGAATATACATTGAGACTCCCCCCATAACGAAAAGAAGGCAGCTTATTGTGGCTGTCTTCTTTTCATTTGAATTCCTTCATATTCGTTATGAATACTTTTTACGATACTATTGAAATCATTATCAGGTACAATAACGTCACATATAGCATCAGATGAACCATATACAATACTTTCTTTTATATCTAATTTTTCTTTTAATCTTTCCAACATATTTTCTGGAGTGGCGTCATAAGAAAGAATCTTAAGTAAGCACATGCCTTCAAAATAATCTTCTTCTACAAAATAACGCAATTGTTTATGTAATCCTAAATCTATCAGGTCATCTATAATATCATAGATAATCTCTTTTGTATTAAGAATACTTATATAAAGAGGTTGATATGAGTGTGTAGGCATACCAAAGATGTAATTACGATAAGGGGATTGACGCATCATATCATAATAGTCCATTTGTTCGGACTGGTCGAAACTATTATAATATGTCAATAATACATCGTCTTTAAGAACGTGATAAAAGTAATTAAGATGTTTATCATCTAATAATTGAGTGATCTTTGTACCTAATGCTTGTGATAATGGGTAGGTACAAAGTAATTCATTTTTTGGTACGTCATACAAAATTGCGCCATCTAATGCGATCACTGGAAGATGTAATTTAAGATGTTCTATTTCTGCCTGCATGGATGCAGGTGTTCTTTTTGTGATGATTGTAAACAGGGCACCATCATCTACTATTTTATTCAATTGAGTCTTATTGAAGTCATTTAACTGCTGGTGTGCTGTTTGTTCCATATCATCAAGTTCAGCTACAAAGAGAACATCATTTCTTCTTTTAACTGGTAGATGTAATGTACAGACAAGATAACCTACACCAACACCAATACATGTATCTAAGACACGATAGAATAAGAATGCGTAAGGTGAAATACCAGCATGGGGAATCACTGCAACACTTAAGTAAGCCACACAGGCCATAAATGCCATATGCTGTACTTTAAATAAGACTGTCAAATAAATAGTCAACATAATAAATAACGCATTAAGCAAATCCCATGCGAGATCAATATGGATGAAAGGCTGTAAAAACATGACAATTGCACCTGTAATAGCACCAATGAGTGTACCTAAGGCTCTTACAAGGGCTTGATTCTTTTCATTCTCTTTATCTGGCTGAATACAGATAATTGTGGTTATAAGGACATAGAAAGGTGATCTCTGTACACCAAAGAGAGTGAATAATACCATGATGATGAAGACGGCAATACTTGTTTTAATAATACGTAATCCGATTCTAGGCATAATTACAACTCCAAACTATCATTACCGGCTTCAGCCATCATTTTTTCTCTACAAGATAGAACTAATCCATCAATGATTTCCATATGCTCAACCATCTGTCTTCTAAACAAATGAGAAGGAAGTAATATTGCGATTTCATCATAGTCTTTATCATTCTTTTCTCCTGTTTCCTGTCCATAATAGACACGAGCAAGAGGTGCTTCTTTTTGAATACTGAAGAATGTATCCCAGATGATTGCATAAACCTGCGCAGTTGTAAGATGAAGCTTCTTAGTATCAGGAAGTGCATAAAGAAGTAAGATGCCTCTGACTGCATCTGTCTTTCTCTGGTCTACTGAACCGTCATGTTTATAATAACGTTCTATATCATAGCCATCAGCCAGATAAACAAGGGAACGGGGAACAGGCTGATGTTGTGAAAGGATACTTTTAAATCGTCTCATCGTATGGTGTGAGACATCCTTTCCTTCTAACAGGTCTCCAGAAGGTGATGTAAGTAACACTGGATTTTCTCCTGCTTTACCATGAAATGTTTGAGGAATCAAATATGCATCACGTAATAAATCAAACATAGATTTACCACATATAGCGAGTAATAATGCACTAATATCCTGATTTGAATAACTATCTAGAACGACTTTTGAAAAGGTCTCATTGTTTAATTCTTCTGATCCCTGAAAGTCTTCTAGACTTGAATTGAATGTTTCTCTTAGTCTTGCACAAGCTTCTTTACTTGCGAGTATTTTGTGAAATATGTTCTCTACTTCTTGAACACGTGGAAATAATGGTGTCATAGTTTTAACCTCCATCCACTTGTGATTATAGACTTTATATATCATATGTAAAATGTATCTTTCAGATATTGATGATATGTTTATTACATGACAAAAAAGTGATTCGCAACTGAATCACTTGTAATAGTCTTTTGTATATTGAGACATTTCCTGTTTAAATAAACGCATAAGTATAGGTGCACAAAGTAAATAAAAGACAAAATTACCTACTGCATGGAATGTATCAAATAAGAGCCCCTGGGCATAATAGATACCAAACCAGACAGGACCACCTATAATTAATTGTTCGAGTGAGACAACAAAACCAAAGACATAACCCATTAAAAAGGCATAGAGAGCCATAAGAAATAATGGGGGTTCTTTGTTGATTTTCTTATAGAAATCACTGATACATTGAGTGAATAAACAGATGACAACCCATGAGAGAATCTGGAAGATTGTCCATGTTCCCATACCTAGAATCATATTGGATGCAATAGTTGTTACTACTGTGAGTTTTATTCCAAATGATAACCCAAATAAGAGTACAGATATAATAATGATAGATGTAACAGGTTTAAAGTTAGGAAGTGCCTGTAAGGCTACTCTAGAAGCAATATTGACTGCAGAGAGAATACCTATGAGACATATTTCTCTTATCTTATTGTTCAGCGTTGACATAATACCAGATGACTTGATCTCCTGCTTTTACCCTATAAGCTCCTGCCCCAATATTTGGTGGTGTACCATTCACCTTATACATCCATCCAGAACTTGATCCATGATCAAATTCTTTTAATCCATCTATACCTGATACATAAACAGTAGAACCAAACCCTTTTGTAGAGATACTCTTACCATTCTGTTTCGCAAGTTCTCTTAAGACACTATAAGCTGTAGAAGAACTATTCACTTCTATATTCCCCTGCATCATTGTGCTATTTACTCCAATCACCTGTACTGAAACAGTTTGTTTGACAGGTGTTTCCTGTTTAGGTGGTTCTACCTGTTGAGGAGCAGAGGTTTCTTGTTTACTAGAAGAATTGTTTGTTCCTGTCTTCTTTGTCTCTTGTTTAGTAAAAGAAGATTTTGTTTCCTGCTTCTTAGCCTCTTGTTTACTAGAAGAATCAGATGATTTTGTATCAGTCTTCTTTGATTCTTCTTGTGACTCTATTTGTTTTGTCTCTTCCTTTTTTATGCTACTTTTTACTTCATTACTAATAGTAGGTTGAAACTGGAATTGTCCAGTTATACCACGATAAGCTGTAAAGCCAAATATAAAGACAAAAGCGATTGCGACAAAGGCAATCGCTAATTGTTTAGTTGTGAATTTCTTCATTATTTCTTTTTACTTTTAATAACTAATACGATCACACCAACAGCTGCAATAGCTGCAACTACATATGCCATCACATTTGTGTTATCACCTGTATTAACTACTTTTACTGTTTCCTTCTTTGGTTCAGTTGTAGTTTTATCCCCTTTTTCACATTCTACATTATTTTCTTATTAAACACTAGTATGTGTTTTATAATATTGTTTTAAAACTGAATCTAAGAACTCAGTAGATGCTGAAACATAATAAGGTTCCATACCACTCACAATAGTCAACATTCCATCAGTATATTTCATTTGTGGCTTCTTAAACATATGATTAACATACGCAAAGAACTTCTGTCCATCTAAATCTTCTAAGAAGACTTTAGAGAAACGTATTTCTAGTCCCTGGCTGCTATCCTTTACATCATCAATAAGTGGATCATGTGAAAGGATATCAAATCTTCTTTTGACTACAATATTACGCACCTGTGATGGGAGAACACCATAAAGATCTGTAAGTTCATGTTCTACACGTTTCAATGTTTCTAAGTCATTGGCTTTATAGACACGCTGATAAAGCTCTAACTTTTCCATATCACTTTCTACATAGTCTTCAGGAATATAACCATCTACAGGGACATTACGTGATGGTACAGTTTCATCTTCTTTGATCTTACCCTGTTTTTCTTCAATCGCATCCTGTAAGATCTTCATATACATATCAAAACCGACCTGATCAATAAATCCTGCCTGTTCACCGCCAAGAATATCACCGCTGCCACGAATAGATAAATCTCTCATCGCAATCTTATAACCAGAACCTAATTGTGTGAATTCCTTAATAGCTGTAAGTCTCTTTTGGGCTTCTTCTGTCATCGCACGATCTTTTGTATAAAGAAGATAAGCATATGCGATACGTTCACTTCTTCCTACTCTACCTTTGATCTGATAAAGCTGTGCTAAACCAAACTTATCCGCATTCTCAATAATAATTGTATTCGCATTAGGTATATCAATACCTGTCTCAATAATAGTTGTACATACAAGAATATCGTATTTCTTTTCTACAAAGTCAGTCATGACATCTTCTAGATCATTCTTATCCATCTGACCATGTCCTACACCAATGCGGGCATTAGGTAAAAGTGTCTGCAATGTAGAGGCTGTTTCATAGATGTTTTCTGTTCTATTATGTAAATAGAAAACCTGTCCATTACGTGATAATTCTCTTTCAATAACCTGTTTAATTAATGCCCAGCTCTTTTCTGAAACATATGTCTGTACAGGGAGTCTATTTAATGGTGGTGTTTCTATTTGTGAGAGTCCTCTAATACCCATGATGGACATTTGTAATGTACGAGGAATAGGTGTAGCAGTTAAAGTGAGTACATCAATTGTTTTTCTTAGATTCTTAATCTTCTCTTTCTGTCTTACACCAAAACGTTGTTCTTCATCAATACAGAGTAATCCTAAATCCTTGAATTCTACATCCTTGGATAAAATACGATGTGTACCAACTAATAGATCAATATTACCTTCCTTTAAATCAGCTAATATCTGTTTCTTTTCTTTAGTAGTCGTAAAACGATTGAGTAACGCAATATTCACAGGGAACTTCTCAAAACGCTTCTGCATTGTACGATAGTGTTGTGCTGAAAGAATTGTAGTAGGACATAAGAAGGCACATTGTTTCTTAGACACAACAGCTTTAAAGCAGGCTCTTAAAGCCACTTCTGTTTTACCAAAGCCTACATCACCACATAATAATCTATCCATAGGACGTGGTGTTTCCATGTCCTTCTTGATTTCTTCTACAGCCTGCGCCTGGTCTGGAGTGAGTTCATAACCAAATTCACTTTCAAACTCTAATTGAAGATCTCCATCAGGCTCAAACGCAAAACCTGGCTGTCTCATTCTTTCTGCATATAAGTTAATCAGATCATCAGCTAAACCATCTACCTTCTGTCTGACTCTTGCTTTTTCTTTAGCCCATTTAGGTGAACCTAAAGCATGAATACGAGGTGGTTTACCATCTCTTGATGAATATTTTCTAATTAACTGGAACTGTTCTACCGGTACATAAAGAATATCATTTCCTTTATAGGCAATATGTAAATAATCCTTATGTACACCATCTACAACTAATGTTTCAATACCCATATATTGTCCAATACCATTTGTATCATGAACAACATAGTCTCCTACTTTTAATTCATTATAGTCTGAGATTTTAGTGGCATCTCTATATTTAATATATTTCTTTTTTGTTTCTTGTACTTTAAAGAGTTCCTGACTTGTGAGTAATACAGTCTTCTCTTCTACAAAGTTCATTCCACAAGGTAAATGTCCTAAGAATAGATTAACCCCGTCATAAATCTTATTTGTGGCACTTGTGAGAGTAAATGGAATGGCATGATCAGTAAATAGGTTTACTAATACATCTATCTGACGCTTTTCATCTACACCAATCATGACACGATTATATGTAAGTAAGTCCTTTAATTGACTAATAAAGACTTTTTCATTAGCCATAGAGATCATCACAGGCTGAGTCATAAACATGATTTGTTTATCATTTTCTCTAAAGCGTACTAAATCGACATCAGGATGTTTTAAGATATCCTGAGGGTTATTAATAAGCTTAATTCCTCTGATCATCTGTCCTATTTCTTCTAGTTCATGATAATAGAGGTAGTTCTCTTCCATATAAGTCTTATAAGAAGCAAGAATAGAAGCAAGAGATGCAGTAATAATAGTATAATCACTTGCATAATCTATAATTGTAGCAGTTTGAGGGAATAAACTTAAATATTGATAAATACGTGGACTATAGTCATGTGTTTTGAGTGATTCAATATCTAATGCATATGTTTCTTCAAGTTCATCCTTGAATTCATCTTTGATCTTCATCTTCTCTTTTAAAGCCTTGATAGAAGCTTCTACTTGTGATAAACCATCATCCTCATACATCATATCTGTAGCTGGAAGAATATCGATAGATTCTTTTCTTTCTGTTCTTCTTTGTGAGTCTTTATCATAAAAAGAGATTTCTTCTATCTCATCATCAAAGAATTCAATACGTACTGGATGTTCATACTGGATTGTATAAACATCTAGTACTTCACCTCTTCTAGAGTAATAGAAAGGTGAATCTACTCTTTGGGTATTCTTATAGCCAATAGACTGTAGTTTCTTTTTTAATTCTAAAGGATCAACTGTATCACCCTTCTTTAAACTTATAATACTCTTTTTAAAGAGTTCTACAGGTGTCACATAACGTGTCATTGAATGCATATGACAAACACAGATCATTGGTTTATCTTGTGTCATCGCATATAATGCATTAATTCTTTCTCCTAATAGTTCATAAGAATACGCCACTGATTCTACACGTAATGATTCATCTGCAGGAAAATAAACAACTTGATTCACAAGTTCAGTTAATGTTTTATAGAGGTTAAATGCCTCGTATTGGTTGTTTTTAATAATCAGGATTTTTCTTGGATGATGCCAAAAAGAACCAGCAATGAGATAAGCCTCATCGCTAGTTGAGTTTGTGACAATAGTTCCTTTGTCTGTATCTAAGGTTCTTAGGGCCTGATTATCTTTTAAAAGATTCAGTATTTTTTCCATAACAATCACCTAGTTAAATTTATTCATTGCTTTATTAAAACCATCATCTAAATAACATAATACAGCTTCTGCTGCACGTTTAGCACCTTCTGATATAAGCTTTTCTTCTTCTTTAGAGTAGCGTCCAAGTACCCAGTCTACAACACTATAAAGCTTATTCTTTGAAATACCTACACGAATACGCTTGAAGTTCTGAGTCCCTACATGAGCAATAATACTCTTGATCCCATTATGTCCACCTGCACTGCCTTTTTCTCTTAAACGTAGTTTACCAGTAGGCATATCCATATCATCATAAATAACTAATAAATCTTCTACTGGAATCTTGAAGAACTGCATTACTGCCGCAACAGATTCACCAGAATTATTCATATAAGTCTGAGGTTTTAATAAAATAACATCTTCACCCTTATACTTGAATTTAGTATATAAGCCTTTGAATTTCTCTTTATCAATAGATTGATTCATTTCATCACTTAATACATCTAAACAATAAAATCCTGTATTATGTCTCGTCATATCATATTCTTTACCAGGATTTCCTAATCCAACAATTAATTTCATTATAATCTCCTATCTTGCACATACAACCATGGATACACCAAATACATTGAGTTGTCCATTTTCTATTCTTTCATTTGACATACTATATAATATCTTAAAATCATCTTCAATACCAATAGTAATGACATCATATGAAGGATTAAAGTAAATCTTAAATTCTTTATAATCTCCTTCATCCTGAGTGAGATGATATTCTACCATACGATAGTAGATATTGTTGATAAATACATGCTGATGCATATCTTCATAGTCATAATATCTAAAGCACTTGTTGTGTTTTCTTAGATCAATAAAGAACTTTACAGCCTGAACAACATTCATATATTCGTCATGACGTTCCCAGTCTAGTTTATTAACTGCATCACCCGCATTATAAGAATTCTGATTACCATTCTTAGTACCTAAAAATTCATGTCCGTCATGAATAAAAGGAACCCCTTGCGCAAAAATTGTCATCGCAAGTGTTAATAAACATCTCTTTTGGCGACAATATTCATCTTCATGTCCATTGGAAATAATAAATTTATCAAATACAGTCGCATTATCATGACATTCTGTATAGTTAATGCTCTGTTCTATAGATAAGAACTTATTGTAGTCACACATCGCAATAATGGCTTCATTTGTCTTATAAGTATCCCCTGATGTATAGCCTTTGACTTCCATCTGATTAGGTCCCTTGACTGTATCTCTGAAATGATCATTAAAGAAACCTACATGAGGTGTTTTATGGTTATTTTCAATTGTTGTCTTTTCTGAATCAGGTAATGCAGTACCCATATTCCAACCTTCACCATATAACATAAATGAAGAAACTAAAGCATGACCCTGTTCGTAAATCATATTCACTGTATCATTATCCACAATACCCATGAGATCCATTCTAAAGCCATCTACACCATAAAGAACCTGCCATCTCTTACACATATCCAAAATATATTTACGGCACATCTTTGCTGTAGTGTTTAAATCATTACCACACCATGAACCATTAGATAACTCCCCATTTTCATCTCTTCTAAAGAAATAATAAGGCACTGTCTTCTCTAATGCATTATTATTCACATCATGCATATGATTATAGACTACATCTAGAATAACTCTCATATTATGCTTATGAATGCAGCGTACCATACGCTGGCATTCTAATATTCTCTTATAGCCATCATTTGGATCAGTAATATAACTTCCTTCAGGTACATTATATTGTGCTGGATCATAACCCCAGTTATAGAGTAAATCCGGATGATCTTCATCTACTGTTGCATAATCATTGATTGGTAAAAGCTGTACATGTGTGACACCAAGCATATCTAAATAGTCCATGCCTGATGAAAAACCATTCTTAGTCACTGTACCTTCTTCACAAAGTCCTAAGAACTTGCCTTTATGTGTAATCTGTCCATATTTATCAACAGAGAAGTCTCTGACACCTACTTCATAAATAACTGCATCTGTCGTATGTTTTAGTTCTGTCAAAGGATAATCTACTCTTCTAACTTTATCCAAATCAATGACTACTGAACTATGCATATTAGCTGTACAAGAATAAGCATATGGATCAGCTGTTTCTATGGATTGTTCATTCATTCCAATAATATAAACATATTCATAACCATCTAGATCTTTCTTAATAGCTGTACTATAGACACCTTTATCTCCTCTTTCTAAAGGATAATAATGAAGGTCTTCATCTTTCCAAATTTTTAATACAACTTCCGTAGAAAGAGGTGACCAGACCTTGAATGTTGTTTTTTCTTTTGTATAATGACTGCCTAAATCATCACCATCATAATAAAAATGATCATCAAACTCTTTACTCATAGAAAGCTGACTAAAATCTAAAAAACAAGCTAAACCATAATTATCAAACACTTTATATCTTGTACCTACAGAAAAGTCTGTATGCAAAAGATACGACTGGAATCCATTTTCTTTCTCAGTCGCTTCGCCTTTAAGTATTTTAACTTCACTTGTATCTAAATTCTTTAAATAATACTGACTTGAAATTCCGTTATAATAATTTAATGATAAATCAACTTTGATTAAATCAAAGTCAATCGCATAAGCATACATACGAATTGATTCTCTTTGCATGTCTACATCCCATCCTTTTCTCCTCCTTATTCTATCATAAAAATAGGATAAGAAAAGAAAGTATCAAAATTTGTAAAAGAAAGCCATATATCATTATAAAATAAAAAGACTTAACGTAATCGTTAAGCCTTTGAGTCTTTATTCTTCTTCAGACATCATTGAATCTAATACTTCCTGTACAAATGCATATTCTTCTTCTGTTTCAATAGGAAGAATATTATCTGCATCTTCAGGATCTACCTGTGAAGCATAGATATTCAACTGATCATCTTCATCTGAACTGTTATCTGTATAGATGATATATTCTTTACCTGTTGCGTCATCTGTGAATCCCAAGATGACTTCACAAGTTACTTCTTCACCATCTACATCTAGTACGAATGTATCTTTCATTAGATTTTTACCCTATTTAAATGCCAGATATCCTTTACATAGTCTTCAATAGTTCTATCACTTGAGAAATGACCACTCTTTGCGATATTAGCTAAGCAGATCTTAGACCAGTTAGCACGGTCCTGATATAAGTTATTGATCTTTTCCTGTGCAAGTCTATAGCTTTCAAAGTCCTTTAATAAGAAGTATTCATCATTTCTAGCCATTAATTCATCAAAGATAATCTTGAATTCTTCTCTTGAAGCATTCCAAGTACCATCTACTAATGAATCAATAACCTTCTTGATATTTGGATTATTGTTGTATTCATTCCAAGAGCTATAAGAACCACTTGCCTTTAAGTCATTAACTTCATTATCCTTCATACCAAAGATAACTACGTTATCATCACCAACTAATTCCGCAATTTCTACATTGGCACCATCTAATGTACCAAGTGTTAAAGCACCATTCATCATGAACTTCATGTTAGAAGTACCACTTGCTTCCTTACCAGCAGTAGAAATCTGTTCAGATACATCTGCAGCAGGAATAATCTTTTCCGCAATAGTAACACCATAGTTTTCAATAAATACAACCTTCAAGTATTTATTAGTTTCTGGGTCATTGTTTACCTTTTCAGTTACGCTGTTGATTAACTTAATGATCTTCTTAGCTAAATAGTAAGAAGGAGCTGCTTTAGCACCAAAGATATAAGTATGTGGATAAATTCTGAAACTGCTATCTTCTTTCATTCTCTGATATAAATAGATAATATGCATGACATTTAATAACTGTCTCTTATATGCATGTAATCTCTTAACCTGAATATCAAAGATAGAGTTCACATCTACATCAATACCATTATGTTCCTTAATATAATCTGCAAGAATCTGCTTTCTCTGCTGTTTTACATTATAGAACTTACTCTGAGTAATTGAATCAGTTACATAAGGAGCTAACTTCTCTAAATCATCTGGTCTATGCATCCAGCTATCACCGATTGATTCATTAATTAATGAAGTTAACTGTGGGTTACAATATGCAAGCCATCTTCTATGAGTAACACCATTCGTTTTATTGTTGAACTTATTAGGATATAAAGTATCGAAATCCTTCATTTCTCTTTCTTTTAAGATATCAGAGTGAAGCTGTGCTACACCATTGACACTAAATGAACCAGCAATCGCAAGTCTAGCCATATGTACCTGACCATCTTTAATAATCATAACTCTCTGTAATAGTTCGTTATCATTTTCAGTCTGCTGTTTTACGAAACCAATGAAACGTCTATTGATTTCTTCGATGATCTGATAAACTCTTGGTAATAAGTCTCTCATCATATCAACAGGCCATTTTTCTAATGCTTCAGCAAGGATTGTATGGTTTGTATATGCGCAAGTCTTACATACGATATTCCATGCATCATCCCATTCCATGTTGTAATCATCAATAAATACACGCATTAATTCAGGAATAACTAATACTGGATGTGTATCATTTAACTGAATAACGTTCTTTTCATGGAAGTTAGTTAAATCAGGATATACTCTTAAATGAGCACGAATAATAGAATTTAAACCAGCACATACAAAGAAATACTGCTGTTTTAAACGTAATACTCTACCAGCATGTGTAGAATCATCAGGATATAATGTCTGACAGATATCATTGACTTCCTGTGCATACTGACGGAAATCTTTATTTGTAGGAATGTTTTCACTAGGTTCAGCTTTCCATAATCTTAATGTATTAGTTACCTTAGTATCATTACCAACAATTGGCATATCATAAGGTACAGCACGTACTGCTTCATAATCTACATGCTTCCATCCACCAGTTGCATCATCCCAGATTACTTTACCCCAGAATTTAACTTCTGTTGCATGCTTAGGTTTTCTTACTTCCCACATATTACCTAAACGTAACCACTGGTCTGGTACTTCTACCTGATATCCATTTTCAATCTTCTGTTTGAAGAATCCATAATCATAACGAATAGTATTACCGAAAGCTGGATAAGATAAAGAAGCTAAAGAATCCATAAAGCAGGCAGCAAGACGGCCTAAACCACCATTACCTAAACCAGCATCAGATTCTAATTCTTCTAGGTCATGGATATTAATACCATAATCTGCAAGACCTTCTTTTGCAGTTTCATAAATACCTAAGTTCATCATATTGTTGACTAATAGACGACCAACTAAGAATTCCATTGAGAAATAGTGAACCTGTTTCTGCTGCTTAGCCTGAACTGCCATCTTTGTCATAGCCCAGTTAACAGATGCATAGTCACGAACCATAGTTTCAAGAACCATGAACTTTTCTGTTAAATGTGCTTCTTCTACTGTACGACCATATGATTCAATGATTCGCTTAGAAAATTCATACTTAAATTCTTCTTTTGTATTAAACATTTACTACTTTCCTTCCTTTACAACACTTTTCTTTGTCTTCTTTGGAGAAGACGCTTTTTTAGCTGGCTTATGATATTCAAATACCACCGCGCTAAATGGCGCTAATTTTACATGAATACTCTGTGCTTCATTGAGACAAGTACCTTTCTTTGATCTTAAAGCACGTGTATTTGTGTAATTAGAACCGTTATAACTATCTTTATCTGTATTCAAGATTTCTTTATAGCTTCCAGCAAACGGTACTGGCACAGCATAATTATCATGACTATTACCAATAAAGTTAGCTACTATAACTAAACAGTTGCCTTTCTTATCAAATCGAGCATATGAGAATACACTCTGATCATGATCATCTACAACAAGCCATTTAAATCCTTCTGGATCATAATCCATACTATAAAGAGCTGGATGTTCTTCAACCATCTTATTTAAATCCTGCATAAAATGATGGAAAGAATCATGCTGTGGATATTCTAATATATTCCAAGCCAATGCTTTTCTTTCATCCCATTCCTTGTATTCACCTAATTCATTACCCATGAAATTAAGCTTCTTACCAGGATGAGTCATCATATATGTATATAAAGCTTTTGCCTGTGCGAACTTCTCTC
>ERZ779643.457-NODE-457-length-34494-cov-2.564970_pt1 | contig 34494 bp, 27 predicted proteins | sample MGYA00511564_ERZ779643 | MGnify/ENA primary metagenome ERZ779643 (study PRJEB29588, sample SAMEA2147114) | human gut metagenome | biome: human gut; feature: human-associated habitat; material: faeces | place: Denmark | collected 2008/2010 ...
CTGGCTGTCTCAAATCGTCTTTCCTTTGTTTTAATCTTTAACTTGCTCATTGTAGGCTCCTTTTTTACATTCCTAGAGTTTTGATCACTACCTGTGCCAGAATTCTGGCAAGATAATCATTGGGGTGATTTAACCAGTTTCCGGTTATATCAATGTATCTTTTTCTCTTTCCGATTTCTTTTTGAACTGCCTGTATATCTGCTATAGCAACTCCCATACCTTCTAAGCCCTTCAGACTTTCACTGTATTCATCCTGATGTGCCCAGAAATGGTGTGGCTCCGTAGCAGCCAGTTCATTGGGAAGCGTAGAAGCAATCAATAAAAATTCCGTTTTCGGACTAACCTTCCGGATTGCCTCCATAAGTCTGCGTGTTTTATTTCTGTATTCTTCCATACCGCAACGGTCATTCATTCCAAAACCCAGAATTACCAGATCCGGATGGAAGTTGGCTGCACGCTGGGATGAATTTTCGATTGCCCATTCGGAATCCACTCCTCCTACCGATGTGTTGTGGAAGCATACCGGACTCTGCCATTTTTCCTCCATCTGATGGAACAGCAGCTCTGCCCAGGTAGGCTGTCCCGGCTTCTGTCCATACATACCGCTGCAGTCACAGCCACAGCACACGCTGTCCCCATACAAAACGATCTTAACGGGTTCTCCTACTTCCAGCTTTGCAGAGAGCTTCGGCAGTTTGTCCAGTTGACTTTCCGGAGCGGAAAGTAACTCCTTCTTCGTTGCCTTATAGGTAACTGCGATCTGTTTCTCTGTAACAAGCTTCGGATTGCCTATGGCACATAGGTTTAAGAATTTTCCGTTGGTAGTCACCAGCGGACCGAAATCTTTTGCAAATTCGCTTGCTTCTCCTGCCTTCTTTGCCGTATCAAAGTCCGGATAGAGGAAGGTATCCCATCCGGTTACCGGTATGTGACTCCCTTCAGGAATTACCAGCTCATCTCCCTCTACAAGGTAATCGATCCCCTCTTCATATACTGTTTCCCCGTCATAGCTTTCTACGGACAAAACTTCTTTTGGAGTCCACAGGAAAGAAGCCCTGCATCCATTCTCATCAGCAACTGCTGCAAAGGTTTCCCGGAAGCAATACCCGCCTTCCCATATCGGCTCCAGCCATTCTTTATGGAAAACCTTTCCTATCGGAAGGGTTTTCTTGATCTGCTCTTGTAAAAATTCCTTAAAGGGTGTCACCCATCCGCAGTTCACTACCGGTCTATCTGACATGAAGATCATCTCACAGGGCTTTTCTTTTTCATATGGATACCAGTAGGGCATTGGCTTTCCGTCCGCATCATTGCCGTTTGGATCACCTGTTTTTATGAAATTCACCCAGTAATTGCACATCATTCTGGAAAGATCGTAATGCTGCCCCACAAAGGGTCTCCAGCATTTCGCCAGTGTTTCAAAGAAAAACCATAAATCTACAGAATGGAAGGTTCCGGCATTATCCCATCCTGGAATATCCGGATCAAACCTGTAATAATAGTAGGGCTTTTTTTCACCTGCACTTTTTTTCTCTGAAAAAAGACACTTGATCGTACATTCAATTCCGTTTACCTTCGCATACTTTCCATCAGAATCCTCCTGCATTGCCTCGGGAAAGCGCAAAAAGGTCTCAGCATTCTTTCCGAAAATCTCTTCTGCTTTCTTTTTCAAATCTTCTTTTGAGGAAGCTTCTATATAACTGGGAAATTCATCTGAAGTATTTCCAGACATAACGGGAACATTTACATGCTTGCCTTCCATGAAAAGAACCATTGGGTCACCTACACAGAACTTGTGATCCAATACGGTAAACATAGCCGGAAATATTTTGGTATATTCCTCATACTTGTCACGAATCGTAGCCGCATCCAGCTTACGAGCCTGCTCAATAGTCGAGCAGCCCAGGAAAGAAAGAAAATGCTGTCCGTTTTCCTCAGCATGCCACAATTCCTCCGGCACTCCGATTCCCCCAACCTGATAAGGAGAGCGAATCATTGCACTCATCACTACTGCACGATGAAATAAGCCTTCATTATCCATACATGCCATCTGGCTCATAACACTTCCGCCTCCGGCTGACTGTCCTGCAATGGTCACATTACCCGGATCTCCACCAAAGAAAGCAATATTTCTCTGTACCCATCGAAGTGCTGCCTGCTGATCCAGACTTCCAAAATTAGTCGGTGCGTCAGGCTGCTCCTCTGTCAGCTGAGGATGTGCCAAAAATCCAAAAACATTAACCCGGTAGTTTACCGTTACAACAACCACGCCGCGACGTGCAATTCTCTCTCCGTCAAATTCCATTTCGGCAGGATATCCACACTGGAGTCCTCCTCCGAAAAACCATACCAAAACCGGCTGTTTTTCTGTTACTTCTTTAGCACCTGTCCATACGTTCAAATACAGACAGTCCTCATCCATGGCAATTTCCGGATCCACATGCCACTCACGGATATACACGTTATCACCGATTCCCGGGACGCTCTGCATGGAAATCGGAGCAAAGCGATAGCATTCACGAACTCCATCCCAGTCTTCACAGGGCTGGGGTGCTCTCCATCTGTTCTCTCCTACCGGAGGAGCCGCAAAAGGGATTCCCTTAAATGCAGTTATTCTAGGATCTGCGGCTTCAATACCTTTCACCCATCCATTTTCTGTCTGTACTGTTCTCAGCATAATTCCTACCTCCGCTAATTTTACTATTTCTTTCTGGGATCAATGTCATAAATCCTATTAGGATCAAGCTCTGCAAAAGGTCCCGGCAGGCATCTTCCATTCTCAATTTCTATTCCATAAAAATCTGCCTGTATCAATGCACTTGCATCTACTGATCGCGTCTTTTCCGGTTCAAATACAAAATTTCTTTTCTCCAGTTCACCCGGGAACGCAAAGGGTTTCTTTGCCGCCTTTTTGCAGGTAAAAGTCAGCTTTTCTGTATCAACATCAACGTCAAACCAGGCCTCCTGTCCATGCAGGTCAAAGCCGTAAAATTCCTGCCAGGCAGGAAGATGCAGGCATACCGGCGGCTGTGGATAAAGGATTCTCAGGTAACCGCCCTCTTCCTTTACGTAGCAATTACCCTCTGCCTCGTTGGCCTTGGTGGGCATCTTTATGGCTGCCTCCTCGCAATGATAGAAAATATTATTGATAAGCTCTGCATCCACAGAAGTTCCGCCTCTGTTCATTCCTTCCGCCCGAAACGAAACAGGCTTTGCGAAATATCCCGCACTGCGGCAGTTTCCTATGAGATTATTCACAATTCTTAGGTGATCCGTGCCTTCGCCATAAATACCGTAACCGTTCACGACATCATGTTCTTCCATCTTGTACCAGCCGGTTGATCCAGGCTCAACCGGAATCTTCTTCGGATCAAAACGTCCCTCTACATTCCAGATAATGTTGTTATCGATCAGGTTGATTCCATCTCTTGTACACTCAATAAAGATAGCTTCTCTCTGCTCCTTGCCATCCAGGAACAGATTTCCTGTAATTCGGTTATTTTCGTTTCCACAATCAAGCCAAATATGATCCGCCCGGAATGTATTCCGAAACACATTGTGACGGATCAGGCCATCTACACTGTTATGAAGCTTGATAGCTCCTGCTTCCCAGGAAAGCTCCATTTTCTGCCAGCCCGTTCCCTCGATCAGGTTGTCCTCGATCAGCATATGAGCAGCAAAAAGTCCGGCGATGCCGCATACTCCCGCATCTTTGATTGTGCATCTTCTCACTACGCTGTGACCGATCACCTGTCCCGGAATCAGTTCGTGATGCCAGCATTCATTTCCTACATCGATTCCTACCGCATTGGACCAGTCAATGGTGCAGTCCTCGATGATCCAGTGGTGGCCTCTGTAACAGGAAAGAGCTCCCCGCTGAGGAACCGGTGCTCCTGTAGCCGCATGGGCACAGGTAATTCCCTTTACTTTAATATAAGAAAGGAAGGGGAGCTCCGGTGCGAAGCACTGCTCTCTGCATGTAATCTCAATCTTATGGTCTGAAGGATCTGCATCTCCAGGCAGACGGAAATGAACTGTCTGTCCATTGGCTTCTACCCAGTAGCTTCCCTGACATTTGGACATCTGATTATATAAAGCCACCTGCTGCAGAGGTTTTCCATCACAGAAAATCATTCCTCTTCGGTTCAGATAAGTAGTCATATCTGTTTTTTCATATTCAATAAATAACCTGTCGTGTAATATATTAACCGCACAAAACGGGTTATATCCTTTGAAAAGTTCTGGATTCAGGCGATATTCCCATATGCGGATTTTTTCCCTGTCTATTTCATCTTTAAAATTCCCCTGAACACGCCAACCGGTGCTGGGGTTAAAATCTGTAACTAATTCAGAGGCCTTAATAACAACCTCATCGTCTCCATAAGCTTCAAAACTTACCATATTCTCCGGAGATGATCCTCCGGCTGTTGGGTGCACACACTCCCGATATTCCCCACCATGAATCAAAACACGGCTGCCTGCTGTTGCCAGCTTTGCCGCAGCATTAATTGTTTTCAGCGGTTTCTCCAAAGTACCCTCATTTGCATCATCCGCCATAGGGTGATTCTGATTAACATGAATTTCTTTTTTATAAGTTACCGGCACCTCCCAAAATTCAAAGGATTTTCCGTTTGGTAAAATTGCTGAATGATCCATATTGTTCCTGCCTTTCTGCTAAAAACAAGGCGCCTCTTCCGGTAAGAGGCGCCTTAAAAATCAATCGTACCAGAATTGGTAACTATTTAGAACCAATTTTAAAATTACTGCAATCGCTGTATTGGTTATTTTGCAGCAACTGCATTCTTAGCATCTAATTCAATCTGATACTTATCGGTATCAAACTTTACAAGATCCTGGAATCCATAGCCGTCCAGAGTTTTGGACATTTCATCCCATAATGCATCAAAGTTTGCATCATCTGATGCGTAGATCATTCTCCAGGAATAATCACAAATTGTTTCATTACACTGGTTACGGATAACAGCAATATCTGTTGTATCTACAGGAAGAGAGACGCTTACGTTAGGGCTGATTACCAGCTTGTTGTTCTTCTTCATATAATCAGCAGGCTCCTCAGCATCAAATCTTTCACGCCATTCCCTCTTCATGTCGGTCAGAGTTTCTTCCTTGTAGCTGCTCCAGTAGGTTACTGCGTAAGTCTCACCGGTCAGAGGATTAATGCTGTTCGCATTAACAATCCACTGGTTAATGGCATTATTTCCATCATTATATCCGCCGCCACCCCATTCTTCCGGAACATTGAGGTTATCCATAAGTGCATTGGAATTAATCTGGGTAAGCTTTCCATCTTCGCCCACTTCGTAGTTAAAGCCTTCAATTCCAGAATGCTGGAACATTAATCCTTCCGGACTTGCATACCAGTCAAGGAATTCCATAATTTTTGCATACTTTTCATCATCCACTTGTGAACCAACTGCCCAAACACGACCGGAACCATAATAAGCATCTGCATCGGTGTAATATTCCTGATCTGCTATAGGAGTAAAGATAAATCCTGTTCCATCCTTCAGTCTTTCTGTAGAATTCCAGAAACCTGTCTGCCAGCTATACCACATCAGATAAACCTGACCTGCGCTCATCTTTGCACATGCTGAATTCCAATCCTGAGTAGCGGAATCCGGGTCAACAAGACCTCTCTGGTTAGCTTCATAGAGGAATTTCAAAATCTTATAATAAGTGCCGTTCTTATCTGTTAACGGAATAAAGGTTCCGTCCGGCTTTAAGATGGCAGAGCCCTTAATCTTCTCACCATACCAGGTGGTCAGCTGAACAACGTTGGCAATACCAAGCATTCCGTCACCACCATCCCAGTCAGGCCACAGAGACATTGCATAGCATGCATCTCCTGCATCATTAGTGGGGTGTTTTTCCATCATCTGCTCTAAAACATCAAGCAATCCATCAAGATCCGCAATATCAGGGGTACCCAGTTCCTTATAAAGATCCCAACGAAGTAAAGGGCTTGAGTAAATGGTATCCTGGGAATAGGATGTAGGAGATGTACTCAGCATTTCGGTAGGAATGCCATAGGTTGCGCCGTTGTCATTTCCTTCCAGTCCATTATTCAGTACATCAATCTGATCCTTGTAATCTGCAAGATTTGAATAATTCCAAATGTCAGCACTGATATCCTTAATCAGTCCGGCATCAACACATTCTTTAAACTGGCCGGATTCCAGAATCAGAATATCTCCGAGATTACCACTGCTGGAACGTGTCTGATAAATTGCATCGCCTGCTACCTGAGGAGCAATAATGTTCAATTCAATGTTGAAACGATCCTTAACAACCTTTGCAAACCATCCTGTCTGTACGCCCTGATAGTTTGCGGCTACGTCGAAAATTTCAATCGTCATGGTGTCTCCATCAGAAGCAGCGCTATCTGTCGAATCTGCTTCCGCCGTCGTTTCTGTGCTTTTTTCACTCTCTGAAGCTGCTGAACTGTCAGCTGACTCGGAAGAACTGCCACATCCTGCCAGCAGGCTTGCTGTCATGGCACCTGCACACAGGAGTGAAATAAGTTTTTTACCTTTCATAATTTCCTCTCTTTCCCGCACATATTGCGCTAATAAATTTTATAACTAATCAACAGGGCATGTGCCTGTTCATTATCCCTTTACAGCACCGATCATAATACCCTTGGTAAAGAATCTCTGGAAGATGGGATATACCAGGATGATCGGTGTTACTACTACAATCGTTACCGTCATACGAATGGATGTTGCTGTGGAAGCATGTGCAAGACTGGCTGCCATAGCTTCCGCCGAGGAAGAATTATTTACCAGTGACTTCAAGGAGCTTGCCTGATTCAGATAATTGTACAAAACATACTGTAATGTATAGAGCTTATCATCTGTAACCAGAAGCAGGGTATCCTGGAAGGAGTTCCACTGTGCAACTGCTGCAAAGATCGCTACCGTCGCAAGAATCGGTTTGATAATCGGTATAATGATCTGGAAAAAGATTCTCAGCGTTCCGGCTCCGTCAATCTCTGCCGCATCCTCTAACTCCTTGGGAATAGACTCTACAAAGGTCTTACATAAAATAATGTAAAATGGCTGAACGGCTGCAGGAAGGATGTAAACCCAGAAGTTATTGGTAAGCCCCAGGTTCTTCATGGTGATAAACCAGGGAATAATACCCGCGTTAAAATACATGGTTGCGGCTACCAATCTGAACCACAACTTTCTGTGCCACATGGTTTCTCTGGTAAACATATATCCCAGGAAAGCCGCTACAATTACCGTTACAAACGTTCCGATCACCGTTCTGGCTAAAGAAATTTTCGTGGCTTGAAGCAAACCGTCAATCTTCATTACGTTCAGGTGATTGGTGAAGTGAATCCCCTTAGGCCAGAAGACGATCTTTCCACGTTCACTTAAGTCATTTGCACTGATCGTGTTAATAAAAATGTAGTAAAACGGATAAACACATACAAAAGCAAAAATGGAATAAATCACATAGGTAAGGATGCTGATAATTCTGTCACCGATACTGACTTTGTATTTTGTTTTTTTTGTTTTCGGTTCTTTACTCATTTCGCTTCCCCCTTAAATAAATCCTTCGCCTCTGATGAGCTTTGAAGCTTTATTGGTAACACACAGCAAAACAACGCTGATCAAAGTCTTCAGAATACTGATGGCAGTAGAAAGGGAATATCCTCCGCTACCCATTGCCAGATTGTAAACATACAGGTCAAGAACCTGAATACTATCTTTATTGAATGCATTCTGGAATACGAAGTACTGCTCCATTCCGTTGCTGAGGAAGTTTGCAAGATTCAGCATAACCAGTACAAAGTAGGTCGGAAGAATACTTGGAATGGTAATGTTCCAGATAATCTGCATCCTGGATGCACCGTCTACCTTGGCCGCTTCATTCATTTCCTCATCAATTCCGGCGATAGCAGCCAGATACATGATTGCGGCCCATCCGGCATTTTTCCAGGTCAGCCACAGCCACATCTTAAACCAGATATGATCTCCCGACTGTAAGAACAGAACCGGTGAATCAATAAGTCCCAGCTTCATTCCAACCGTATTCACAACGCCGGTACTGTTAAATACACAGTATGCAATGGAGTAAACAAGTACCCAACTGATGAAGTTTGGAAGAGTTGTAACTGTCTGTACGATCTTCTGGAATGGTCTGCACTTGATTTCATTAAGAAAGATGGCAAATATCATTGGAAACCAGGAAAACAAAAGGCTGATACCGCTCATAGCAAAAGTATTTCGAATTACCATAAGCAACTGCTTTAATTTCACATCATTTTCCACCATAGATTTGAACCACTTTAGTCCAACGAACTTATCCCACGAAAGTGATGCAGGCGGCTTATAGTCAAAAAAGGCATATACCCAGCCATACAGTGGATAATAAGAAAAGACCAACACCAGAATCAGAAAGGGAAGTATGTATAAGAATTCTCTGTACCCTCTCAATTTTTTCTTATCACTGAAAAAATCTTTCATTTCTGTCCTCCTATCTGTTTCGCTCCAACGATTTAGTTTAACGTTTGACAGCTTTGGTTTTATAATATTATCTAATTTCACCTATGTCAACAATTTTTGGTGTAATTATGTGCTTTTTGTATACTTTCATAAACTTTTATGATATATTTTATGCAATTTGCATGTTGTTAAACGTTTTCTTATATTAGTGTGCTACCAATGCCAAAAAGAGGCCGCAGTCAGTAATGACTGCGGCCTCTCCTCGTAACTATGCTTATTTTATTTGATTTCAATTACTTAATTTCCTTAACAGAACATCTCTCCACAAGGAAACACGGAATCAATATTTCCCTGTTCATTTCCACTTCACCCTTTTCGATCTGATCGAATAGAAGCTTCGCTGAGGTAGTTCCAATTTCCTTAAGCGGCAGCGCCATGGTTGTAAGTCCCGGAATCATGTACTCGGAAAGCACCTGGTTATCAAAGCCCACAACTGACACATCCCGTCCTGCCCGAAGTCCCTGTTCATCCAGATACTGGTATACGCCTCCGGCTATCGTATCCGCCATACAGAAAATAGCGGTGATATCTTCCTTCAATAATCTCTTAGTTTCCTGGTAACCTGACGGCTTATTCCAATCCACGTAGCGTACCAGCCTTGGATTATAAAGAATCTGCGCATCAAACAGGGCATTCTGATATCCCTTCAGTCTTCGCCGGGTATGAAGATTATCTTCCCTCCCGGCAAGGAGTGCTATTTTTTTATGACCCTTCCGAATCAGGTAACGTGTCATCTGATAGGCTGATGTTTCGTCATCCGGAAGCACTGCAGAAACCATTGGATTCTGATCGTAAGCATAGGCCATAACGGCCGGAGTTCCGAAATTTTCAGGAAAACAGTTGATTTTTCTGGCATGTCCTGCAATATAAATAATACCGTCTACCATATGAGAATTCAGCTCATCCAGTATAGGGTTCAATATAGAATGGAACGCCGCGTCGTTGTTATACCAGGTATCCTGCCATCGCGCATACAGACGGAGATTCCTTACCGTTGTCCTGTAGCTGCGCTGTTCACAATAGCTCATAATGCCTTCGATAATTTCCGGTGTAGAAAACTGTGCAATATCGTCTGCTATAATAGCTATGTTTTTGGTCTTCTGACTGCGTAGACCCTGGGCTATGGTGTTGGGACGATAGCCACGCTTCTCTATAACCTCCAGAATCCTCTGTTTGGTCTTTTCTCCAACCTTAGCTTTCCCGTTTAAAACGTTGGAAACAGTTGTAATCGATACATTACATTCCTCTGCGATATCCTTAATTGTAACCATGCTCCAGCTTACCCTTTACCCGTATGATGTATTTACTTCACAGCATAAGTATGCTTTCTGCATTCAATTATAGAATTTCATATTTTTTATGTCAATCTTTTATGCCAATCCTTCGGAAATGCTACTACCGGAAAAACAGCGTACACCCCATGTCCTTGAATTCCTGCATTTTCGTAAGCAAAAGTTCCTCACTAACCTGAAGATACTGACTGCTGCAGGAAATACACAGGAAATCTTTCGCTCCGCGGTTATAAATCTTTCTGTAAAGTGCAATTTCATCATGAGCGAGTTCTTTTCCACACTTTCTACAGTATTCATCCATTACCTGGTCACCAGTTCACCGATCAGCACTCTGCATTGATCCGGCGCAATTTTCAGTCTGTAGCCATCATAAAACACACCATAATCTTCCCCGGTAACAGCATCTTTCAATCTAAGACCCATTCCACACTCTGAATGAATGCCAAGATCGTCAAAGGAAACACTCATAATCTGTACCCAATCGTCCTTGGCATCTACGTTAAAGAATCCGATAGCAACACGATTGCCGGATAACAGCTTCGCTAAAATATATTTCTGTCCATCCACCTTTCCCACTACAAAAGGCGGTCTGCAATCAGCATCCTGATGAATGGAAATCAGTCCCTGATTTAATAAAATAGCCTTGTTTACCTCATCCAGTTTCCGAATATCTGCGCCAATAATCAGTGGTGAGCCAAGAAATGCCCACATTGCAAAATGCTGTAAATACTGCTCGTCGGTGCATCCTCCGATTCCCACGTTGCCATTTCCATGCATGCCGACAATCAGCATATCCATGTCATTGTAACATCCGGGAGCATTCCCTTCGACATTCTCTACCTGAGAAACGAAAATATCCTTATAGCTTTTTGGTACATCAAAAATATCTCCGGTGGAACGATAGCTTCCTGCTCCTCTGGAGCGCATCCACTTAGCCGGATCCTGAACTCCCCAGTTACATGCTGCCAGAAATATTTTCCTTCCACTGTTTCGAAGTGCCACGGTCATGGTCAGATACGCATTTTTCGCATCGCCACTTTCCGGGAAATTGCAGAAATCATACTTCAGATAATCCACACCCCATTCTGCAAATTGCTTCGCATCCTCGAATTCATGTCCATAGCTGCTGGGATAACCGGCACAGGTTTTAAATCCTGCGCAGGAATACATTCCAAATTTAAGTCCCTTACTATGGACATAGTCAGCCAGCGCTTTCATTCCATTCGGAAACAGTTCCGGATCTGCCACAAGCTTTCCGTCAACCCGTTCCCTCAGTGACCAACAGTCATCAATGATCACATACTCGTAACCAGCTTCCTGATACCCTTCCGAAACAAGCCGGTCTGTAATTTCCATAATCAGCTTCTCATTAATATGAGACCCGAATGTATTCCATGAATTCCACCCCATCGGTGATTTATAATTCATATTGAAACCTCCCTAAATAATGACTTATAAACTAGTTTAAGCCTTCAAGCTGACCACACGATCATAGTCATATCCTCGATCCGGATTCACCTTTCCGGCATTCAGTTCGAAATAAACCACACCGTTTTCGTTTACAGGAAGCTCTACGCAGATATTTCCGTCCTCCTGCTTTTTACGCTCTGTTTTTACAAAAGGTCTGGATGATTCCCGAATCAGCTTCGTCTGTTCCTCACTCAGATTGGCAGGTTCTCCCATATCATGCCATACCTTCAAGGGATTACATGTTTCCTCATCTACCGTCTTAGTCAGGAAGCAGTACTCCTCCTGTTCAGCCGGAAATGTAAACTCCAACAGCATTTTTTCTTTACCCTGTTCTGTACTTTTACGGGCAATATTCCAGACTACACCTAGATAATCACCGTTTGCACGTTTCAAAACGACAATATTGTCATCCTTATATACACAATTGGCTTCACTTTCCTCAAGCTTTTTGTAAAAAGCAAATGTCCAGAAGGTCGGCTTGGTAATACAGCCATTGGCAACCAGTCCAAAGCCGCCGTGGAATGGTGTAAAAGGAACTCCCTGCTCTTCAAACACATCACCAAATGTCCAGTAGGAATAGGATTCATTCACATCTCCCAATCTGGAAAGCTGCTGTGCTATAAAGGCCGCATTCAGGTTTGTATCATGAATGACGCCCTGAGGAGTATAGGAGCTGTTGAACTCCGTGATATGAATCTGCAGACCCTTATATTCCGGGAAACTGTCAATAATATCTCTGGTTGTTTTTAAATTGGCAAAGCCGTCCTCTGCCTTCATCAGTTCAGAATATGCATAATGTCCAATACATTCCGGCGGATCAATGGTGTAATGATGTCTGGTTACGAAATCCACAGGTATGTGATTCTCATGGCAATATTCCATAAATGCCTGAATCCATTTCTCATCCGTTCCTCCACAAACAGCAGGGCCTCCTACACGGAATCCCGGATTCACTTCCTTTATGGCATCAAAGGTTCTATGGAACAGCTTAAAATATTCCTGCATATCCGCATTTTCCCAGAAGCCGCAAAGATTGGGCTCGTTCCATACTTCAATGGGCCATTGAATAACTTCCTCTTCTCCATAGCGTCCCATCAGATGCCGCAGCAAAGAATGCACCATATCACACCACATATCATAATCTTTTGGAGGAGTGGTATTTCCCTGCCAGTAAAAGATAGTCTGGCTTCCACTTGCCAACTTTTTAGGCATAAAACCCAGTTCAAGAAAAGGTCTCAGCCCCACCTTCTTATAGGCATCCATTACTCTATCCAGATAAGTATAGTTGTACTCGACCCTTACCTTACCATCCTCCTCATAGGTCTGAAAGATCGCCATATCATCACAGAATAATCCATGTCCCCGGATATGCTTAAATCCGATTTCCTTTTGAACCAGGCGCAGCTCCTCCTGATATTCTTCTGTCAATGCAAGCCCCATTCTTCCGGTTCCCACACAATAATCTACATTATTGTGAAAAAAGGCCTTTGAATCCTTTCTAATCACGATCTTTTTTCTGTCATTCTCTGTTGCTCCACCCAAATTTACCATGCATGTATCTCCTTCTTCTAAATCATGTTCCTATGCAGTCACGCATCAGATGTCTGACCGCTGCACGATCCGCAGCTCTCTGATGACGATTGCCATATTAATCTGATACTATCGCATTGATCTAAAGTTTCCAATGATTTATACTATAAGAAAATTGATATATCCTCTGATGTGTCAGAGCGGAGATTCCAGATGACTGAAATTGAATTTGTCGGCTACAGTGCCGTTCACCCCTCAGATTTTATATATGATGTTCCGAATGGCTTTACAGGCTATCTTCTGCTTCTTTTCGGCTCTCCCTCGGAGCTGCTCATAGACGGAAGACTAATACGGACAGCCGCCAATTCTGCTATTCTGTATACACCAGGAAGCAGGATTTATTACCGTGCTGCCGGTGAAGAATACCGGAATGACTGGATTCGTTTTCGTTCCGATCACTCCTTCGTGAAGCTGTTTCCGTTAACAAACACCCCATTTCCTGTAACAGATCCGGAATACTGTCATCAGCTTTTTAAATTACTAACCTGGGAGTCCGCCTTTTTCTCCTCTGAAAGCGAAGCAAACATTACTCACCTGCTGCGGGTTCTGTTCTCCAAATTAAGAGAAGGAACCCAGAATGAGTCCCCGGGTATTCACGATCATGAGCTGGTTGCATTGCATAAGATGATCTACAATAATCCTCAGCTTCCATGGAATATAAACATGATGGCTGCGAAGCTTCACTTAAGTCCCAGTCATCTTCAGACTCTCTATCACCGCCAATTTGGCTCCTCCTGCATGGACAATGTCATCGAAGGACGTCTGCGCCGTGCACAGGATTTATTAGAGTACAGCGAATACTCCATCCGCGACATTTCCGAGCAATGTGGTTATAATAATGTAGAGCATTTCTGCAGACAGTTCCGTCAGCATAACGGCTGTACCCCTGGACAATACCGGAAAAATGCATCAGCGGGAAGCAACAAAAGACTTCTCACCCACAATACCCTGGGAGGAAGGGAGTTTGAGAAGATTAATCGAAATATCCGGAAATAGTGTTTCGGCAGCTGCTTTATTCAGCGTTTCCTTAAGCGTTCGCTTCTACCTGTAAATAAATTTCAGCTTTCCGATACCAATTTCATCTCCGGGTTCGATGATTTCCGACGCATTTGGTTCTAACCGCATTCCATTCCGGAAAGTTCCGTTCGTCGAGTTGAGATCCGTGATAAAGAACCGGTTTCCATCCCTTGATATTCTTGCATGAAGGCGGCTTACACTCTGATCATTTAACACAAGATCCACTGCTCCTGCCATTTTTCCAACTGTGATTGGCAGTTTTTGCAACGGGATATGATATTTGTTGCTCTTCCCAATTCCGTATAATTTATTATCACTGTTCTCTATCCACGGAATAAATACGGTGTGCCCGGAATCATCCGGCTGCGGAGTCTTTTCCGGTTCTGTGACGTCCTGATACCGGACATAGTGGGATGAATCGGCAGTATATTCTTTCTTATTACTTTTAGAGTTCGGGAAGGCCCATTCCACAAGCCTTCTCCAAAGTGACTTTTTCTCCTCCGGTTCCGGAAATCGGACATCCTGCATCGCTGTCTCCCGGATCCGGAAATTCCGGTTGTCCTTCTGTTCCTGTCCTTTCTCCTGCATCATCCGGGGTTCTGCCATATGTTGCTCCTGTATCCCTTCATTCCTGCTTCTGCTATTTACATTTCCCCTCCACTGCGTCCCTCTGTTCTTCTCCCTTTCATCCCAGGGCATCTCCTGTGCTGTTCCCTGTGTGCCCCGATTCCAGCCTGCATTTTGTACCGGAGCTTCCCGACTCTGACTTCCCTGATTCCGGTATAAATTCTGTGTCTGCATATTGGGGGTCCAGTTGCTTTGCGTCATTGCTTCATTCTTTTCGTGGATCCTCTCTTCCATCTGTTCTTCATCATAGTTTTCCTGAAACCAGGTAATCAGCTCATCCAGCACAAACTGCTGCCGGTTCAGCAGATCCGTCATCTGGTATACAGCCTCGACAAGCAGTATATTTTCGGAGTCCATATGCTGCATAAAAAACTCATTAAGATCACGCAAAGACGTGTTCTCCTCCCCCATCCTCTCCGGATAATAAATAAAGCTGTATTCCCCGGTTGCCATATCCATATATACAAACTCCGGCAGCAGCAAAAGATCCTCAGGACTGAGCAAATACTTCTCCATTACTTCGCTGATCGTACGAAGCCCCGAAAACAGCTTCTGTAAATGACGCATCTGCAAGGGCTGTGCCTCCAGGATGCTCTGAATGCTCTGGCGCGAGGTAATATCATAATATAGAAGTGATTCCCCGTTTATCATCCGTTCCTGACAGGGGATCAGCCCGTCAATCGTATTCTCTGTAATCATTTTTATCAAATATCCATTCTGTCCCGGATCTTCTTTTTCAATTACAAGATAATTGTGCCGAAAATCCCGGATATATTTTGTTTTCATTTCACTTTCACCCTTTCTTAATTTGATTATAGCCATACAGCCTCTTCCTGGTTACCTTTCATTACCTTTCATTACCTTTCATCTATCCTTTATTTATCATTCATCAATATTTTCTTTATGTATCTATCTTCCTGTCATTATTTTGTCATTACAATGTCGTTATTTTATCATTACTGTCTGCTGCATACTGTCATGACGATTCCCTATCCGCATAAATCACTTCCAAGGTATCAGGATTTGTATACCGCTCTGTCTGCCAGGCTTGCAGAAAACGGTTCTGAGAAGACAGGCAGCGTACCAGTAACGCCGCTGCAATCAAAATTATGATTCCGTACAAAACAAGAGTAAACGGCAGCAGATAAGAAGCCTCCACCACTATAGAACCCTTCCATTTTCTACGATTTCTGTAATCTCTATGATTTCTATATTCCTTTTGGCATTGCTCTCCGCTATCTATTTGAGCTTTCATATCATAAAACACCCAGCACCACCACCATTCCTGTAAGCAAAAAGGGGAGAAACGGAACTGCCCCACTCTTCGGTATCTGTCCATTCTCCTGTTTCTGTTTATGTATTTGCTCCTGTTCATACTTCTGCTCTTGCTTATACCTATGTTTCTGCAATAATTTCTGTCCCAAAACATAAACTGTCACTAAGGTCAGACTGATTCCCACAGCCTTCCATAACGCATAGGCTTCCATATAAAATCCCATTGCCAGTATCGAAAGTCCATCCCCATAGCCAACCGCCTCCTGGGTCAATGCTCCTATAACCAGAAATAAGAATCCCGGAAGAAGGGACAGGAACAGAATGGACATGGTTATGGTCATACTTCTATTCCCTTTTGCCTTATTTAAGAAAGGTTCTAAAATAAAGCATATGATTCCTGCTGCAAGAAAACCATAAATCAGTCCTGCATCCATTTTCTTCCACCTGCAATCCTGCCTTGCCAGTTGATAGAGATAGCCAAGGCACAAACATTGTTTTATCATCTGCAAATTCACATTGTCCTCCCATATCCTAATTCAGTCTCTCCACGACACATCCGCTATAACTGCCCAATATCTTCACAGTTACGATACAAAATCCATTTATTAATCTTTTATATCCACAATCTTTATCATTATTTCTTTCTTACTTTCAAACTCTCAACTACATTTACTGCAGGCACTTCGCCCCATCCGGACGGCTTCTTCCAGAGTCACTGCATGTACCGTTCGTTTGAGAGAAGAACAGTCTGCCCCGCGATGATACCGGTCACCATCCCCGGTAATAAAAAACACACCACTTTTTGATGGGTGGCATCGTTCGCAAGGATAATACCTGCCACCGCTTTGATTTCTCATTGCGGATAGCCGGCTGCTATGCACTGTCTGAACAGATATCCTGAGGGATACGCAGCCGGTATCGGTGTGATAGCGGGTACCGTTTTCTGTGATATAAACAATTTCTTCTTCCTCTCTTCGATCCCCTTCGACCGGTCCACGATATCCATTAAAATCATGTGCGAAAAGTTCATCCTCAAAGCATAGTCCTCCTCCGTTACTGTTTCCAATCGGAAGCCAGTAAATGAAGGGCTTGATCTGATACTGCACTTCAACCTCTATCTTTCCGTTTCCCTGCACATCCGACTGATTCCCGATTGAAATGCTTCCTAAAAGGCATAGCCTGCCGTTCTCCTGCCCATTCAGATATTCCTCTGCCGCGTCCACATTGAAATGCCCAAGAAGCGGTTGATTCTGCAGGGCTCTTTGAATCTGTTTTTCCATGTGGATTGCTTCACTGCTGCCTAATCCTGCAAACAGATTGCTCTGTAAACGAACCATTTCGATTCCCATAAGCAAAGTCATCATAAAAAACAGGAAAACAGGGAGAACCATTGATGCCTCCACCGTCATGCTTCCTCTGTTTTTCCGGGAAGAAAAGAGGAACGCTCTCCTTTTCTGAACGATGTTCATTTTTCTGTCCGCTTTGAGAGAAGGAATTAACAGATTTTTATTTTTGTTTTTGGTTTGCTCATCCAAAGAGAACGTTCCTCCTTTCTTCCCTGTGTCAACTAATAATATCCATATATTCGCTCTGTCTCATAATGCTTATCAAGTCCTCCCTGTGCAGACACATGGATTTCCATCCGTTCCACACACTGGTCCATACAAAACTGTCCATTCCCGGTCATCTGCCGGATGTCCATTTCCAGAACATCCATGGCTCTTGCAAGCACGATTTTCTCTCCCTTTGAAGACAGCATTCCGATGAGAAACTGCGAATACGAAAGCCCCTCCTGCGATCCGTTAAAATAAATACTTCCATCAGTCACATAAGAAACACTCATGGAATGAGAGGCTTTGCGTAGGGGAACGCGTCCTCCGTGCAACAGGTTATTCACATCACTCACGCTCTCCAGGAAAGCACAGGCGTATAAAATACTTTGAATGACCGGCTCCCGGAAAGCCCCGCATAGCTGCACTGCCAATAATGCATCAGCCACACCCGCTGCCGCCTCATATAATCCACCATCTCCCATAACAAGCCGTACGTTATCCCCCATTCGTATGGTAAAGATCTCTGCAACAGCCGCCCGGACATTCTCGAAATCACTGCTTTCTCCGGCAAGCAGATATTCCAACTGTGCACTAAGCGCACTTCCCTCTCTGCTTCTTCCGTAATTCCCCATCTGTGTAAGAAGATAAGCATAAAATAAGTCAGTATCTCCGGAAAATGTCCGGTTACTGCTCTGCGTATTCTGCATTCCCCGATGGGAAACAAGCCCATTCGTATCCATCTGCATGGTTGTCATCCCGGACAAATCCACATCACACAGAAAGATAACATCACTTCCAATGAGTCCATACACCCAGTCCGCCGGATTTCCAAGTGCAACCTCTTCTTCGGTTCCGTCTTCCTTTTCCAGTACAGGAAGCTCCATACCGGCAATCTGTTCCATGACTGCACAGAATGCTTCCAGGGCATTGGATGACTCCTGCATGGAAAAAGCAGAAACCGCTTCTTTCGCCGCAGCGATTTCAGTGCCATTTTCCGGATGCCGTTCCATATAGCGGATCATCTGATTCTGCATGGATTTTCCTCCCTGTGCTGCTGCCGTCTCAAAGGAAGAAAGCACTGCCTCCTGCAGCAAAAGTCTCCCCCACGGTGCATGCTTCTTCTCAGAAACCTTCGTGGTATTGGCATCAAAATACACCCTGAAACGATCTGTAACACGTACCGCCTCCGCCGCTCCCTCCAGATACGACGTATCCACATAAAGCAGCCCATAGCGTTCCTTCAATGCCACACTGTATTCTCCCATAACCGAATCCATGGCCATATCTGTAACTATTTCAAACCGGATCCGCTGGCTGTTCCCGATTGCAATTTCTGTGACAAACAGACTAAAGCTAATCAGAATCGTCAGGGAAAGAGAGAGGAATACCGTTAATGATCCTTTTTTCATGAAAGGATCGCCGAGCTGTCTACGGCAATTTTGTCAAAGACATTTCCCACCAGATCCATAATCTGCGTCTTAAAGATCAGTACAAGTCCGATCAATACCACAATAATGAGAATCATTTCGACCGTTCCCATTCCACAGTTATTCAGTTTTCTCCTGTTTTTCAAATGACTTACTCCTGTACTCAGCTTCATGTGCATGTTCCATTCTCTGCTTAATTCCTTGCTCAGTCCTTTTCTTGTATCCATATAAAATTCCTTTCCTATTGCTTTATTTTTCGTAACTGTTCAGTACCTTCACAGTTACGATGCAAAATCCATTCCAAATCGGCTTCGCCGATGAGATTTTGCATTACTGAATGATTTTCTTACGGTCTTAGCAGTAAATGCTTCGACCTGTACCGAATAGTTACTATTTTTCATAAATATGCCCTCTAAATGCCGCCTAACTTCTGATAGGCCGGATAAATTACCAGTATCATGACAATAATCAGATACAAAATCATCGGGAACAAAAGCTTTGTCGATGCTTCTTCTCCCTTTTTACGAATCTTCTTCTGCAGCTCCTGCCGGGTATCCCGGATCTCCTCCTCCAGACAGGATAAAAGCTGCCGGTTTCCTTTCCGCAGGTTCACTGAAAGCAGAAATCCCAACCTGCGGCAGCTCCTCTCTTCACAGTTCATTCCCCATTGTGTATAGACCTCATCCTCCGGGATACCATTGGCAAGCTGATTCCCTGCACTCCGCAGTTCTTTCAGCAGATAGCTGTGTGCACGATCCTTCTCCCGAATTCCTGCATACAAAGACGTAATTGTCAGAAAGGCATTGCGCACATTCAGTCCTGCTACCAGATACAGGCGGAGCTTTTCGACAAACTCCGGATAAACTTCCTTTAAGCACTCTGCCTTTTTCCTGCCGGAGCTTAACTCCATCCGGGTGATTTTCCACGCCCAGACATATCCTGTCAGATAGAGAAAAAGAATCCCCGTCATCAGCATCCTTCCCGGCGTATTGTGATACAGCTCATCGAAAAATCCCGGCGAAGTCCATTGAATATATGCCATGATGGCAAAAGGCATTGCGGTCATAATCCGAAGCTCCATGCGCCGGGATGCCATCAATAAAAACAGCTCCCTTCGCAGCTCCGTCTTTTCCATGATAATCTGCGAAGTCTGTTCCATCACCGACGACAGATTCCCGCTATGGTGATAAGCGGTTTCATAAATTTCCGAAAACTCCCGGATCTCTGTCACCCGGAGCTCCTCACCTACCATCCGCCAGGTTTCTGCAAAGGGGCGATGATTCTGCCGGGCGATTGCAAACCGCCTTAAGATCTTACAGATCACGCTGCGCTCTCCATACAGCTTTTCCAAATCAGCATAGCTATCCAGAAATGCATTCTCCACGGAATATCCGGCGCGCAGGGATGTGACCGTAAACCGTAAAAGCTCCACAAACTGTTCCCGTACCTGATCTTGCTTTTTCCGGATCAGATTCCCACATTCCAACCGGAAATAGAGAATACCAACAGGAATAAGCAGCACAAAAGCCCACCATTCCCGATAGAAAAAATAATTCAGAACTCCAAGAACAGCTCCTGTTTTTACAACCAGTAACAAAATTTCCCTGCCCTGTATAGAGATTAAGGAGTCCCTGTTAAATACGGACCAGCTTGCTTTTTGTTTTCTCAGTAAATTCCCCAACCTTCACTAATTCCCCCTGTTGATTTCTCTTAAAGACAGTGTTCATACAAACCTCTCCATCTGCAATGTGCATAGGCTCTGCAACCTCCATGACAGCACGTCTCCCGTTCTTACACCGACCCAGATGAACCATCACATCAAACCCCTCTACAATCTGTCTGCGGATCGCCGAGATTGGAATTTCCATTCCCATGAGCACCATCGTTTCCAGACGGCTTACCACATTCCGGACACTGTTGGCATGCACCGTTGTCATGGCACTGTGACCGACATTGACGCTTTGAAGCATATCAATCGCCTCCTGTCCACGCACCTCCCCGACGACAATGCGGTCAGGACGCATACGTAAGGACGTCCGGATCAAATCACGGATCGTAATTTCCTTACAGCCTTCCACATTGGCATTCCTTGTTTCCAGACGGATCAGATTGGGGATTCCAAGAAGCTGCAGCTCCGCACTATCCTCAATGGTGATGACTCTTTCCTCTGAGGGAATGTACTGGGATAACACATTTAAAAATGTCGTTTTCCCGGATCCGGTTCCTCCGCACACCAGAATATTGGCTCCGTCCTGTACCGCCTGCTTTAACCAGTCACGGCACTCACAGGTAATGCTTTGAAGCTCAATGAGCTGATCCATTGTAATCGGTGTTTTCGGAAAACGCCGCACGGTCAGAATCGGACCGTTAATCGCCACCGGATCAAGCACAACATTCACTCTTGCGCCATCCTTTAATCTGGCATCCACAATCGGACTGGCATCGTTGATGGCACGGTTGCAATCCGCCGTAATCTGCCAGATGACCTGGGTCAACTTTTCCCTGGATTCAAAGCAGATATCCAGCTTCTTAAGCTTTCCCTTCGTCTCAATGAAGATACCGCTTGTCCCATTCACCATAATTTCTGTAATCTCCGGATTCTCGATGAGGCTCTGCAAAATTCCAAGCTGGCGGATTTCATAAAAAATATTGCGGTGCAGCTTCTCTCTGGACAATAGATCCAGTGGCGTTTTCCTGATCTCTTCCTTCATCCGCAAATCAATTGCTTCATGGATTTCCTCCTCACTCAGTTGTCTTGTCAGATCCATGCTCTTTAAGATTCTTTCCTGAAGTTCATTCATTGCCTTCCTCCTTTTCTCCCACAAAATCAGGGATAATGTACTGCCTGACGTAACGTGCCAGATCCCCATAGGTCAATTCATCAAAACGAATGGGAATTTCCTTAAATACCGGAAACTCAATCTTCCTCGTTTTTGCCAGAACATCCTCATATTCCATTGTCCGTAAGCCCCTCTCGTACTGATCCATCTTGGCAAGCGATACTCCATCTCCACGAGTAATGGTATACACATGCGTGCAGCTCCTGAGGATATCCCACAGATCTGCCACCCCATCCGTCAGGTCAAGAATCAGGTACTCATAATCGCTGCATTTCTCAATCTCCGCAAACAGTTCAATCCACTGCTGTCCATGGACTCCTAAAATACTCTGGTAAAGCTGTACCGGCGGAACAAAATCCAGTCCGTGTATATTTTCCACAATGCTCGAAAGCCGCAGGGACAGCTTTTCTTTTGCACACTGGAAATAGTAAACAAGGTCGGAAATATCATACTGAAAGCTTCGTTTCAGCAATGCTTCCAGACCGGAATACCGTTCAAAATTCATGTATAATACTTTTGCTTTTTTTGAAAGAATCTGCCCCAGCGCAAAGGAAAAGGTCGTCTGCAGACATCTCCCGACCGGTGTATAGATTCCGATAATTTTCATTTTTTCTGTATTCGTCCTGACACAGGACATTACATGGCTGGCCTCCTTCGTATAATATGCCATCACCTCCCGGAAAATGGCTTCGCAGGATTGATATTTATGAATATGTAACAGGGATTTGTTAAGACAGTCACTGCTTTCGCTTAAAATGATGATGTGTGGAATATTGAGGGCTTCCACCTCCCGTTGATATACATTTTCCGATATGAGAAGACATTCGATTTCTTCCTGCTTAGAATAGGCAAAGAACCGCTCCGGCTCTGTAAAAACGTGAACCTGAAAGGGCAGATTTGACTTATTGCTGATAAACTCCATGAAACCATACGCATATCTTTCCTCGCTATCGAAAATTGCAAGGATTGGCTTGTCCAAAAAATACCTCCTTATGCTGTTTTAATGTGCGGTGTTACTGCTTGTTTACGCGTAAAAATCTGAAAAACGGAAGGATTTCTTCCAAAAGAGTCTGATTACGAACGTAATCTTATGACCACTTTGTTTTTGTAATATGAATTATATACGAAAATTATATTGTTGTAAATAGTTTTTTTGTGGAAAATTACAAATTTGTACAAGGGTTATAAAAGAACATAGAAATTAATGGCATACAGAGCACATACCCCGGGGATCCCAAGCAGTCCGGAGGTCAGAAAGGTAAAGAGATTCATTCCCACATCGCACAGTGGAAAATCGGTAATGACAAAATGATTGACCACAAAGATCGTACAAAGTCCCATCAGTCCCCGTAAAATGAAGTTTAAGAATTTCTCCAGCATATCCTGTCCTCCCTTTCTCTTCCATCGTATGTATAAGATTCCGGTTTTATGCTTATACTCCTAAAACAACAGGTAATTTTTTCCTGACTGGCTACATAGGATGTAAAAATATCAAAAGGGGAATAAAGCTATGAAAATGTATTTTGGCAGAACGAATGCTGCAAACCGTACGATCAGCGAGCGTGAAATGAAAAGAAATGCACTTTTATCCGATCTTGAAAAAACAAAACGGGCTCTGGAAATTGCCTACTCCGGTTTCGACAATGTCACAGAACCCGATTTAATTGATTGTTATATTTATGAAGTAAATGCCATTATGAAACGCTACCAGTTCCTTATGGCGCAGGCTGATTTACTATCCTCAAACCCTCAGACCACGGAGACTTCCCTCATTGCCGAGGCTCTCCATTAACTGATTCTTTCCATAAGTCAGTCCCGCATAAACGGTCTGTGTATTCTCCATAACAGAGCCGGAGGTATCCTCCTTGCTTACTATTGCATAAGCATCGTGAAGCTTACGCATCATCTTCTCCACCTCGGCAAGCTCCTTCGTGCTGTTATGGAGCTTTGCCTTGGATAAAAGCTTCACAGCATAAACATAAAGGCTTAGCAGATTGCCAGCAAGGACATAATCCATATGCAGGGAAGCCATCAGCTCACGAATGCAGCCTTCTGCCCTGCGGATCGATACCGCAAAACCTTCGGTATCGCCATTTGCATGAGCTGCCTTTGCGTCTTCTATGTAGGTCAGCAGCATTTCATAAACAATCACAACAAGCTCTGATTTATTCGCCTGTGAAATGCGCAGCGTATAATTCTGTTTCATTTCCTTTGTCATCCGATCATCACCTCGTTACTCATAATCGGTAACTATTCAGAGCCATGCAAAAATGCTTTCTGCGAATGCTTGCATTCAAACAGAATAGCAATTTTATATGGCGAAGTAACCACATTCGTGAAACCACGCTGTGAAACAGAGATTTTACGAATAGGGTTCTGAATAGTTATCACTATTTTAAATAGTTACTGCAAAAGCTGCAGTACCTGGGACGGACGTTCATTGGCCTGTGCGAGCATCGAAGTACTTGCCTGGGACAAAATCTGAACGGTCGTATATTCCGTCATTTCCTCTGCCATATCCACATCCATGATTCTGGAATAAGCAGCCGTCATATTTTCACTGGATATATCCAGATTGTTGACCGTGTGCTCCAGACGGTTCTGATAAGCACCCAGACGGCTCCGGCTGGCAGATACATACTTAATTGCCGCATCCACCTTGTCAATTGCTTTGTTCGCTCCCTCTGCAGTACTTAAATCTATGTTCGAGATTCCCATATTCTCCAGAGACATCTTCGGAATACGAATCCCAAGCTGCTGCCCTTCGTTTGCTCCGATCTGCATATCCATGGCACCAAAGCCTTCCAGATCCAGATCCAGATCCGTAAATGTAGCATCCTTCGTCAGGCGGAGCTTTAATTCAAAATTACCGGATCCGGCAATTGTCACAATATTTCCATCAATCGAAGTTACATCGGCATCCTTCGGGAAGCCCTTTCCAAACTTCTTCGTGGTTACTTCATTAATCGTTCCATCTGCATTGTAAGTAACATCCAGCTGATCAATGGTATAGGTTCCTGCCAGGATTTCATCGCTATAATAAGCCACTTTGGCGTACTGATTGTTGCTGTAGCCTCTTAAGTCAAAGGATCCGTCCAGAATGGTCTGTCCATTAAACTCCACGGTTTCAGAAATGCGGGTAAGCTCTTCCTTTAACTGCTTTACTTCATCCTGAATGAGCTTACGGTCATCATCGGTAATGGTTCCGGTACTTCCCTTTACGGCCAGCTCATTGATCCGCTGCAAAATATCATGCATTTCGGACATCGCACCATCTGCAATTTCAATGATGGAAACGCCATCTCCGGCATTGTCACCTGCCTGATCAAGCCCCTTGATCTGCGCATTCATTTTCTTGGACATGGCAAGTCCCGAAGGATTATCCTTCGCATTGACTACCTTTAATCCGGAGGATAATCTTGCAAGGGAATCCTGCAGACGGTTATCGTTCCGGTTTAATGCGTTATTTGCAATGACTGCTGATGCGTTAAAATTAATTCTCATATGCTCTTCCTTTCTGTATCCCCGGTCTGTCTGACAAATGCAATAAATGCTTTCGCTGCCCGATAGAGCTGTACGGAGTCTGCTTTGCTTCCTGATTTTTGTTCCTTCGTCTGGTTTTTATTAAAATCCTTAAGATTTAAGCTATTCGTGTTTGTAAAATAAACAGCACCCGGTTGGATCCCTTCCTTAACAAGCTGCTCCTGCCATTCTGCCTTATGCTCTTCTAAAAGTGCTTTTCCTGCTTCCTTCTCACAGGTACAGTAACCACTCAGTCCCTGTTCCGTCAGCCTGAATTCTGCTGCCGTCTTTCCAAAAGGCTCCGAGGTAAATGTAATTGCTACTCTTCCCTCTTCCTGTTCATTATGGATCACCTTCAGATTAATCGCGGTAAGCGATCCATCAATCTCAAGCGGGATCTCATAATTCTCTTCTCTTGCCAGAGACTTCATCAGACCCAGCTGCTTATAAAATCCGGTCATGCTGCGAATGTCTGAGGAATACCGGATACCGTCCTGTTCCGGATCAAAGGCTTCCTGTTCGAACGTATCCTGAATCTCTCCGGTCATTTTCTCGTAGGTCTGTACCGTTTCTTCCCGGCTATTCATATGGCGCAGGATTTCTTCGCCATGCTTTGCGATGAAATTCTGTTTTTCATTCTTATTTTTCAGAAGCTCATTCATCTTCCGGAAGCTTTCCGCAGATGCGTTTAACAGGGTATCCATTGCCATCAGATGATCTGCAGTAATAGGCTGTGCATAATCACTTAACTGCTGCATTACATCTTCTTCTGCCTTATAAGCCTCTCTTATTTCCGCATAAAGCTCCTGCTCATATTCCTTCTGTGCTTCCTCACTTCCTGCCTGATCCAGAAGCGTATAAAGATCTGCGGTATCCCCCGCATAACCTTTTTCGATCTGTGAAGTGATGGATTCGATGGCACTTTCCTTCGCGGTTACACCGCCAAAGTGATCGTCCACCCGGTAATCCAGCTTCCTGGAGGCTTCCTTTTTCGTGCTCCGCAGTGCAGTGAGCAGATTTTCAAGTGTCAGCTCCATATCTGCCTGCATGGCTGCTCCCAGGGGAGCTGCATCGTTCTTTTCAATCTGATGCATCAGACGGTAAATACCGATGTATGCGCTGCGCTCCTCTTCGGTAATGTCATGATCCTGTTCCAGCCTGTATAAGAACCTGCTGTAGGATTCCATATCATCTGCGGTATCTTTATTTTCTTTTAAAAATGTATCCAGATCCTCTAATTTCATGGAAATGGGATTCACGCCCTTACGGATCATCTGTAATACCCGGCCCGGCTTCATCTCGCGGATGACTCCTGTCAGCAATGTATCCTTTTCCTTGACCTTCGTAATGTTCTCTTCACTGATTTCCATCTGGTTATAACCAAGGATACGGACTGCTCTGCGGTTTTCTTCGGTTGCGGCAAGGTTCAGTTCATCAAGAAGATCATCCACATTCCGGAAGGCCTTCGCAATCTGATCTCCCAGATCCTTTCTCGGTGCGGTCATCAGCTCTTCGTAGCTTCGGGATGCCTTTTCACAGGCACGGCGCTGTGCCTTACCGGTATCCGCGATCTTCTTTAACGTATCCTCAGGTTCAATCTGTTCCACGAAGGAAACCGGTGCGGTACGGATACTCTGGATGAGCTCCATGGACTGATCAAACAAAGATAATTTTTCCTTGGCCTGAACCACATCCTCTTCCCCTGTCAGGCTTAAGGATAACTGATCCTCAAGTTGCTTTAAGAGCTTCACGGTTTCTTCGACCGGAGCAGTATCTAACTGATATCCGCTTCGCAATAATTTCAGATTTGCTTCAAAGGACATCTGGAGTCTGGTTTCTTCCAGCTGACGCTTACCACGGATTTCCTCCAAATAAGTTTCCCTACGGGTGAGGTCTGCCTTCTTCACCGGAATACCATCTGCAATCGCTGCGGTCGCACTGTTCAGATAGTTCTCCATGCGGATCGGAAATTCAATCGTTTCAAGCTTATGTAAGCGCTGCATGGCTTCTTCATCCAGCGGAATTCCCTTTTCAATCAGCCATTGTGCCTGCCCGATGGTCTCTTCGGACACCTCCAGTCCGGCATCCTCAATCACCTTTACGATCTGGGGAAGCAGTGCTTCCAAATCAATCTGCTCCGGCTTCTTCGCATAATACCCGTTCACGGTTCCATCGGCATAATAGCCTGTGCCCTGACGGCTGCCCTCCTGCGGTGCAGAGTACTGTGCAGTATAGAGAGCCTCCGGCGTAGGTTCCATCCGGTTTTCCACCATGTACTTCTCGGAACCCTCCGAAAGCTTCGAAATATTCTTAATCTGTTCATAGGTATCGGTTATGGCCTGCACATTCTCTTCGGTCAGTGGAATGTCACGGTCATGGAACTGATTTTTGAGTTCATTGGCAAAGCTTTCCGAACCCGTAATCTTACAGAGCTCTTCATCACTTAAGGTATCCGTATACCCGACAACCTCTGTTCCGCCCTTTACAAGTGCTGCTTTTATACGATCGACAATGGTCACAACCGTGTCAATTTCCGTACTTCCCGGATGAAAGCCTTCCTCTTGCAGCTTCGCAAAATCTTCATCGGACATACAATTAGACATTACTGCCATATAGTCACGACGAGCCTTGGTATCCTCTTGTCCCGCCATCCGCATAACCTCTTCTGCGGTCCTTCCGTGACCTGCGTAAGCGCTGTTATCCGTAACTGTGCCAGAAATGTCTAATGCAAATGAACTTCTTCCTGCCCGTTCTGCGTTCCGGGTGGAAGTACGATATGCAGTTGTGGCTCTGTCAACATTTATACTCTGCTTTGCGGAATCCGTTTCCGCAGAAGGAAAATAAACGTTCATAGAGTAAATCTCCTAAAAAGGTATTCATTTCCTATAAAGTTAAAAATAAGGGCGAATGCTTTCACATTCACCCTTTATTTCGGCATATTATTTTGATTTCTTAACCATTTCCCTGATTTAAAAATAAACCGGGCAGATGACCTAAAACACAAAGATCAGCGCACTGTACGGAGGCAGATCCAGGGTCAGGCTGTAATTACGGTAATCACAGCTTTCCTTTACTGAAGTAATTTCCGCAGGTACTTCCATACCCTGTCCTCCAAACCGGACATCATCACTGTTTAACAAAAGCTTATATTTCTTTTTCTTCGGAACACCGACCTTGTAATTCTCCCATTTCATCGGAGTCATATTAATGATAAACATAAGGTTATTCTTACCATTGGATGCCTTACGGAAAAAGCTGTATGTACTTCTGTCCTTATCATCACAATTCAGCCATTCAAATCCGTCCCAGCTGTTATCAATCTCATACAGGCACGGATATTTGTTGTAAAGCTCCAGTAAATTCTTCACATAATCATGAAGTCCCCTGTTCAGATCCTCCTGAAGAAGGAACCAGTCAAGCTCTCTTGCTTCACTCCACTCTCTTTCCTGTCCAAAGTCCTGTCCCATGAACAGAAGCTTCTTACCGGAATGACCAAGCATATATGCATAGCCCGCACGGAGATTCGCATATTTGTCCGTCTTATATCCGGGCATCTTATTGACCATGGAGCACTTCAGATGAACGACCTCATCATGTGACAGGGGAAGAATATAATTCTCACTGTCATTATAGGTCATGGCAAACGTCATGGCATAGTGGTTATCCTTACGGAAATACGGATCCAGCTTCATATATTCGCAGAAATCATGCATCCATCCCATGTTCCACTTAAAGGAAAAATCAAGTCCACCGTCTTCTATCTTACCGGTCACCTTGGGCCAGGCGGTAGATTCCTCCGCAATTGTAAGAAATCCTGGATACGTTCCACGGACAACGGAATTCAGATGCTTAAAGAATTCAATAGCTTCCAGATTCTTGTTATCACCATATTTGTTGGGAACCCACTGCCCCTCTTTCTTTCCATAATCGAGATAAAGCATGGATGCAACCGCATCAACACGGATTCCATCAACATGGAACTTACGGATCCAGAATAATACATTGGCAATCAGGAAGTTCTTTACTTCCGTCTTTCCGTAATTAAAAATCTTGGTTCCCCAATCCGGATGTTCTCCAAGACGCGGATCCGGATGTTCAAAAATACATTCTCCATCAAACCGTCCAAGTCCATGGGCATCGGTTGCAAAGTGAGCCGGAACCCAATCCAGAATTACACCGATGTGATGCTTATGCAGCTGATTGATGAGATACATGAAATCATCCGGCGTTCCGTAACGGGAGGTCGGTGCATAGTATCCGGTCACCTGATAACCCCAGGATCCATCAAACGGATGCTCAGCAATTCCCATCAATTCAATATGAGTATATTTCATTTCTGTCAGGTATTCCACAATGCGGTCTGCAAACTCACGATAATTGTAGAATCCCTGCTCGTCCGGACGTGGATGACGCATCCAGGAACCAATATGACACTCATAAATTGCCATTGGCTCTTTATTATAATCCTTCAGATCACGTTCCTTCATCCACGTGGTATCTGTCCAGCGGAACTTTGTCAGATCCGTTGTTCTTGACGCTGTTCCCGGACGTAATTCTGCACTGTTTGCAAATGGATCTGCCTTATACAGCTTCTCCCCTTCCTGCGTAATAATCAGATACTTGTACAATACCCCCGTTCCGACTCCTTTAACAAATACAGAATGAATTCCTCCCGGTCCCAGCTTCGTCATTGGAGTTGCACTCTCATTCCAGTCGTTAAATTCCCCGATCACATAGACCTGCTTTGCGTTTGGAGCCCAAACTGCAAAGAACATTCCCTCTTCTCCGTCTTCACAGGAAGGATGTGCCCCCAGCTTCTCATAAATATCATAATGAGTCCCCTGTGCAAACAGATACTGGTCATCCTGGGAAATGAAGACTGTTGGCTTCTTTTTCTTTTCTGCCATACCTCTACACACCTTTCTCTAATAATGCATGAAATCTTTTTCTCTTAAAATGATCATATCCTCATCATCATATCGATTTCCAAATAGAACATCAAAGAAATGCTTTGGCGTCTTCTTATCCGCATAATAAATTGCTTCATCCACAAGCTCTTCAATCTCGGAAAGCGTTACCTCATGATCACCGGTCTGCAGATCGGCAATTCTCGTATGCAGCGCCAGAATTCCAAGATCATCAATCGAGTATTCCTGCTCTAAAGCATATTTTCTTGCATATTTCACAAGCGTCTGGTCATCCAGTGCTTCCAGATCCACTCTTAAATTAAATACTTCCTGTAAGTCCTTATTCTTGGCAAGGAATGCGTCCATCCGGTTCTTAGTATCCTCCAGAACCAGAATCAGCCCCTTTTCCTCCTGATTCATCTCACGAAGCAGAACATCCACAGAAGGCTTCTTAAGTGCTGCGGCATCCTCCACGATCAGTGCACCGTTTGCCAGCTTATTTAACGTCTCTGCAATATCCTTCTTGTTCAGAACTGATCCGGAGATCTTCGCAACCTTACCGGAGAAATTACTGTCATTGGACTGCACATCCTTAATCAGGAGCTTTGCAAAAGCAGTAGATTCCGTTCCCTCTTCACCGGTGACGACAACATTGCCAGTGTAGGAAGCAAGGCTGATGTTATCGATGACCTCCGCAATCTGACGGCGTGTCCGGCGGTGATGGATAAACGGAGCAAACTCTTTTCTTTCCTGCTCTGTCAGTTCGCGCCCCTTTTCTGTAGAGGAGATCACTTCCCCAGTCGTTTGTACCGGCTCGTCCTCCTTCTTAATCTCTCTTGGTGCCCTAAGCTTCTTAGCCTGTGCTGCCTGTGCCGGAACTTTTTCCTTCATTTCCGGTATATCTTCAAACTCTAACACAATATTCTGTGTTTCATCAAAATTCTGCTGTACCTTTTTCTTCTTTCTGCGGAGAGGCATCTTCTTCGGCTCTTCCGGTTCTTCTGCTGCTTCTTCCTCCGGATTCTCCTCTGTCGTTTCTACCCCGGCAGCTTCTTCCGTTACTTCCTCTGCGGCCTCTTCGACCATTTCTTCCCCGGATTCCTCCGCAGCTTCCTCTTCCTCATCGATGATCTCGGCATCCTCAACCAGTTCGTCCGGAACAGAATCCTGTACTTCTCCCATAACCGGTTCTGTCCCCGGCAGCTCTTCCATCACTTCATCCACAGATTCTTCGATGATTTCTTCCGGTTCCTCCACAGGCTGCGGTTTCACCTCTTCCTTCTGCTGTGGATGAGCTTCCTTTTCTTCCCGCTGCTTCTCAATATCGGAAACCTTGACAACCTTCGGCTTTTCCTTATCGGCACGAAGCTTTTCTTCCTTCATGGCCGCAGTTACCATGGCATTTTCCAGCTCTTCCAGAAGTCCGGATTTCGTAGACTCATCAAAATCGGCAAACAGGTTGTCCGTCTGCTTACGCACGCGTTCACGGATTTCCTTGAGACGTCTTTCCTCATTCTCCTTCTTCATCCGCTCCCATTCCGCCATCACATCCTCGATGCTGAGCTGTCCGGTAATCTGCTTCTCTACCTGTTCGGATTCCGGCACCACCAGACTGATCTGTCCGTCATATTCCTGGGAAAGCATATCATCGTACCCGGATTTTTTATTAAAGGTGCGGATCACACCCGTATTGGACATCGCATCCATTGAAGCAGGCGTAACTCCCGGTGTGACCTCTTCCTGTTCTTCCTCCACCGGACGGAAAGCGGTACGGTCCGCATTTTTCTCGGCAAGCTCGGAAACCACATCCTGCACGTTCACTTCGGAAGTATTGCCAAAAAACACTTCCTCATCTGCCTGTTTGAGGTCTTCATCCGTGATCAGCTTCATCTCATCGGTATCCTGACGCAGAACCGGCTGTGCCTTTTCCTGCGCTTCTTCTACGGGCTGCTCTGTTGCTTCTGTCGGAGCTGTCTCCTGTACAGGGGCTTCCTGTGCTACTGCTTCCTGAACCCCTGCAACAGATCCTTCTGCGGCTATTGTCTGTTCCATCTGCGGTTCTACCGGCTGCATATCCGGTATCCGGATCATTTCGTTATCCGCAGCCGCATCGGTCTGTGCGGATTCATCCGCACCCTCTGTATGATCTACCGGTACATACATCTGCGTCATCATCAGATCATTTACTTCACCTGCCGGCATGTCTCCGGTTTTATTCTCCAGGAGCTCCCGCATGCTCTCTGCAAGCTCCTTCTGTAGATTAATCGTATTGTACTGGCTGACATCAACCGGTTTCACCTGAATATCCAGATCTTCTTCCTCTGAAGAAGTCTGTTCCGTCTTCGGAATCTGCTTCGTATCGTCTGTCAGCTGATTCATCTGACGACTGTATTCATCATCGCCCTCGTCCTCGGTTTCATACTTTGCCTCCTCACGCACAGCTGCCTGATCTACGGCAAAGTCTGAAGCACGCATTCCATTATGGCTCTTCAATTCCTCGTACTTCTGTTGCTGCTCCGGTGTTAAATGTGTATGCAGCATCTTAAGCTCATATGCCTTAAGAACATATCTGCCTTCCCCAAACCACAGAATCATCTCATCGCACTCTTCAATGCATTTACTTTCAAGACCTACCCTGTGGTAAAGATAAGCCAGCTCGTAGGCCCATTTTTCACGGTAATCATGGCGCTTTAATTCTTCAAGAACCTCAATCCTCTCCTCCAGACTTACATCCTGTGCTTCATACAGCTTATACTGCAGAATATATCTGCCGCTGTCCTTCGGTGCAAGCTGGACAAATTCCTTGTAGTATTCAATCGCCTGAACATATTCTCCAAGCTTAATAGATAACTCACAGAGAGAATATACGATCAGCCGGCCCTTCTGCTTCTCATAGGCCAGAAGAAGAATATTCCTGCTGTCTTCATATCTCCGGTTAATTTTATATAAATCACTGATGGTACAGAGCATCATCACGCTTTTTACCCTGCGCCAGTCAATGGAATCTGCGATTTTAACTGCTTCCTCGTATTCGCCTTCTGAAATTAAGGATTTAATCTCATCTGCACGTACTTTGTATTCATATTTATCCAAGGTAGTCACCTCTATATTTCTCTGCCAAAAGGCATACATAGTTACGTTATCAGTTTACCATACGGGGTATAAGATGTCAAAAATAAAACGCAAAAAAGAACAAGATATGGGCAGGTTCTTCCAACATTACCCATAGATCTTGTAGTAAATTTCGTTGGAAAGCAGTGCAAATTCCTGTAAGGTCAGTGCTTCCCCCCGGACAGACGGCGAAAATCCAAGCTTTTCAAGGGCTTCCTGTGCCTGCTCCCGGCCGCAGGGGATATCCCCGGCGTTACCGATTCCATTTGCCAGTGTTTTCCTTCTCTGGTTAAAGCTTGCCCGGATCAGAGAAAACATATGATGTTCATCCTCTGCAAAAACAGGTGCTTCTTCATATCTCGTCAGTCTGATCACCGCGCTTCCCACATTCGGTCTTGGGATAAAGCAGTTTGGCGGAACATTTGCAACGATTTCCGGCTTTGCATAATATTGCACAGCAAGCGATAATGCACCATAGTCTTTTGAACCCGGACCTGTCTGCATTCTGTCTGCCACCTCTTTCTGTACCATGATCGTAATGCTTTTCAGCGGTACATGATTTTCAAACAGCCCCATAATAATAGGTGTCGTAATATAATAAGGCAGATTTGCCACCACTTTGATCGGATTTCCATGATTTCTTTCATCTGCCAGCTTTCTGATATCCACTTTTAAGATATCTTCATTGATCACCGTGACATTCTCATAGGCAGACAACGTATCTTCCAGAATAGGAATCAGATTTTTATCAATCTCCACCGCAACTACTTCTCTTGCATGCTCTGCCAGATACTGTGTCATGGTTCCGATACCCGGACCAATCTCCAATACAAAATCATCCTCCTTCACTCCGGATGCATCGATAATCTTATCCAGCACATGAGTATCTATCAAAAAATTCTGCCCGAATTTCTTCTGAAAATTAAACCGGTACTTCTGCAGTACCTCTATTGTATTCTGTGGATTTCCTAATTCCGCCATGCCTGCTCCTTTATTTAACCGCTCTTTCTATCTTTTTTTCGAATAAATGTTCGGTTTTTGTTGCCAACTGCATTTTTCTGTGTTACAATTATTTTAGAACAAATGTTCTGATTTGTCCAGTCCTTTTTATGATAACAGAGGAAAATAGTTCTACGCAACTATTATTGGGGATTTTCATAAAACTTACAATGGAAGATGGATGGCTGGAAGCCTGTCTTGTCTTTTTCTTATGGAAAAGCGGCACTGTTCATCGAAGGACAGATGCCTGATAAGGGCTGCTAGGGGCACTTGGAATTTCATCTGAAAGCAGGCAACGCTGGTACAAGGATGTACCAGCGAGGCACATAT
>ERZ779643.460-NODE-460-length-34471-cov-6.590220_pt1 | contig 34471 bp, 25 predicted proteins | sample MGYA00511564_ERZ779643 | MGnify/ENA primary metagenome ERZ779643 (study PRJEB29588, sample SAMEA2147114) | human gut metagenome | biome: human gut; feature: human-associated habitat; material: faeces | place: Denmark | collected 2008/2010 ...
CGTTTACGGCGTGGACTACCAGGGTATCTAATCCTGTTTGCTCCCCACGCTTTCGTGCCTCAGTGTCAGTTACAGTCCAGAGAGCCGCCTTCGCAACTGGTATTCCTCCTAATATCTACGCATTTCACCGCTACACTAGGAATTCTACTCTCCTCTCCTGCACTCAAGTTTCTCAGTTTCAAAGGCTTACTACGGTTGAGCCGTAGCCTTTCACCTCTGACTTAAGAAACCACCTACGCACCCTTTACGCCCAGTAATTCCGGATAACGCTAGCCCCCTACGTATTACCGCGGCTGCTGGCACGTAGTTAGCCGGGGCTTCCTCCTCAAGTACCGTCATTATCTTCCTTGAGGACAGAGCTTTACGACCCGAAGGCCTTCATCGCTCACGCGGCGTTGCTGCATCAGGCTTTCGCCCATTGTGCAATATTCCCCACTGCTGCCTCCCGTAGGAGTTTGGACCGTGTCTCAGTTCCAATGTGGCCGATCACCCTCTCAGGTCGGCTACTGATCGTCGCCTTGGTAAGCCGTTACCTTACCAACTAGCTAATCAGACGCGGGTCCATCCTATACCGCAAAAGCTTTGATAAGAAATCCATGCGAATCTCTTATGTTATCCCGTATTAGCATACCTTTCGGTATGTTATCCGTGTGTATAGGGCAGGTTACCCACGCGTTACTCACCCGTCCGCCGCTCTTTACCGAAGTAAATCGCTCGACTTGCATGTGTTAGGCACGCCGCCAGCGTTCATCCTGAGCCAGGATCAAACTCTCAATAAAAAAGTTGTCCTTAGCCTAAGTTAAACTTGGCTTATCCTTCCTGCCTTGGAAGTTCTCTTTCAAGTCCTTCCTCGACTTGGATTTATGGTTTCGTTCTTCTGAAATTTCTTTGAGTTCCATGAACTCTGTTCTAGAATTTTCAGGGTTGCATTGCTGTTTGATTGTCAAGGTGCTTTGTTTCTTTTGTGTTGCTCTTGCTTGACGCAACTCTGATATAATATCATGTGTGTTTTGCATTGTCAACACTTTTTTAAAACTTTTTTCAACTTTTTCTCACTCGTTGACCACCCTTGCTCGGTGGACTTTTATAATAGCATTAGTCTTAGTAGTCTGTCAATAACAAAAATAAAAAATTCTTTACCTGCTTTTTACAAAGTGAAAGGGCTATCCCAAAACGGATAACCCCCAGTTTTTCAACCAATATAGGATATAGCCAGTAATAATGATTCCTTCCAGAATTCCAAATACTGCCCCGAACAGTTTATCTGCGCTCCGGATTAGCGGAAGCCTCGATACCAGACTGATGGATGTAAAAATCAGATTCGCCAGCTTATAGACTATACATACAATGAGAAGTAATATGATAATCTGAATCAGCCGTCCGATCTCCCTGTTTAAGTAACTGCCAACCGCTCCGAGAAGCAGATAGGCACAGAATCCGGCAACGACCATGGCAATAAGGGAAAGAATTTCCTGTACCATTCCTTTCCGGAAGCCCGAGACCATACGCCATGAAATTATGATTATAATTCCTGCAACCGCAAGATAAAAATAAATATCCATATTAATTTAACTCCATCACGTCAATGGAATCGCCGGTCACTAATCCATAACGGTAGGCAGAGGCTGTTGGCAGAAGCAGCGAAACCGGTTTTTCAAAGCTTCCTACGAATTTATCCGCACCACGGATATTGGTAATCTGACAGGATTCACTGTTATAGATAATGACCTGTTCTTTATGAAATATAATATCCGAATATTCCATATCCAGAAGCTGTGTATGAATCTTATTTCCGGATGCACTGTATACATCGAGCCGGTAAGAGGCTTCTCCTGTTGCATCACGGAAGACAACGCCTGCATAATCACTGTTATGATAGACCCCGATAACCTCATCATCAAAAAGACTCGTTGCTACAACGGTCGGTTTTTCCGATCCGGAAAAGAAAATAATCCGGTCATCGGAAACAGCAAAGGCTGCACTGTTGTTCATAAACTGCACATAGGGCACAACCGTATTCAGATAATCATAACCACTGACGTAATTATCGGTCTGGTTTTCACCCACCTCACCGAAATTATAGAATGCAATGGAGGATTTCATGCTTCCGCTATCCATAAAGAAATAGGAAACCATCATAATTCTGCCATTCGGACTCATACATACTGAAATCGGATATCCACTTTTATCCATGGAAACCTTGGCATGTACAATTGCTTCGTCTGTATTGGAGTTTCCATTATATACATTAATACGTGTGGCACTGGAATCATCAAGGACAGCTGCCACAACTCCGTTTTCCGCAACACTTAAGCTCCGGATCGGAAGATTCGTGTTAATGGTTCCACGGATCCCGTTCTTATCGCAGACATATATTTCTCTTCCATTATAATCTCCCAGTGCACAGACTGCACCTGAGATGGATAAAATAGGAGACTGCATTTCATAAGACTGGTTCCAGATTGCCTTGCCTTTGTTATCCATACAGCTGGCACCATCCTTACTATAAAAAAGAATATTGCCATCAAGATCTTCTGTTTTTGTTCCCTGTACAATTGTAACAGGAACGGTAGCAATGATATCGCAGGAGGTAAATACCTTGTCTCTCCAGGCTATAACCAGAAATGCAATAACCGCTGCCACTACAACAACAGCCAGTACCACACGGTAAAAAACCGTAAGCTTATGCCCACGAATTTTTTCCTTGTAGTTGATTAGCTGGGGATTTCCCTGTCTTTTTTCTCTTTCTTTTAAATAGTCACGGATGTTTGCCATCGAACCTGTCACCTAACAAAACTGATAAATGGTTGTTGTTTCATATTTTCTGGAAGGTCCAAATACAGCCTGCGGGAATTCCGGCTTGTTGGCTGTATCCGGATAATACTGTGTTTCCAGACAGAAGCCGCATCTCGGTCCATATTCTGCCCCGTCCTTACCCGTGCACGGGCTGATACAGTTTCCTGCATAGAACTGTACTCCCGGAAGATCAGTGTATACCTTCATCGTACGCTTACCGGTGCTTTCCACCGCTGTAGCAATTTCACGTATTTTTCCATCATAATGATCCAGTACCCAGTTATGGTCATACCCGTGAACCATGGTAAGCTGCTCTTCGTCTTTTGCAATATCCTGTCCGATCTTCCTGGCTGTTGTAAAGTCAAATACGGTTCCTGCTACCGGTGCAAGCTCTCCTGTCGGAATCGCTCCTGCTACGATCGGCGTATAACGGGATGCCCTGATCTCCAGAAGCGTGTCTTCCATATTGCCTGCCTTATGGCCTGCCAGATTAAAGTAGCTGTGATTGGTCATGTTGATAATGGTATCCTTATCACTTTCCGCTTCATAATGCAGCTTAAGTTCATTCTCTTCGGTCAGGGTATAAGTCACCTGAACGGTTTTGTTTCCGGGGAAGCCCATGGAGCCGTCTGCATCAGTTATTGCAAAGGTTACGCAGTCTGTTCCTTCGGTCACATCATATACTCTCTTGTGATATCCTTTTTCGTAATCACTATGTAAATTATTCGCTCCATCATTCACAGCCAGCTGATATTTCACACCGTTTAAGGTAAAGGATGCATTCCCGATACGGTTTGCATTCGGTCCTATGGTTGCTCCAAAAAAGCTGCCGTTCGTAAAATAATCCTCAAGATGATCATATCCCAATACAATATCTTCTGTATTTCCTTCTTTGTCCGGAACAAATAAATTCACAAGAATTGCACCATAATTAATAATGCCCGCTTTCATGCCCTTACTGTTCGACAGCCAGTACTTGTAAATTTCCTGTCCTTCCTTTGTTTTTCCAAATAATTCTTTGGATACTCCCATAATACTACTACCTCCCTGTTTGTTTTAACTGATTCCTGTTTTCACAGTTACTCTTTTATCATAATTGCCGTCACATTTCCAGACCCGCTGAAAAACCACTGTTTACAGCTACAATTCAACACGTCCATCCAATGCACGCAGCAAAGTGATCTCATCAATGTATTCAAGATCTCCACCTACAGGAACTCCACTTGCAATTCTGGTTACTTTAATTCCGGTAGGCTTCACCAGCTTGCTGATATACATTGCGGTTGTTTCCCCTTCCAGGCTGGAATTGGTTGCAATAATAACCTCCTTAACCGGACCTTCCAGACGGGCAATCAGTTCCTTCAGCTTAATCTCATTCGGTCCGATTCCCAGCATGGGCGAGATGGCACCATGCAATACATGATAAACCCCTTCGTATTTTCCGGTCTTCTCATAGGCTGCCAGATCACGGGTTGTCTCCACAACCATGATGGTTCCGTGATCCCGGTTGGGATTGGCACAGACCGGGCAGATTTCCCGATCGGTCATGGTAAAGCATTCCTTACAATAGCATACATTCTGCCTTGCTTCCCACACCGTGTCCGTCAGGTGTCTGACCTTATCTGCCGGCATGTTCATCAAATGAAAAGCAAGTCGCTGGGCAGACTTGCTTCCAATTCCCGGGAGCCCTGCAAGCTCCTCTATTAACTTGTTCATATGCCCGCTATACAAGTCCATTAGAAGGGAAGTCCTCCTCCCAAACCACCGGTCATTTTGTTCATCACCTCTGCATTGGCATCCTCTGCCATACGAAGTGCTTCATTCGTTGCTGCCATTACAAGATCCTCTAACATTTCCACATCATCCGGATCTACAACTTCCTGGGAAAGCTTCACCTTCGTAACTTCCTTCTTGCCGGTTACGGTAACCTCCACAGCTCCGCCGCCTGCTTTCGCTGTAAATTCCTTTGTTTCTAATTCTTTCTGACTTTCTTCCATCTGACGCTGCATTCTCTGTGCCTGCTTCATCAGATTATTCATATTACCGGGCATACCCATGCCGCCCGGAAATCCTCCACGTTTTGCCATTTAATGTACCAAACCTTTCTTAAAATATACTGCTATAACATACTGTTACATTGTACTATTATCTGTACACAAATTTCAACCATAACTTCTGTGCTGCACCGACAGGTCATCCTCTGTTGTTACTGTTCACTCGTACCCCATTCCGGTAACATCTATTCAAAATTTCCGGGAATTTCATCCAGTTCTTCAATTTCCATATCGATTGTCTGATCCACAAGCCGCGTCAGATCCGGATAAAGATCTTCCGGATTTCTGCCATTCTCGGCACTCTGTATGATGATCTCCATATCCTTACCGGTCACACTGCCGATGACTGCCTTAAGCTGATCCCGGTTTTCCTGCCGTTTGAAGTAGTCGGATGGCAAACCATCCTGTACCACAACCAGCAGCTTTCCGTCACCTGAAAGACTCGGATAGGCATTTTTTAAATAAGATTTCACCCTGTTAATGCCTGTGAATAAATCTTTATTAACTTTCGGATTTACACAAATACCGTTTTCAAAAAAAAGTTCAGTGACCGATTTTTCGCTCGCGAGCGTTTTTTGATTTGCCGCAGAGTCTATAAGCGCTTCAATTTTTCCATTTAAACCATAATGCCAATTTAATTTTTCGCAAATACTTTTAATTTTGTTCGCATGATAAACTATATCCCTTTTTGCTTCGTAATGCTCTGCAACAACATATATATTATTATCAAAATCAACAGCATACCAATGTGCAGAAAGCGGATTGTTAAGCCCTGGGTCGATAGAAATTTTATCCTGCCATTCAAAAGGAATTTCAAACGGGTCAATAACATGAATATTTGGGTCAAACTCGCTATACACAAGACCGCCATGAGTTAAAAACTTTCCATAACATCTTGCTTGCAACTCTTCTTCGCTCAAAGTTGACATCAAACTATCAATTTCTTTTTTGTCTAAATAAGGATTTTCATTCCAATTCATTTGACAACACCAAACTTCGCTGTTGCCACTTTCATTTAAATAAATCTCGTCATATACCCAAGTTAAACCTTTAAGAGGCGTCATCGTGCCAAAAATCTCGCCCTTTTTGTCCAAAACGCGCATTTTGCACTCGGAATATATTTCATAAGGCGGTTCTTCATCAAACCAAACATAATCTAAACTAGCACCTTGAAATTTTTCGCGCCCCTGGTCGCAACTTTTAAAACCAATTTTACTAACTCCTCCAAACTCGTTTTTTATTAATATATAATCAATCACGCCATTTTCAGCAAAATCTTTGCTTCCGCTGTCCATAACAATATCTAAAATCCAATCTGGGTCTAAATAATGCAAGATTTTGCTTTGAGCAACATCTCTTTGAACTTGTTTTGAAATAGAAACCACCCAGCCGCTCGTGTTAGGTTTGTTTGGTTTAAAAGGGTGATTTCCCCTAGCAAGCCATACTGTTTCCACCGCTCCACATTCAGTCTTTCCGCTTCGATTTCCACCAAACACCCAGCGATTACGCTTTAAACATTTATGAAATTCCAACTGCTTTTTATGAATTTTTTTGCCAGAGTTATATCTTTTCAAATTGCTATGCCTTGCTCTAAACTTAAATTCGCTTTCAATTTCTTGTAAATCGGCCAATATCTGTTGTTTTGTCATACTTTCTCCATATTCAATTTTATTTGACATTTTTCTTATTCGCTTTATTAATTAAGTTGTCTATACTTTTGGTATGAAAAAGAAAATTTTATTTGTATGTTTAATAATTTTTCTCTGCTTGGTCATTCTGCCATTAAAACTTGATGCAAAAATTTATGCCGACAACTACACTGCCGGCAGCCCACAATACGCTCGCGTTAAAGGCTCAAATGTTAAATTGTATAAAACTCCCGCTGCAATAGAAGATTATTCAAATGTTTATTTCACAATTCCAGAAAGTTATTTTGTTGAACTTTTAGACTACGAAAACGAAAACTATTTCAGCGCAAGATACTTAGATTGTTATGGTTATGTGAAAATAAGCGAAGTCCAATGCGTATCTGGCGTGCCACAAAACCCGTTTGTAACAAAAGCAAGTTTCAGAGTTTTTGCTCCAAACGGTCTTGAACTGCGCTCGTCACCTTCTCAGTCTGATGGTTTAAATGTGATTGCAAACATTAACTATCTTGAAACAAACTTACAATACTATGGAAAAATAGATGGCGAAGAAGCCATCGTATATAAAGGCAACGAATGGTATTTCTGCAAATATACAAAAAACGGTCAAGAACAAAAAGGATATGTCTATTCCGTCTTTTGCGATTTGCTTACAACAATTTCAACCAACACTGAAATTTTAGAATATGTCAGCGAGCCAACTTTTGCAACAAAGGAAACAAATGCTCCCGCTGAAACAGACACTTCACTATCTTCATTGCCATCAACAACTCAAATTTTAATTATCGTTGCCGTCTGCGTTCCTTGCGTGTTAATAATTTATTTACTATTCAGGCCAACAAGAATTACTGCCAGAGCATATCAAAATGCAGAAGAAAAATCTGCAAAACGAAAAAAGCATAGTCGAAAACAAGATTACTACGAACTTGAAGAATAACTATCTAGCGATTTTATAAATTTTTTCCAAATATAATGGGCTTAAATTAAGCACATTATTTTTTGTTATGTTGCAGTTATATAATTTTTCTGTGTCAAAATACACTTCCATAATCCAACCTTCATTTTTGAAATTATTTTCAAAATATTCTGCATCATAGCCATGAACGGCTAACCAAGACTCAAAACTGTCGTGCGCGCTGTTTAATTTCCTAAAATAAGTCCTTTCACTTAAATCCATAATAGCAGCAATATCCGCACTTGACATTCTATCAAAATATTTCAAAGCCAAAATTTTTGCAAAATTTCTTTCAATTCCCTTTAATGCACTGATACAAATAACATTCAAATTGATTAACTGTTTTTTTCTTTCAGACATATTAATAATCCAATCTGCAACCGATGCGCAGTCGTTATTATACATATTTTTACTATTAACAAAAGAAGAAGCCATAGCTTTTTTCTCTATGCAAGCATCAATGGAATTACAAATCCTTTCTAAATATTTTTGAACCGTCAGCAGTGTCCTAGCCCAAATTTTTAATGTCATATTTCCCTCCAAAATTGTAATTTACAAATTAATTATAGTTTTGAGAAAAAACCAAATTCAAATACTACTGCCATAATTTTACTTATTTTTGTAAAATAATCAAAATGTTTTTTACAAAATACTACAAAAATACAAAAAAATCGACATTTAATTTTTACAAAATGCCGATTTTACATACTTTTATTCAAATTTTAGGGTTTTCTTAGTCGAAAATTTCGTCCAAATCACTCATGTCAAATGGTGGAAGTTCGTCATCTGCTGGTGGTGGAGCATCGTCAGCATAGAATTCATTTGCCCCATCATCATAGTTTTCGTCTTCAAAAGTTTGAGCAAGAACAGTTTGAGGGTCTTGTTGCGCCACCTTTTTAGGTTTATAAGATAAGTTTGCAAAACTTGTTGTTTCACCAATCCATCTAACCTTGATAGTTGCAAGTGGACCATTCCTATGTTTTGCGACAATAATTTCACAAACGCCTGGTTCTTCTGTTGGAGAATCATTATATAAATCTGGACGATAAACAAACATAACAATATCTGCGTCTTGCTCAATAGCACCACTTTCACGCAAGTCAGAAAGAATAGGTCTATGGTCTTGACGAGAATCAACAGCACGCGACAATTGTGAAAGAAGTAGAATTGGAACATTAAGTTCACGAGCAGCAATTTTAAGCATTCTTGTCATCTCACTGATTTCAAGTTGCCTGCTTTCAACCTTTTTGTTGCCTGTTGTCATCAACTGCAAATAGTCAATCATAATAAGGTCAAGGCCTTTTTCGCGCTTAATTCTTCTACATTTAGAAAGAATGTCTATTGGAGTTGTCATACTTGAATCATCAATGAAAATATTTGCCTCAGACAACTTTTTGCTTGCACTAAGCATCGCTTTCCATTCGTCAACAGAAAGTTTGCCTTTGAGCGCTTTTTCCATACTTACGCCAGCGATTGAACAAACAGATCTTTGCGCAAGTTGTATTTTTGGCATTTCAAGCGAAAAAATAGCAACATTTTTCTTTCCAGAAAGTGCAACATGGTTTGCAATATTCATTGCAAGAGATGTTTTACCAGCGCCAGGACGCGCAGCAATCAAAATTAAGTCAGAATTTTGAAGACCATTTGTAACTTTATCTAAATCTTCAAAACCAGTAGGCAACCCACGCAAGCAATTTGGATCTTTTGCGATTGCATCAAATTTATCAATAACTTGCTTCAAAGCATTGTCGATGTGTTCCAAATTCGAAACATCTTCTTGTTCGGAAATATCAAAAATTTGTTTTTCTGCAAATTTTAAAAGTTCTTCTCTATCATTTGCATTGTAACCTTTTTCGGTAATATCACGACCACAGTTAATAACTTTTCTAAAAACTGAATCTCTTTTAACAATTTCAACATAATGTTTGTAGTTTGCCGCAGAAGGCAAAACATTTGTAAGTGCTGTTAAATATTCAATTCCGCCAACTTCTTCAAGTTGACCAGATTTTTCAAGGGCATCTGTTAATGTAACAAAGTCTATAGGTCTATTTGCTCGGTATAATTCTTGCATAACTGCAAAAATTTGAGCATGGGCGCGTGCGTAAAAATCACTTTCTTTTAAAGTGTTTACAACATCAATAGGTACTTCATTATTAATCATCATAGCACCCAAAACAGATTGCTCTGCTTCGATGCTATGTGGCATAATCTTAAATTTACTTTCTTCTTTCTTTTCCATAATCCCTCACAAATTAATCTGCAAATGGGTCTTTCTTCTTAGGTTTGTTCAAATTGCGTTTGGCAATTTGCTTTTTTATCGCTGAGCATATCAATAAAATGCCTAAATAAACCGCCCCCCAACACAAAACTGTTAAAAATATCTGCAAGCCAATGTTAAGCCCAGCCCAGTAAAACAACACAGCAAAGCCAGCACCAAAAGGAATTGACAACGCAAGCGTTATCATTCGCCATTTTAAATCTTTTTTCAATTGATGTTTTTCATTTCTGTTTATTAACATAGCGTGATTATAACATATAAATTAAATTTGTCAAAAACTTTTAATTTGAAATTACTCTACTCTTTCCTTTTTAAAATAAATAACAATCAAATAAATTGCAACAAACACAAAACAAATTGTAAGTGCAAGAATATACCATACCATTGGATTTGCTCTTAGCGAATAAAGTTCTATCATTCTATTTTGATTTTCTTTGTTTATTCTCCAAGTATGAATTGTCCCTTCATTTGTTTTGGCAACTTGGTCAGCATCTGAATGCAATCTCGAACTCGTTGTTAAATATGAATAAGTCATTTCAAAATCTGGGAATTTTTGTATTGTCTGCTCGTCAAAATTTGCACTCAAATATGTGTTTATTTCATCACTAAAATATTCAAAAGCAGATTTTCCGTTAAATAAAGTCCTTTTTCTCGCAAAGGTGTTCAACACTTTTTCCGAACATTTCGTTACAAACAAACTTTTTTCGCTCGACCTTACAACCTGGACATCTTCACCGAAATTAGTATAAACATTGTATGTTTTTTCGTCCGCAAAACTATATTTCACAGCAAAAACATCGTTTGTCCAACCAGTGTATATTTTCAACTGATTATACATGTTCGCGCGCTCAGATTCTGTCAATTTACCTTTCGCATACCACTTTGCAATGCTAAACCTAAATTCAGATTTACTTTTTGCAATAAGTTCAGATGCTTTTGTTTCAATGGCAGATTTCATTTTTTCATAGTCTTCTTCGGTTATTGTGCCATCTTCAACAAATTCGCTCATTTTATAATCAATAGCATAATAAACATCAACAGAGCCATCATAGTTTTCTTTAACTAACATCTCTGATGACGAACAGCCACAAAACATAAAAGCGCATATAATCAATGAAACTGCGACCAAAAATTTTTTCATACTCTTATAATTTACCACAATTTTATTATATGACAAATAATTTCAATCTATTTTAAAATTTTAAATATATTTGAAACATAAAAAATCTCCCACATTGGGGAGATTTTATTAGTTATTTGAGTTGTTATCAGCATTATCGTTATTTTCTGATTTGTCTGCATTGTTTACTGTATCATTCAATGCTTGTTGTTGCTGTTTTAACAAATCATTTTGTTGTTTAAGTTGTTCTTCAACCTTTTTCAACGCTTCGTCAATATTTGTCTTTTTAGGTCTTCCGCGTTTACCTGCTGGCTTCTTTGGTTCGTCACTTGTTTCTTTTCTTGGACGACCGCGTTTGCCTGCTGGTTTATTCGCTTCTTCTTCACTTTCTTCTTTTTTAGGTCTTCCACGCTTTCCTGCTGGTTTTGGCGTTTCTTCCCCTTCTGCGACTTCCTTTCTTGGACGACCGCGTTTCTTTTCTGGTTGATTTTCGTTATTTTCGTTTTCTTCAACAACTTTTTTTGGACGGCCACGCTTTCCTGCTGGCTTTTCTTCAACTTCGCTTATTTCCTTTTTAGGACGACCGCGTTTTTTAGCAGGTTGTTCAGCATTTTCTTGACTTTCTTCAACCTCTTGTGGTTGCTCTTCTACAACCTCTGTTTCAGGTTCTTCGGCTGATTGTTCTGGCTCTGCTATTTCATCAGGAATTTCAGGTTCAGCTGGAAGAACAGCTGGGGTTTGAGCGTTTTCAGCATTTTCTGGTGCATGATATACACCGTTTACATCAATTATTCCGCCAAATTCGTCATGATAATTGCCTTCTGGGTCATAATATGTGCCATTTTTATATCTGTAATAGCCTTCTTCGTCATAGTAGCCACCATATTCATCATATTCTGGCTCTTTTTCAACTTTTCCGCCAAGAGCTTGTTGTGCTTTTTCAGCAGTTTCTTTTAACACTTGTGTGTAAAGTTTTTCTTTTGACTTAATTTCTTCTTCTCTCTTTGAGAGTTGGTCTTTAAACTCAGCATCTTTTATTCCAAGTTTATTTTTAAGTTCGGTATTTTCCTTTTCAAGTTTTTCAACTTCGGAAAGTGAATTTTCAAGTTCGGAAATAACCATTTCTCTTGAATTTACAAGTTCGTCGCGTTCATCTTTAACCTTTTTATCAACATCAGCACGAACATCTTTAAATACTTTGTTAGCGAATGTTTTGTATTCGGCAAGCATAGCGCCTTCAACATATTTTCTGCCTTCTTCAAGTTCGTCTTTTCTCTTTTTAACTTCTTCTGTTAATGAGTTGATTTCTTGGTTGTATCTTAATGTTGCGTCATCTTGGTCTTTATCTAATTGTTCAAGTTTTTTAACTTCATCAGTTTGTTGTTTTCTAATATAGTTACTTTCAATTCTGTTCGTTGTTGCTTCCATTTGTTCACGAAGCCTATCAATATTTTCACGAGCAGTTTGAGTGTTCTTTTGATAATCTTTTGTTTTGTTATCGTAAGTTCTTTTAATGCTTTCCATTTCGCCTTCAAGTTGCTCAATTTCAGTCATTAAACGATGTTTCAAATTGATAAATGTTTCGGTTTCTTTCATCGCCCTTTCAAGAACCAAAGTGCCCTTATCGCCCGCGGCTTCAAAGTTGTATTGTTCATGTTCAACAGCATTGAGCCTTGCGCGTTTCATTTCTTCTTGTTCTTGGAGTTGACGCTTTTCGATATATTCGTTCAAAACTGGAATGCCTTTCTTGATTTCTGCTCTTGTGAAAAGAACTTCATAGTCAACATATTCTGGAAGTGTTGCAACCGCTTTGTCAATAAATCTATCAAAAATATGGAATGTTTGATACAAGTCTGATAAATTTGTTGATTTTTTAATTTGAAGAGCCATAACAAATATGCTGTTCATAATCAAAATGATTGCAGGAATTGCAAGTGCAGAAACATAGAACGCAGCACCTGTTGAACCACTAAGTGCAAGTGCACCACAACTGAAAATCAAACTTATAATTGAAATTATGTATCCAAGCAATTTAATAACTTTGATATTTGTTCCAAAAGCACTTGATTTTATAGGCCTATCAATACAGTTTTCAATAGACATATAATAACTTGGGCTATGCTCTCTATAAAGCATATATTGTTGCCAGTGGTATCTTAAAGTTTTAGGAACTTTTTTCATCTTATTATTAAATTCAATAAGATTTGTTTCATCAATATATTGATTATTATATAAATAACCATTTATTTTATCGATTGCTCTAATCAATTTAAGTTCATAAACATTATGAATTATGATTGAGAATGCGACAATCAATAAAACTTCCAATGCTATAAAGCCATATAGCATATATTCTAATGTTAAAGTTTCGCCAACATTTTGGAAAAATTCAACAATAGAGTTAAAAACATTTACCCCCAGACGCATAAAAAATCCTCCTAAAATAATATATGTTGAATTTAGTATAACACAACAAATTATTTTTAACTAATATTTTTTATTTATTTTTTAATATTTTTTTGCTATTTTTTAATAATTTATTTTTATTTTTTAATTTTATTGTTTACAACTCAATTAAATGACCATTTCTCAAATTCAAAAGATACATTTTATCCACTTTACGATTAAGACATTGCTCCAACGCAAACGAATATATTCTTAATTGATTTTTATATTTTGCTTTTAATTTTTCATCATTATTAATAAATGAATATTTGTAATCAATTAATGTCACCTTATCTCCAAGCGCAAAGAAATCAATTATTCCTTGAATCAACACTTTTTCCGTGCTGCCAGAATTTAAAACTTGTATTGGCGAAGCGTTTATCATAAATTTCTTTTCTTTGTAAACCTTGCTATCTCCTACAATTTGTTTTATCTCTTTAAGTGCCTTAAAACATAAATTACTTGAAAGTTCAACAAAGTCGTTTTCTAGTTGCAGACCATTTTCGAGATAATTCTCAAAGACATCTTGACAAATACTTTTAAGCGAACTCAAATCGGTTTCAAAATTTGCCCTTTCCATAATTTCATGAAAAGCATTTCCAATTTCAACTCCACTTTGAATTCCTTGCAAGTGTTCAGTTATTTGCAATGTGTTAGGAACGATATTCAAACTTTCATACTCTTTTTCATCTTTTATAATTTCTGAAACAGATGTTTTTTGTGCAAGTGAGCTAAGTTCGTTTTTGAAATTAAATTTACTTAATTTCTCAATATTTTCAATGACATTTTCCTTTTGTATTTCAGAAAGCGGAAGTTCATTATCTAAACTTCTCTCTTCAAAATCATTTATAAAACGAAGTGTAAAATCTTTTTCTTCAAAATCTCGACATGCGTTTATTGCGTCAATTTGTGCTTTGTTTAACGAACCTAAAATATATGTCATGTAATTGTCGTCAACAAAAGTCAAATTATTTTCGCTTACTTTAACTATGTCATCAAAATCACCTTGTGCTGTCAAATACAAGTGATTTTTCGCACGCGTCATACCAACATATAGCAGCCTTAAACTTTCGGCAAGGTCGAGCGACTTTTCTTTAATTTTAATTGCTTTTTCAAAAAGCGAAATATTTTCATCTTCGTTAATTTTTAAAGCAATGCCTAAATTTTTATCAATCTTAATATCTGATGCATTTGGCATATTTTTGAAAATTGACTTTCCAAGGCCTGCCAAAAATACGATATTATATTCCAATCCTTTGCTTGCATGAATGGTTGTAATATTAATTTTGTCCAGTCCACTGCTCAAATTTTGCTCAACTTTTAAAGTTGAATTTTTATTTATCAAATTTAAAAGCAATATCAAATTGTCGTTGTACTTGCTTGTTTCAACAAAATTTAAAAAACTTTGCATCATTTGTTTTTCTTCTTCAAAATTATCAATCTCATCGGCAAAATCTAAAAATTTTGAATTTTTCACAAGCCAATTTAAAGATTTATATGCACCTTCAATTTCAATTTTAATTTTAAAGTTATCAATAAGATATTCGCACAATTTTAATTTTTCACTTATTTGGTCTTCTTTATTTTCTTCCAAATATCTTAAACATGCCGCTAAAAAGTTTTCTTCATTAGTTTTTAACTTAATTTTTGCCATTTCGTCAAAACTAAGCGCACAAAATCTATTCAAAAACGCTGAATAATCAATGTCTGAATAATAATCAGTTGCAAGCGTCAAAGCAGAAATCAGCGCCAAAACAAGTTTTGATTTTTTCAAATCTTTTTCTGCATTCAACATATATGGCACGCCATTGTCTTCAAATATACTTGCTAAACTATCTGATAAATTTCCTCTTGACCTAACTAAAATTGTTATATCGCTATATTTAATTTTTCTAAATGCCTTTAATTTATCATCATAAATTTGTCTATCCAAAAGTTTGCAAATTTCGTCAAAAATCATTACCGCTTCTTCGCTATAACTTATCTTTTTTGTTGGTGCATCAAAAACTTTATAAAGTTCAAGCGCTCTTTCTTCTAAATTGCTCTTTTTATTGCATAACAAAATATTAACAGGGGCAAACTCTGTTGGAATTTTTGCATAAGGCTGAAATTTTGAAGTGTTTGTATAATCAAGTCCAGCCGTTTTTTCTGTCATGATATTTGAAAACACAATATTGCAAAACTCCAAAATTTTTTCATTGGAGCGATAATTATTCTTCAAGTTTCTATCTTCTGCAAATTCGTTTTCTCTAAAATTTTTAACGGTATCTGTAAAAATTGACACATCAGACTGTCTAAACGCGTAAATACTTTGCTTTGGGTCACCAACAATAAAAACATTATTTTTGTTGCATAAATGTTTTAGAATTTCATTTTGTAAAGTGTTGACATCTTGAAATTCGTCAACAAAAACATATTTGTATTGCTCTTTAACCGCACTTTCAACTTGCGGTATTTGCAAAAATTTTAATGCCATTTTTTCAATGTCTGAAAAATCATAAATTGAATTATTATTTTTTAATTCGTTAAGTATTTGAATATATTTTTTATAAAATTCGATAAAAATTTGATATTTTTCTTTAATTTTTGCTAAATTTTCGCCATTTTCAGCAAACATATTAATATTTTCATCTTTTACATTCTTTACAAATTTTGAAAATATCTTTTTAATTGATTTCAAATTTTCAACAAGTTCTGGATCGTCATCTTTACCTTTTACAAAACGCGGAAAAGAAAAATCTGACAGCCTTTGCTGTTTTTGCAATATGCCCGAACTCAAAACCGAATTTAATTCCGATAAACACGCATTGCAATGTGCAGCGATTTTGTCTTGGCTTCTCAAAGCCGCTGTTTCTAAAATTGCATCAAAATTTTCAATCGCGTATGAAATATTTTGATTATAATAATCATTTAAAATTTCTTTTGGCAAGTTTAAATCATTAATCATTGACAATGAAATTTCGTCAAGCCATTTTTCATCATCTATTTCTGCACTTAAAAAATCTTGTAATTTTAAGATTCGATTAAACAATGCGGTTTCGTTTCTTTTTTTGTTAAAAGCAGAAAAAAGTTTTAAATATTTTTCTTCATCTGCCTTAAATTGATTAATCGCCAAACTAAATGCGTTTTCTTTTAAAATTTTGCTTTCGCTATCATCTGCAATTACAAAACTTGGGTTAATGTTTAACAAGTAATAGTTCGCTTTGATAAGTTTTTCATAAAATGAGTGAAAAGTTGAAATATCTGCAATGGACAATTTGTTAACTTGCTTTTGCAAAAACTCTCTATCATCACTTTCGGCAATCTTGTTTAACAGAAACTCGTTAAGTCTGCTTTTCATTTCCACCGCCGCCGCATTGGTGTATGTCAAAACAAGCAAATTGGAAATATCAACTTTATTATCGAAAATTGTGTTGAAAATTTTTCGTATCATAGTTGAAGTCTTTCCGCTTCCAGCAGATGCAGAAACAATAAGACTTCTGTCTTTTATCTCCAAAACCACATCTTGTTCATTTTTTTCTTCCATTAAAATTTCTCCACAATTTCAACTATATCTTTTTCTTTTATCGCACTCGCACTTTCTCTAAACTCCCCAAACTCACTATTAAACATACAAAGCGAATAATAAGGACAATATTCGCAAATTTTTGTTTCGTTTGGCAATGCCTTAATGTTCCCAGTTATGCTTTCTTCAATTCCGCTTTCAACAAGTTTCTTTGCATAGAGCGTAAGTTTTGGCAAATTGCCTTTTTCAAGCACGCCATTACGCGCGTAAACTTTGAAGTTGTCTGCCGTCGAAGATTTTTGCAATGATAAATTAACGACATCGCTTTTCAACTTTTCTGGCGATAATGTGTTGTCTAATTTCTTTATAACTCTTGTATCTTCTTCGAAATAGCCGTTTAATTTGTTGTCTTTATTTGTAAGCGAGTCAAAAACTGGGAAATAAAACGCTCCGTCAACTTTGTTAGAATTCTCTAAAGATAAAATATAGATTGGAAGTTGCAATTGTCTGCCTTCATAAAATTTTGAAAGACTAACTTTATCTTCACCAGTTTTGTAATCTATAATTCGCATGCTATCATTGCTTTTATCAATTCGGTCAATCCTTCCATTAATTACAAACCTATCACCATTGATTTCGCCAAGATTAACAACAAATTTCTTTTCAAACTCGCAAGGTTTATAACCACAACATTCAATTTGTTTTATCAAAATATGAGCGAAATGACTTGCTTGCTTATTCAAATATGAAAAATAAGGCCGATTTTCTTCCAACTTACAAAGCATAGCCAAACGCTCGTTGGAATTTTTAGCAAAAGCAAAACTTCTATTTAGTTGAAGCAAAAATTCTTTGTCTTGCAAATTTGCGACATCAACTTTTAAAAAGTTCTCAGCAAAAGCATGAAAAAGATTTCCAATATCTTGTGGCATAACTTGTGCTAATAATTTTGGTTGCAAATTTAAGCCATAACAAGCAAAGTGCATAAAAGGACAACTAAAAAATTGTTGAATTTTACTTATCGAAGTTGAATGTTTAGGATATAAAACATCTTTTGCGTTTGATATTTCTTCGCATGAGATTTTTCTCAAACTTTTTTCATTTTTAATTGCTTTTAAAATCTCATTTCTTTTACTATTAAGCAATGACTTAAAAATCAAATCTTGCATAAAAATTTTGTTATCAGCGTTAATGTAAAATTCGTCACTAACAGGCACAGGGCTATTTTGAACAAGCCACATATTTTTAAAACTTTTAACAAACTCTGGCACAGCATTACAACCGAGCATAGACAAATAAACTTTTTCGCTGGACAAACAAGCGTCATTAAAAAGTTTAAATTTGTTACGGCGATTTATCATTTCAACACTTGGTTCAATCTTTAAAGTTTCAAATTTGTTTATATCGGTATCCAAGATTAAACCGCTATCTTTTTTTGACAATGGGACATTATCTCCGCAGCCAACAAATATTCCAATTTTTCTTTCTTCAAAAAAGCTGACATCATTTTGTCCAACAAACACTGAATTAATTGAAAGCGGCAAGTTTGATATCATAATGCTTGAAAACATTTCCATAGCAATTTGCTGCATGTTTTCCACGCTGAGATCGCAATCTAAATTCATTTTTTTAAGTTGTTCAATAGCCTGATTAAACTTGTTTTCAAATTGAACATAAATTTTTTCATTATTTAAATCGCCATCATTTTTGAATTTGTCGGTTAGATTTTCTATTTGATTATTTAACTCAAAGATGTTTGAAATTTCAACCAATAATTCAATAAATTCAGAAAAAACTTTTATTTTTTCATGTTTTTCTTTAATTTTTTTTATTTTTTTATTAAATATTCCAATATTATTTATTTCAAGATTTAAAACATCATTAACCTTCAAACCTTTTTCAAAAATATTTTTATTTATTAACTCAATTTCTTCTTTATTAATTTGAGAGAAACTATCGCTAACCAGCGCCAAAAAATTTAGCACACTTTCGTCTTTTAAAAAGTCAAATATTTTAAAAATAAATTTGATAGGTGCAAGGTCGAGAAGTGTTTTTGTTGCATCAATATAATATGAAATATCTTCGCTTGAAAATATCTCATCTATCTGTTTTTGATAACTTTCTAAACTTGGAACAAAAATATTAAAATCGCTAAAATTATAGCCATTTTGTAAAATTTCAAATTTAATTATATTTGCGACTTGCTCAATTTCAGAAGTTATATTTGAATTATTTAAAATTGCCACGCCATAAGGAATGTTCTTTTGCGTTTGCTTAAAAGCAAACAAATTATCCGCAATATGCTTTTGAAATTCATTTTGATTTTTTTCACAAATTATAATGTTAGGCTTAATTTTTAAGTTCTCGCAAATCTGAGCAACTTTTTGCAAAACATCTTGTTCATAAATATATTCATTTTCGCCTGTCGTGCTGCAAGTTGCAATCGAAACTGACCTAGAACTTTTTACAAGTAATTCGATAATCGTTTTTACCTGCAAAGTAAAACTGTCAAACTCGGCGAAATAGAAATTGGAATTTTTTATAAGTTCGCTTTCTTCAATTTGCTGCGCAAACAATGTTATAAGATCCGCCGCATCTATTTTTTCGCGCTCGCTACATTCATAAAATGAATAAATTTTTGCTATGTCAATTAACTTTTGATTTGCTAACTCATTTGCACTTTTTAAAAATTTGTCAGCACTTATTTCACAAGATTTTAATTGCGATATGGTTAAAAAAATTTCTTTTGCAAGGTCGATTGACAAATTGGCATCTTTCAAACTTTCAAATTCTGCTTGATGTTCAATTAGAATTTTATAAACCAAAAGCATGCCTTCTAAATTGCTTTGAGTTTTAAATTGGTTACCAGAAAGTTTTAAAATCAGGCTCGCAAGTTTAGATATGGAAATAACATCAATATTAAAAGTGGAAGAAATTCCAAGTTCTTGAAATAACAATTTCTCTGCTTGCAAAGAAAACCTATCTGGCACAACAATAAAATTTCTCAAATCTAAATTTTGCGAAACTTCAACATTTTTAATAACTTCTTTTGTGGCTTGCCTAAGCGTTTGTGCCAAATACAAATTTATTTGCATGAAAATATTTTAACATAAAATAAAAAAACATCAAATGATTAAATAAATATTTAATTTTTTATTTGCTTTTTACTTAAAAATAAATACAATATTTATATGGACAAAGTCGATGTCAAAAAATTAAAACAACAAAAACTTAAACAAGTTTTGCAAAAACGCAGGGAAGATTTCAGGGTCGTTGTTGAAAACGACAATTTATGTCTTTATCGCGATGAAAGCAAATGTATAAGATGTGGCCGTTGTAAAGACGCTTGCAGCAGCGATGCTGGCGTATTTGATTCTTTTGACCGAGAAAAGTCTAAAAACATCTGCATAGGCTGCGGAAAATGTGTTAGCGCTTGCCCAACTGGCGCATTGCTTGAAAAATCAGGCTATCGCCAGGTTTTGGAAGCATTGAATGACTATGACAAAACCCTTGTTGTATCCGTTGCCCCTGCTGTTAGAGTTGCAATCGCCGAAGAATTTGGTTTTAACAGCGGAATATATGACGAAGGAAGATTGATTTCTGCTCTTAGAATGATAGGTTTTGACTATGTTTTTGATGTCACTTTTGGCGCAGACTTAACGGTGATGGAAGAAGCAACCGAACTTGTTAAACGCCTTACACTCAAAAATAAACCGCTTCCACAATTCACAAGTTGTTGCCCTGCATGGGTGAATTATGTTGAAATATATAGACCCGATTTAATTGCAAACTTATCAACAACAAAAAGTCCAATTTCAATGCAAGGCGCAATAATAAAAACTTTCTTTGCTAAAGAAAAGAATTTCAAGCCAGAAAATATTGTTCATGTAACAGTTGCTCCATGCATCGCAAAAAAATCCGAAATCAATCGAGATAACATTTCTGGTTCTGCAAAATATTGGAAAAACGAAAGCCTAAAAGATGTCGATTATGTTATCACAACTCGAGAACTTGCTCACATAATCAAAAAATTGAATATTCCTTATGGCACTTTGCCAAACGGAGAGTTCGACAAACTCTTTTCGCATGGTTCAGGCAGCGGAATTATTTTTGGAAACAGTGGCGGTGTGGCAGAAGCAACTCTCAGAGAAGCATATTATCTCTTAAACGGCGAAGAAGCCCCTGCAAATCTTTTAACACTTAAAAAACTTCGCAGCGTAGATGGCATTAAAGAAGATGTGGTAGATTTAGGCGAAACAAAAATTCGCGTTGCCGTTTGCAATGGCTTAAAAGCCGCAAAACAGCTTTTAGAAGAACTAAACAAAAAACAAAAAGAGTTTGATTTTATTGAGATTATGACATGCGAAAGCGGTTGCGTTGGAGGTCCTGGCCAACCAAAATCACAAAATCCGGACACCAACCAAAAACGCGCTGACGCATTATATCATAATGACGAAGAGTCTAAAATAAGAAGTGCACACAACAATCCAGACATTCAAAATGTATACTCAAAATTTTTGGGAATGCCACTTAGCAAAATGTCTCAAATGTTGCTCCACACGACTTATAACGACAATTCAAAAAAATTTATTTTAAAGGAGAATCAAAATGGAATTAAAAGGAAGTAAAACCGAAAAAAATTTAATGGAAGCATTTGCTGGAGAAAGTCAAGCAAGAAATAAATACACTTACTATGCTTCAAAAGCGAGAAAAGATGGATATGAAGAAATTGCAAACATCTTTGAAGAAACAGCAAACAACGAAAAAGAACATGCAAAAATGTGGTTCAAAGCGCTCCACAATGGCTCAGTTCCTACAACTGCTGAAAATTTAGTTGATGCAGCAGCAGGCGAACACGGCGAATGGACAGATATGTATGAAAGAATGGCTCGTGAAGCAGAAGAAGAAGGCTTTGCAAGGCTTGCATATCAATTCAGAGCAGTCGGGGCTATTGAAAAATTGCACGAAGAAAGATATCTAAAACTTTTGAAATCAGTTAAAGAAAACACAGTTTTCACAAATGCAAAAGTTGTTGCATGGAAATGCTTAAACTGCGGCCATGTCCACATGGGAACAAAAGCACCAGCAGTTTGCCCTGTTTGTGACCACCCTCAATCATACTTTGTTCAAGTTGAAATTTAATCAAATAAATTTTTAAAGTAAGTCAAAATTTTTATTGACTTACTTTTTTATTTATATTATAATAGCCGTGCTTTGATTAACAATTCCCTCTCATTAATTAGAGCAAGCAAATGTATTGTTAGTAGCATAAAATGCTCTAACAAAAACATTGAGCAAATTTAATTTGCAAAATTAAGTAAGTTTATGTTTAAAACAAACTATATATGCGCTGTTAGCTCAACTGGATAGAGCGTTGGTCTACGGAGTGATTGGTTGTGGATATGAGTAAATCTCAATCAAAAAAATGCAAAACTTGTTCTTTTGGGGGTTTGAGTTCCTTCAACAAAACAAATTACTCATCAAAAACTCATTATCAACACTTGCATTATACACCAGAAAGTGTTAAAATGCTAATAAAAATAAGCAATATGCGCCATTAGCTCAGCTGGATAGAGCGTTAGTCTACGGAACTAAAGGTCGAGCGTTCGAATCGCCCATGGCGCACCAAAATATCGGCAAAACTTGCCGATTTTTTTATGTCTAGGGGTTCGAGTAAAATAGCATAAAAAACATACAAAAAAACGCATTTTTTACCCTACAAATGCTCCAAAATGCGAATAAAATGCGAATTCAATACGAAATAAGGTGCGAAAACCCTTATTTTACCGTATGTTTCCGTATTGTATTGCCCTTTATATTTTTGCAAAAAAAATGCTAGGCAATGTTGCCTAGCACATTTCATCTTTATTAGAATTTAACATCTTTTCTTTTTCTTCAACAAGTTTTTTAAGCGCTGCAATTTCTTTTTCTAGTTCTTCGTTTGTGGCTTCTTTCCCAGACGTTAAAGCATTTTCAATAACACTAGCAGACATCTCTTTTGCTGAAAAGTCAAGATGTGAATAGACATCGGCTGTTGTATTGAAGTTCGCGTGTCCTAACCATTCTTGAATATTCTTCATTGGAACGCCTTTTGAAACCAATAAACTCGCACAACTGTGTCTTAAATCGTGAAACCTTATATGTTTAAGTTTGTTTTTTTTGATTATACGCTGAAATGTTTTAGTTACTCTGTCTGGTAACATCAAGTCTCCCATATCATCAACAAAAACATAATCCAAAAACTTGCTGTTATACGACTGTCCATATATTTTTTTATTGTGTTCGATTTCATCTTTGCGAGCCAAAAGCATATTTTCTATATCTTTAAACAAAGGCAAACTGTTTGAATACAAACTTAAAGAAGACGAAGATATTTTACTAGAAGCAAAAGCGGATACTGGTTATCAATTTGATGGTTAGTATAACGACAACGGCGTTTTGATTTCTACAGAGAGTGAATGTAGTTCCAAAATGGGCACAAATGGGAAAACCGTTATTGCAAAATTATTTTAAGAATAAGTAATTTATGCGGAAATTGTGTAAATTGTAAATGTGCAAAGTGGGCCATATCCCATTGTTTGCCAATAGGTTGAGCCATCTTTTTCGGTCACTAGTTTTTGGAAATACAACATATAGTCTCCAACAGCAGATGGTCCTGTAATTGTTCCATCTGGCGACACGGTCATTTCGACAAGTACTTCATCTTTGCCACCTTTACCGCCTTTGCCATCATCACTATTTGCATAAGCAAACCTATATTGACCACCATTATTTCCACGCATTTCAGTTTTTAATAGTCCACCAATGTCATTGATTTCTTCATTAAAAATTATAAAATCTTTGTATGCATTAAATGTGATTGCGTTTCCGTCATATTCCTTTTGCAGTTGTGATTTATCGCCCACAAATTTATATCTTTCTGTGATTGGAACATAGTATGAGTAAATATATATTTTATAACTTTCTCTTGTGTCTGTTGTTTTGTCTTTTCCTGTGAAAGCAAATGTTCCGTCTGCATTTTTAACAAGTCTTAATGCACAGTTTTCATTGTCTAGATATGGGGAATAAATTGTAACAGAACCGTCTTCGGCAAATTTAAACATAAGTCCGGTGTCTTTACCTTCATCTCCACTAATATTTACATCAAGCGAACGCGTAATTTTATTCCCGCTCAATCTCATTGTTCCTGTTCCAAAAAGGTTATAAGCATAGTGTGCAGAATATCTTTCAAGCCTTGTGCCATAATGTCCTGTGCCGAATTCCCAAAGTTGTGTTTGGTCGCTTCCAGTTTTAGGATAATATCTCTGCACACGGTCATTATAGTAATATTTTGTAAATACAGTGTCATAACTATTTCCAAGCAAAATTCCTTCGTATCCATCGCTTGTTGCAAGTCTTGCTGTTGCTTCAACATTTTCTAAACCTGTTGTTTCCAAAATATCTTTTGGCATTTGCATAACATAAGGTTGACCATCAACTATACCAACGATTGTGTAATAACGCAAACTTGCAAAAAGACCAATGCCACCTGTGTCAGTTGTGAACTCGGCTGCACTCATGATTTTTTTGAATTTTCTTTCGGTGATTTTACCTTCACGCCTAAATTGTTCAGTAAATGTTGTGCCATCAATTTTAAAACTAAATATGAACTCATATTCTCCAACTGTTGCTGGGCCTACAAGTTCATCACCAACAGCTCTTGTGTTATATCTATAAGTGTTACCCGGCATTGTGACATCGTCTGCAGGTTGAACTATGGTGTTTGTTCCTTTTTCCACCCACTTAAACGAAACTTTATTTTGTAATGCTTGGCAAACTGCAAACAATTCTGGGTCTGCTGAAGTACCCAAGGCAACAACATCATTTATTTCTCTCAATGATTTGCCATTGATTATGATTGCATTGCTTGCAACAAACAACGCACCACCGTCATATTCTTTGTTCAAACATTCGCCATAACCATTTTCAAGATATGTATATTCAATCACATATTCTTTCACTTCGATTTCAAAAGTTTGTTTAATATTTGTGTTTGCAACGCTTGCAAAAGTGATTGTATATGTTCCAAGAGTATTTAAGTCTAATCCACCAAGGTCAACAGTGTAGCCAGTATCTTTTGTCAATGTTATGCTAGAATTGTTAGACAACACTCCATTTACAACGACTTTATCAAGATTAAGGTCTTTTTCTGTTGCTCCTTTGTGTTTAAGCGTTTTTCCGCTTGCCTTTAATCCAGAACTTCCAACATTAACTTGCAAAGACACTAATTCTGCAGGTAATTCTTTAAATTTTGCAATAACGGTTTTCCCATTTGTGCCCATTTTGAAACTACATTCACTCTCTGTAGAAATCAAAACACCATTGTCATTATACCAACCATCAAATTGATAACCAGTATCCGCTTTTGCTTCTATTAAAATATCGTCGTCTTCTCTAAGTTCGTATTCGAACAGTTTACCTTTGTTGTAGGTTCCCCACCAAATATTGCCACCTTCGCCTTGAACTTTTGCTGTAAAATCATATCTCGGTGCATTTTTTGCCACGATAAAATATGAGAAATCGATTGTTTCAAATGTAATTTTCCCATCATTATAGGTTGTTGACATTGTTTCAACCATGTCATTAGGCATAATATGAAAGGTAGTAAAACCATATGCACTGATTGTAGGAGCTGGCATTGTGATTTTTACTTGTCCATTTGGTTTAACTTTAACATCGCCATTCTTTATGTGTATATCATAAACATATACATCACTTTTTTTGTCATAATCGCAATACTTGATTTTTTCAATTACGGCTTTTGCTTCATCGCTTTGTGAGTTAATTGGATTACAAATAAGAGTATCACCCTTATTAAACTCACCACTTGCAACAATTCCGCTTTCTGTTTCAATTTTGTCAATCTTTTTATCTTTGTTCCCACCACAAGCGGTCAAGACAAACATTGCAGAAAGGATACAGCATAAAGCCAAAACGAATGTCCAAATTGATTTTCTTTTTGTCATAATATTCTCCTTTATATTTTTAAGTTGCATAAAGTGGAGCAAAATTTAAGAGTTTCTTTGCAACTATATATATAATAACATAAAATCTTTAAATCCGTATATAAATTTTTCAAATTTTCACAACTTATATAAAAAAATTACAAAATTTTATAGGTTTTATTATCTTCGTTGCGAATTTTTGCAACAAAAATGCAAAATTTTTGCAATTTTATCGTTTTTTGCCAGATTGTTTTGTATTTTTTTATTTTGTATGCTAATATAGGTATGAGTTAAGGCAAGCCTAGGAAAATAAAGGGTTTTAGCCATTTTTTAATACGGTAAAATACGATAAAATATGGTAAAAAACACGAACCCCCGAATTACAATCCTTAATTTCTACGGAACCAAAGGTTAGGTGTTCAAATCCCCTACGGCGCACCAAAAAAATAGCGGTTTAATTACCGCTTTTTTGTTGCCATTATTCAAAATTTTGCTAAAATAAAAATATGAAAATATCTAAAAATTTTGAAGCAGAAATTGTTGACATTGGAACAAACGGCAATGGCGTGGCGAAAAAAGACGGCATTGTTTGTTTTGTGCCATACACAATTACTGGCGAAAAAGTTTTGGTTAATGTAAATAAAATTGAAAAAAATTTTTGCATTTGCACTGCCGAAAAAATTATTTCCCCTTCAAAAAACCGAATTTCACCAAATTGTCCATATTTTGGAAAATGTGGTGGTTGCCAACTACAACATATTTCTAAACAAATGCAATTAGAATATAAAACAAAACAAATAAAAACCATTTTAGAAAAAAACTTGCATCAAAATATTGATGTATTACCTTGCATCAGCGAAAACGATTACAACTATCGCAACAAAATTAATTTTTCTATATTCCAAAATCGCCTTTGTTTTTCAGACAATGATAATAACTTTTTTGCCGTTTCTAATTGTCCTTTATTTGTTTGCGATTTAACACAAATTATTAATATTTTCAATAATTATTTAGAAAAAAACAAGCCAAATTTGAAAACCTTACACATTCGACTTTTGAACAATGTTTATCAATTTACTTTTGTATCAAGCAATATTAATATTCCAAATTTTGACGAATTAATTGATAATTTAAAAAATATAAATATCAATTTTTCCCTAAACTTTTGCATAAATAAAATTAAAAATAGTTCAAACATAATGGGCGATATAAAATGTGTTTATGGTGATGAAAAACTGGATTATGAAAACTTTGGAGTTAAAAGCAAAATTTCTCCTGAGTCTTTTTTGCAAGTTAATGAAAAAGTTCAAAATAAAATTTACGAAAACATCAATAATAAAATTTCAAACTCTAATAATGTTATAAATGCTTATGGCGGAACTGGTATTTTGAGTTCAATTATTGCCAAAAAAGCAAAAAAGGTTTATTCAATAGAAATTAATAAACAGGCAAACAAAAACTGCCAAGAAATGGTTGACAAAAACAAAATAAATAATGTTGCAGCAATTTGTGGTGACTGCAAAATTGAAATTCCAAAATTATTAGAAACACAAAACATTTCTCACATTATTTTTGACCCACCAAGAAGCGGCATTGATAATTCAATTTTAGAGTGCGTAAAAAAATTAAATATTGAAAATATTATTTATCTTTCTTGCAATCCCTCAACGCTGGCAAGAGATTTAAAAATACTTTCAAACAAATATGAACTTGTAAGCGTGCAGCCTTATGATATGTTCCCTCAAACTTATCACATAGAAACGCTTGTGTTTTTGAAACTTAAAAATATGTAAAAATCGTTGTATTGACATAAAACTGTCATAGTGATATAATAAAATTAATTATGGAAAGAGATGAATTTTTAGAATCAGTCGCAAAAGAAACTTTGGAGAAAATACTTAAAGATAATCCAAGTTGTAAAAATAGCGGTATCAAAGTTTTTGTTGATTATTCAAAAGAAAACCCAGAAATCAAGTTAGTTGTTCCTGGCAGTGTAAAAATGATAACCTCTTATATGTTTGATCATTTAAAAAGAGTCAATTCGGTAGATATCCAGGAAGGTATCCAAACCATAATGTCAAATGCTTTTGATACTTGCGACAGTATTAGGGAAATTCACTTGCCAGAATCTCTTGTCCAAATTCAGTCATTGGCATTTGCTAACTGTATAAATTTAGAAAAAATAAACTTCCCTAATAATCTACTGCAAATAGATTCAGAGGCTTTCTATCAATGCGGACAACTAAAAGAAATTAAACTACCAGATAGTTTAGAGGACCTTGGACCTGGGGCTTTTGCACTCTGCAAAAGACTTGAAAGAGTTGAATTGCCAGATTCTATAATTGATTTGAAAAACAGCACGTTTCAGAATTGTTACAACTTAAAAGAAATAAAATTACCAAGCAATCTCGCAAAAATTGAATCTAGCTGTTTTCATAAGTGTCGTTCTTTGGAAAATATTGAACTTCCTGACACTGTAAAAGAAATAGGTCAATATGCATTTGAACACTGTGAAAAATTAAAGAAAATTAAACTTCCAAAAAACATTGAAAAAATCTGGATAGAAGCATTTGCAGAATGTGCGCTTGAAGAAATTGTTTTGCCATCAACAATGCAATTTCTTGATCGTAAAGCATTTGCGGATTGTGTAAATCTCAAAAAAGTCTTGTATGAATACGAAGATGGCAAATACTTTACTTTATCAAAAGAATTATATGATGAAGGATTAGATAGTGACGAGTTTCGCGGGCTTAGAAATTTCTTAAAAGTAAGAGATAAAATTGGAGCGAAATTTATTCCCGCTAAGCAAATTTTTACAAACACTCCCGAAAACATGATTGAAAATTTCTATAAACATTCTAAACTTTGGGCAGAAGTATTCAACAAATTTGCTCAATCGAATGGAACAACCATGAAAGCAATTTTGCCACAAGTAAAAGAAGATTTTTATAAAATTTGTTTTGTCTCAGGGCTTTTTCAAGATGATTATAAAGTTAGAATGCAAGCAAAAGAATTTATTGAAACTAAAATAATTGGAAAATTTGGTCAATATCCACTACATGAAAGATTTACTGGTTTAAATATTTACGCAAATGGTTTTAACCCAAATTTTGCAGAATTCTTTATAAAAAACTTCGGGCCAGATTTCTTAATTAAACAAACTTATGACGAAGATTTAAAAAATATCAATTATTTTGCACAAGCTTATAACAATTTTTCAGAAATTGAAAAAGCATATCCTAACAAAGTTGTAACAACAAACACAGACAATGACAGGCTCACAGAAGAAGATATTTATAAGGTTATATCCAATGTAACATATAATGGTATTGAAACCGAACAAGACCAAGTCCTTGCTGAATTATGCAATCTGTATGGCTATTCACAAGAAGATTTTAAACAACTTCAAGATTATATGCACGAAGGCGAAAGAATAAAAAACGAAGGGCTTGAAAACTTATTTTGCTTACCAGACGAAGTTAGTAGCAAAAATGTAATCACTTATCGTTTTCTTGAAAAAGGCGACCCACTTGGTGGCTTACTTGGCGAAATCACAAATTGTTGTCAAACCATACATAGCGCAGCATCAAGTTGCTGTAGACATGGCATGACAAACCCAAATGGCGGATTTGTTGTATTTGAACTAGAAGGCAAAATAATTGGACAAAGTTGGGTCTGGTATGACAAGCAATCAGAAAAAATTTGCCTAGACAATGTTGAAGTGCCACGCTCAGCTAAAAATAAAGCTGTTACAGAAAAATCAGATTTTAAAAATTGCTTAAAGCGTTTAAGTAAGAATTTTAAAACCGCGATGAAAGAAAAAGGAAGAAATGTTTCCTATGTTACTATGGGAGCAGGTTATAATGATATTTTAGATGTCATAAACAAAAATTTCAAAAAAGTAAATGCAACCTTGACACTTGCTAATGCAGCAATTCAACAAGGTGGCCACCAAACTAGATTACAAGGACATGCTCCTGATTTAACTTACACAGATATAAATCAAGGCGAATACATTTTGGAATAAAAAATAACAGTCAAATGACTGTTATTTTTTTCTTTGTCTTAATATTTCAAAAACTGATACAGCAGTTGCAACTGATACATTTAACGAGTTTATTTTGCCAAACATCGGAATCGTGAAAACACCATCACATTTTTGTTTTGTAAGCCTTGAAACGCCAAAGCCTTCGCTCCCCATAACAACTGCAATCGAGCCGGTTAAATTGCTTTTCCAAATGTTTTCTCCGCCAAGTTCACAAGCATAAACCCAAACGCCTTGCGTTTTTAAATAATCTATGGTGTTATTTAAGTTTGTTACTTTCACAATGTTTACATTGCTTGCAGCACCAGCACTTGTTTTCAAAACTGTGTCATTAACTGCACATGCTCTGTGTTCTGGAATTATTATTCCATGAACACCAGCGCACTCTGCCGTTCTGATTATCGCACCTAAATTGTGAGGGTCTTCAACGCCATCTAGAATTAAAATGAAAGGTGGCTCATTTTTTTCGCTTGCCAAGTTGAAAATATCCTCTAAATCGGCATATTCAAATTCAACAACTTCACCTATCATGCCTTGGTGAGCAATTTTTTCATTTTTTAAATTCGCGGTTTTGCTATCTAAAATTTTTCTATCAACAAAATTGATTTTAACATTGCTTTGCTTTGCTAAGTCAATAATTTCTTGCGATTGTTTATCTCTTAAAGATTTATCTATCATAAGTTTGTTGAATGTTTTTTCGCTTATTAATGCTTCACGAATAGCATTTTTACCATAAATTAGCATTGACTTTCTCCTTTATTGTGAACAATTTCAAACGATTTTTCTAAAATCTCGTTTAATCTGTCTTGCTTTTCAAGTAAATACAAATAACCGATAACCGCTTCAAAAGCAGTTGCTTTTTTATAGTTTTCAATTGAACTATTTTTTGCCTTATGTGATTTTGCGTTTCTTGCACGCTTTGCGATTTCTTGCTCTTGGACTGTCAAATCGTCAAACAGCGCATCATACGCTTTTGCTTGTGCCCCTGCATTGCAATATTTAACGCACTTTGAATGATAATCTCCTGCCAAAAGATTGCAGGACTTCAATATTTTGTTTCTTATAAAAAGAGTATGAACAGCGTCACCAACAAAACTCAGTGACAAAATGTTCATCTCGTTTATATTTTTTTCATTTATTTCTTTAATTTCGTTCAAAATATATCCTACTTTAAATAATCTTTCAAATTAATTGTTTGTTCAAATTCTTCTTTGCGTTTTGCCAAGATTTCGTCATCAACACGAGCAAAAAGTGGCTTTGGTGCAAGTGTTTGATGAGATTTTTCAATATCAATCTTGCCAGCCTTTGCCCATACATTTTCGTCAGTTGGTGCGCCTGCGAAGTTTAGTTGTTCTTGCCAAATTTCTGTTGCTCTGTTTGGAATGATTGGCGCAGCGCAAATGCAAAGCGATTTTGCCATACACAAACACAAATACAAAACTTTCTTTGCATTATCTATATCGCCATTTTTAATAAGTGACCAAGGTGCAGATTTTTCGATATATCCATTTCCAACGCTTGCAAAATTCATAATTTCTTTATACGCTTTGATAAATTCAGTTTTTGAAAACAAATCGGAAATCAAGTTTGGATATTCTTGAATTGCTTTAATCATTTCGATATCAAATTCGTTTAATCCGAAATTTGAAAGTTTGTCATATTCTTTATTTTCAATCGCGTTTTTAATTTCGCCGTCAAATTCGAAATCTAATTTTCCTTCAAAATTTTTATAAATCATATTCAAGCAACGATTGAAGAAATTGCCAAATTTGCCAACTAAATCTGCATTAACAACATCACAATAACCTTCCCATTTAAAATCACTATCTTTATTCTCTGGGAAAACTGTAACCAAATATGCTCTGAGAGTGTCAACATCAATATCGCTTGTTAAAAGCGCATCGCAGAAAACGCCGATTTTCTTGCTCTTTGAAAATTTTTGACCATCAAAGTTCATGAAATTAAATCCAACAACATTGTGCGCTAAGTTATATTTGCCATTTGCGATTGTCATTGCTGGGAAAAATACAGAATGGAACGAAATATTATCTTTGCCAATAAAGTTGTATATTTCGCAATCAGGGTTTTGCCATCTGTCCTTAACAAGTTCGTCCCCGCCAAGTTCTTTTGTTATTGAAATATAGCCGATTGGAGCATCAAACCAAACATAGAAAACCTTGTCTTCAAAGCCTTTAAGTGGAACATTTATTCCCCATGGAATATCTCTTGTGATAGCGCGTGGAGTTAAACCTTCTTTAATCCACCTTTTTGCTTCGCCATAAACATGTGGACGCCAAATATTTTTATGCGCTTCAATCCATTTATCAAGTTCAGGCTCAATTTTATCAAGTTTTAAAAACAAGTGCTTTGTCTTTTTAAATACAACTGGTTCGCCACAAAATTTACAGTGTGGATTGATAAGTTTATCACTATCGTAAACCGAGCCACATTTGTCGCATTGGTCGCCATAAGCTTTGTCGTATCCGCAATATGGGCAAGTGCCAATAACAAACCTATCTGCCAAAGCGATTTTGTCTTTCTCGCAATATAACATTTCAGTTTCGCGCTCTTCAATGTATCCATTTTTGTATATCTCAGTGAAAAACTCTTTTGTTATAGCATCGTGCTCAGGGGTGTGTGTTCCAGAATTCAAAGAATATGAAATACCAAGTTTTTTATAAATTTCCCTATGAATATCTCCAACCTTTTTAACAAAAACCTCTGGTGGCATATTGTATTCTTGTGCGGATATTAAATTTGCTGTTCCGTGCTCATCTGCGCCGCCAATAAAAATTGCATCGTTGCCAACAGCTTTTTGATAACGATAAAAAATATCGGCTGGCAAATGACAACCAACTATATGCCCAAAGTGTGGCAAATTATTAACATAAGGCAATGCTGCGGTGATTAAAACTTTCTTATTCATAAACATCTCTCTTTGTAAAAATTTCTAACCTAAGTATACTCAAAAATTTATAAAAAACAACAAATTATGCATACATGAAAACATATCTTGACCATAAATATACTTAAAATGGGATATGTATAAGTTATCCACATTTCCACATATAAATAATTATTCAAAATTGTAAATATTTATAAATTTTTTATGCATAATGTGAATTTATGGCACTTTTTAAGCAAGTTATCCACATTTCCACATACATTTTTAACCAAACTGCCTATTTCCTAGTGTATAGAGTTCTAATTCATCTATAAAATGTAGATAACATGAGTATAACTTTGACCAAAATTAAGATAACATTTATCATTTTAAAAGTCAAGGCATATCCGTTATGCATAAAAATAAAATAAGATGCATTAAAGGTGAAAAATTAAAAACTTATCACGCTTAAAAATACATCTTTTAATGGCGACTTATAAACACAAATTACACTTTGGTAAAATAAAAACTCGACTGGCAAAAACCTGGCTAATAAGGGTTAATGCGGAACTATTTTCGCTATCATCACAATAGATATTGATGCGTTTTGGCGACAAACTTATAATTGATGTTATCAAAAACGCTTCGTCATTTTGATTGCTTATCTCGCTGTCCTGCTCTATTTCGTTAAAATTCTCATCGCAGATTTTAAAACTATCATTTTCTTTAACAACATTAATACAGCCTGTTGAAATCTCTATGTTTTCAATCAAAAATTTTAATAAGTCTATAAATGTATCATTACAAAGCAAATAACTAGCATTTTCGTTGGCTAGTTTAATCAATTCTTGCCATTTGCTTCGTAATTGTTTTAATCTAAAATCGTAAAAACTTTCTATAAAAAAATTTGCGTTAAGTTTCAAATTATGAGTAACAATATACCTGTCGGTTTCGCGGTCAAACACAACAAGAGCCTTTTTAAGTGCGTCCAAATTTAGTTGATTATGTATTGGAAGGTGCAAGTTGCGATTGATATAATCAAGTTTAAAGTCAGTTGTGATAACATCAGCAATAGCATCGCAGATAAAAAAAGATATGCGAGGTTTCTCAATTTCTTCGCAAGCAACAACGATAAATATTTTTTGGTTTTCACTATAAGAAGTCACAACAGCGCCAAAACTGCTGGCATTGCTTTTGATTTCTTTATAAAGTCTTTTTGCAGACATGGCATTTTGTTCAGATAAAGCAATAGAAAATTCAAACATAAAATATCCTCGCAAGGTATTTTATGCAATGAAAAACTTTTTAACCGCAAAAAAATAAAACACTTTGTCAAATAAACAAAATAAAAAAACCACTCCGGCCGAGTGGTTTAAATTTTAAATTGTGAAAACTGAACTTTATGGAATGGGTTTTGATAGTAAACTAAGTTTCTTATTTATCTTTTAATTTCGTCTAAACTTTCTTATAACAAAGTGTGTCACCGAGTTTGAGTCTTTGTGTTTTGTAGCTTTTGCTACGAATTTTATTTTCGACCTAATTAAAGGTCCATCAAGTTCGCTTGAACTTGAAGTCGACATAAAGAATTACTCTTTAAAAGGAGGTGATCCAGCGCCACCTTCCGATAGCGCTACCTTGTTACGACTTCACCCCAGTCATTGGTTTTACCTTAGGCGGCTGCCTCCTTGCGGTTAGCGCACCGACTTTGGGTCCCCCCAACTCCCATGGCGTGACGGGCGGTGTGTACAAGACCCGGGAACGC
>ERZ779643.461-NODE-461-length-34375-cov-38.051049_pt1 | contig 34375 bp, 25 predicted proteins | sample MGYA00511564_ERZ779643 | MGnify/ENA primary metagenome ERZ779643 (study PRJEB29588, sample SAMEA2147114) | human gut metagenome | biome: human gut; feature: human-associated habitat; material: faeces | place: Denmark | collected 2008/2010 ...
GGAGATTCAGCCTAATTTTTTGTACTGTCAAAAAGTTTTAGCGGACAGTAATAATAGTTTATGATAACTGTAGGCTTTTGTGCCATGATGGGGAACTTGAAGAATCCCGATATTATTCCAATACCCACTATAAAATGACTCCAGACTTTTGAATGACCTCGCCCCGACCTTCTTATCACCCATATAAAGGCAATTCCAATTACAAGCTTTAGGTATTGCCCCCTGTTGAGGACATTCATTTATGGGACAGTCATTATTTGTCCCAGAAAATACTGGCATTGAGTAAACATTATGGTTATTCCCAAATATCTCCCTATATATGTCCTTACAACTATTTAATCCAAGTATATTTAGCTTTTCGCACAACCGATCACAATCTATTCTTCCACCAACAACTATCCCTTGAAATTCAGGATGATTGCTTATTTTTCTGATCAATTCATTACGTTTGGTGTTCACATTATATGGGATGTAAAGCCTATTGTCCTTTTCGATTATAGTAGGAGCTACAATATTTTCAACGCCATTCGTCTGAATAATCTCATTAATGTTACGATTAGTGATAATTTCGGAAAAGACAACACCTGCCGGATTGTTTCCGGTTGGAAATTAGTAAAATACCACGGAAAGGCAATGCAACTTGTTCATTTAGACTCGGATGATAAGATCTTTATGTGCTATATAGAAGTTGACTAACTCTTATGGCGTTGATGTTTAAATAATTGTGGCCTCATGCCGGTCATGAATGCCAACCTGGATGTTTAACCACCCTTTTTTCACCCGAAATAACAGTCACTCGGAACTGAACCGACCATGCCACAAGCCAAGATCGATGAACGTGAATTGAATTAAGAGTGTTGCCTCTTCGTAGTGAATTTACAAAATGCTTTCAGTCCAAAGTTTGTCGGAAGCTCCAGGAAGGCACATTGACGTGAAAATCTTGCACCTTGGGCCTTGAGTCTTTCAGTCCTATCCAACCTCTGTGGGCATAGACACAATATGTGGCTGAAAGCATTTTGTAAAGTCTTGACCATGCGTAAGAAATTTTCCCTTCCCTTGCCCCGAACCAAATGTCTTGACCTTCTTGGTACACCAGAAGTGCATTTCCTGTACCAATGGTGCGTCCCAGTATATTTGGTACAAGAAAGGCCCCTCTCTAAGTCAACTTATACCAGTAATAATCTATAAACCCGAGTCAACCTAAATCAGGAAAGTACAATCTATCACGGAATACAATTGGAGACTGGCTCAAAATAGAGAAAAAACTTTAAGCCAGCAAGAGTGAGTACGATTTATCATACTTTTTTAGCGGCCGCACTAAATTTCAGATTTCTTTGTGCAGCAGTACTGGGAGAGGACGATGCCGAGGACGGCGATGAAGACGCCGAGCCATTGGAAGAGGGAGAGGTGCTCGCGGCCGATGACTTCGGCGACGAGGGCGGTGGCTACGCACATCATGGCGAGGAAGACGCTGGACTTGCCCACGCCTAACTTCTTGATTGCCATGGCCCACAGAGAGAAGGCAAGGCTGGAGCAGAGGACAGCGAGACAGAGGATAGGTTCCAGGACTTCCCATGAGACGAGTCTCGCGTCGAAATTCTCGATGCCTCTCGTCAGGAAGAACGGCAGGAAGTACACGGTTCCGATCAGGAACTGGTACATCACGATGACCTGAGGCTTGTAGCCGTCGGCGAGAAGTTTTGTCAAGGAGGCGTGGCCGACCTCTGAGAAGACGGCTATCATCAGGAGCACGACTCCGAGGATGAAATTCTGCGGCACACCTTCATCTCCTCCTTGCTTGAGAAGGACCAGACAGATGCCGGCCAGTGTCACGGCGATTCCGAAGCCGTTCAGGATCGAGATACGCTCTTTGAAGAACAGGGCACCGGCTCCTACTGAGAAGATCGGTACTGAGGCGATGATCATCGCGCTGATGGTCGGCGAGCCGGTCTCTTTTATGCCGTAGGTCTCGCAGAAGAAGTAGATAAGTGGCTCAAAGAGAGCGAGCAGCAAAAATTTCCAGATATCTTTGCGGGCTATCAGGCGGAAGTTCTTTGTGAGGATGTTGAAGAGAAGAAGTATGATTCCGGCGACAAAAATCCTTAACGGGACGAAATATGAAATCGGGACTCCGAGGGCGATCAGTCGGTCGCTCCAGATGTAGGACATTCCCCAAAGCACAATGGCCAATACGGACAGCAGATAAACTACCGCCTTGTTGTCACATATACTTCTTGTCGCGCTCATAATATAATACGGAATATGAGTAATCTGTTAGTTATACTTACATTTCCACAAAGATAATCAAATTTCTCTTTTGAAAAGAAATAATATCCAAATATTCACTAACATTTCGACACCTGCCTACCATTTTTATCCCTTTTCAGTGAAATGCCGTCACGAACCCTCCGCGCTTCGCGCTCCGTCCCTCCCAGCCGGAGGCTGGGCCCCTCCCGCTTATAGCCGCGGGTGGCTAAGGTTCGTGACGGCACATCACTGAACTATGGGGTGCTTCGATGCTTTGACAAGCTCAGCGACCGCAGAATCAGCTAACTAAGTTATTCACTTGGGTGATTCGATGGTTGGTGAGCTTCATCGAACCACAAGCTCAGCGACCGAACGGTTTACTTTCCGGTCAAAAGACGGAGCGAGATGCGTTTGCGGTCGAGATCGACATCGAGGACGCTGACGGTGACTTTTTGGTGGAGTTTCACTTTCTGGCCGCGCATCTGGGAGACGTGGATTAGGCCGTTCTCGTGGATGCCAATGTCAACAAAGGCTCCGAAAGCGGTCACGTTCGTGACGATTCCCGGCAGTTCCATACCTGGCTTGAGGTCATCAATCTCGTGGATATCCTCGGCGAAACTGAATTCCTGGGCGCTCTGGCGAGGGTCACGGCCGGGCTTGGCCAATTCCTTCAGAATATCATTGATCGTTGGAAGGCCGAACTCACCCTCCACGTAGGCCGACGGATCGATCTTCTTGATCAACTCCTCATTTCCGACCAGTTCCTTGGTGCTGACTCCGAGGTCAGAAGCCATCCTGTCAACGATGTGATAGCACTCTGGGTGCACGGCTGAGTTGTCGAGAGGATTCTCGGCGTTCTGGATGCGAAGGAAGCCGGCGCACTGCTCGAAAGCCTTAGGGCCGAGTTTCGGGACCTTACGAAGCTGGGTTCTGGAGGAGAAGCCCTTGATCGAAGAGCGGTACTCCACGATGTTCGACGCGAGAGCCGGACCGATGCCCGAGACATAACTCAAGAGGTAAGGACTGGCGGTGTTGAGATTCACTCCGACGCTGTTCACGCAGATGACCACGGTGTTGTCCAGTTTCTCCCGAAGCAGATTCTGATCCACATCGTGCTGGTACTGCCCCACACCCAATGACTTAGGGTCGATCTTGACGAGCTCCGAAAGCGGATCCATCAGACGTCGGCCGATCGACACCGCTCCCCTGACTGTCACATCCTCATCCGGAAACTCCTGCCTCGCGACCTCGGAGGCCGAATATATCGACGCTCCGTCCTCGCTGACAGTGAACACCTTGACGTTCTCCGGAATCCCGACACGTTTGATGAAGTCCTCCGTCTCACGGGATGCCGTGCCGTTGCCGATGGCGATGACCTCGATGGCATATTCATCAATCATTGAGGAAACAGCCATTATCGACTTGATCTTCTCGCTCTGAGGCGGGTGAGGGAATATGATCTCGTGGTGCAGGAGGTTGCCCTGCTCGTCCAGACAGACTATCTTACAGCCGTTGCGGAAACCAGGGTCGATCGCCATTGTCCTCTTCTGGCCTACCGGAGCGGAAAGCAGAAGCTGCGTGAGATTCTCTCCGAAAACGTTAATCGACTCGATGTCAGCCTTTTCCTTGGCCTCTTTGACAATCTCGTTGGTCAACGATGGCTCAAGCAAACGCTTATAAGCGTCATCAACGGCCTGACGGATCTGGTCGGCAAGCTTGGAACCAGGATAACGATGTTCCTGACAAAAATCATAATAGATCTTGTTGCCGCATTTCTCCGCGTCCGCATCGAGCCATACAGACAAAAAGCCCTCATTCTCAGCACGAAGTATCGCCAAAAGGTTATGCGAAGGAATCCTCTGGAGCGGCATCGAGAAATTGAAATAAGTCCTGTACTTCGAAGCCTCGGCATTGCTTGAGGCCGCTTTTGTGGCCTTGGACTCTATCCTGCGGGTTCTGAATATGTGCCTGAGGTTCTCACGGACGGTCTGCGATTCGGAAAGCCGCTCGGCGATGATGTCACGGGCTCCGGCAAGGGCCTCCTCAACCGAACCGACCTTATCCCCGACATATTTCCGGGCCTCAGTCTCCGGGTCAGCCACCTCAACCTTCCACATCTTGTCAGCCAACGGCTCCAGACCTTTCTCCTTCGCCATCGTGGCACGGGTTCTCCTCTTAGGTCTGTACGGCAGATACAGATCCTCCAACTCACTGGCCACCACACAATTCTCAATCTTGGAGCGCAACTCGTCCGTAAGCTTTCCCTGCTCGGAGATCGTGGACAGTATGCCCTCCTTCCTCTTCTCCATCTCCGTGAACACATCGTTCCAGTGCTTGATCTCGGCGACGGCTACATCGTCCAACCCTCCTGTCTTCTCCTTCCTGTAACGGCTGATGAACGGAATCGTGTTGCCCTCCTCGAAAAGATGTACGCAGTTCTCGACCTGCCAATCCTTGACTCCGATGGCACGGGCAATATAATCAATATAGATATTCTTCATATTCAGAGTGTTATCAATTAATCCTGGGAAACAACCTTCAGCTCGTCCCGGTAAGCCGAGAAGATCTTGGACTTGGATACGAACCCGACGTAGGTTCTGTCACGCCTCACCACAGGAAGATTCCACGCCGATGTGACCTCGAACTTTTTCATCACTGAATCCATCTTCTCGTCCTCATAGACATATTCCTCGGCGCTCCGCATGAAGTTGAAGACGTGCAGGGTCTCATATTCATCGGTCCTGAACATATCCTTGCGGATGTCCTCCAAAGAGACGAACCCTTGAAAACGGTCCACCGAGTCCAGAACAGGGAATATGTTTCTGGTGGATTCGGAGACAACCTCGACAAGGCGGCCGAGGGTGTCGTCTATCTTCACCGTGGAGAAGTCTGTCTCAATCACGTCGGAGACCTTAAGCAAGGTCAGCACGGCCTGGTCGCTGTCGTGGGTCAGAAGTTCTCCCCTCTGGGCTATACGTTTGGTGTAGATGGAATATTTCTCGACTATTCTGGTCGTTCCGAAAGCGATGGTCGAGGTAAGGATCAAAGGCAGGAACAGGTCGTAACCTCCTGAGATCTCTGCGATAAGGAAGATCGCCGTCATCGGGGCCTGCATCACGCCGGCCATCAGCCCGGCCATCCCGACCAACACGAAGTTCTGTTCCGGAATCGAGGTCGCAGTCCCGTCAAAAAGCATATTGAGTGTTCTCGCCACAACGAATCCCGCGATCGCGCCGACGAACAGGGTCGGACCGAAAGTTCCACCCACTCCTCCACCGGCATTAGTCAATGTCATGGAGAACACCTTCAACAAAAGGATCAGCATGAAAAAGATCGGCACGGACCACGGGCTGTGTGCCAGAAACGCAAGCGGAGTCTGTCCGTCAAGCGAAAGTTCCTTCCCGTTAAGCAGCACACCAAGAGACTCATAGCCTTCGCCATAGAGCGGAGGGAAAAGGAATATCAGGATTCCGAGCCCGACCGCGCACATTATCCATTTCAGATAGACATTCTCCATCTTGCCGATCCGGTCCTCCAGCTTCAAGGTCGTACGGATGAAATAGATGGAGCACGCCCCGCAGAAAAGTCCAAGAATGATGTAATAAGGAATATTCTTGAGTTCGAACGGGGTAAGGGTGCATTCAAACGGGGTGGAAGATCCAAGAAGAGTATAGGAAACCACTGTGGCTGAGACGGTTGACAGCAGCAGCGGCATCATTGAGGTCATCGAGATGTTGAAAAGCAGAATCTCCAGCACGAAAAGGACTCCGGCGAGAGGAGCCTTGAATATTCCAGCCACGGCGGCCGCGGCACCACAGCCCAGCAGCACAGTCATACTCCTGTAGGACAATCCCATATAGCGGGCGAAGTTGGATCCGATGGCGGCTCCGGTATAGACGATCGGGGCCTCCGCTCCGACGGATCCGCCGAATCCGATGGTGACGGAACTCGCGGCGACGGAAGACCACATATTGTGCGGCTTGATCCTGGACTCGTGCCTTGAGACCGCCTGAAGGGCCTTGGTGACACCGTGGCCGATACTGTCCTTGATCACATACTTGCAGAACAGCATCGCAAGGAGCATTCCGATTCCAGGCAGTGCAAGATAGTACAATGATCCGCCCAGGACTCCTCCGAAAGCGTCACGCAAGCCCTCCTGGAGCACCGAGATCAAGGTCTTGAGCAGCACGGCGGCAAGCCCGACCACGATTCCGACGACGAGGCTGAGCACAAGGAGCTGGTTCCTTTCGGACCAACGCGATATTGGGTTAAACTTTGGCATATTCGTACAAATTTAATTATTTTTGTGATAGTGTAAAACATTAAATATTGATGCGGTAATGAAAAAAGTGATCATTTCGGTAGTCGCGTCCTTGCTGGTCGCCCTATTGGGCATCATCGGACTGAACATATTCAAGGAATCCAGCCCTCGCGAAAGGGTGAAGGCTGAGAACGGAAGCAGGATAATCGTGGAGGAGTTGAGTTTCTACCACAACAGTGACAAGATATTCGGTAAGGTATTCAAGCCCGCTGACGAGAAAGGCTTCTTCCCGGACTCGCTGGGGCCAAGGCCGGTTGTCATATTCTTCCACGAACCGCTGAAAACCGCTTACCCTGAAGGGTTTGTGAAGGCGTTGGTTCCAGAGGGGCTGATCGGCTATGCGACCGCCTTCCACGAAAAGGGGAAGGACGTGGAGTTTATTGTGAAGAAGATCGCGAAAGAGAAGTTCACGGACAAGGACAGGATATACCTTGTCTGTGACACTTTCGCCTCCGAAGCCGTGGTCAAGGCGGCCTACAAGATGAAAAAGGCGGTCAGCGGACTGATTCTCATCGAACCTGAGCTCAGCGACAAGACCGCCAGGCTTGTACCGAGACTCGGCTACGATGTAATGACCATAGACACGGCGGGGAAAGCTTCCGCAAAGACCGCGGCGATTGATTATCTTGAACTTAGAGGAGCGTTGAAATGAAAAAGACAAGATTCGGAATAGTAGGCACCGGTCGCATCAGTGACTGGGTTCTCAAAGGGGCCGTGCTTGAGCCGCGGTTCGAGGCCGCGGCGGTGTGCTCCCGCTCGCGGGAAAGCGGGAAGAGGTTCGCCGAGGCGCATTGCATCGGGAAAGTGTACACGGACGTTGACGAGATGGCGTCCGATCCTGAAATCGACGCGATCTATATCGGGACTCCCAACGACACGCACCACGACATCGCGATCAAGTGCCTGAGGCACCACAAGCACGTGCTGTGCGAGAAGCCGATGGCCTCCAACGCCTGCGAAGTGAGCGAGATGGTCAAAGCAGCAAGGGAGAACGGTGTGATGCTGATGGAAGCGATGATCTCCACGCTGACTCCGAATTTCAGGAACGCCAGACTAAGGCTCAACGAACTGGGGAATGTCCGTCATTTCTTCGCGGCGTTCTGCCAATATTCATCGAAATACGATCTGGTCAAGAGGATCATCGCCGGAGAGGACAGTTCGGCGGTGCCAAGCTCGCTCAATCCGGAGCGCTCGGGCGGGGCGCTGATGGACATAGGAATATACACGGTCTATCCGATGGTCTCACTTTTCGGCCGGCCGAAAGGAATCAAGGCCAGCGTCACGACCTGCGAGGTGCCGGTGGGGGCCATAAGTAAGCGTGTTGACCTGCAAGGCAGTGTGATCTTTGAATATGAAGGGATGGACGCCACGGTAATATATTCAAAGATAGCGGACTCGAACCTTCGCACCGAGATTTCCTGCGACGGAGGAATATTGTCGCTGGACCAGATCCACATCACCCGTGAGGCATCGCTGACCAGACGCGGCGCACCGACCTCCGGACGGTCCTCAGGCCCTCAGGCTGAGAACATCTCCGTGCCGGTTGACGCGGACGAGTACCTCTGCGAGTTCAGGGAATTCATCGACGTGCTGGAATCCGGACACCTTGAATCGTCCGTCAATAGCCTGGAGACATCACTCGTCACGGCTGAAATCCTTGACGAGATCCGCCGCCAGGCAGGAGTGGTCTTCCCCGCCGACTGAAGACATAAAAACCGGTCTGACCTGACAGGCAGACCGGTTAATCATATTATCCCAACCTATCTTATTCTGAAAGTTTGAACACATCGAACGTTCCGGCTGTGCCATATACAACCTTTCCAGTGGCAGGATCAACAGCGGCTGTGTCGGAAAGATAGAACATCTTCTTGGCAGGATCGTAGCAAGGCTGTGTCAGGCCGGCGTCCTTGTACCAGCCATCCACATAACTCATCCAAGCGGAACTTCCCTCCTTGTGTCCAGGACCACCGAACATACAGGCAAGCACACCTCGGTCGGCGATGTTCCATTGGATCTTGTCGCCGCCCGTTGTACCCATATACTGAAGAGGCACATAGACCTTGTTGGTCTCGGTGTTCCAGTAGAAGACATAGTCCTGTACATCGTAGCCGGCGCCGGTGTCGTGACCCCAACAGTCAGGAAGATAACACTGGAGAATATTCTTGGCATAGTCACGGGCGTACATAACCTTGTCCTCCTGCTCACCCCACCAGCCTTCCTCGATGGTGCCTTTACCATATTCATAGTAAGAGGTAGGGTACTCGATCGTTGCGACGGCCTTGCCATAGCCGAAAAGGGAGGTATAGTCAGAAATTGAGAGGTTCAACTCGTAAGTCTCGTTGAAGGCAAGCTGAGACTTGTCATAGGTCACAACAAGGTTACCGACCCTCTCGCCATCCTTGATGGTAACCTGGGAAGGAACAGTGAACAAGGATGATCCCGTGAATGAGACATTTACGCTGACATCGCCGGATGTTCCGAGACGAACGACCGGAATCTCGACCTCCGGGTTGGAGGTCACGTTAAATGAGAAGGACTCCTGGAAGAAATAACACTCGGAGCTTGAACCGGACGTGCCGCCATCATCCTTGCAGGACACAGCCGAAAATAGGACCGCCAGGACCGAGAGAAATGCGGATATTGTTTTTTCTGATTTCATTGTAAGCGTTTTTTTGTTGGCTCCCGTGACGGGAGCGTTTACATTATTCAAACTTTTCAGCGTCGAAGAACTTGTGACCCTCAACCTCGATAGCCTCACCATAGTGGCTTGCGACTTCGTCGTTGGTGCGGAGCGCGGTCGTGTAGGTACTGTAAGTCGTGTAAGGATTGTTGAAATCGTAAACGGCCCTGTTGCCGTTGAGTTCGGCGTTGTTGAAGCCTGGAGTCCAACCCGGATGGATCCTGTTCATGTCAATGGCATGAGCGGCTCTCTCGACACTTGCCCCTGGATACCAGCGATGGCATCCGGTCTCAAGGCGCTTGTTGTCGAAGTAGTTGATGCCTTCACCCCAGAACTCGATGCCCTTTTGGAACATAAGTTCCTCATAGACACCCTTCTTGGTTGTCGCCACACAGGTGTAAGTGTTGTTGCGGGTCTTAATTAGACCCTCAAGAGTTGCCTTGGCGGCGGCGACACCGGTGGTGTTAAGTTCGGCCTCTGCCTTCAGGAAGTACATCTCCTCCACACGCATAATCGGGAAGTCTGTCGCTCCGCCGACCTCGTAGGTGTTGTAGTTACCCTCGTTAGGACGGAACTTGAGGTTCACGTAGAGCCAAGGCCAGGCCTTGAATCCGTAACTCGTGTTGATGCGTGAGCGGACCCAAGAGGCGGAGTTGCTGAACTGATACTTGCCAGGGTCGTTACTCCAGTCGGCCTGCTCGGTGCTCTTGTTGTTGCCGGCGGTAGCCCACTTGTTGTTGATCAGGTTGCCATTGGCATCTTTCTCGACCAGATAGGCTTCACCTGGTTTCTGGTTCTTGGACTCATAGAAGAACTCTGGCCCAAGCCAGGACTTCTTGCGCCAGTCGTTGTCGGAAAGCCTTTCGTAGGCGGCGCGATCAAGGGCTCGCCCTACACGCCACCCATAGACAGAGAACGTGGTCTCTGTACCCATAATCATAGCATATACGAAAGATCCGTCAGTGGCGGCTGTCGTGTTGTTAGGATCGATGTGGGTGGCAAGCATCCATGAATTTTGAGAGTTGCGGTTGTTGAAACCGGTCTTGGGATCCGTCCACTGAGCTTCGGTGAGAGGCGTGCAGCCGGACTGGGAGATAGCCTTGTCGGCATACTCCCCGGCAAGTTTCCAGTAATCAGCCTTGGCGGTGTACTTCGCGGCACGCTCTGTGCGCGACGCAAGGTTGGTGTAGGCGCGGGCGAAAAGGCCATACACGACGGCGAGGTCAGGCTCAACCTTATCTTTACGGGTGTAGCCGGCGAGATACTTCTCAGCCTCTGCAAGGTCTGAGAGAATCAGGTCATAGACCTCGTCAACCGTCGCGCGAGGATTGTTGGAAGCCTCCTGGGTCGTGGTCTTGTCCGTTACGATCGGAACACCAAGATTGCTGAGGTCACTCTTGGGATCCACATACACGTACCTTGAATCGAGCGGTTTCTTGTACTCCATGATCTGCACGAGATCCATATAGTACAAAGCCCTGTAGGCATAACATATTCCAAGATCGACGAGCATCTCGTCAGTGGCGTTCCCTAGATCGATCATTCCGATCACGTCATTGACAGTTTTGATGTAGCCGTAATAGAGATATGTAGGGTAGATACCACGGTTGGAACCACTGGCGGAAACCGCACCTTGCGTCCATGCACCCATAGTGTTGAATCCATTGTAGCCAGGGCATACCATCATTGTGGTGGAATGCTCAAGTTGCACACGCATGCCGCCGTATGAAATGGTCTCGATACCGCCGTCTTCGTTCTTGTAGCCCACCATATTGGTGTAGATGGAGTTGACCATGCCATCAAGGGCGGAAGCGGACTGACCGATCTGGTCAGAGATCACCGACTCGGTAGGCAGAACCTCCTGCATACAGGAAGTAAGGCAAACCAATGCCGCAGCTGAAGCTAACGCTATATTGATTTTCATATTTCTTTGTTATTAGAAAGTTAAGGTAATACCGCCAGACAAGGTGCGGATTGGTGAATAAAGTTCGGAGTTGGTGTAGCCACCGATCGCATAACGAGGGTCAAAACCTCTTCTGGCCGAGATGAAGCCAAGGTTCTCTCCCGAGAAGTAAACCCTTATGGAAGCAACATTGAACTTCTGGGTAAGCCTGGCCGGAAGCGTATAGCCGAAATTCACATTCTGGAGGCTGAGATAACTCGTGCTGGTGAGGAACCTGTCCGAGCGAGGAGACTGGCCATAGGTGTTGGAATAGCGGAGAGCAGGAATATCGGAATGATTGGTTTCCGTCCAAGCGTTCAGCATATCCTTGTGCCAGGTCGTTCCAGTCTGTCCGCCGGAATGCATAAGAACCTGATAAACATAGTCATACCCTTTACCGCCAAGCTGGAAGGTTGTCTGGACGGAGAAATCGAAGTTCTTGTACCTGAATGAGGTCGAGAGACCACCCTGGAACTTAGGCAGAGCGTCGCCGCAAAGATATTCAGTGGCGTCGCTTGCGTTTTTGGTCGTCTCCCTGGTGACCGCTCCTGTGGCCTCGTCGGTGACATCCTTGTAGAAGAGAGCCTCACCGGTCTCGGAATCAACTCCGGCATATTTAGGAAGGTACCAGGTGTAGAGGGAAAGGCCCTCTGCCACGAAGTACTTGTACTTGGACACAAAGGATGGGTCGTCGTTCACATAGCCGTTGTAACCTTCTATCTCGGTGGTCTTGATATCGTCAGGCAATGAAAGCACCTTATTCCTGATGTGGGAGATGTTGAAGTCTACGCCCCAGGAGATGTCCTTCATTCTGATGATATCGGCGCTGAGGACAAGTTCAAGACCCGAGTTGCGCATATCACCCATATTCAGACAATAGCTTGTGTAGCCGACTGAAGGAGGGGTACTGAGGGTGAATAGCATATCCGTGGTCTTGCGGTAGAAATAATCAAGGCTACCGCTGATGCGGCTGTCAAGCACGCTGAACTCGATACCAGTGTTGACGTTGGTGTTGGTCTCCCAGGTGATGTCCTTGGTTCCCTTCTGAAGCCACTGGTAAGCCACGGAGTTGTTGTTGTTCACAATCGTGTAGTTGTCAGCGTAGAGGAAATTGCCGATGTTGTCATTACCCTGGCTGCCGATGGAGGCCTTGAGCTTGAGCTCGTCAACCCAATCCACTTCGAAGAAGTTTTCCTTGGAAATAATCCAGGCCGCTCCAGCCGACCAGAAGTTACCCCAACGGTAATCCTTATGGAAGCGTGAGGAAGCGTCACGACGGAACGAGAGAGAGCCGAAGTATTTATTATCGTAGCTGTACATTCCGCGGAAGAAATATCCTTCGTTGTTGTAAGCGTTTGAATATGAGTACGGGTCACCGTTTTTGTTCAGCACCTGGGCAAGCTCGGTAGCACCGTCGATACCAAAATTGTAGCCTGACGCTCCCATATATTCATAAAGGTAGTTGTAGTACTCGTGGCCGAGCATCACGCTAATGTCATGAGTGTTATCTATCACCTTATGGTAGTTGAGGAGTTGCTGAGCGTTGTAGGTGAACGTGCGGGAAGACGACTTCGAGAGGTAGCCGTTGTTGGAGCCAGACGTGTACTTGTCGGTGTACGGGTCTTCCGTGTAAAGGCCTCTGCGGTCATAGTCATAGGCGTTGCCGTTGATTGTGAGGGTAAGGTCCGGGAAGAGTTTGATGTCGGCGTAACCGCTTGCTATGAATGAGTTTCCGGTGGTTTTTGAGACACGGTACTTGTTGGCGAAGATCGCGTTGCCGCCGGTGCCCCCCGCGCGGCTGAGGTCTCCCAACTGGCTGTTGGCGAAGTCATAGACCTGGCGGCCGGTGTTATCCGTCATGATGTTGCCGTTGGCGTCACGGATATAGACCGGATAGATAGGAGCCTGGCACTTGATGATGCTCCAGATGGTGCCTGTGCCGATCGTGCCTTCGGAGGTCTGGGAATATTCATACCTGGTGTAGTTGAAGTTTCCTCCGATCTTGAGCCACTTCTTCGCCTGATAGTCCGCCTTCAGGCGGGCGGTCAGACGGGTCTGCGATGAACCCTCCTGGATACCTTCCTGATCAAGGTAGCCGAGGGATCCATAGACATTCATCTTTTCAGAGCGGCCTGACGCGCTAAGGTTGTACTCCTGACGGAATCCTGACTGAAGCCCTTCCTTCTCCCAGTCATCGGCCTGGATCCAATAGGTACTGCCGCCGAAATTGTGGAACGCTCCCTCAACAGCGTCAGGATTCATTCTGCCACCAGCAAGGATGAAGTCCTGTCCGGTCGGCATGGTGTAAGGCACATAGCCCGGACCGATACCGGAATCGAAAAGGCCCGCGTTGGCCTTCCTGTGGGCTGACTCGGCTGTCGCCCCCTCCTCCTTAACATAGGTGTTGTAGAGCATATTATAATATGTCTCGAAGAACTCCCGGGCATTTGTGGTCTTGTAGTTCCTAAGCCCTTTTTGGTTAACACCCCACTTGGCATCGAAAGTAATCTTCGCGTCGGAGGAAGTCGCGCGTTTGGTCGTGATCATAATCACACCGTTGGCTCCACGGGCTCCGTAGAGGGCGTTGGAGGCAGCATCCTTCAGGACGGTCATCGTCTCGATGTCATTGGTGTTGACAAGACTGAGGTCGCCGTCAAAAGGCATACCATCGATAACGATAAGAGGCTCGGTACCAGAGGAGATAGAACTGACGCCACGGATCGTAATGCTCGGTGACGAACCCAACTGTGAAGAAGAGTTGTTGATCTGGAGACCGGCGACACGGCCGGCAAGAGCCGAGGCGGCGTTGGTCACCTGTACTTTGGCAAGTTCCTCAGACTTCATTGTCCCGGCGGAACCCGTAAAGGCCTCCTTTTTCATCTGCCCGAAAGCGACGACAACGACATCATTGAGGAGTTCAGAGTTTTCATCAAGAATGATAGTAAGTTGAGTCCTGCCTTCAATGTTCACGATTTTCGTCGTGTAGCCGACACAGGATACTTGGAGAGATGCGGTCTCGGGTACATTCAAAGAGAACGAACCGTCAATGTCACTTACCGTGCCATTGGTGGTGTTTCCGACTTGACGATACCTGCACCGATGAGGGGCTGATTGGAAGAGTCGACAACCACGCCCTTGACTTTTGTCTGTGCCAACGCATTGACTGCGAAGAACAACGAAACGATCAAGAGAAATACTTTCTTCATCTAGTGATTAAAGTTAAATTAAAAATGTGTGTGTGTAGTATGTCATTATGTGTGTGGATGATACAAAGATAATGATTGTTCTCCACAAATACACAACAATCAGACGAAAAAACGTGATTTTTAAGGTGACTATAGGGCAGTCAAGTGTTGTTAAACTCAGTGTTTAGCAGAATTTCCGCCCATTGCCCTATCATAGGCAAAAAGGCCGGCACTCTGAACAAAGGCTACAATAGTCAATATGACACAAAGGCCACAAGCTCGGTTACCGCATAAAACTCACTGCCCGCCAAGGCGTTCGAAAAAGGTCAGGACATCCTCCCAGGTCTTGAAGGCGTCGGAGCCGAAATGGACCATCGTGCCCATAAAGTCCTTGCCGCCGTTGGTCTCTGGCTCGGCGTCGATCAGATAGTCGGCCAGTAGAAGATTCTTATGGTTCGTTATCGTGACACGGTTCCAGACAGGGACACCGAGGTTCTCCTCGCACCATCCAAAGACCTTCTGACACAATTCGGGATTGTTGTACGGCACCCCGGCGACAATGTGGATGTCATAGTCCGCGGCCAGCGTGGCCACAGCCTTGTGGAACCCGCTGGAGTGGTTGATGATCCTGTCGCTCAGCGAGATGAACAGCACCGGCCTCTGAACGCCATTCTGCCTGTCATCTATCCATTGGATCACCGGCAGCAGCGAATGGAGGATCGCCTCGTCGTTAAGATAGTGCTCGCCGTCGAACCTGACCGCCTGCGGATAATGTCCGGAGAACAGATCGAATGTGTGTACCAGGGTGTCGCGCTTTCCGTAAAGCCCGAAAACCTTGTCCTGGTCCTCCGAAGCCCTTTCGAAGCAATGCGAGCTGACCTCCCGGAAATGTTCCAGAAGGGTTTTTGTGACCAGAAACGATGTCTCGCCATCCTGACGAGGGTTATGGAACTCCTGCCGTCCCAGCCCATTGTTTTTCAGCAGCGTGTCCGCCAGCTGAAACGCCGGGTTCACAAGAATCCTGTCCACGCCGTACAGCATTTCCGCATACATCGCCCCCATTGAGGAGCCGACAATCAGATCAGGCTTTTCGGACACGACCATATTCCTCAACAACTCCATCGCGTCGAACGGCTCCACCGGCAGATCCGGCGCCAGCACCTGAGCCCGCGGCATCAGCAGCCTCAGCGTCCTGACACTCCCGTTCTGCCCGCTGGAAGCGAACCCGTGCACATAAAGTATCTTTTTCCCGGCCATCAGCCCCGGACGGGCATATTCATAAAGTTCCATAATGACTAATAAAAAACCTCTCACGCACGAAAGTCATTGCAAAGTCACTTTCCGCAAGCGATGAGGAGTTAAGTAATCCTTAAAAAACAACTTGGTAATCTTTGATTGTCTTTTCTGTCTATATGTCTTTTTATCATCAGTCATGTACCACAGGCACACTCCTTCTTCCAATAGAAATCTATCCCCGGAAATACCGTCAAATCTTTACCGACTTATTTTTAACGCTTACTAACCGCAAAAATAACAATTTTCGTAATCAAATGATTGGCCAAGACTTGAAATTCCTGATTGAAATGGTTATCTTTGAGAGATTGATATTTAAAAATGACACTAACAATGACAGATCTGAAAAAAATAGTTGAACTTTTCGCCATCGAGGGCGAGGTCAAGGAGATAAAGCCTTTAGGCAACGGGCTGATCAACGACACTTACAAGGTTGTCACGGAGGGCGGCGCGCCGGATTACGTGCTGCAGAGGATCAACAACGCGATCTTCACGGACGTGGATCTGCTCCAGGGCAACATCGAGGCCGTGACCAGACATATTCGTAAAAAATTAGAGGCCGAAGGAGCGGAGGACATCGACCGCAAGGTATTGAGGTTCATTCCGTTGAGGTCTGAAGGTGAGAAGGTTGAAGTGCTGATGAGCGAGAAGCCGAAGACATATTGCCTGGAAGACGGCAAGTTCTGGAGGGTTTCGGTGTTCATCAATGACGCCTACACCTACGAGACTGTCAATCCGGAATATTCCGGATATGCCGGCGAGGCTTTCGGGGCTTTCGAGGCGATGCTCGCCGACATCCCTGACACGCTCGGGGAGACAATTCCGGACTTCCACAACATGGAATTGAGGCTCAGGCAGTTGGTTGAGGCAGTCAGGGAGGACAAGGCCGGCCGTCTGCACGCCGACGACAAGACAGAAGGCCAGGAACTGCACAAGATTCTGGAGGACATCGACAAATATGGGGTCCAGATGTGCAAGGCCGAGCAGCTGCACCGTGAGGGAAAGCTTCCTAAAAGAATATGCCACTGCGACACGAAGGTCAACAACATGATGTTCGACAAGGACGGCAAGATCCTCTGCGTCATCGACTTGGACACCGTGATGCCAAGCTATGTGTTCTCCGACTTCGGGGACTTCCTGCGCACCGCCGCCAACCCTGTGGCCGAGGATTCGCCGGAACTGGAGAAGGTCGATTTCGATATGGAGATATTCAAGGCCTTCGCAAGAGGCTATCTGAAAGGCACGAAACCGTTCCTGACCCCGGTCGAGAGGGAGAATCTGCCGTACGCCGCCTGCCTGTTCCCGTTTATGCAGGCCGTCCGCTTCTTCGCCGACTACATAAACGGCGACACCTACTACAAAATCAAGTACCCGGAGCACAATCTCGTCCGCACACGCAACCAGATTAAGCTCTTCCACTCGGCCCTCGGCAAGGTACCGGAGATGTCATCATTCATTGAATCAATAAAATAAAGCATAATTATGAAACGCAGGGATTTTCTTAGGACGGCGGGGATGGTGACCGCCGGGAGCGGACTGCTCATCGGGACGGGGGGACTCGTCACAGGATGCGCCGGCAAGGAGAGCGGCGGTAATATTCCTAAACCATACAAAGTTGGCGGCTCGGCAAGGATGAGGCTGAGTTTCGAGCCGTATGAGCTCAAACTGAGGCACACGTTCACCGTGGCGACATATTCAAGAACCACCACGCCGGATGTGCAGGTGAAGATTGAATATGACGGGTTCACCGGCTATGGCGAGGCTTCGATGCCGCCGTACCTCGGACAGACCGTGGAGAGTGTCTGCAACTTCCTGGGCAAGGTCAATCTGGAGCAGTTCAGCGACCCGTTCCAGATCGATGACATCCTGACTTATGTGGATGGGATCAACGAGGGCGACACCGCCGCGAAGGCTGCCGTGGACATCGCGCTGCACGACCTTGTGGGACAGTTGATGGGCCAGCCGTGGTACCGGATCTGGGGGCTCAACGCCGCCAAGGCTCCTAACACAACCTTCACGATCGGAATCGACACCGCCGACGTGGTGCGCGAGAAGACTAAGGAATGCGCCGAGCAGTTCAATATTCTTAAAGTCAAGGTCGGGCTCGACAATGACAAGGAGATGATCGAGACCATCCGTGAGATCACCGACCTGCCTCTCGCCGTGGACGCCAACCAAGGATGGAAAGACAAGGAGAAGGCCCTTGAGATGATCCATTGGCTTAAGGATCAAGGGGTTGTGATGGTTGAGCAGCCGATGCCGAAGGAGATGCTGGACGAGAACGCCTGGCTGACCGAGCGCAGCCCGCTCCCGACATTCGCCGACGAGGCCATCCAGCGCCTCGCTGATGTCCAGAGGGTTAAGGGAGCCTACACCGGCATCAACATCAAGCTGATGAAGTGCACCGGAATGCGCGAGGCCTGGAAGATGCTGAACTACGCCCGCGCCGAGGGGATGAAGGTGATGGTCGGTTGTATGACCGAGACTTCCTGCGCCGTGACCGCCGCCGCCCAGATCTCCCCTGCCGTGGATTTCGCCGACCTCGACGGCAACCTCCTCATCGCCAACGACCGCTTCGAGGGAATGACCGTCGTTGACGGCAAGATCACCCTCCCTGACCGCCCTGGACTCGGACTCAAACTGCTGTAAGTTATGGCGATGAAAAGAAAAGAGATCGTACTGTGGACGCTGGTGGCGGTCGCGCTGGCTGCGAACATCTGGCTGCCGAGGCAGATGAGGTACAAATATTCGTGGGATAAGGACTTGGCGCAAAGGCTTGCGACGGAGTTCTGCGCCACGCGGGAGGATGTCAAGGAATATATTCAGAAATATGTTCCTGATGTCACTGACGAGCAGATCGACAAGTGGACAGCTTCCGGAGAGCTGGAGGCGATGCGGATCGGGAAGCGCACGATGTACTTCACGGCGGCCGCACGCAACCTGTTCAGGATCAATCCTGAATTAGCCGCGATAAAGGCTGCGGCAGATTCAAAGGACGAGGACTTGTCCAAGAGCGGGACCTCGCTGAGCGGCCACGAAGCCATTGACGCGGTGACGATTCCTGAGATCAAGAGGCAGGTTCTGGAGAACCTCGCCGATGGCAAGGAAAATCCTTACTTCGCCCTGCCGAAGAGAATGAAAGTGACGTTCACCCTGACCGTCCACGCCAACACCTTGCGCCCAGGCCAGACACTCCGCTGCTGGCTGCCGCTTCCTCGCCAGGATGTGGCCCGCCAGACCGACTTCAAATTCATAGAGGCCGGAGCCAACGGCGCGGCGTACCCTGTGGAGCAGCTCACATTCTCGGAACCTTCGCACCCGCACAGCAGCGTCTATATGGAGGCCAAGACCGTAAAGAACAAACCGACCGTCTTCCACGAGATCTTTGAATATACCTCCAGCGGCGAATGGCACCCTATCGATCCGTCCAAAGTCCTGGCCTACAATGTCAATGATCCTGAATATAAGGAATATACCGCAGAACGTGAGCAGCACGTGATCTTCACGGACAGGCTCAAGGCCGCCGCAGATTCAGTCACCGCCGGCATCGAGAACCCTTACCTTCAGGCCAAGGCGATCTACACCTGGATCGACAAGACATTCCCGTGGGCATCGGCCAGAGACTATTCCACAATTGAGAATATTCCCGAATATGTCCTGACGAACCACCACGGCGACTGCGGCCAGGTGACACTGCTGTTCATCACGATGTGCCGCTACAAAGGGATTCCAGCCAGATGGCAGAGCGGTCTGATGATGCACCCGGGCGCCGGCAACCTCCACGACTGGGGTGAGGTCTATTTCGAAGGCTATGGCTGGGTTCCGGTTGACCAGAGTTTCGGAATAACCTCCTACGGCGGCGATTTCTTCCTCGGCGGCATCGAGCCATACAGAATGGTGATCAACTCCGATTTCGGCGGCAATCTCGATCCCGAGAAGAAATATCCTCGCAGCGATACCGTTGATTTCCAGCGCGGCGAGGTCGAATGGGACAAAGGCAACCTCTACTTCACGCAGTGGGACTACGATTTCAAGATTGAGTATCTGGACTAAGGAACAGTTTTCCTGTATTACATAAGAGAGTGACCCCGAAAGAGGTTTCCGGGTCACTCTTTTCTCATATTCATATCTGTCGAACCTTAGTGAATTTTCACTTTACATTCCGGCCACAATTCTATCCAATCTCTCTGTGACCTTTTTCTTAAGTTCTTGAGACGAGCTGATGTCCATCTCATCCGAAACGCCCAGATAGAAACTGCAGGCGGCATCCAAAGAAAGGGAATTGAACAGAACAGTCTTGACCCTCCAGCCACCGCTTTCCATTTTCTGAATATATCCCACAGCCGACGGATTTTGATCAAGGAACTGGTTCTTCCCCCTGGTCGTCTTCAGCACGATGTCAAACGGGATGTTCTCGTTTCCGGAAAAACCGAAAATGTCAAGCTCGTATGTCTTGTGAAGTTTGGCATATTTCCATCTCTCATCCAAGACCTTGACCACATCCGCACGCCGAAGATGGAACACCTTGTTTTTCCGGTCCTTAGGATCAAACGCCCAAAGAGAGTCACAACGCTTGTTATCTGTGAAAGCGAACGCCTCCACCTTTCTGTCCTTGTCTGATGTGTTGCTGTTCGAAGAGTCATAGCCGACCAGACATATCGTATGTCCCGAGTTTATGGCACGTCTCGCGGCATCGATCTTGTCAGCCATTCCGCTTCGGAGAAGATACTTTCTGTTCCGCAGTTCCTCCTCGATGGTAGCGCTCATGACCTTGCTCTCGGAACCAGACCTATAGTATGCGACACCATTGAGGTACACCACTCCCTCCTTCGCCGGCTGGACGCACAGATCCAGCACTTTGCCGTCATAACAGATTCTCGGAGTGACGTTCTGATATGTGTCAGGGAAACGGTCCCGGATCTTTCCCATAACGATCACCCTCATGTATTCATCCTCGACATCCCCTGCCGCTTTTATCTCCCCTTTTTTAATGAGTTCGTCAATGTCCGCCTGAAAGCCGGAAACGAAACGCCTTTTCTCATCGGTTCCGATATACAAATGGCTCTCGCCTTGCTCCGCGTACCTGTTCATAAAAGCGCAGATTGTCTTCATGCATTTGAAGCTCTGCGACGTCTCGTTGAACAGTCCGGTCTCATTGTCGAAGACCCATGACATCTTATGCTCGATGTTCTCTCCTTCCGGCATAAACGGGAATCTGCCATCATCCTCAACCTTCGCCACAATTGAGTCCGACACACCGAGAATCGTGCAGATTTCCCTATGAAGGTCTATGCGGAGACGTTCCAGAGACGGGGTGCCCATAAACCGGTTGGCGGCCTGGATCAACTTGGCGACAGCTGACATGGATGTACCCGGCAGCTGCCTGATGGTGCGGTCAAACACCTCCGACTCTTCCGGCTTTCCGTATAAGGCAAGGATGTTGGTGATCACTCCCATAGTCAAAATCCTTTCTCCGGAAAGATTCCTCTTGTCAAATGGTTTGATCGAGTCGAACTCCATCCTGGCGAAGGAAACAAGGGTGTCAAGATAGTCAAAGCTTGTCACATAGTATCCGAAATCAGAATCATCACCCAATATGAAAGCCAGTGAGGTGCATGTTCTCATGACATCACGGCGGTTTTCGGTACCGATGACCACACTTTCCGACCTCAGTTCCTCAATCCGGTGGAATTCAGTCAGGAACTCTGAGGGTATTCTCTTAATCTCAGGCTTTTTAGGTGCCGGAGACAGGATCTTCTTGTTCAGATAAAGAAGGGAATGTATGAAGTTGTCTCTCGCCTCGCTCTCATCAAACGGTTTGTCGTCAATTTCATCATCAGACACTTCCGCGATGATGAAGTCGTACTTCTTGTCATAATCCACGATGTCCAGACATTTCTGCGTGAAGCGCGGATAAGATTCGTCTCCCTTTGTACGCACAAGAAAGCCTTCCCTTGTCAGCCAAGTGTTTGGAACCTCGCCACATCGTTGGAACAAAAGGGTTCCCACTGTGCTCTCGAATGTCGAGCCGTCATCCTGTGTGGCCCAATAACGATCGTAGATAAAATCAATTACCGTGTCATCAATACTGAAACACTCCTGCTCTTTGAGGTACTCCACATTGATGACATCTCCCACCCTCATGTTCCTTGCGAAGTCCGTCATGTACAAACCTCGGACATTCGACGCTCCGATTATACGGATAGGCCCCGTGACCACCGTGTATACCGGATCGATACTCTCCGCGAATATGGTGTCATACGTCACGCTCTTCACCTTGACGGTAATCATCTCCCCATCCTCATAAGTCTTCAGGGTAGCCTTATCTTCGTCATCCTCGACTTCGGCACACTCGGCCAGAAACCTATCCATGTCAAAGTCCCCGGACTTTCCCTGCTTCTTAGCCTGCATGACACGCACCTGACCATCCTCTATGACCACGGCAGGGCGAAGAGCTGGCGCTTTCATATTCACAAAAAGACGGCTCATCGAATATATTGAAACACCTTCAGGGTCGATTCTGACCGCGCCATGATTCTGGAACCACCGAATATCCTCGGACTCATCCATCGAGGCGTTCTCCATCCTCTTCACCAGATCCGGGACATTGAACTCTATGACATCGTCCATGCAATATCCGGCGTCAGTTATCTTTGAAGCCTTGACACACCTCAACACAATCGAGGAGAGTGACCCGGACAATTCCGGCAAGACAAGCGAGAGGAGGTAGCAAAGCATCGACATATAACGGACCGCCTCTTCCTTCTTATCGAACATGCTAAGGTACAGCGTCGTGGCCGCGATGATCTTCGCGTCCCTTTCAAGATCTTTTTTAGCAGAGGACAGGGTGTCAAGCAGTGGACGCGAAACATACATGGCACGTATTTCCTCGCCCCTCTGCACCAACAAAGACGATGTGGTACAGAATGATTTATCTTCATCAAGTTCGGTCTTGTCCTTGAGGAAAGAGTCCCGAAGGTACTTCAAGACATCATTGTAATATTTGTCAATATAGTCCGGCGTCAGCGGAAACCAAGGCAAAGCGTTGTCGATAGCCATAGTCAAAGTGTATTTTCATAAAGGCATGAACCTGATCCATACCTTTACAAAAATACATTTTTTCGCGCCATACACCAAATGTTCAGCCAAGAGAAAATCAACAATCATGCCTTTGCACCTGTGTAGTACAGAGTTGTATGCCATTATGTTTTTTTGAGCCACAAGTGACATCTAGCGGTGTATGTCGCCATACTAACGTATAAGGGCGACTGCAGGAACGGTCTTGACAAATCCTTGCTCGGTTTTGTACCGATATGTGCCAACTTGCCTGAATCGGCTGCCTTCTGGTTTCTTGACGACTTGCTCATCATAATAATGGACATCATCTCCTGCCACAAGAAGAACAACCGCCCCATGATACCAATCATATTCCTCATTGGACAGCTCGGTCGCCAATGCATTGCCGTTAGGAAGAACTTGCATAACCTTATATTCCTGCACAGACATCACTTGCCCGACTTCCTCAAAATAGTCAACGCCATCCACACGAGAGCCACTCGTTGCCAAACCTAAGATGAAAAAGAAAACGAATGTCAGCACAATACCTGTAATGGCACCGAGAAGAAACACTAACCCTTTTTTCATAATCAAATATTAATTTTAAACATAATAAATTACAACTCTTCCAACTGTTCTTCATCGTTATTACCATCCTGATTCAGAAATGACAGGAAAGTATGAAGGAATGCCGTCTCTTTGAAGAAATAATTCGGATCAACCTCCATTTTTTCCTGCATATAGGAAAAACCGAAATTGGCATATTGTTCCATCTTATCCATAAGCTGATCAACAACTTTCTTGACTGATATCTCACCTTTATCCAAGGCGATCAAGTCAATATCCGTCCTGGCGACAAGGGCGGCAAATATATATTCACGTATTTTCCCATAAGATGTGCGGCCGATGCGACTCTCTTGGTTGCCCCAATATTGTATTTGTTGGCCATAGGATTTACGTTTTGCCTTATCCACCACAAGAGGTTTGGTTTGATTTGAATAAAGTCCTATGAAAAATGCAATAATAAACGCCTCATAACCAGCCCCGAATGTCTTTCCTCTTACGGACTGATACTGTGTTGTGCCACGACCATAATCCGTGAACACATCCATAATAGATTTTTGGTAGCGTGTCTCCCATTCAGGGTTACGATGGCTCCATACTTCGTATAATGACTCCATAGTTTACTTGATCTTTTCTACAGTTGTTCTTATCGTGGACATATCCCGAACATCAAATCCAGAAGCCTTCCTGATACGATAGACGCCGCAGGTAAGATTGTCAATATCGTCAAGTCGGACCTGGCCTTTTGTTATGAAATCCTTTGTTACTATAATGCATTGCTTATGCAGCCTGTCAATGACATTATAGAACTCCTCCTCTTTCGAATCCCCGAAAGAAGATGTAGCGGCATCAAAAATCAGAGGATAGTTCTCGTCTCGTTTCTCATCAGTAAAATCAGAGATCGCAAAAAGTACAGACATATACATAACGGTCTCTTGAGAACCAGACGGGTTCTTTATCTCTGTTCCGTTGGAACTGAAAAGACGGATTTCCGTAGAATCCTTTGCAGTTTGACGCAAGTGAACCTCTCCATGGAAGTCATTGGCGCTCAACTTTTCGAGATATTCATTAGAGCGCTCCTCCAACGCCGCGAGGAATCTACGCAGGTTCTCCGTCTTCGCATCTCTGAATGCTTTGGCTATCATTTCCAACGCGAGATATACATCACGATACACTTTCACCTGGCTGCTCTGAGGATTCAGTTCGTCAAACAATTTTCTCAAACTGGCATATTCAGTTTTAAGATCCCGCAATTCTCCTTCGAGCTCCACAAGACGTGTTTCAGCACGCCCTTTCTGATCAAACAGACCTCTGATGTCAGAAAAACTTTTTTCAAGGAACTCCTCCGGCACATTACCGGCCTGAATCAGCAAACGTGCTTTCTCATCCTCTGTTTCCTGTATCTTTTTCAAAATGTCGGAAAGTTCCTGCTTAAGGCGTTCCTCAAGATTCAGACGATCATAAATGTCGGTTTTCAATCTTGAAACAGAAGCCTCATTGCTTCCACTGAGACGAATACTCAAATTATGTATCTCCTCGACGTAGCGGCCCGTAAAGAGTTCTTTCTGCTCTAACTCTTCTTTTTCTTTCTCTTGTTTCAGTTTAACAGCGATGTGCTTCTTATACTCGTTAAGTTTTTCCATCATAAAGTTATAAGCCTCCGAACCTTCCGGTGCCGGGCGGCCACACACTTTGCAGACATGATCGTTTATCATTTCCTCCATTGTCTCTTGATCAGGAAGATACCAAGGGAGTTTAGTAACCCCGTCCTTCAAAGAGCCACAAACCTCATCTATCATTTCAAGTTTTCCCTGCCGGATGGATTTCTGTCTCAAGAAATCATCATCCTGCCTGCGTTTTTCCTTGCTGAAAGCGGAACTCTTTGACTTAAACTTGCTCAACACAGGCGGGAACGCACACAAAATCCACAATTTGTCAAGTAATGCGGTATTCTTATCAACAGATGCTATCTGCCCTTTTAATCGAGAGGCCTTCTCGTTAAGATTCTTAAGTCTATCTCGAACTTCAGAATAGGCTTCCGCCGTGTCCTGACTTTTCTCCAACACCTCCAACCGGGAGGAAAAAACCTCTATGGATCCCTTTATATCACGAATTTCTTTTTCCTTATCGGAAATGGAATCAGATACATCCTGCAGCCGAACCTCTAAACGCTTTGCCTCACCAGCTATTTTTTTATCCGAACTACATTCCTTAAGATAAGCCTTATTTGACTTTTCAGACATTTCTGATGAGATTTTCACAAGCTCATCGAATTTACGGACATCAGAAAATTTATCCACCAAGTCTTTAAGCGCAGCATCATTATTAAACACATTCAGGGTTGACTCCCCCTTGAACATACTGAATCTCTGGATAAAGGCATCAAAACATCTGTCCATCAGATTCTTTCCATTCACAATCTCCCGCTCCGGACCATCTCCTTCATACCCCCGGAATGTTATTGTGTTGGTTTTGAATCCAGTGGCAGAAACACGGCTGAAAGAATATCTTTTTTCAATTAGTTTTTCGCCGCGATGGTCAAAAAGCATAGAGACCAACACTTCATCACTTTCCCCAACCATAAGTTGGGACTTACGCATTTCCGACACATTATCTATGCTGTTATTTTCAGAAGTGGTATTAAACAACCATTGCAGAGCCTCGAAGAATGTTGTCTTACCATCTCCATTGTCTCCCAAAATCAGAGTCAACCCATTGGAGAACCCAAACACATTCTCACCATAGTAACTACGAAAGTTCTTTATAATAATTCTCTTGATTATCATAAGCCTACACGTTTTTCTTTAAGAAATCTGTTATTTCCTTGTAGATTTCCTTTTCGGAAGCTCGTTCTGAAGTACGCATTATAATCCGCGCGACAGCGCTGACCACATAATTGTCAGAATTAACCGCTTGGTATATGGATGATATATCCCTTGTGTCATAATGTCCAAATTTCATCAGATCCGGACACATCAGCACAGCCGCAAGCATCTTGTCACTGTTTGTATTAAAAGCCATATTATAGAATAGTTAAATTGTAATACGATGTCACATTCTCCAATTCGGTATAAGCGAAATCCGCATTCTCTGAAAGAGATGCGAAATCTCGTACCCTTTTCAGTTCGTTAGCCAATAGGTTACGCTCCATTTTATAACTCTCTGAGGCGCTGTTCACAAATGGAGCGACCACCAGGTCGTGTATAACAGCGTGAAGTTTATCTTTATGCGTGCGCAGGATACGTCCCCGACGTTGGATGAACTGCCGCGGGTTACCTGTACTCGCGCAGAAAATCGCGAGTTCACTTCGCGGCACATCCACGCCTTCATCAAGACATTTCATGGATGTCAAGACCTCCAAATCTCCACAAGCGAAATCTGCAAGGATACGCTCCCGCTCTTTCGAGTCTGATGTGAATTTCCTCACCGTCGTTGTCGGACTGACATCCCTGACTATTTGAGTATACCGATCTATTATATGTTCAGAGGTCACATCTGTCTCCAAGGATTCCCTCGTACTGAACATATCAGCTTCATCATCGGTCTTGTTTCCTTCCGGCACATACACCAATGTGTATTTCAAATCTCCTTTTTCTCTATAGCGCTCCCGCAGAATGCCCTTGAATACATCTTCCTTTCCAATCGCCTTATGAATGATACGTTTGCGCTTAAGCAACAAGGCCAAAAGGATATCATCACCTGCAGGGAATGTGCTACTTTCATAATTATAGAACTTGGCCAACCGTTTGCTTATCCTCATATATTCCACCATCTCATCGTCCGTCAGATTAACCAGGTGCGGATAATAGTAATAGCGACACAAGAAGCCATTGTCTATGGCCTCTTTCATACTGTATTCAAAAGTATAATGGTCATTAACTCCGAAAAACTCATTCAAGCGGCGAGTGCCCGTCTCATCAAATTGTCTGTCAGGGGTCGCTGACAAGCCTATTCTTCGCTCAAACCGTATTCCTTCCAAACGATCAAGAATCCTACCGGCTCCCATATTATGAGCCTCATCGGCTATGAGGAGCGTTCGCTTAGGAAAGGAATTCAATACAGAGAACACCGAGTCTCTGGCAAATGAAGCATAGGTAGAGATGATTATGAATGAATTATGCTCATCGGTCGGATTGAACTCCTCTTTCATCAACAATCTGTCAATCTCGTCCTTCCAGTTTGAATTTTTCGAACAGACTTTGTATATATTCCTGAATTTAAACTTTTTACACTCTTCCTCCCATTGATCGACGAGCGTCAGCGTCGGAACAAGGATTATTGCCTTGTAGTATCCAAGTTTTTTGTATATCTCCAAAAGACAGTTAAGGGAAGTCAATGTCTTGCCGGTGCCGGTAGCCATCGCGAACAGACCCTTCTGAGTTTTCCTCCAATTCTCGAAAGCCTGTTTTTGGTATTCCCGAGGACCTGATGGATATGGGAAACGAGGCACAACATCCTTCGATCTATCGACTGCCGTTTTTCCCATCCGAATCCGATAGACAGCATCCTCCACCCTTGCATTCGCACGAGAAAGGTATCCATCTACCGTACGAGATACAGTCGAACCTGAATATTGTCCTATAAGCTCACGTTCATCCTCAAGCAGTGTTTTGATGTCCTTCTGCTCAAAGGCTTCCACAATATGAGTTCTGACATCTTGCGGATCAATGTATAAAACGGTCGTATCATTCCCTTTGATTGTCTGGTCAAAGTCTTCTTCGATATCCCTTATCTTATAAATATCATTGCCGCCATCCCAATCACAAAAAGCCGTGATGCTTTCACAGTTATCAATCAGAGCGGTACGTGAGAAATTACAGGATCCATCAAAAGCGACCTTGTTTATTCCATCACTGAATATTCCACATTTGGTGTGTGCGATGCCATTCGCGTCGCGAGGCTTGATGATTTTAATCTCAATGCGGTCATTGCGGATCAACCAAGCCAGGCAATCAAAGAAATGCTTATCGCGTTCCGACAAGGTTCGCTTCATCGCCCCAATGTCGTGGATGTCAAAAACCGGCAAAGCCTCACCCGACAAACCTTTCGTTATCGCATTCTTGTCTGGTTCTGACAAAATATCATTGATTATGAGACGCAAACGGCCACCATTATAAAGAAAACAGGCAAAGCCATAGCAAAGCACATTTATGGCCGATGATGAGAAAAAGCCCAATTTCAAATCAAAGATCATCGAATTACACAAGCCCTCCGAGAAGAAGCCGACCGGCTCCCATGCGCTATGAGACTTGAATCGTCTGCTATCTGGCCATATTACGTTTGCTTTCAGCATATTTGTCGCTATATAAAACAGTTGGAACACATAATGTCATCTCCGAAAAGATCGACCAGTGTCGTTCCCTTTTGTTTAGCCTTATTCTCCTCCTGACGCTTTATTATGTCAAGCTTGATCTTACGGATACGTTCAGGCTTGATCAAATCCGCAAGACTTTCTCCTTGATTCCACGTGTAGCCGTCCTTTTCAAACTCCATTGCCTTCTTATAGAGATCAGGATGTTGCTCATACAACCATATCCATTCTATCTTCTGCTGGAAAAAACAAAAATAACATCCTGAGCGGCTACGGCAATATGTTCCTGTCTTCCCATCAACCTCAAAAGGTATTTCCTCATAATATGCAGGCACTCCTACTCCGCTGTCACGAAGCAACCTGAATATGTCGTCTTTCACCAGAACCTCGTCATTGTCAAGCAAAGGGAATGATTCAAGCTTACCCACAGGATAATCAGTTGTCTTTAAATATTCAAAGACAACATGATTGAACAGTTTGACATCGATATCCAGCAGCGCATTAAGCTTCTTGGAATAATAGAACTGCTTGCAAATCGGTTTTTTCAGTATTTCCAATATCTCATCACGCTGTCTTTCATCGCATAAATGACTGTATAACTCTATTATCTGCTCTTGCTGATCATTATGAAGAACTTTGTTTATAACATCAAGACTCCAAATATTCCTACGAAACGGGAACACAGCCTGTATGTTTGGTTTGGAGGAGATATAACCATCACGATCCTCGTCACCTCGGATACCGACATAAGACACGGCATAATCGTCTCCCACATATCTCTCAAACTCAGCCAATTTCATTTTTTGAGTACACCATCGTGCCTGAGGAGAAGGAAGAAAGCCCCCACACGCTTTAAGAAAATGCTCGAAAGGAGTAGGTTCCGGACTACCTTCTGCCGCACGAAGTCGTTTAATATTACCCAAATACGCGCTCAAGCGATCGATCAGCAGCTCAGTCTCAGCCAATTCGCACCCAGTGTCCGAATTGTAATATTCTATCTTCAGCTGAGGATATTTCTGCTTAAGATAGATAGAAAGAGCAGCGCTGTCTTTTCCACCAGAGATTCCAAGAATATGTCTTACCTTTGTCATCGCATTTTCCTTTTCAATACGTTCATTAAAGCATAAATATTGAGGTTCATATCATCAGACAACAAGCTTTCTATCTTGTTCTCCAGATCCTGGGAATGCCGGCGTTCTTCATCATTCACCCTAAAGGACATCGCCTCAGAGACGATGGAATGCTTCTCACATTCACGAAACAAGAACACTATATTGTCTATCAATTGTTCCTCCTGCTCATCCCTAAGACGTTCCAACGGCTGATCCAAAGCTGCATAACAAATACTTTGGTACCACTCTTGACGATTATCGAATTCCGCCATAGCGTGATTATAAAAATCTCTTTGTTTGTCGGACAGCAAATACTCTTTAATATGAGACAACCTCTGACGTATTTCTATGATATAATCTGAGTATTCATATTCCTGCAAATCAAGTCGTTCGATAAGTTGGTTCTCAATCCGGTCAATCAAGGATCGATAGCAGGAACGAAGCTCCCGAACGGCCTTTTGTATTATCTCACAGTAGCTTGCGACAAATTCTTCTCCTTGTCCGGAAGCCTTGTCATACCCAAGAGCCGCAGGCAAATCCTCAAAGAAAGTTTTCTCCGGATCCTTTGCCTTAGCCAAAACATCACGAAAATGAAGGGTTGTTATATGATCAAACTTACGAGTATGCTTGGCATATTCGTTCAGATGATTGTAGAAGAAGAAAAATGGCTTGACCGTTTCGATGAATTTATCACCTTTGATAACCTTTTTCTCACCGACATTAATGAACTTTCTATACTGGTTGTAGAACTCCATCTTAACCCCGTCTTCGGCATAAGCCTTGATTGAGAAATCCGACGGATGCTTTTTCAGCAGGTCGAAAAACTCCATATTAATCTCAGGAATATATGCACCATTGCCGCCAAAGAGAGAATAATCAAGACGTTTGATGAACAAATATGTCGGAATCCAAAAGTCCAGCACCCCCATCTTTATCTTATACGGTTGCTCGGACAGCATCTTTATGAGTTCTGACACCTTACGAGGCTTTTCCTGAGTGCCGTGCAGGAACTTCTCACAAGCTTCCCACAACGGTTTGATTCCTTCATCGGAAGGAGACTCTGAAAACTCACCGCTGACATATAGCCCGGTGTTCTTAAGGAGTGTGTAATATACCGTCTTCTCCGGAGGGAATCTGTCATATTCAAAGCCAAGATTCTCTTTACCTTCTCCGGTTGTGAGAGCTTGCAGATATTTGACCTTTGCCGCTGATATGCTCGCACTCAGTTTATGCCGATTTATCAACTCATTGTTGATTACCGGTGTCAACGGATACACATCATCGCAAACATACGACAAAAGAGTGTTGAAGTCACGCTGATTCCTTACCTGAACAACATTTCCTTTATAAATCCAAGTAACATCGTCATTATAAGAAAAGAGGCTGTCCTTCACTACTTTATTCAGTAGATTCTGCTCATAGGTTTTAAGTTGTATGATCTCACGGAGAGCGACCTTATCCGACTTGTCAATCAAGACCTTCTCCATAATATAATCATACACATGGATCTTATGCAAATGCCTGACTACGCTGTCCGTTCTGTTAAACACCACGAATATTATCGAATGTGTGCATTCCTGACTGAAGCGCCTCACATCTTCAACAGAATCTCCCGATGAAGAGAATATCAACTCCACATAGCCATCAATATCCCCGACCGGAATAATGTCCAACGGGCTATCATACAAAGAGTACTCAAAATAGCGTGGAGTTCCGAAATGATAATAGTACGCCTTTACAGGTGCCACTCGATTGTTGAAATAAACACGCAAGTCATCAACTGGATTGAGAGGGATCGGTACGATCGTAGAAGCTCTTGCGATTTCTTCCTCAATATTGACGTCCGTTCCTTCGAACAGAATAAAACGCTTTTTATATTCAGCGAACCTTATTATGCGCAGACGCATAAGTTCTCTCAACAAAGAATCCGGGTCATTCACATCCAACGCCAAACTCAAATAAGAAGCAAGCGCGGTATGAGGCATTGAGAAGCCTGCGTTGCCGAAAAGATTCAACATGCCGATAACCTTGACAATTCCCAATGCGGACTTCATAATATCCTCATCCTGCCAATCAGCGGTCTCGATGCGCTCAATAGCTACCAATATCGCACTCCAACCCATCGAATCCTCGTTCACATCCGATAGATAAGAGTGGAAATTATTGATGATATAGTCATAGACATCACTAAGGTTATAGGTTCTGTTATGAGCGGATCTGAAATCGCTTAACGAGTTAGCGCCTTTGGAGTTAAGGAAAGAAAACAGAGACCTTTCATTCTGGCCATATTTCTGAATAGCCTTGGTCAAGACAACAGCGGAAAATGCATCCAATGGATACAATCCTCGCATCACTTCCCCTGTCAAAGCCGGAGAAACAAATTTTGTCTGTCTGGCGATCTCATAAATCGCGTTTGCTTGCTTTACATCGACAGGATATTTGTTCACGATAGATTCAGCCGCCATATACAATAACTGCTCTACAGGTTCCGCAAACACTATTTCCTGGAAACGGCCCTTTACTTTCGTCCACTCATTCTTCTGCGAAGCGTCAAGTTTGGATGCATACGCATTGAAGTTCTGATGTAAGGCAGTGAGCAACAAAGCGTTTTTATGAGGTGTATTCACAAATTCCGCCAACTGTTGGACAAAGTACAATTCCCTCTCTACATCGTGTTTGGCAGCGTGTTCCAGTACTTTTCCAAACTCATCAATGACAAGGACAAGCATCTGGTTACGCTTCTTAAGTCTATGGCAATAATCTCTAAGTAAATCAAAGACGTTGTCTCCTTGCGCCTTCTTGCATAGTTTATCAAAAAGAAGCTTTTCAAGGTCAACATATTCTCCGACTATGTTGATTATATCATAACCACTGACCGCGGCCAATGACTTAGGATTCCTTACCAATACACCTGGGGTATTCTTCCCCGCCAAATCTTGCTCAAAATTGAGCAGGAAAGAAGATTTACCTGTACCGTATGTTCCGATTATCGTAAAGGAATGAATCCCTGATTGATATTGGTTGACAATTTCGTTCGCGACTTTTTGCGCATTGGGTGTGACAATATAGTGTTCGCTACCCAACGCGCCATTCTCAATATTCGCAGAAAGACTAAAACTTCTCATTTTGATAATATTGTCTCAAAACATCCATAGATTCAACCTTTTTCAAGAACTGAACTTGCCTCAGGCCGGCGGTGTCGGAATAACGGATAACATCAGGGTATCTTTCCTGTAAGAGTGACAATGCCGCTATCAATTCCATATCATTAAGACAGAACATAAGTCCGATGTTCTGCAATGTATCATAATCAACACTTTTATCCGATTTCTTCTCCTCAAGGATGGCATACATCAGAATATCTGGAGGAAGTTGACGTTTCCCTTCCTGATTGAACATATACTGTTTCCCGTCAGTTGTCATGATAAGGTCTAAATCAATCAGCAAAGTGGAGCAGTCCTCCATTGCCTGCGCTTTCATAGGTTGGACATAATTCTGTAGCAAGACCGCGACATCTTTCTTTACAGTGTTCTCATTGTAGGTCTTCAACTTTCCTTTCTCAGCCATATACCGTTTCACAAACGAAATGATATGTTGACGTTCAAAAACTCTACGTTCACGTTGGAAACGTGTAAACAGCAGATTATAAAGAGTAGCCTCACGCGAGCTGATCAGAAGATAATGCAGCAACCAAATGGTTCCAAGATCCTCAATATAAGGATCCATACCAGAATTATCAGCAAATACAAATCTGGCGACTTCAGTCAAGCTGCCTTCTTTCACCAATCCGAAAGTCTTCAGCCAATACCGGATGGAAGCCACCATATTCTTTCCGACTCCAAGCTTGACCACCGAATCAGCCGCATTGAAGTTGTTTTTCCCATCAATAAAGTCGTATCCTTTCTTTAGCCACAAGGTCTTGCAAGGGAAAGACTCGTGGCCGGAAAAGATATACCGTTCTATAGAAGGCATAGCGCAAAAATATGTTATGTGTTTGCACTATTCGCCAGGCTAACCAAAAACCTCAGAATACAATAAGGGCACAGACATCCCCTATCATACTCTGAGGTTTTGGCGAACCTGTCTATAGAATAAGTTCTGTCTATGCCCGCAAGCATAGACATTCGCTGAACTTATTCGCCCATAGACTTCAAAATCGCCAAATTTCAGAGTATACGAATAATAGCAAACGCTAATAATATATGTCTTGATAAACCTCTTGCTTATCTATCGGACAAAAATATATAATTAAAAAGAAAAAAACAACCCTATTTTAATTGGTATGTATCTAACAGCGTTTCCATTGCGGAGTCTCGGAAGAACGGATTTTGCATTAGTTTGGCCAGATCTTGATCCAACTGAGCATAGAAATTACTCTTCAACACCATTAGTGTCCGGTAAAAAATCATAAAAGTTCTTTGAAAATATTGAGAGTTAGGTAATTACAAAGGTTTTTGGAGTCAACCGATTAGAAATTATCTTTGCCAGACTAACGTAGAATGGCACATGAGTAATGGAAAATTGGTCTACTCACAGCTTTTAGACTTCCTTGATCGCAACCATTTCAACTACCTAGTATATTGTAACATCTAAATGTTGCATAAACTAAAAAAATAATTGTATCTTTGTTGTATCACATACAGCACGATACGATTATGCCTATT
>ERZ779643.463-NODE-463-length-34232-cov-4.384264_pt1 | contig 34232 bp, 29 predicted proteins | sample MGYA00511564_ERZ779643 | MGnify/ENA primary metagenome ERZ779643 (study PRJEB29588, sample SAMEA2147114) | human gut metagenome | biome: human gut; feature: human-associated habitat; material: faeces | place: Denmark | collected 2008/2010 ...
AAGAATTATATATTCATAGAAATACATTAATTTATAGATTAGATAAGATTCAAAAGTATACAAATTATGATATAAGAGATTTTAATGATGCTGTACTATTAAAGATCATATTCTTTATTTGGAAAGAAAAAAAATCTTGAGAATATTTTGAAAATAGTATATAATAACATTGAAAACGATACCGAAACTGTAAATTTAAGGGTAATTAGAATCTCCTAATATTTCTACCAATTTATTTAATTGGTGGAAATATCCTTAAATTGAGTGGGAATTATTTATCAAAACACCAATAGTATATGGGGTATTAGGAGGAGATAGTTTGAGAAATATTGATACCTTAGTTAATGAAATATATAATAATTCACAAATACCATTTCAATTGAATATTGAAGGAATTGGTAAATATACTACACCAAAATTTAAAAATGCAAATAGTACTGTGGAAAAAGCTATTAAATATAAAGGTGTAGATTATAAGGTTATGGTAAATAATCAACACAATTTAGCAATTGATTTATTAATGTTTTGTTTACAAAGTGCACTTAAAAGCATAATTATTGAAAAAGAAAATTTAATTTCTATGCTCTTAGATGATAATGAGGTGGAAAAGTCAATAATATTAGATATATGGCCACGGTTAAATGGAACATTTCAATTAATGAATATATTTGTTGAAGGAGACACTAACAATATATTAGCATGTATTAAGAAAAGTTATATAAATACCGAAGTAGAAGTTGTATTATATAATGGAAATATAATAGTAATAGGTGATTTACAAGAGACTATTAATCATGCAAAAAAAATAAAAGAAATTATAAATACACAATTTAATAAAAAATGCTATATTAGTTATTGTGAAGTAAGTAATTACAAAAAGATAAGACAAGCATATATTGAAAATCTTAAAAAAATTCAAATAGCAATTAAGTATAAAGTTAATTGTGAAATTTTTGATGACAATGAATTAATATTAGAAGTGATAGTTGATTCAATTTCAGATGAGATGAAACTTAGAATGTATGACAAATTTGCATCGAAAATATCGAATTTAGATGGAGAAATGATAAGAACTATAGAAACGTATTTCAAGTGTGGTTTAAATACAAGTGAAGCAGCTAAAGAATTGTTTATTCATAGAAATACTTTGTTATATAGATTAGATAAGATACAAAAAATAACGTCCTATGATATAAGGGAATTTAACAATGCAATGTTAATGAGGATAATGTTTTAAAAGTTAAAGAGTTTTTAAATAGTATTGGTTTAGTTCCTAGAATTAAAAATGGTTATTATTATCCGATGAGTAATACTGCTACTTCGGTATTAAATGCTTTTTTGACAGAAATTGAACGTCTTAAAATTAAGACTATCTTAGATAGTGAGATTAATGGTATTAAAAAAATCGAAAATAAATATCAAGTTCTAGTAAATGGTAAGAAAATGCTTTTCGATAAGATAATTATTTCTATAGGAAGTAAGGCAGGCTTAAAAGAGAATAATAATTATGAATTACTAAACTCACTAGGAATTAAAATGACGCCAATTTTGCCGGCTTTATGTCCTCTAGTTTTAAATGGTGATTTTTTTAATAAGTGGTCAGGTATAAGAGTAGAAGCAAGAGTAAGTATCTATGAAAATGATAGGTTTCTTAAGAGTGATTTAGGAGAAGTTCAACTAACTGATTATGGTATTAGTGGTATTTGTGTGATGAACTTGAGTTCTCTTGCCAGTAAGGCTTTATATCAAAAGAAAAAAGTTAAGGTTCATTTGAATTTCTTACCTAATATAGAAAAAGAAAATATCGATAAATGGTTGACTTTACGAGATAATACTTTGTATCAGAGAACTGTTATTGAATTATTAGAAAGTATTATTCCTTATAAGCTTCTTTATATCTTGGTTAGTAAGGCTGGTATAAAGAGTAATTGTCATTATAAAAGTTTAACTTGGGAAGAAAAGAATGATTTAATTAATAATTTAAGTGATTTAACTTTAGAGGTTAGGGATACAAAAGAGATATTTAAAAGTCAAGTAGTTACGGGGGGTATTCCAATTAGCAGAGTTAAGGATACGTTAGAAGATAAAGAATATAAAGGGCTTTATTATACAGGGGAAATATTAGATGTTGATGGTATATGTGGAGGTTTTAACTTAGGTTTTGCTTGGTTATCAAGTATTGTAGTAAGTGAGGATATATGCTAAGAGTAAGAGAGATAAAACTAAAATATGATATAGATAGTGCGGATAATCTGAGATTAAAGATTTTAAAAAAATTAAGATTGCCAAAGGATTGTAATTTGACTTATAAAATAGTGAAAAAATCGATTGATGCTAGAAAAAAGCCCGAGGTATATTATGTTTATGAAGTTTTATGCAATCTTGATAAAAATTTAGAAGAAAATTTGTTAAAAGTAAATAATAAAGATATAGTAATGGGAAAAGATGTTAAATATGAATTTAGACCTCAGGGAATTATACCTTTAAAAAAGCCTATTATTGTGGTAGGAAGTGGTCCTGCGGGATTGTTTGCAAGTTTAAACTTAGTTAGAAATGGCTATCCAGTTATTATTATTGAACGCGGTTGTGAAATTGAAAAAAGAGTTGTTAAAGTAGAACAATTTTGGCAAACTAATCATCTTAATACCGAATGTAATATTCAATTTGGGGAAGGTGGTGCCGGGACTTTTTCTGATGGTAAACTCAATACTTTAGTAAATGATAAAGAGGGAAGATATCAATATGTTATGGAGACTTTTGCTTCTTTAGGCGCCGATAAAGAAATAACTTATGTAAATAAACCACATATTGGCACTGATGTTTTAAGAAAAGTTATCATTAATATGCGTAAAAATATTGAAAGACTAGGAGGAAAATTTTTATTTGAAACTAAACTTACCGATTTAAATATTAAAGATGGTAAATTAGAAAGCATTGTTTTAAATGATAAAGAGACTGTGTCTTGTTCGGCACTGATTTTAGCAATCGGCCACTCGGCTAGGGATACTTTTTATATGCTAAATGATAAAGGCCTTACTATGCAAAATAAACCTTTTGCCGTGGGGATGCGGATTATGCATCCGCAAAGTTTAATCGATAAAAACCAGTATGGTCTTCTAGATGATAGATTACCAGCTGCTTCTTATAAACTTACTTTTAAAGCTAGTAATGGTAAGGGCGTTTATAGTTTTTGTATGTGTCCCGGTGGGTACGTGGTTAATGCTTCTAGTGAAGATAAAAGATTGTGTGTTAATGGGATGAGTTATGCAAAAAGAGATAGTGGGGTTGCTAATAGCGCTTTAATTGTAACGGTTAATGAGTCTGATTATGGAAATAATTTATTTGATGGAGTTAAATTTCAAAGAAAATTGGAAGAAAAAGCATATAACTTAGGAAATGGTTTAATTCCTATGGAGACTTATGGTGATTATAAAGATAATAAAGAGCCAAAGACTATCGGAAAATTAGAGCCTAAAATAAAAGGTCAATACAGAATAGCTAATTTAAATGAACTATTACCTTATAATTTAAACATAGCTTTAAAAGAAGGAATCGAAAATTTTGATAGAAAAATAAAAGGTTTTGCTGATAATGAAGCTTTACTTTGTGGGATAGAAGCTAGAACTTCTAGTCCAATTAGAATAATTAGAGATGAAAATTACGAATCTAATATTATGGGGATCTATCCGAGTGGCGAAGGAGCTGGGTATGCGGGTGGTATTACCAGTGCGGCCATTGATGGTCTTAAAGTAAGTGAAGCTATTATGAACAAATATAAAATTAATTAAAAATAATTTATGAGTAAACAAAAAAACTAAATAAGAAGATGCTAACAAATGGCTATAATCTTATTTAGTTTTTAATTTTTAAGGTAGAATAATAAAAAAACTAGGGATTAACCTAGTAATAATCAAATGGTAGCGACGGGGAGATTCGAACTCTCGACCTGCCGGGTATGAACCGGATGCTCTAGCCAGCTGAGCTACATCGCCATTTTTTCCTGACACTTTTTAATTATAGCAAAAGTTTTCTTTTTTTGTCAATAAGAACTTGCAATTTATTATTAAATAGACTATAATTTAGATATATTTGCCTTATGGGGAAAGAAATGGTGATTATATTGGAACATTACTTTACAAATAACGAAAATTTAAAAAGTGAATTACGCACAATTAGTTATGAAGTAAATAATGTTCCTTTTTCATTTACTTCAGATAATGGCGTTTTCTCCAAAGACAAAATAGATTTTGGCAGTCTAAATTTAGTTAAAGTTCTTCTTAAAAGTTATAATAAGAAAAATGTTAACGCTTTAGATGTTGGATGTGGTTATGGTTTTATTGGTATTAGTCTTTCTAAATTACTAGATAGTAGTTTTGATATGGTTGATGTTAATAAGCGAGCAATTCATTTAGCCAATATGAATATTAAGAACAATAAGGTGGATGCAAGAGCCTTTTATAGTGATGCTTTAAGTAGTGTCGATAAAAATTATGATTTGATTGTAACGAATCCTCCTATAAGGGCAGGGAAAGTAGTAGTGGAAAAAATATTACTTGATTCATTAAAACACTTAAATAGTGATGGTGAATTGTGGTTTGTTATAAGAAAAGATCAGGGAGCCAAGAGTATAATTAATCTACTAAAACCCGACTATGAGGTAACTCTAGTTGAAAAGTGCAAAGGTTTTTATGTAATTAAGGCTAAAAATGTTGACAAGATTGGATAAATTTTATAAAATCGAAAATTGTTGACGTATTTAAAAGGTACTCAAAAAATATTAGGTATAGGGGTGAATGCAAGTGGCATTTAAGACAAAAAAATTTGGAGATCATGCTGAAAGACGCACATTCAGCAAAATTAAAAACACCTTGGAATTGACAGACTTATTGGAAATTCAAAAGAAATCTTATCAATGGTTCTTGGATGAAGGCATTAAAGAATCGATAGATGATTTGTTTCCAGTTGAAAGCTTCACTGGCAATATTACGGTAGAACTTGGCGATTATTACTTTGATAAACCAAGATATTCAATTAAAGAAGCTAAGGAACGTATGGTAAACTATGCGGCTCCGTTAAAAGTATCAGCAAGGGTATTTATTCACGAGACTGGTGAGGTTAAGGAACAAGAAATATTCTTAGGCGATATTCCAATGATGACAGATGCAGGAACATTTATTATCAATGGGGCTGAAAGAGTTATTGTATCTCAGTTAGTACGTAGTCCATCTATTTACTTCAAAAAAGAAGTGGATAAAAATGGTCGAAGAGTAATTACATCGGAGTTAATTCCTAATCATGGTACTTGGTTAGAGTATGAACTTGATGCTAGGGACATTTTGTATGTTCGTATTGATCGTACAAGAAAGGTTCCTATTACGACATTCTTAAGAGCTTTAGGCCTTTCTAGTGATGAGGATATTTTAGGATTATTTGGAGAAAATCCTTATATTAAGAATTCCATTGAAAAGGATAGTACTAAGAATACCGATGAAGCTTTAATTGAAATTTATGAGAAATTAAGACCGGGTGAACCAGCAACTTTAGATAGTGCTAAGAACCAATTAATTACTAGATTTTTTGACAAATTTAGATATGACTTAGCTAAAGTAGGTCGTTATAAATTAAATCGTAAGTTGAATGTTTTAGATCGTTTAATCGGTTGTACTTTGGCTGAGGATATTAAAGATGAAAATGGTAATGTAGTTGCTAATAGTGGTACTTTAGTGACAAAAGAAGTATTAGAAAGTGTTCGTCCAATATTCAATAATGGTTATAACATCAAAGAAGTAATGATTAATGAAGAATTAGATGAATATAATAAAGTTCAAACTGTTAAAGTTTACAATAAGAAAGATGAAACGAAAGTTATTGAAATTATTGGTAATGATCCAACTATCGATAGTCGTCGTTTAACTATTTCTGATATTTACGCTTCAGTATCTTATTATTTAGATTTACAAGAAGGCATTGGGCGTGATGATGAAATTGATAACTTATCTAATCGTCGTGTAAGACAGGTAGGAGAGTTAGTTCAAAAACAATTCAATGTTGGTATGGCTCGTATGGAACGTGTTATTCGTGAACGTATGACTACGCAAGAGATTGAATCAATTACTCCTAAAACTTTAATTAATATTAGACCTGTTACGGCGGCTTTAAAAGAATTCTTTGGTTCTTCACAGTTATCAAAATTCATGGAACAGATTAACCCAATAGCCGAGCTTACAGATAAGAGACGTTTATCTTCTTTAGGGCCAGGTGGACTTGCTAGAGATCGTGCCGGAATGGATGTTCGTGATGTTAACTCTAGTCACTACGGAAGAATTTGTCCAATTGAATCACCAGAAGGTCAAAATATCGGTTTAATTACTTCTTTGGCTAGTTATGCTAAGATTAATGAATATGGATTTTTAATGACTCCATATCGTAAAGTTGTTAATTGTCATGCAACTGATGAAATTGTATATTTAACGGCTGATGAAGAGGCTGATTATAATATAGCTTCGGCTGCTATTAATATGAGTGATGATGATGAGATTTTAGATGAAAAAGTAATTGCTCGTTTAGATGGTGAAGCTGTTATGGTTAAGCGTGAAGATGTTGACTTTATTGATGTAGCTCCAAGTCAAATTGTATCTATTACAACTAGTTGTATTCCTTTCTTAGAACACGATGATGCACATAGAGCGTTGATGGGTGCTAACATGCAACGTCAAGCTGTTCCTTTACTAACTTGTGAATCTCCTATTGTTGGTACTGGTGTTGAATACATTGCGGCAAGAGATTCTGGTTCTACTATTATTGCTAAAGCTGATGGTGTAGTTGATTATGCTGATGGTAAAAAAATCATTGTTAAGAATGCTAAGGGTACAGATACTTATCATTTAGCTGACTATGAAAGAAGTAACTCAGCAACTACAATTAATCATCATCCAATTGTTAAAAAAGGTGATACTATTCACCGTGGTGAGGTTATTGCTGATGGTCCATCAACTAAAGATGGGGAGCTAGCTTTAGGCAAAAATATGTTAGTTGCTTTTATGACTTGCAATGGTTATAACTATGAAGATGCTGTTGTATTAAATGAAAGATTAGTTAAAGATGATGTTTATACATCTCTTCATATTGAACATTATGATATTGAGTGTCGTGATACTAAGTTAGGGCCAGAGGAAATTACGAGAGATATTCCTAATGTTGGTGAAGATGCTCGTAAGAATTTGGATGCTAATGGTATTGTTCGTATTGGTACGGAAGTTAAAGACGGAGATATCCTAGTAGGTAAAGTAACACCAAAAGGTGTTCAAGAATTAACGGCTGAAGAAAAATTATTACATGCTATTTTTGGTGAGAAGACTCGTGAAGTAAGAGACACTTCATTAAGAGTAGAACACGGAGCTGGTGGTATTGTTCATGATATTAAAATCTATACAAAAGAAAATTCTGATGAACTTCCTGCTGGTGTTTCGAAGATAGTTCGTGTTTATATTATTCAAAAACGTAAGATTCAAGTCGGCGATAAGATGTCTGGTCGTCACGGTAACAAAGGTGTTATTTCTTTGATTTTACCAGAGGAAGATATGCCTTATATGCCTGATGGTACACCAGTTGATATTGTATTAAACCCACAAGGTGTTCCTTCACGTATGAATATTGGTCAGATTTTAGAATTACATTTAGGTATGGCTGGTAAAAAATTAGGAGTTAAATATGCTACTCCAGTATTTGATGGTGCTAGTCAAGATGAAATTTATGAACAAATGGCAGAAGCTGGTCTAGATCATGATGGTAAGACAGTCCTTTATGATGGTCGTACTGGTGATGCTTTCGAAAATCGTGTTTCGGTTGGCGTTATGTATATGGTTAAACTTCACCATATGGTTGATGATAAGATTCATGCTAGAAGTACAGGACCTTACTCAATGGTTACACAACAACCATTAGGAGGTAAAGCTCAATTTGGTGGTCAGAGATTCGGAGAAATGGAAGTTTGGGCTTTATATGCTTATGGCGCTGCTAATGTTCTTCAAGAAATGATGACTATTAAAGCTGATGATGTTATGGGTCGTGTTAAGGTTTATGAATCATTGGTTAAGGGTAAACCAATTGAAGAAGCAGGTATCCCTGAGTCATTTAGAGTGTTGATTAAAGAATTCCAAGCTCTAGGTTTAGATGTTGAAATTTTAGATCAAAATGATAAATTGGTTGATTTAAAAGAAATGGAAGCTGACGATGAACCAGTTGATGCTTTAAAAATTTCAGAATTAACAAATGAGGTTAATGAATCTCAAGAAAAAGAAGAACCTGATGATGATGCAGATTTTGAAGATGATGAACTTGATGAAGATGATGATTTAGATGATTTAGAATTTCCTGAAGATGGAAATATAGATGATGAAGAGGAGGATGAAATTATATGATGGATGTAAATAATTTTAGAGGTATTAAAGTATCTATTGCCTCCCCAGAGAAAATCCGTGAATGGTCTTATGGTGAAGTTAAAAAGCCAGAAACAATTAATTATCGTACGCAAAAACCCGAACGTGATGGTTTGTTCTGCGAGAAAATCTTTGGACCTACTAAGGATTTTGAATGTGCTTGTGGTAAATATAAACGTTTAAGATATAAAAATGTTATATGTGATCGTTGTGGAGTAGAGGTTACTTCTAGTAAGGTACGTCGTGAACGTATGGGACATATTGAACTTGCTGCTCCTTGTTCGCATATTTGGTTCTTTAAAGGCGTTCCATCAAAAATGGGTCTTGTTCTTGATATGTCTCCTAGAGATTTAGAAGAAGTATTATACTATGTATCTTATGTAGTATTAGAGCCAGGAAATGTTCCTTTAGAGAAGAAACAAACTTTATCTGACAAAGAGTATCGTGCTTATTATGAAAAGTATGGTAATGCTTTTAAAGTAGGGATGGGAGCTGAGGCTATCCAAACTTTACTAAAAGAGGTAGATTTAGATAAAGAAATTGAAAAATTAAGAGAAGAATTGGATGGTGCTACAGGTCAAAAACGCATTCGTCTTGTTAAGAGACTTGATTGTTTAGTAGCATTTAAGGAATCTGGTAATCGTCCTGAGTGGATGATTCTAACAGCACTTCCTGTTATTCCTCCAGATTTACGTCCAATGATTCAATTAGATGGTGGTCGTTTTGCTACTAGTGATTTAAATGATTTATATCGTCGCATTATTAATCGTAATAATCGTTTGAAAAAATTATTAGAATTAGGAGCTCCAACTATCATTGTTCAAAATGAAAAACGTATGTTACAAGAAGCTGTTGACTCATTATTTGATAATGGGCGTCATGGTAGAAGTGTAACAGCTGCTGGTAATCGTCCATTAAAATCATTATCTAGTATGTTAAAAGGTAAACAAGGTCGTTTCCGTCAAAATTTATTAGGTAAACGTGTTGATTATTCTGGTCGTTCAGTTATCGTGGTTGGTCCGTCTTTAAAGATGTATCAGTGTGGTCTTCCAAAAGATATGGCTTTAGAACTCTTTAAACCTCATGTTATTCATGGCCTAGTTGAAAGAGGACTTGCTCATAATATTAAGGGAGCCAAAAAATTAATTGATAATAAAGATGAATGTGTTTGGGATGTTGTTGAAGATGTAATTACGGAACATCCAGTAATGTTAAACCGTGCTCCAACCTTACACCGTTTAGGTATTCAAGCTTTCGAACCAGTTTTAGTCGGTGGTAAGGCTATGCGTTTGCATCCACTTGTATGTGCTGCCTTTAATGCCGACTTTGATGGCGACCAGATGGCTGTTCATGTTCCATTATCAGAAGAAGCTAAAGCTGAGGCTAGAATTTTGATGTTAGGTGCTAATAACATCTTAAAACCTTCTGACGGGAAACCAATCGTTACTCCTTCTCAGGATATGATTTTAGGTAACTATTATCTATCAATTGAAGAAGCTGGTTTAGAAAATGAAGGTAAAGCTTATAAGAACTGCAATGAAGCGTTAATGGCTTATGAAAGAAAAGAACTTTCTCTTCATACAAGAATTGCTATTCCTGTTGCAAGTTTTACACATAAATTATTTACTGATGAACAAAAGGATAAGTACTTAATTACTACTGTTGGTAAGATTAAGTTTAATGAGATTTTACCGGATTCGTATCCATTTGTTAATGAACCAAGTGATGCTAATATTACTGGAATTACTCCTGATAAGTTCTTCTTACCAATGGGAACTGATTTAAAGACTGAAGTTGCTAAAATGCCACTTGCAGAACCATTTGTTAAGAAAACTTTAAGTAAGTTAATTGCTCAAGTCTTTAAACGTTATAAGACTACTGAGACATCTGTAATGTTAGATAAACTAAAGGACTTAGGATTTAAATATTCTACTGTTGCTGGTATTTCTATTTCTATGAATGATATTATCGTATCAGATAATAAGCAAAACATTATTGATGAAACGCAAAAGAAAGTTAATAAGATTAATAAAGAGTTCACAAGAGGTTTAATTACAGAAGATGAACGTTATAAAAATGTTTGTGCCCTATGGGCTAAAGCAACTAGCGATATTTCTAACGAATTACAAACTATTGCCAAGAAAAACACTATGAACCCAATATTTATGATGATGAATTCTGGTGCTCGTGGTTCGGCTAACCAGTTTAACCAACTTGCTGGTATGCGTGGTTTGATTGCTAAACCTACTGGTGAGACTATCGAAATTCCAATTAAGTCTAACTTAATTGAGGGTTGTAATGTAACAGAGTTCTTTATCGGAACTAGAGGTGGTCGTAAAGGTATCGTTGATACAGCTTTAAGAACTGCCGATTCAGGTTATTTAACTCGTCGTTTAGTTGATGTAGCTCAAGATATTGTTGTTAAGGAAGAAGACTGTGGCACTATTAATGGTGTTGAAGTTACAGACTTTATTGATGAAAGATCTAATACAATGATTGAACCACTAATCGAAAGAATTATTGGCCGTTATACAGCTACTAAAGTAATTAATCCGGAAACTAAAGAAGTTATTATCGATAAGAATCAATATATTACTGAGGCTATTGCTAATAAGATTATTAATGCTGGTATTAAGAGTGTTAAGATTAGAAGTGTTCTAACATGTAATACTGTTAATGGTGTTTGTAAGCATTGCTATGGTCGTAACCTTGCTACGGGTAATATGGTTGAAACAGGTGAGGCTGTTGGTATTATGGCAGCTCAATCAATCGGTGAGCCAGGTACTCAGTTAACTATGCGTACTTTCCATGAAGGTGGTGTCGCTGGTGGGGATATTACTCAGGGTCTTCCAAGAGTTGAAGAGTTGTTTGAAGCTCGTAATCCAAAAGGCAAAGCTACTATTGCGGAAATTGCTGGAAAAGTTGTTAATATTGAAGAAAATAACTTTAAATTTAAAATTGTTATTGAAAACGATGTTGAAGCAAGAGAGCATATTACTAATTACAATACTAAATTGTGTGTTGAGTTAGGTCAAACTGTTAAGGCGGGAGATCCATTAACAACTGGGTCAATAGCTCCTAAAGAATTACTTGCGGTAACTGATCCTATTACAGCGCAACAATATATTGTTAAAGAAGTTCAAAAAGTTTATAAATCGCAAGGTGTTGATGTTTCTGATAAACACATTGAAGTTATTGTTCGTCGTATGATTTCGAAGATGAAAGTCTTAGATGGTGGGGATACTAACTTAGTAGCTGGTTTATCTGTTACTTTAAATGAATTTGCTGCTGCTAATAAACCGGTATTATTAACGGGTGGAGTACCTGCTACTGGTCTTCCAGTAATGCTTGGTATTACAAAAGCATCATTAGAGACTGATTCATTCCTATCGGCAGCATCTTTCCAAGAAACCACTAGAGTTTTAACGGATGCGGCAATTAGGGGTAAAGTTGATCACTTAAGAGGATTAAAAGAAAATGTTATTATTGGTAAATTAATTCCTGCTGGTACTGGAGCTAAGCAATATTCGGATGTAAAATTTGAATTAGAAAAACAATTTATTGAAGAAGATGCTGCTGATGCTTTAGAAGAAAAGCTTATGAGTGATGATGCTTCGGATGAGGTTGCTAGTCAAGCTTTTAAAGATGATGATAGTGTAGCCGAAGATATCGAAACTTCTGAAACTGATTTAGATAATGAAGAAGAAACTACTGAAGAATAGTAGCTTCTTTTTTTTGCAAAAAATTATGCAAAATTAGCACTCATATATTGACAAGTGCTAGCGTATAATATATAATGTATTTAGCATTTGAAAAGAGAAAGTGCTAATAATAGTTTGAGGTGATGATATGAGTGATCGTGAAAGATTGCTTCTAAAGGAAATAGTAGAAAATTACATATCATGTGCTAAACCAATAGGTAGTAAATCTTTGTGTAAGAAGTTTAAATGTTCTTCAGCAACGATTAGAAATGAGATGGCTTTTTTGGAGTCATTGGGATATATCGAAAAGAATCATATCTCAAGTGGAAGAGTTCCTAGTGAAGCTGGATATAAATATTATGTTGAGCATTTGATGAAACCGAAAGAGTTAAGTGGCGAAGATATGCTTAAGTTGCAAACTATTTTTCATAACCAAAATTTAGTTGTTTCAGATGCCGTTAATAAATGTGTAGATATTATAAGTGAAATAACCAATTATACATCGGTTATTTTGGGAAGTAGTTCAAAAGACAATGCTTTACAACAAATTAACATTATTCCTTTAGCTGATAATAAAATTGTGGCTCTAGTGTGTACAGATAAGGGAATTGTTGAAAACAAACAGTTTGTTCTATCTAGCGATACTAATATTGATGAAGTTGTTAAAACTGGAGAAATAATAAACAAAATGTTAGTAGGAACGCCAATTGATCAAGTTTCAGAACGTTTAGAATTTGAAATTAAGCCAATAATTGCAAAGAAAATGGTTCAATATGAACAAGTTTATAATATTTTCTATGATGCATTTAGTGATTTTGCAAAAAATACTGCCAGTATTCACTTTGGTGGGAAAGCTAATCTTTACAATCAACCTGAATATGATGATGCCGATTCAATTAAAAGGATTGCTGGTAAATTAGAAGATAAAAACTTAGTATTAAAGAATATGTATTCGAATGAATCTGGAATTAATGTGTCTATTGGTGATGAAAATAATTTTGATAAAGATGTGACAATTGTTAAGACTAAGTATCATCGAGATGGTGAGGAAGGAACAATAGCGATTGTTGGTCCTAAGCGAATGGAATATGATAAAGTTATTGGACTACTACAATATATAAGTGAAAATATAAATGATGATGAGGGAAAAAATGACTGAAGAAGAAAAAAATAAAAAGGTAGAGTCTGAGTCTTTGGAAAAGAAAGCTCCGGAAACAAAGGACTTACCAAAAGATAAAGAAAAAAAGAAGTCTTTCTTTAATAAAGATACTTTAGAATTAGAAAAGTTAAAGAAAGAAGTTGCTAGTAGCAACGAAAAAGTTGTTCGATTATCAGCAGAGGTTCAAAATATGCGTCGTCGTTATGAAGATGAATTATCAAAACGAGCAATGTATGAAGGAACTGATTTGATAAAGTCATTGTTACCAATTATTGATAATTTTGAACGAGCAATTGCTATGGATAATAGCGAAAATGATAAGTATTTAGAAGGATATAAAATGATATATACGAATATGCTTACCGTTTTAAAAAATATCGGGGTAACCGAAATAGAATGTTTGCATAAGCCTTTTGATCCAAAATTTATGGATGCTGTTCTTACGGAGAGTATAATTGAAGAAGAACAAGGCGTTGTCTTAGATGTTTTGCAAAAAGGTTATATGTATAAAGATAAATTATTGAGACCAGCGATGGTTAAGGTTAATGAATAGGAGAGATAAATTATGAGTAAAATTATAGGTATAGATTTAGGTACAACAAATTCATGTGTTGCTGTATTAGAGGGTGGAGTTCCTCATGTAATTACTAATCCAGAAGGTAATAGAACAACTCCCAGTGTTGTTGCTGATAAGAATGGTGAAATATTAGTAGGAGAAACAGCAAAACGTCAAGCTGTTACTAATGTAGCCAATACAGTATCTAGTGTTAAGAGATTGATGGGTACTGATAAGAAAGTTGAAATGGGTGGTCGTAAGTATTCACCAGAAGAAATTTCGGCTAAAATCTTAATGAAACTTAAGAGTGATGCTGAAAGTTATTTAGGCGAAAAAGTTACAAAAGCTGTTATTACAGTTCCTGCTTACTTCAATGATGCTCAAAGACAAGCTACTAAGAATGCCGGTAAAATTGCTGGCTTAGATGTTGAAAGAATTATTAATGAACCAACTGCTGCTGCTCTTGCTTATGGTATTGATAAACAAGAAAAGACTCATACTGTACTTGTATATGATTTAGGTGGTGGTACATTTGATGTTTCAATTCTAGATTTGGGTGATGGTGTCTTTGAAGTTAAGTCAACTGCGGGTAATAACCATTTAGGTGGCGATGATTTCGACCAAAGAATCATGGATTACTTAGTATCTGAGTTCAAAAAAGAAAACGGTATCGATTTATCAACTGATAAGATGGCAATGCAACGTATTAAAGATGCTGCTGAAAAAGCAAAGAAAGATTTGTCTGGTATGATGAGTGCGGAGATTTCTATTCCATTTATTGCTCAAAGTGCAGAAGGACCTTTACATTTGAATGTGACTTTAAATCGTGCTAAATTTGAAGAATTAAATAAAGATTTGTTTGATTCTACTTTAGATGCTGTTAGAAAAGCTCTTAAGGATGCTAAATTATCTGCTAATGATATTGATAAAGTCTTGTTAGTTGGTGGTTCAACAAGAATTCCATATATTCAAGAATTAGTTAAGAAAGAATTAGGTAAAGAACCTTCTAAAGAAGTTAACCCAGATGAAGTAGTAGCTATGGGTGCTGCTATTCAAGGTGGGGTCTTGACTGGCGAAGTTGATGACTTAGTATTACTTGATGTTACACCATTATCTTTAGGTATTGAAACTATGGGTGATGTGATGACAGTTTTAATTCCAAGAAATACAACTATTCCAACAAGTAAATCACAAGTATTCTCAACTGCTGTTGATAATCAACCAGCTGTAGATATTCATGTATTACAAGGTGAAAGACCTATGGCTTCTGATAATAAGACTTTAGGAAATTTCCGTTTAGATAGTATTCCTGCTGCACCTCGTGGAATTCCACAAATCGAAGTTAAATTTGATATTGATGCTAATGGTATTGTTCATGTAACTGCTAAGGATTTAGGAACTAATAAAGAACAATCTATTACAATTACTTCTTCAACAAATCTATCTGATGAAGAAATTGAAAAGATGAGAAAAGAAGCGGAAGCTAATAAAGAAGCTGATGATAAGAGAAAAGCTTTAGCAGAAGCTAAAAATGAAGCAGATGCTACTATTTTCCAAACGGAAAAATCATTAAAAGATTTAGAAGGAAAAGTATCTGATGATGATAAAAAAGCTGCTGAAGATAAGATTGCTGAATTAAGAAATGCTATGAATTCCGACAATGTTGATGATATTAAAGCTAAGACTAAAGAACTTAATGATGTTGCGATGAAGTATGCCGAAAAAGTATATGAAGAAGCAGCAAAACAAAATCAAAATGCATCTACTGGTGATGCCAATACTGCAACTAATGATTCTAAAGATGATGTAAAAGAAGCTAAATACGAAGAAAAATAATTACAGATAGGAAAGTAAAAGTTCTAGGAGACTAGAACTTTTACTACTATTAAGAATGGAGAATATATGGAAAGAAGCAAAATTGCTCTTAAAGATACATGGGATTTAACTAGATTATATAAAGATGATAAAACATATGATGACGATTTTAAGGAAGTTGAGGCTTTAACTGGGAAGATAGAAAATATGAAAGGACATATTTTAGATGATGAAAAGTCATTACTTACTTATTTAAAGACTAATGATAATTTATATTTGAAACTTAATCGTTTGTATGTTTATTCCTATCTTTATCATTATCAGGATACTACTGATATTAAAGGTAAAAATTTAAAAGAAAGAGTAGAGTTTTTATGTCAAAATGTTAGTGAAAAACTGGCATTTACGAGAACTGAGCTTTTAAGTAAAGAGTATTCTTATGTAGAAAGTTTAGTGGCTAAAGATAAGGCGTTAGAAGAATATGCTTTTAGTTTAGAAAGTATGTATCGTTATAAAAAGTGTACTTTAAGTGATGAAGAAGAAAGAATTATTACGTTAGCTAGTAATGCTTTTGGGACTGGTGATGATGCTTTTAGTTCTTTAGATAATGCTGATGCGGTGTTTGAAAATATTACTAAAGATGGGAAAGTATTACCTTTAAATCACAGTACTTATTCTAATTATATGATAGATAAAAATCGTGATGTAAGAATAGAAGCTTTTAAGAAGTATTATGCGTTTTATGAGGCTCATCAAAATACTTTAGCATCTCTTTATAAAGGACAAGTTAAGGAAGATAATTTTATTACGAAGATACGTAATTTTAATTCTTGTATGGAGTATAGTTTATATGAGGATGATATTTCTAAAGATGTTTATTTGAATTTGATTGGGACTGTTCATAAAAATTTAGATAGTCTTTATGATTATTTAGATTTTAGAAAAGAAATGTTAAATCTTAATGAGTTACATATGTATGATTTACATGTGGAATTATCTAAACCTAACGATAAAAAGTATAGTTTTACTGAGGCTGAGGCAATTATTATGGAAGCTTTAAAGCCACTTGGAAGTGCTTATTTAGAGGATTTAAGTCAAGCTTTTAAGAAAAGATGGATTGATAGATACAATAATGATGGTAAACGAAGTGGAGCTTATGAATGGGGAACTTACGGGGTAGAACCCTATGTTTCGGTTAATTTTGAAGGGGATTATACTTCAGTTTCGACGGTTATTCATGAGTTGGGACATGCTATGCATTCATATTATTCTAATAAAAAGCAGGCTTTTGTAAATAGTAGTTATCCAATTTTTTTAGCCGAGATAGCTTCGACGGTTAATGAAGTTTTATTGAATGAGTATATGTTAAAAAATGCTAAATCTGATGAAGAAAAAATGTTTTATTTGACTAAGTTTTTAGATGAATTTAGAGCAACAGTTTATCGTCAGACTCAGTTTGCAGAATTTGAGTATTTAGTTCATAATATGGATATGGAAGGAATGCCAATAACGGCTGAGTCTTTGTATAAGACTTATTATGATTTGAATAAACTTTATTATGGTGATGAGATGGTAAGTGATAAAGAGATTGGCTATGAATGGTCTCGTATTCCTCATTTTTATACTCCGTTTTATGTATATAAGTATGCAACTGGTTTTAGTTGTGCGATAAAAATAGCTAATGACATATTAAATCAAAAAGAAAATGCTTTAGATAATTATTTAGAATTTTTAAGTAGTGGAGGGTCTGATTACCCATTAAATATTTTGAAGAAATGTGGTATTGATTTAACAACGGGAGAAGTTATTGAAGATGCTATTAAAATGTTTAAAGAACGTTTAGAAATGGCCAAAAAATTAAGGAAGGAAATGATTAATAATGGCAGCAAGTAATAAAGATTATTATGAAATATTGGGTGTTAGTAAAAGTGCTAGTCAAGATGAGATAAAATCAGCTTTTCGTAAACTAGCTAAAAAATATCATCCTGATGTTAATAAAGAGCCGGGAGCCGAAGAAAAATTTAAGGAGATTGGCGAAGCTTATTCGATTTTAGGTGATCCTGAGAAGCGTAAAACTTATGATCAATTTGGCTCGGCAGCTTTTGAAAATGGTGGTGCTGGGGCCTCTGGAGCCGGTGGCTTTGGAGGCTTTGGTGGCGGATTTTCCTCATTCGATTCTGATGATATTTTCCGTGATTTATTTGGAAGTGCCTTTGGTGGTTTTGGCGGTGGTTTTTCACGAGGCAATAGTAGAGAGAGAGCAACTAAAGGCGAGGATTCTTTAGTTCGCGTTAATTTAACTTTTGATGAAGCCGTTTTTGGCTGTAGTAAAACCATTAGTGTTACTCTAAATGAAAAATGTGATGAATGTCACGGAGAAGGTGGTTTTGAAAGCAAAACTTGTGGTACTTGTAAAGGGCGTGGTCGTATTGTTCAAGCGCAAAGGACTATGTTTGGAACTTTTCAAACTGAGACAACTTGTCCGGACTGTGAGGGAAGTGGTAAAACTTACTCTAGAGTTTGTTCTAAATGTCACGGTGAGGGTAGCGTAAGTGCTAGAAAAGAAATCACGGTGGAGGTTCCTGCTGGGGTTAATAACGGTAGTCAACTTCGTATAACTGGCAAAGGTTCTAGTGGAATCAATGGTGGTCCTAATGGGGATATTTATATTGAATTTACTGTTAAGGAACATCCTTTATTTAAAAGAGAAGAAAATGACATTTATATGGATTTACCTGTTACAATCACTGAAGCTGTTTTAGGTTGTAAAAAGGAAATCCCAACTATATATGGTAACTTAGTATTACAATTAGATGCTGGTACGCAAAGTGATACAAAGATGCGTATTAAAGGTAAAGGTGTTGCTAATCCTAATACGGGTCGTAAAGGGGATATGTATGTTATCATTAATGTTATGATACCAACGAAGTTAGATCGTGAACAAAAACAATTATTTAAGTCGTTATCGGAGACTGATTTAGAAACTAATCCAGAATTTAAAACGATGCAAAAATATATGAATTAAGTCATTTTATGGCTTTTTTTGCTTTTTATTAGGAAAGTAAAGATTTTTAATTGATTTATTTTTAGTAAATTGTTATACTTTAGTTATAGAAATGGTCGGGGTAACGTATGAAGCTGGTAAGAGGAAAAATTTTAGGTTTAGTTATTATGGTAATAGTAATTTTATCAGGAGTTTTTATCTCTTATTCTAAGTATAATAAAGAAGAAGTAGTTGCTAATTCTTCTTTAGTTTTAGCCGATGAATATTTTAGTATCAATTATAAAGATGGTAATTATTTTGATGTGAAACATTTAGATAGTAAAGAAGCTCTTGTAAAACATTTAACTATTACTAATGTAACTAGTAATACTTCTTATGTAAGTATTTCGCTTATGGATATTAATAAAAATAATACTAAATTAGAAGTAAAACTTATTGATGGGGATAAAAATATTTTATATCAAGATTATCTTAGCAATATGGATACAGAGATTTTGCGTACGAAGGAAGTAGAGGCTCATCAGACTTTAAGTTATGATATTATAATAACTAATCTAGGAGAAGAAGATACTTATGGTATGAGTGCTAATATTATGACATATAAAGAACTTCAAAAAAAAGAACAGAAGTCTTTTAAAGATATTATCTTAAGTAATAATGAAGTTAATAAGATGGATAGTACACAATACTTAGAAAATTATACTGATAGTGGACTTTTTATGAGTGATGATGATTTAGGGATAAGTTATATTTTTAGAGGAAATGTTTCTAATAATTATGTGTCTTTAAATAATATTTTATTTAGAATTTTAAGAATTAATGGAGATGGAACGGTTAAACTTATTAGTAATAGTAATGTTTTAAATAGTAGTTATCGTAGCAAAATTAATAGTAAAAATTATGATGATAATGTGGTTTTAAGTGAAAGTAATGTTTTGGAAAAGTTAAATAGTTGGTATAATGCTAATCTTGGTAATTGGGATAATTATATTGTAATGAGTAATTTTTGTAATGAGAATGATTATTATTTGGAAAATGTTGATGGTAAGTATTTTAATGCTTATCAAAGAATAGTTAATGATAATACGCCAAGTTTAAAATGTGGGGGTAAAATTACTGAAAGTAAAGTTGGTCTGATTAATATTGATGAGGCTAGGTTTAGTGGAGCTTCTTTAAATAATACTTTTAGTGAGTATTATTTGGGTAGTGCTGAAGATAATATGTCGTTTTTTACAATGAGTGGTAGTCATGTTGTTTATAATTATAATGTGGTTGATAACTTCTCAATTAGTAGTACAGGAAAGATTGAACTTGATAGTAAAGTTACTTCTAGTTTAGGGATAAGACCAGTTATTACTTTAGATAAGAATGTTAAAATTGATGGTGATGGGACTTTGGAACATCCTTTTACGATTGCTAATAATTAGTTTTTAAGAATAAGATGGCTTTTAATGGTCATTTTTTTCAGTTAAATAGGGAGAAAATAGAGACTTTTTAAGAGATATTTGATAAAATGAGAAAGGTGATAGAAAATGTTTGAATATATGGGTGATAGATTAACAAATGCTATTAGAAATATTAAAGGCATGGGTCGTATTACAGAAGAAAATATTAATGATGCTGTAAGAGAGATTAGAATGGCTTTATTAGAAGCTGATGTTAACTATACCGTTGTTAAAGAATTTATAAATAATGTTAAAGAAAAGGCTTTGGGTCAAGAAGTAGATAAATCTTTAAAACCAGATGAGCTATTTATTAAGATTGTTAAGGATGAAGTAGTTGAGCTTTTAGGAGGAGAAACAGCCGCTTTATGTGTTGATGGGAATCCCTCTATTTTAATGTTAGTGGGGCTTCAGGGTAGTGGTAAAACAACTACCAGTGGGAAACTTGCTAATTATTTAAGAAAAAAAGAAGCTAAAAAACCATTACTTGTCGCTTGTGATATTTATAGACCGGCTGCCATTGACCAGTTAAAAACGGTTGGTAAGGAATTGAATATTCCCGTATTTAGTGAAGATGGTAAGAAAGTTACAGAGATTGTTAGGGATGCTTTAGAGTATGCTAAGATTCAGGGTAACGATTATATAATCATTGATACTGCTGGACGTCTTCATATTGATGATGCTTTAATGGAGGAGTTAAAAGATGTTGAAGAGTTAGTCCATCCAAACGAAGAAATCTTAGTAATTGATGCGATGATGGGACAAGATGCTATTAATGTTATTAATGGTTTTAATGATAAATTAAATTTAACTGGTTGTATCTTAACGAAGATGGATGGTAATACTAAGGGTGGTGTTGCTTTATCAGTAAGACATTTAACTCATGTACCTATTAAGTTTATTGGCGATAGTGAAAAATTCGATGGTTTAATGTTGTTTGATCCAGAAAGAATGGCAGAACGTATTTTGGATATGGGCGATATTATGGCAATTGCCGAGAAAGTGGAAGCTGTAATTGATGAAGATGATATTGAAGAACAAGCGGCCAAGATGAAAAAGGGAGAGTATGATTTAGAAGATTTCTTAAAGAATTTGAAACAGATTAAGAAGTTGGGACCTTTAGATAAGTTCTTGAAACTTTTACCGCAAGCTAGACAAATTGGGTTAAATAATATTAATATTGATCCTAAAGATATGGCTCATATTGAAGCGATTGTTTTATCGATGACTAAGTATGAAAGAAAACATCCGGAGGTATTAAAGGCTTCTCGGAAAAAACGTATTGCTTCTGGTTCTGGGCGTTCGGTTGAGGAAGTTAATCGTTTGTTGAAGCAATTTGAAACTATGCAGAAGATGATGAAACAGATGGCTAGTGGTAATTTTAAAATGCCTTTCTAAGAAGAGTAAAATCTTCTTTTTTTGGGTTTTTATCCTTAATCAAATAGTTATTAATCATAAACTACAATAGAAAGGATTGTTTTTTATGATAAGAAACCGTTGTTTTGATATGGGGGCAATTTCAAATAATATGAATACTAAAGAAATGGGTAAAATTGATAATATGAATAATTGTGATATGAATATGACTGGTTGTATGATGGATCCAGTTTATGAATGTCCACAAGAAAGATGTTGTCATAGAGAAATTCATCATGAGGTAAAACATATTGTTCCTGTTAATACAAGAATAATTAATCATCATATTATTCATCATAATTATGTACCAATGTTTACTTGTTGTGAGGAAGATACTTGTTGTAATGTTTATGATAATAAATGTGGTATGTAATTAGTAAATTTTGGTAAAATAAGGTATATGAATTCTTTTGGTTTGTATACCTTTTTAACTATGAAATAAGTAATTATACTTTTAGGAGTTTGGATTAGAGTTTTATTTATAGCTAAGATTAATAAGATAAAAAAGAGAAATTTGCAAAAATAACTTAAATATATTATAATTACTCTTACGAGGTGTTTATTTATGAAAATTAATTCAGTAACATTACAGAGTTTAGCTGTTAGAGAGTCCCAATATCCGGGGGAAAATTTACCGGAATTTTTACTTGTTGGGAGAAGTAATGTTGGGAAAAGTAGTTTTATTAATACTTTAATAAATCGGAAGAATTTTGCTCATACTTCTAGTAAACCAGGAAAAACACAGACTTTGAATTTTTATAATGTTAACGAAAATTTTTATTTAGTTGATGTTCCAGGGTATGGTTATGCTTCGGTTGATAAGCAAACACAGGCTAAATTTGGTTTGATGATTGAAGAATACTTGATGAATAGAGAAGCTTTAAAAAGGGTGTTTCTGATTATTGATTATCGTAATAAACCAATGGAAGATGATTTACTAATGTATAATTTCTTAAAGTATTATCATAAAGAAGTGACTATTGTTGCTACTAAGTATGATAAAGTTTCACAGTCGAAACGGGCTAAGGTTGAAAAAGTTTTAAATAGTAGTTTTGATTTACAAGATACGGATAATATTATTTACTTTTCTTCAGTAACTAAAGAAGGTAAAGACAAGGTTATGAATATTATCAATTCTTATCTTTAATAACTAGTGATAGTTATTTTTTCTTTACTTATTTTTAATTTTAAGTATAATTTTAAATAGGTGATAGAATGAAAAAGATAACTATTCTTTCCTTACATTTAGGATATGGGGGAGCAGAAAGGTGTATTACTAATTTAGCTAATAGTTTAGTTGATACTTATAGAGTGGAGATTTTATCGGTTTATAAGTTATATGAGGAGCCAGCTTTTTTCTTAGATAAGCGGGTTAATGTGAGATATTTAACTGATGTTAAGCCTAATAGGGATGATATTCGGTATGATTTAAAGCATTTTAAAGTATTTAGTTTAGTTAAAGATTTATTTTATGCTTTAAAGGTGTTGTATCAAAAGAGAAGAAGAACTATTGATGCAATTGATGCTTGTGATAGTGATATTATTTTGAGTACAAAGGTTTACTTTAATAAGCTTTTAGGAGAGTATAAGAATACTGGAGTCAAGGCGATTGGTTGGGAACATAATTACAATAATCATACTAAGAAAGAGATTAGAGAGTTTGTTAAGTCTTGTCGTTATTTGGATGAAGTAGTGATGGTTAATAAAGAGTTAAAAGATTTTTATGAAAAAGAATTTAGGAAGAATAAGATATCTTGTAAAGTTAGGTATATTCCTAATTATATTGATAGTTTAAGTAAGACTAAGAGTTCTTTAGAAAGCAATAATCTTATTAGTGTTGGACGTTTAGAAGCTGTTAAAGGTTTTAATGACTTAATTAAAGTTATGCAGTTAGTGGATTTGAATTATCAAGGAGTTCATTTGACTTTAGTTGGTGATGGTAAAGAAAAAGATAATATTTTTAAAGAAGTGGTTAAAGATAATTTGACTAGTAAAGTTAAGATGACGGGATATTTATTTCAAGAAGATATTGATAAGCTTTATGATGAGGCATCTATTTATGTTATGACTAGTCATTCGGAGTCTTTTGGTCTAGTGATGTTAGAGGCTATGGCTCATGGCTTACCGGTCGTAGCGTTTTCTTCAGCCGAAGGGGCTAGGGAACTTATTAAAGATGGTTATAATGGTTATTTAATTGATAATCGTAATGAACATGAGATGGCAGAAAAGATAGTTAGTCTTCTTAAAAATCGTAAGACTTTAAAAGAGATGGGGAAGAATGCTTTGAAGGTGGCTAGCCTTTATACTAAGGATGAAGTCATTAAAAAGTGGGTAGAGTTGTTTAATGAAGAAACTAAGTAAGTTTTTAGATTTAGTAGTTGCCATTTTTATTATCATACAACCTATCTTGGATAGTATTTCTTATTTACAAGGGAGGTATCTATCTAATGTGATTAGTCTTTCTGGTCTGATAAGAACATTTTTTCTGGGACTGATGATAATCGTTTTACTATGTAAAGATAAAAGAAAAGAAGTTTTTATTCTCTTGATATTTTTTATTACTTATTTAGGGGGACAGGTTCTTTTAAATAAGAATAGTCTTTTTAGTAGTCTTAATAGTTTACTGACAGTGTTTTATCTACCAGTTAGTTTATTGTTCTTTAAGAATAGAGATAATAAGTATTTGAATTTACGAGTAATAACTTATATTTACTTAGGATATCTTAGTTTAATTATTATTCCTTATCTTTTTAAATATGGTAATTATGCGAGTAATTTCTACGAGGGAAAAAGTGGATTCTATGGTCTTTTTTATGGGGGTAATGAGATTAGTAATATTCTGGTTATTTTGTTACCTTTAGTAATAGAGTATTTAAAGGAGAGGAAAGATTTATTCTTAATAATACTAGTGTTCTTAGAGCTAATGGGATGTATCTATTTAGTAGGGACAAAGACTATTATTATAGGGAGTATCTTAGTTAGTATTTATTATTTAGGGAAGTATTATAAGTCTTTGGATAAAAGATTTAGAAGATGGTTAGTACGTTTGGGAGTTATAGGAATTATTCTACTTATTATTGTTTTACCGAAGTTAAATGTTTATAAGAATATTATGATGGCTATTAATTTTTATAATTTAAGTATTAAGGAAATCTTTGGTCTTAAAGGTTTAGATAAGTTAGTTTTTAGTGGTAGATTAGAGATTTTAGGAAAAGTTAATGGTCTTTATATGAAGAGTAATTGGAGTAATATTTTCTTAGGACTAAGTAATAGTTATATTAATGTGTATAAGGGAATTGAAATAGATATTTTTGATATTTTTTATACTGTTGGTATTTTAGGGATAGGAGTTTATATTTATTTAAGTTATAAAGGGTTAAAGAAAAGTAAGATGAAAGAACCTTACTTAGTTAGTTTAATTTTAGGTATTTTGATTTCTTTGGTAACAGGGCATGTATTGATGAGTCCTAATGTTAGTATTTATTTAGGAGTACTTTTGTTACTTAATAATAATTCTAAGAAGAGAAAAGATAAAAAGGAAGAACTTATTTGTGATTAAGGTCTTCCTTTTTGAGATTTTTAAGAGCATATTCAATACATTCATTTAGTAAACGATTGACAGATATGTTACTTTTTTTAGATAATTCTTCTATTTTTTGCAGGGTTGATATTTTAATACGAATGGTTTTTAAAGTCGATTTTTCGTCTTCGATATTTGGTAAATTAAATTCTTCCATAAATTTTGTACTCCTTCTATAAAAATTTTATGGTAATGTATTACTTTTAGTAAGTTACACAAAATGTAACACAAAGTGTGAAAGATATAGTATAATAATCATAATAAGAAAGATAGAGGAATTATTATGTGGAAGAAATTAATTTTTTGCAGTTTGTTTTTAGTTAGTATTTTTGGCTATTTTAGTTTAAGAAGCTCCAATAATAAGAGTGGTTCAGGGTTATTGGGAGTCTATCTTGATGGTGTTTATGGTGAGAATATTCCTGGTAAAAGTGATGGCTATGTTATTGATAAAGTTGAATGTGATAATGATGCAGCAGGAGTATGGGATTATGATAAATGGGGTTTACTTGTTAGTAACATGAGTAAAAAATCTAAGTGTAATGTATTTTTTAAAAAAGGTATAAAATTAGCAGATACTATAATTTCAGTTGATACAAGTGGTAAGTGTCCGACTGTAAATGATGATGGCACGGTAAATGTTACTGGTGCTGAGTCAGAGAATTCGTTATTATGTAGTGCTCCTGATAATTATGGAAATTCTTATTATTTTAGAGGCAATGTCCAGAATAATTATGTTTATTTTGCTAACTTTTATTGGCGTATAATTCGTATTAATGGCGATGGTTCCATAAGAATGATATATGATGGGACAACGGCTCATGCCAATGGGGAAGCCAGTGAAGATAGAATAATTGGGACAAGTCCTTTTAATGAAAAATATGATGATAATGCCTACGTTGGTTATATGTATGGAACAGCAGGTTCATCAAGTTATGAAGAAACTCACGCCAATATTAATGATTCAACAATAAAGAAATATGTGGATAACTGGTATGAAATTAATTTGTTAAATGTCAATGAATATTTTAGTGATAACGATTTTTATAACGAAAGAAGTTTTAGCCCGGATGAAACTAAAATCAAAGTCGGTTACAGTAATATTCCTACCGCTTATCATTGGCAAAATTCGTATTTTGTAATAGTAGAGAATAACGTTTGGTCCTTTAATCCTAATAGTAAATTTTTGACGGTTAAGAAGAGTAATAAAAATGATATTTTTAATATTAAAAATTGTAATCTAAAATATCCAATCGGTTTGATTTCTGTTGATGAATTAGTTCTTGCCGGCGGTGAGATTGGTATTAATAATAAATTTTATATGTATTCAGGTCAATCCTATTGGACGATGTCTCCATATATGTTTTTTGAAGGTATGGCAAGGCTTCGTATAATGTCCTCTTATGGTAATTTATGGATGGATGCTGCAGTTAATGATATATTGGGTGTTAAACCTGTTATTAATTTAAAGGCTGGCTCATTAACAATAGGTGACGGATCAATTTCTAACCCATATAAGATTTTTTAAAGAAATGATAGTTGATATAACGGTGCTTTCCTTCTATAATTAATTTATCAGAGTAATAATAAAAAAGGTGATGAAAAATGATTATGAATAAAGATACCGTTTACTTGTATTGGAATAATAAAAGAAGTGGTAAAAGCCATAAGGTGGCAGAATTATATAAAGAAAACGGAAAATTCTATTTTAAATATATTAATGAAAAGTTTCTAAAGACTTATTATTTCTTAAGAATATAGGATACTGGATTAATTAAAAAAACACAAGTGAATTCGACTTAATATGACAAAATAATTATAGGTGTTTGGTGTATCCTATAGATAGAGATGATAATATGAGAGTTAAAGTGTTTGATTGTGAGCATGAAAAAGATTTGGAAAGTGATATTAATATGTTCCTTGCTGATGATAGTTATGATATAATTGATATCAAGTATTGTGTTTCGACATCGATGTTTTCGGAGGAGCAGATTTATTGCTATTCAGCGATGGTGATATACAAATGTTAAGGAAGTGGTCGACTTTGAAAAAAAGTTCGTTTATCGAAGGAACATTCATTGCAACTTTAGCAATAGTTATTGTAAAAATTATGGGAATGCTTTATGTAATTCCTTTTTATGCGATTGTAGGAACAACGGGGGCGGCTTTATACTCTTATGCTTATAATATCTATAATATTTTTTTAGATATTTCAACAGTCGGATTACCCATTGCCATTTCAAAGATTACTAATGAGTTTCATACTTTGAAAATGTATGATGCGAAAAAGAGGGCTTATGATATTGCAATTAAGATTATGCGTTTTATTTCGGTAGGAATCTTTATTATTTTGTTTATTTTTGCTTATCCCATAGCGTCTTTTATAATTGGGGATTTAACGGGGGGAAATACCAGGGAAGCGATTACTCTCGTTATTAGAACGGTATCTTTAGCTATTTTAGTAATTCCTTATTTAAGTGTTGCTAAGGGGTATCTTCAAGGACATAATGTTATTAATATCTCTAGTATTAGTAATGTTTTAGAACAGGTTATTCGTATTTTAATCATTATAGTGGGAAGTTTCTTAGCTATTAAGGTATTTCATTTGAGTTATGTTTATGGGGTTGTAATTGCTTTAAGTGGGGCTTTCTTTGGTGGACTTGTTAGTTATTTTTATGTTAAGCATAAGATGAATAAGAACAAAAAAGAGCTAGGACTTATTGAGACTAAGAAAAAAGATAAGATTACAGATAAGGAAATTACAAAGAAGTTGGCTAGTTATGCTATTCCTTATATAATTATTAATTCCGTATCTTCTTTATATAGTTTTGTTGATATGATTTTAGTTTTAAGAGGCCTAGAGGCTCTTGGCTATGCTACTAGGGAGATTGAGTTTATTTCTTCTTCGATTTCTACTTGGGCGGGCAAGATTAATATGATAGTAATAAGTATAGCTATGGGAATGACAATTAGTTTAATTCCATCCATTGTGCATGCTTATACTTTGAAAAAATGGGATGATGTTAACAATAAGATTAATACTTCCTTTAAGATTATTGCGTTTGTAAGTTTACCAATGGCTATTGGTTTATCTATTTTATCCCAAGAGGTTTGGCAAGTCTTCTATGGGGCAAGTGAGATGGGAGCTTCTATTTTAAGTGTTTCGGTCTTTGTGGCTTGTTCACTAAATTTTTATATGATTACTTCTAGTATTATGCAGTCTTTAAATAAATATAAGATTGTTTATATTGCCACTATTTGTGGGCTTCTTAGTAATGCTATTTTAGATATTCCGTTAATGTATTTATTTAAGTTTATTGGTATTAAACCTTATTTAGGACCTTTAGTATCTAGTATTATTGGGTATATTTTATCGGTATTTATTAATTTAAGAGCTATTAAAAAAGAAGAGAAAAAGATTAATTACAGTGAAGCTATTAAAACGATTCTTCTTATTTTAGTACCAGCCTTAACGATGATGGTTATCTTAGTAGCTCTTAGAACCCTACTACCAATAGCTACCCCAACGAGATTAAGGGCTATTTTAAGTATTATTATTTATGCCGTAGTTGGGTGTATCATTTATCTTGGCATTGCTTATAAAATGGGGCTTTTAGAAAGGGTTTTTGGTAAAGAGTTATTAACCAAAATATTAAAAAAACTTAAACTAAAAGTTTAAGTTAAACCATGTATAAATTATTATTAGTAATGTCTTCCGTTGTGATTTGGGCTTTATTTTCTAATTTCGTAATTCTAGCATCTAAACGGTTGATACTGCGTTCTAATTTAGCTAGACGGTTGTCGTAGTCATTAACGGTGCTATTATTGTAGACATTTTGATTTTGATAATTATAATCCATGGGAACGGGACCTTGGTAAAAAGAGTTCGAAGCACTTTGGCTTTGGATATTAGGACTCATATAGTTCATTCCCGGTTGATTTGGGTTTATGTAGTTTAGAGAGCTCATATTAGATTCTGAAAAGAAAGAGTTGCGTGATTTTAACATAATAATTCCTCCTAAAAATATTTTATGTAATTGTAAGAAAGTAGTGATAATATGCGTATTAGAAATATAAAAAATGCAGATGAGATAGTAAAGAATAATTCTTATGTATTAAATAATCCTAAAGAATATAGAGGACATTTTAATGAAGTATTTGGAAATGATAATCCTATATATTTAGAAATAGGGATGGGAAAGGGTAACTTTTTGATTAGTAGAGCCCTAAATAATCCGGATATTAATTTTATTGGGATAGAAAAGTATACTTCTATTGTGGCTAGAGCTTTAAAGAAGTTAGAAAATCTTAAAGTGCCTAATTTAAAGATTATTAATGGGGATGCTTTGGAACTTAATGAAATTTTTGATAAAGAGATAAGTACCATTTATCTTAATTTTTCTGATCCTTGGCCTAAAGAAAGACATGCGAAGAGAAGACTTACGAGTAGAGTGTTTTTAAGTATTTATGATGATATTTTTAAAAGTGATGGGGTTATTATTCAAAAGACTGATAACGTTAACCTTTTTGAGAGCAGTATTATTTCTTTGACTAATTATGGTTATAAGATTGTGGATATTTCTTTGGATTTATGGAAAACCGATAAGACTTATGAAGAAACGGAGTATGAACATAAATTTAAGAGTCAGGGTGTAAAAATTAATTATTTGAAAGCAGTAAAACTATCCAATTTAAAAAATCTTTGATATAATGAGATTGGAGTAGAAAGATTATGAAGAAATTCTTAGTAGTTTTAATAGCCATCTTGATTTTAAGTGGGTGTAGTAATATTCAAAGTAAAGACTATGATACTTTAATTAATGAGGCTGCTAGTAGTAAATATGATATTGTTAATTCTTATCGAACGGGATATAAATATTATGCTCCTGGAAATATGGATATTAGTAATATCTTAGATTATAATGAGACTTTAGAAGATAGTAGTCATAAATACTATTTTTATGTTGATGTCGTTAGTTATTATAATCGGGTAATTGAAAATTATGAAGTAAATCCGGAAGCTTATTATTCTAAGGTTATTAATTATCAAGATAAGTATGGTTATATTGAGATAAATAAGTGGAAGAATGGGAAGTATTTACTTGAAATTATGTATAATTATGCTAAAATAGAAGTGATAGTAGAAGAGAGTTTTCTAAAAGAGGCGGTTAGCTATGCTATGGTGATTTTAGCAAGTGTTAAGTATAATAATAATGTTTTAGAAAATATTGTGGGAGAAAATGTCTTAACATCTAAGGAGATAGAGTTTAATATCTTTGAAACGAAGAAGAGTGAGTCGAACTTCTTAAAAGTATCAGAAGAAGATATTTATGAGGATAATGATACTGTTAAAGATCCAGACTTAGTAAAATGAAAGTAGGAGCAATATGAGTTTTTTTGATAAGTTAAAAAATGTTTTATTTGAGGATGAAGAAGAAGTAAGTGAAGAGACTTCACCAAAAGAAGAGGTAAAAACAGATGAAGTGAGATTCTCTAGTAAGCCTAAAGAAACTAAGGCTTTAGAGCCACCTAAGGAAGAGGCTAAAGAGACTACGGTGTTTCAAAGCTTTGATGAAGAAGAATTTGACCGTATTGCGGCTATTAATAAGAATCGTTTGTTAGAGCGAGATAGAAAAGCTAGAGAAGAGAAAGAACGTCAGGAAAGGGAACAGGAGATTAGTCGGAAAGAGGCTATTAATAGTTCAAGAGAGAATTATCGTCGATATGAAGAGTTAAGATATGGGAAGAGTAGTACCAAAGATACGACGGAATATCATAAGACTAGTGAGGTTCAGCAAAATATTTATAATAAGCCTTTAGCATCTAAGGAAGAACCTAAGAAGTTTAGACCATCGCCAGTAATTTCACCGGTTTATGGAGTTTTAGGGGAAAATTATAAAAAAGAAGATATTTTACCAAGAGCATCCAGTGAGGGGACACTTCCTAAGATAATGGATGTTGATAATGTACGGAAGAAAGCTTTTGGTATTTTGGAACAGAATATGGATACGAATGAAGTTTTACAAGACTTTAAGGGAGATAGTGAGATACCTTTAGAGAAGATTGATGAAAATCTTGATGAAGATATTATGGGTAAGACTATTAAGATTGATGTTGATGATGTTAAGAATGAGTTAGATAAAAAAGAAGAGATAGATAGTTCTGATACTAAGGCTAGTGTTAAGAAGGATGATGAGGCTTTAGAGAAAGATTTGTTTAATTTGATTGATTCAATGTATGAAACAAGAGAGGATAAATAGGTATGTTTGTAGAATTTTTACAGGTGTTTTTACCATTAGTAGTGTATATTTTATTAATAATTATTTTGGTGATAGGAATTATTATTGGTCTTAAGACTATTAAGACTTTAGATAAGTTAGATCAAGTGGTTGATGATGTTTCGAAGAAAGTTAGTAGTTTAAATGGGATATTTTCGGTTATTGATTTAACAACGGATAAGATTGTAAGTATTACTGATAGAGTAGTTGAAATGGCTAGTGGCATTATTGGGAAAATCTTTAAAAAAAGAAATAAAAAAGTATTAACAGGTGGAGAAGAGAATGAAAAAGAAGACTAAAGCTTTTATTATGGGGGCTTTAACTGGTATAGGAATTGGTATTTTAGTAGCACCTAATAAGGGCGAAGTTACTAGAAAAAAATTAGGCAATAAGATTAATCAAGTTACTTTATATATTAAAGAGATGGATAGTGAGTCTTTAAGAAGTGATTGTCTAAATATTTTAAATAATATTAAAAGCTATTTAGAAGAATTAAACTATGCTAAAGTAGAAAGTGATGCTATTAAGATTAGTAATAATATTAAAAGAGAACTAGGTAAACTAAGTAAAAACGTAAGTGATACAACAAAGCCGGTAGTTACTAAGGCTGTTAATGATTTAAGAGATAATACAGTAGTTTTTTTGAAAAATGTTGTTAGAAGTTTAGAGACAAAAGATATCAAATGATGTCTTTTTTTCTTGAAGAACTTTAGAGAAAATGATATTATAAAGTTGTTAGATATGAGGTTACTATGAAAAAGGGATTCTTAAAAATTAGTTTAGGGTTATTTTTAATATTTGCTGGTACTTCGGTAGTAGGAGCACTTAATGCTCCCACTATTAATTCGATTGAAAGTAAAGAGAATGACCTTATTTATGTAAAGACTACAAAGGGAGATTATGATGTTTCTTATTATTTAGTAGGAACTTCTTTAGAAAAAGCTATTAAATATACAACTAATAAGTTAGAGACTTATCTTTCGATGCCAAATGGTACTTATAATGTTTGGGCGGTTGATACCAATGGTAATAAATCTGATCCTTATTCAATTACTAAAGAAGATGGTAGTTGTAATATGAGTGGAATTACTAATGCTACTGATAGTGGTACGGTTGATATGTGTGGAATTATGTCTTCTAGTGGATTATATAGTAATTTAACGGAAGGAGTGACTATTGTTACTTGTGCGGATGGATATTACTTAAATACTATTCAAACGGAAATGATTTCGACTACTTGCCGTTTAGGGTCTTTAGATTTTAAGCCTTATGATATATCAAAACGTTTATGTAAAAATACTTATAATTATCGCTGCGTTAAAAATACTGGAGGTAATGCGTATAATGCTTCTAGTTCGTTAGGAAGTTTAAGTTTATCACGAGGAACTTTAAGTCCTGCTTTCAATCAGAATACTTTTGATTACACGGCTAGTGTTTCTAGTAGTACATCTTTAGTTACTGTATATGCTTCTTTATTAGATAGTGATGCTTCTTTTGTAGATGGATATGAACCAAGAACAGTTAATCTTTCTTATGGAGAGAATACTATTCAAATTAAAGTTAAAGGTTTTGTTAATAAAACGGAGAATATTAGTACCTATACTATTAAAATTAATCGACCTAAGAGTAGTGGGGGAAGTACGGTAAATAAGAAAAGTAGTATTAACACCTTAAATAGTTTAACTTTATCAAATGGTGAGTTATCACCTAAGTTTAATAGTAATACTAATTCTTATAGTGTTACTGTTGATAATACGGTTGATGTTTTAAAAATTGAGGCTTCCTTAACTGATAGTAAAGCTAGTTTTGTTACTAATTATGGACCAAGAAATGTTCATTTAAATGAAGGGATAAATAAAGTTTATTTGAAAGTTAAGAGTGAGGCGGGGACTGTTAGGGTTTATACTTTAAACATAACAAGAAAGAAAGCCGATAGTACGACTCCAGAGCCGGGACCTACACCGGAACCACCTTCAGAACCTACACCAGATAATAGTGAAGCTTTACTGGCATCATTAACTTTAAGTCAAGGTAAAATTGCTTTTGAAAGTAAAGTCTTTGATTATAATGTTACAGTAAGTAATGATGTTACTAACGTAGTGGCAACGGCTACACCTCAAAATGCTTCCGATAAAGTCGAAATAACTGGTGGGGAGTCTTTGGAAGTTGGACCCAATGAATTAACTGTTACTGTTAGTAGTAGTGATGGCAGTGTTTCGAATATTTATACTATTTATATAATTAGAAAAGAAGAAGATGCAGGGATTTCTCAAAATAGTTTACTTAAGAGTTTAAGTATTAGTAATCATCCTATTAATTTTAGTAGTGATGTTAATGAGTATAATATAACGATTAAGAAGAATGAGTCTTATGTTGATATTTCGTGTTTTGCTGAAGATGATAATGCTTCCATTACGATTGAGGGTAATTCTAATTTGACGACTGGAAGTCAAATTAAGATTAGAGTTACGGCGGAATCGGGAAATTATACTGATTATTTAATTAATGTTACTGGATATCAAAAGAAGACTAATATCTTGGGAACAATATTAATTGTTTTGATTATAATTTTAGCTGTTGGTTATGCTATTTTAAGAGCATTAGGTTATAAAATTTATTTGAATTTTGAAGGAATAAAGAATTTCTTTAGTAATCTCTTTAATAGTATATTTACAAGAAAATAGAATTATGTTAGAATTTATTTGTTAGTGAAGAAGAGATTTACAACCTTGGAGCTAAATCGGGTAATTCCGTTAGATATTTAGAGTGTATGATTAGTCATAAAATAAGGTGGTACCGCGAAGATTCGTCCTTATATTTATGGCTTTTTTGTTTTTTGGGGAGAA